>ERZ773063.1517-NODE-1517-length-13544-cov-2.891690_pt1 | contig 13544 bp, 13 predicted proteins | sample MGYA00580625_ERZ773063 | MGnify/ENA primary metagenome ERZ773063 (study PRJEB29015, sample SAMEA2738022) | human oral metagenome | biome: human oral; feature: human-associated habitat; material: dental | place: China | collected 2042 ...
TCTTCGTGGGAAGTTCCTTTTCCGAGTCCCTTTTTATTTTTTAAATCTATATTATTTGAATTTTTCATTTCAGCTCCTTTCATCAGATATACACATATATCCGAGCTCTTTATCTTCTAATATTTTATACCTTTTAAAAGAACAAATCAAATTTAAAAATTAAAAGTTAAAAATATACCTAGAGCCGTTTAATTGGTTCTAGGTTTATTTTTAATTTACTTGCAAACTGTAATATAAGAGAGGTGAGAATAATATGAATGAGGAAGATAAATTCTTTGAAGAAGTAAAGTCTAATCCTAAACCAAAATATACTATTCCTGTAGATGGAAGAGTATTTCCATTTCCTAAAGGTGAATTACTGGAAATGCTTAAGGGATTAGATTCTCTTAGTGATGAACAAGCATACGATCTTATCTCAAGAGAGTTCTATAGTATTATGAATGATATCTTCAATCATAAATCTAAGGACTATCGCTTTTTGCTACGTTCCCCAAAGTTCCTCTCTATCATGATACAAGTAGTCAATACCCATAACATTGGTTATGATGAAACTATTCATTGCAATTCATTTATCTATAACTTTCTTATCATTCTTAATCAGAGTGGAGAGGAAAGTTATATTCAGAAGCTTCTGTTTATGCTTGGTGAAGCATTGAATAAGCAAACTGTACGAAGATTAGTAGGCTGTGAGATTAGTGAGAATCTTGCTATCTTCTTAGCTGTATCTTTGAAGAGTTCATTTGAACCTGGTTTGAATATACGTAGATTGAATTTTGCTCTCGCTACTGCAATGCCTAATATGATTACAGATAAGAAGGTTATTGAAATCTACGAGTCTGTATTCGATAATGTAGGTGAGCTGATCATTCAGACTATCTTTGATAAAGATATTATGAATGCTATTGAAGAGGAATGGGTAACAGAAGAGGTCTATCAGGCAGATCAGATTATTACATACGCTGTAATGATCATTCTTGAATCTATGGTTCCCATTGAGATTACTCATGTTCTTCTCGGTATTGCAGAATACTATAAGTGGAAGAATTATGAACAAGGGATCTGTAAAATTGATTTCCATAAACTCAATAAGAATATCTTCATAAAGACAAATGTTATTGTAGAACAATTGGAAGGAGATGGGCATATCATACCATGATTACTGCATTTAGAGGTAGAAATTTCTACCTGTCAAACTTTTTTACAGCTCCAGTTAGATATGATAGTATTACATATCAGAACAATGAAGCCGCATTTCAAGCACAGAAATGTATAGATTATAGAGATAGAATGGCTTTTATTGGGCTTCCTCCTAATAGGGCTAAGGCTATGGGAAGAAGAGTAAAGCTTCGTAAAGACTGGGAAGACGTAAAGAATAGAATTATGTATGAGATTTGCCTAGCTAAGTTTGTCCAGAATAAAGAACTTAGGGATGCATTACTCTCTACAAAAGATGAGGAACTTATTGAGGGTAATACTTGGAATGATACATATTGGGGAGTATGCAATGGTAAAGGACTCAATATGCTTGGTAAGACTCTTATGAGAGTTAGATCTGAACTACGCGGAGATAAATGAAATAGACCTGCTCATATGAGCAGGTCATTATTTTTTGTTTCTTAATATCCTGATTACATTAGAATAGCATATCTTGTATAGATATTGGGAGGAGATTATTATGAGTTTTCTGATTAATAGCTTTAGAGAGTTAGTAGCCAAGGACAAAGATTTTGCTAATAAGCAAGAGGCTACTAGTGACATTCTATATCCTACAGGATTCCCAAATTTTGATGTAACGAATGGCTATGTGGCCGAAGGATACAATCCCAAAACTAAAGAAACATATACCTATTATAATACTGGTATTTGTGATGGCAGTATAAATCTTATCATTGCTCGCTCTGGTTCTGGTAAGTCTACATTCTGTGTACAAAGTGCTGCTAATATTGTGCGGCCATTTCCTGATGGAGCTATATTCGAAGAAAATATTGAAGGTGGTATGACTACACAACGGCGTATGCAACTTAGTAGATTCTCTATGGAAGAAACAAAGAGACGATTTATTGTCCGCAACTCTGGTATTACCATAGAGAACTTTTATAAGAGAGTGAAAGCTATTCATGATCTTAAAATGGCTAACATCGATAAATTCTCTTATGATACAGGAATCCACGATATTTATGGAGAACCTGTAATAAAGATGATACCGACAGTAGTTATTCTTGATTCTCTTGCTACCATCTCTACTGAAAAAGTAGCTGATGAAAAAGAGATGAGTGGGCAAATGTCTCAAACAGCAGCAGCCAAAGCTATTGCTGCAGCACTCCGTAGTTTAACGCCATCTTGTAAAGAAGCTGGTATTATCATTCTGATGATTAATCATATCACTCAGAAGGTTGAGATTAATCCTATGATGCATAGCAAGTCTCAGACTATTTATTTAAAAAATACTGAGACTTTGCCACGAGGAGTCACTCCTATATACCTTGCAAACAATGTAATTAGGATTGATGATTCTGCTAAATTGAAGCCAGAAGAGGGTTTCGGTATCTCAGGGTCGATAGCGACGTTCTCGTTGGTAAAATCACGTTCTGCTAAAGCAAATAGTGCTACTAAGATGGTGTTCGACCAAGAAGTAGGATTTGATCCCGAGTTATCTATGTATGTATTCTTGAAAGACTCTGGATATGTAAATGGTTCTGGTGTAGGATACTATTTAGGAGATCATACAGAGTATAAGTTTGCACAGAAGAACTTCAAGAAGAAACTAGCAGAAGACGAAGGATTTAGGAAGGTATTTCAAGAAGTATCCTTTGATGCATTGAGTAAGATTATCAATCAACCTCGTATGTTAGAGGAGCTTGATACATCTGCAACCGATGGGATTACTAATATGATGGCAATGAAGTCTCCAGAGTAATATATAAAGGTGTGGTAGGAATACCACACCTATAAATTCTCCATTCAAGAATATACTATAATCTTGGAAAGGAGAAAACTAGCGATAAATTAAGAGAGAAGAAAGGATATGGTATAGTTATGCCAAAGTTTAATCTTGCTAAATATATAGCAGATGCAGAATCACGTATACCAGATCAAAACTATGCTCTTGGAAAAGGCTTATTGCAACCTTTTAGATGCACTAATAGCGGATCAAGAGCTATTATGCAGAATGTGCAATTAGATCAACGCCTATCTTTGATGGATCCAGAGCCTCCTATCATTGCTACTGGTCATGAGAATAGATATGGTCAAATGTCTAGTAACTATATTACCAATGACTCCAACAAGATTGTTATTGATAAGATCTCTAAGTATCCATGGGATACATCAGATACTAGACGAGCATATATAATCACATTAGATCCAGTAACTAATGAGATAGATATTCTTGAGCGTAGACCATATGAACATGTATCTGAGTCATTTGGTTATACATTCAATTCAAAATATCTGGATGGCTTGATGGTAGGAGACATCATTCCTGAGGGTAAAGTTACTACTAAAACAAGATCATTCGATGATAATGATCTTCGTCAAGATGGGTTGAATCTTCGTACTATCTATGTGGCATCTGGATTGACTACAGAAGATCCAGTTATTGTATCTAAGAGTACTGCAGAGAAGTTTGCATCTCCACTAATTGATTCCATCAGAGTTATGATTAATGATAATGACATTCTGCTCAATCTATTTGGTGGAGATCGAATCAACGAATATAAAACCTTTCCTGATATTGGTGAAGAAATTACTGATGGTATTCTTTGCTGTATTAGAAGAGAGAAGAAAGATGAGGAAGCTCTATTTGCACAGAGTTGGGAACGTCTGAAGACATTGATGGTCTCAGATGAACCTTATTCCATTAGTGGTGGTAGAGTAGTAGATGTGGATGTACGATGCAATAATCCTGAAGCATTGAAAGAATCTGTTTACAATCAGCAGATTTATAAATACTATCTCGCTAATAAGGAGTTTGCTACGAATGTAGTCAAATGCATAAAACCATTACTTGATAAAGGTTGTACACCATCATATCGTCTTGGAGTATTCTTGGAGAGATGCCAGGATATGATGAATGATGTCAATTACATCAATGAAAAAGTCTTTAATAATATCATCATGGATATCACAGTGATGCGAGTTATTCCTCTTCATAAGGGAGATAAGATTACTGATAGATATGGCGGAAAAGGTGTTGTATCTGAGATACTTGATGATGAGATGATGCCAAAGATTATGATTGCTCCTAACATGTATGAGCCTGTAGATATTGTGTATAATAAGTGCACATGCGTTAACAGACTTAATCCAGGACAGCTTTTCGAGGTATCTCTTACATATATAAGCGAGAAGATTCTTGAGTTCATTGCTGATAATCATCTTAATCACTTTGAAGCATCTAGTATGATATATAAGTATCTCACCATTGTATCACCATTGGAAGCAGAGTCTTTTAGAACTACATATGATCATATGATGGATGAAGATAAGGAGTATTTTATTAACTCTATCGTAGACGATGGGTTCATCTATCTTGTCGTAAATCCATTTGATGAGATGAGTTTAGATAAGTTAAGAGAACTGTATAAAGAATTCCCATTTGTACAGCAAGCTAAAGTCTTAGTTAAGCAAAAAGATTCAAATGGAAACTACAGAGACGTTCCAACAAATAGACTTCTTACTGCTGGCCATAAGTATATCTATAGACTTAAGCAGTTTGCAGAAGAGAAGTTCTCTGTTGTGTCTTTGGCTTCCACGAATATCAGAGGAGAGAATACTAAATCTAAGGCCTCTAAACAGCATAAGATTCTATTCCCATCTACACCAGTAAGATTTGGTGAGATGGAATGGGGTGATTTGATTCATATCAGTGCAGTAGAGCAGATGATACAGATTCTGATGCTTCTGTCTACTTCACCTGGGGCTAGACGACTCTGTGAGAATCTTCTTACTGGAGATCCATTGAAGATGGATGTAAAATTAGATAATAATTCTACATCTCGTTCTGCAGAAATCGTTGCAGCATATCTTAAAACTATGGGTCTGAGACTTACTATCAAGAAGATTCCTAAGAAGCGTAAAGGTGCTCTTAGACATGTAATATCTAGAGTTCCAAAGAAAGCTCCGCTTGAGATTATAAGGAGAATACCTTATGAAGTTCTTGAGAAAGATATGGACAGGCTTATCATTGCTGATAATGAATCTCGGAATAGCCTTAAAAGAGTTATTAATCGTATTCACAACTGTGATACAATTGAGCAAGCCCAACAAGAAATCTTGAGACTTAAACAGTTTGAAACTGCCCATATCATAGATATTGCTAAAGATATGTATGGTGTAGATAATGTGGATGATATTCTTAGTCTTATCAATTCTGGTAAGACTTTGACCAAACCAATTCAAGTTGCACAACGTGCTGTTATAGAGCGTGTGCCAACATTTGAAAACTAATAACAGTTATATACTATAAATATGTGAGTACCCATAGTGGTACTCACATATAAATTTTCGAAAGGAGGAGAAAATGAATGAAACAAAGCATTGAATATGCTATTGATAGTCTTAATAGAGGCTCATTAGATAGCATTACATTTGATTTCTGTAATGAGATCAATGTGATGACAACAAAGTTGTTGAAAAAGAAAGATATTGATCAAGAAGATTTAAGCAATATGTATGGAATACTGCTAATCAGCAACATTCTGTACAATAATACTACAAGATCAGTACTACCACTTGAAGATGGAGTATATGATCTGTTAGTATCTAAATATGATGATCTAACTAATAGCAAGTCCCCAGTAGGAGCTAAGCCAATAGTATTTGATCCTGTTCAAGAAACAGTTGTAGGTGGAGCACCTAAAAGAGATGATGGATTGATCAAAGTTATAGAGCGTATCGATACATCTAATATGCTCTATTTTGATGAGATTAGGAAGAACAGTGTTCCTATTCCTGGGTTTTATAATAGAACCCCACCTATTGGAAAGGAACAAGTTCAGACAGATGTTCCTCATACATATCCAGAGCTTGCTGGTACACTGGATAAGTGTAAGTTTGTATTAGATGTACAAGCAGCAACAGCAGGAGTATTGGATGATCCTACTGTAAAGATCTTTGAAAGAGACTTTATGGCTAGTATCTTCAATAGAGGAATGTATTTCAATACAGTGATTGCTGAATTGAAATATGATGGTGTTGCTATTGAGACCACAGTCAATGGAAACACGATTATCTCTGCAATCAGTAGAGGAGATACAACAAATAATGAGGCTAAAGATCTTAGTCATATCTTCTACGGATATAAATTTCCTAAAGCAACTGATCCTCGATTAGATGGATTCACATTTGGTATTCAGTTCGAATGTATAGTCACATATGAGAATATGATTATATTAGAACAGAAGTTCGGACTTAGATATGCAAATGGGAGAGTAGCAGCTATTGGGTTGCTAGGTAGGAATGATGCAAGAGAATTTGTTCCATATCTAACTCTTGTACCACTTAGATCTGCTGGGTATCAGTTTGAGAATCCTCAGATTGAGATAGAATTCTTGAACAAATATTACTCTTCTGGTGTAGATCTGAAGTATGCAGTAATATCTGGTGATTATACTCAGATACTATATGGGGTAAATAAGTTTGTAGAAGATGCTCAGTATCTTCGTCCTACTATGCCTTTTATGTATGATGGTGTTGTAGTAAACTTAGTTGATCCTCAGTTGAAAGTGACACTGGGGAGAATCAATTCTGTTGATAAATGGGCAATAGCAATCAAGTTTAGTACAGAGGTCAAACAAACCGTATTCCTAGGATATGAATATACTGTTGGTCAAAATGGAGTTGTGACTCCAATGGCTATCATCAGACCAGTGGAGTTCATGGGTGCTGTGCAAAACAATATCTCTATCCATTCTTTTGCAAGGTTCAAGCAGCTTGGACTTAGATTGGGAGATATAATTCGTGTTGAATTCCGTAATGATGTTATGGCGTATATTACGAAACCAGATAATGCATATAATAGGTCCAATCCTAATAGTATTATCGAATTCCCGAACAGATGCCCATTCTGTGGAGCTCCGCTTGTATTCTCTAATAAGGAAGCTTTGTGTCCAAATAGAGAATGTCCTGAGCGTAATCTTAATAGAGTAGTGAATATGTTTGCTAAGCTGAATATCAAAGATTTCAGTAAATCCTCTATTAAGAAACTCGGAATTACGTCTCTATCAGACTTTATCAACTATCCGTTGAAACAGGCCGTTTCAATACTTGGTCCAGCAAATGGTGCTAAGTTTGGCGATAGACAAGAGCAGTTCCTTAGTACAAGATATTATGATTATCGTCTTGTAGGAGCTATTGGATTCTCTTCTATTGCACAGGCAAAGTGGAAATTGATCTTAGCTAATATTCGTCTTGATACCATTATTGCTAAAGATGATACAGAGTTGTATAATACATTGACAGCAATCAAAGGTATTGGTCCTGTAGCAGCTAAGACAATCATGATTGAACGGCCAGATTTGCTTGGTGATCTGATTACGATTACTAAGCTTAAGAATGTAACTAAGACTTATGGTGATACTGATGAAAGAGTCAAAGTTAGATTCACTGGTGTTCGTGATTCGAAGCTTGCAGAAGCATTCGAAGCAAAAGGATGCGATGCTGATATGAATAAGGGGGTTACAAAACGCACAAATATACTTATCATTCCATATATTGGTTATAGATCCACAAAAACATCTAAGATCAGTCCTGGGTGTCTTGTGTTAGATGTACAATCAGCATGGAACTATGTCAATAGTATTTCTCACTTTGGGTCTGGTGATAATCATGAATGATAAAAAGGCAGAGCAAGTACACATAGATATCTTAGAAGGATTTTGTTCGGCTAGTATATCTAAAACGACATATGCATCCGATGAAAGTATCTATAAAGATATAAGCTTCTGTATACTTAAAGCTATCTATGAAGTATGCAAGCAGCAGAAGACAAATACGATAAGAATAGATAGAGATACAAGAACCATTCTTCCATTGGATAAGTGGAAGCAGTATTCTAGTACATTCTTGGATATATCCAAAGATATGCAGATTAATTTTAATAGGCTATATCTAAACTTTTATCGAGGAATGTATAATTTCTTTGATATCGTGTATACTAGGTCAAGTGTTAGTGCTTATGTTAAGAATGAATCATATACGATATCTAAAGGGGATAGATTTTCATTCTTAAAAACTCCATATTTTGTCATCACTCATAGAGTGGTTGATAAATCTAAACCTAGGCCTGTTGTTGATAGAATAAAACTTCATGTCAAATATCTTAGTTAATGAAAGGAAGATTATTATGAAGAAAGATGTAATAGTTAAAAGAGAGACAATTAGCCATGAGATATTTCTCGGGCTTTTGGCTAAAGATGAAAGCGATCTATATATATACCAGATGCTAATGTAATTAACACAGTTACATTTGCATTGGTAAAGGCAGTATATACAAATATCCCAGATTATGAGGTTTTCTCTGATAATGAAACTGGAGCTGTATCGCCGAATAAGCTTTGGAAGAAGATTAAGAAAGATTTTCTTGATATTCTTTACCGTGAACACAATCTTGTTTTCCATCCTGATGCTGTAAATTGCTTTAAAGGGGTAAATGTATTCTTTTCATTAATTATGAAAGAATCATTTACTACACAAAAGTTTATTGGTGAATCAGAGAGCATTACTGTTACAAAGACAGACGATGAGTATGAATTTGTTATGCTCGATGGGTATTCCAAAACACATACTGCTAAACTAGTTCTCAAGCCATTCTCTGATAATATGTAAATCATTCTTTGGTAGATAAAAGGAGTATGATAGATATGGCTATTAAAGTTAGAAAAATAGAAAGGCTTATTAATGATCTTTGTAGTGCAGGAGACACATATCGGTATCCTGAGATTACAAAAGATGAGTATAAAGATCTTTTGCGTACTTTCTTTACAGCTATAGGTAAGATTAATGAAGAGTATAAAGATACAATAGCAATCACTAAGTTATATCAGAACATGGTTATTGTATTTGATCATTCTGAGATGAACGTAGTGATGGTATCCGATATTAAGGCGTCTGTATATAAAAGGCAGATTCCGTCATCTGAATTGTTCAATAAACTGCTGGAATCACTTCCAGAAGGATTTGGTGTATCTACATTTATGATTGAAGATGTATTCGATCTTCTTAAGAAATGTATTGCACTAAATATCATGTGCAATCCTATGACAGCCCTTGTAGTTCATGCGGATAAACCATACGTGGTTCGTCCATTTATGTATGGAGGGGCTATTGGCGTTTGGAGGAATTAGTCGTGCCAAGAGACAATTTCTACACTATACTTGCAAATGGTGAGTATAAACGTGATCCAAATTTTCTTGCTGTAGAGGCATTCATAGATAGAGCCTTTGCAGATGAAGAGATGAGACAAGCAGTAGAGGGTGCAGTGATAGGTAGTCTGATATTGTCTGCCACATATGCATTCTCACCGTATATGAATAAATTTATTCAGCTTGATTCAGATATCTTCTTATCATTTTGGAAGACATCTGATAATACGATGCGTATTGCAATCGAAGGATCTTGGAGTAAGAAGTGTAATCTTAAATCAGATCCTGATATAGTGATGAATCTATTCAAACTATTTTGTATGAATGGAGCTCCCGTATATGTGGGCATGGCAGTTGAGTTAAACTTAGATACAAGGATACTTTCATTCCTAACTATAAAGAGAATTGTACTTTCTATGAGAACAAGAGAAAGATCAACCTCTTACATGTTAGATGGTGTTGGTAAAGTGTTCGCAACACCAATAACTGATGGAAGAATCTATTTAGCTCGACACAACTAATCATTCATTCAAAGATATACTATAAGATTAGATGATGGTAAAGAAGATAAATCTAATCTCTAAATGAGGGGGTGAAATACCATCATGAAGTATAAAATGGAAGTGATTACATATTTATTGATTTAGATACAATTAGATTCATTTTCGATTCTATCATCCATATCCAGGCAGATTTTTAAAATCTTAATGAGATCAGAACCTGGATATAACAAAAGATACCAGATGCCATAATAGGTATTCTAGTATAAAGGCTAACCAAAGTTTATTTGGAGGGATTAAATCATGAGACAGTTTGAAGAGACAGGTATTGCAAATGAGATTACTAAGGTACTCACAGAGAAACATAACTTCCTGTGGGACTCAGCATTTAGTCTTGATGCAGTAAAGACAATGTTCTCTGGTATGGCACAGTACCTTGGACAGGTTAAGAGCAAGAAAGTTGTTAAAGCTTGTCGTTTTGACACTGGTACGTTCCATATTGGTGCTTATGTATCCTTTATGCCAAGTGATGAGGATGAGAATCGAGGAAGCTATAATCTTAGCTTCACCTTTGATCCCAAGGATATTCCTGAGGGTGCAGAGATCGTAGATTTCAGTGATCCTGTATTCCGTCATATTGTATCCGATGAGGGTTATAATCGTTATCGTATCCTGTTCACGACATATGATGGTCAGGATTATATGACTCCTGCATTTGCCGTTGCTGCAGATTGCATTAAGGAGTATCTCCGTGCAAATGTAGATGTCGACCCAGAACTTGAACTTAAGGATTTCTTTACTGCAACTGTACAGGCTGACGGTAAGGAAAACTATTATGCTATTACTCCTTCAGCAACACTGAAGCAGTATGTAAAGGATGATGCAGCTCTCGAAGAAGAGGTTGCTGCATAAGGCATAAGCTAAAGATTCATATAGAGGAGGCACATCAGCCTCCTCTATATTTTTATGCCTTCATCATTCTTTTTATTGGGAGGCTTGTGCAAATGGAGATCAGACAAGCGTTTGTAGATGGCAAACTGATGGATGTCGTTACACAAGAAGAATATGAACGTCGTGCTAGCATGAAGAACGGCGATATGATAAAGAATACTTGTATTGAACAGGATGGCACTATATATCCTGTTGTAAGCAGACCAGAGATGAGGAGAACCCCTCATGTTATTAATGTGGGTCCCGTATTTAAATATGTGGGTTCATGTGAGGATGGGTTTCCAAGCTATAGTTCAAGTAAAATCATCGACTATTCTAATGTGAAATCAAACAGAGAGTTGATTGAGCAACAGAATAAAGCAAGAAAAGAAGAGATGGCTATTCTTACACAGACAGGCAAAGTATTTGCTCCTGTAATCAGAGAAGAGGATTCTCCTGCTCTAAAGTGTGTTAAAGAATGCTTCCATGCTAAGAAGATTGATATAGATAATTATAGGGGTAGGTTTGACAGCAACTGTGATTTTGCTAATACAGTTAGATTGTTTGTAAATCCAAATAATCATACGATTAGTGTACAGAAGATACAGTTAGTTGGAGAGAAGTTTGATATTGATTTCAAACTTGTTGCATCTGATAAGCCAGATGCAGTCAATCCTATGGATAAAACGATACAGAAGGAGTTGTGATTAGATATGCCGATGACACAAAAGCAATTCATTCATGACTTCATTGAGCAGACAGTTCCGAAATACAATGAAGAGCTGTTTACTCGTTCTGACGAACAGATTATATCTAGTCTTGAGAATATCATCCTCTCTTGTCAGAGAGAAGGGTATGCTATAGTCAAAGTGAAGAAATTCACTGTCATTGAAGATTATAGAGAGATTAGAAGAAGGTTAAGAGAGTATCAGGATTATCTCTTATCTAAACCTTCATCTAAATCTAAAGGTCCTCAGGATAACAGATACCAATATATTGATCTCAGGCATTCGGATGTAAAGCTTTTGATTGTAACATACTATATTGCAGCAAAAGACGGAGAAGATGAGCTTGATGTTTTGATTGCTGTACCAAGAGTAATCGATAAGTTCTATTTTAGATTAAATGGAACTCTGTACAGCTCTATGTATCAGATTGTAGATGCGTCTACATACAATACGACAACATCTGAATCTAATACAAAGCATTTCATTACACTCAAGACTATCTTCCAGCCTATTCGTATCTTTAGAAACTTTAGAAATATCGAAACTACATCTGAAGAGAAGGTAACCTGTTGCACATATGACAACAATACTTTCAAGAAATCTGTACCTATCATTCTATATATGTTTGCTAAGTACGGATATTATGAAGCTCTTAGGTTTATGGGTGTCTATGGTTCTTTGTTCGTAAGTACAGAGGATCCTAAAGATGACAATATCTATACCTTTAAACCTAAGAAGACTTCAGAGTTCTATATCAATACACCTAAGATGATTTTTGATAGCAATCAGGTTGTACAGCATATTGTGTATGTATTGACAACCATTGCTAAGAAAGAAATCAACATTCATGATTTCTTTACACATGATTTTTGGTTGATGCAGCTTGGTCTTGCATTCAATAATCTTACTGATCCTGTGAATAAGGGCAGAAATATCCTTAATTCATTGGAATTGGTATATGATATTGAAACCAAACAAGAGATACATCTTCCTATTCAGCATAAGTATGACACATATGCTATTCTTAGATGGATGGTATGGGAATACAACAATCTTAGAATCAAGGATAACCTGAATATCCTTACTAAGAAGCTAAAGTGCAGTGAATATATTGCATCTATCTATGCAGCTAGATTGTCCCGTAACATTTACCGTCTTAGTGATAAGGGTAAAGATGCAGATCTTAAAGAGATTCGTAAAGCCATTATTACTAATCCAATGGTTCTTATCACAGATATGGGTAGAGATAAACTCATCAACTTCCGTGGTATTGTAACTGATATGGATTCGTTGTTGGCTAATAAGTTCACATATAAGGGTGAATCTGGTATTAAGACAATACCGACAGCATATAAGCTGGTTCATCCTACTAATCTTGGTATATTGGATCCAGATGCTTCTTCACCTTCTGACCCTGGTACTTCAGGATCTGTCGTTCCAATGGTCAAACTATATGAAGGTAATTACTTCTCTGAATTCCATGAACCTATTACGTGGCAAAAAGAGTACAGATCTCTTCTACATATAAGGATGCAAGGGGATTGATTGAAGTTATTGATATGAAGAAGAAACTTCTAGGTGATGCGAAAATATCCGCACAAGAAGTCATTGAGGCAGAAAAGACAGTTCAGACTACATACAATCTGCTTAAGAGTGGAAAAGAAGTAGTTATGAGACTCGAAGGTCTGCCACTAGAAGGGAGTGGAAGAATCCAATATGTCTAATATTAGAGAAAGATTTTTCATCTATTCGAGAGAACAGATGGACAGAATTATGGACGCCAATAAGAGAACTGGTAAACCTGCACCAACGTTCGGTAAGGTTATAGTTAATGGTGTCCCAAAGGTCTATACAGATATTCTTACAACAATGGACAATGCTCCATTTGCTGATGCTGAATTGCTTATCAGTGGGGATATCTATAAGATCAAACACACAAAGCCGAGCTATATCTAATACAATTCCCTCTACTCGTAATGAGTAGAGGGATATATTTTTCATTTTTGTTTGTATACTATACCTTT
>ERZ773063.1522-NODE-1522-length-13511-cov-2.960910_pt1 | contig 13511 bp, 14 predicted proteins | sample MGYA00580625_ERZ773063 | MGnify/ENA primary metagenome ERZ773063 (study PRJEB29015, sample SAMEA2738022) | human oral metagenome | biome: human oral; feature: human-associated habitat; material: dental | place: China | collected 2042 ...
TTTCTACACAAGCGGATGTTGCAAATTGAGACTTTTTGGGAGGAATATCAGGACTTTTTCAAAGAAGATTTTTAACCATATAAGGAGGTATATTTTAAGAAAAACAATTTTTTCAAGTCAAGAAAAATAACTACTTTTGCGGAAATTTTAGCGCCTTTAAAGCTTAGCGTTGCCGCCCCGTCAGCATCTGTGTCGTTAGGGCGGAATTTTTCATCTGCGTTAAGATTTTCGCCGCAAGAGCTTAAGCCCTCGCTAGCGCTGAAATTCTTTCTATTAGTGCCACGGCTAGCATTTAAGCTCTCGCCGTCATTGCCGCCTTGAAATTCTAAATTTTGTAAAAATTCTGCGCCACGGATCGCGGCTAACTCATCCTTTTTGCTATCGCCTAAAAAAATCGCGTTTTTGTGCGGCGAGCATGCAATTACGTGTAGCAGCATCGCAGGGTTGGGTTTTGATGGCATCTGCTCGTTCGCACCTACGACCAGATCAAATAGCCTGCGCACCCCCGTTTTTTCTAAGATCGCGCTTAGGGTATAGGAAGGCGCATTGGAGGCGACTGCGAGAAAAAATCCTGCTTTTTTGCACGAGTGCAAAAGATCTTCGATACCTTCGTAAAGCACGGCAAGATCGCGGTAATTGCTTACGAATTCTTTTTCAAAAAACGCAAGCTCTTCGGCGCTCGCTTCGGTTTTGCCGTAAAATTCTAAAAAGGCGTTTTTGCTCGGATCGTTGATGGTGTGGACGATGAAATTCTTTTGTAGTGGCGCTAGGCCGTAGAGCTCGCGGCGAGTGTTATTGACGCTGATTTCGATCGCGCGCGAAGAGTCAAGCAGCGTGCCATCCATATCAAAAATCACGGTTTTCATCTAATAATCCTTTAAAAAATCGATTTTGTGCTTGTCTTTTTTGTAACTCTTATTATTTTTGAGCTTTTGCAGAGCGTTTGCTTCATGCTGTAGCGCTGATCTAAACATGGCATCGCTGATCTGTCCTGCCTCGCTAGCATCAAGGACGTTTTTAGCAAAGCTCTCAAGCGCCTTGGTGTAGGGACTATCGAGATTTGTAGCGGCCACTTTAGATAAAATTTCATAGTTTTTAGCTATTCGCTTCGCAAAAAGCTCTGCGTCGAAATCCTCGCGCTTTAGCAGTGCTACGGCGGATTTTACGAAGCGTTCTAACGCGCGGATATATTTAACGCGCTCATCTTTTTCTTTGATTTGCATGATTTTTCCTTAATTAAAGCGCGCATTATAGCAAAATTCGAAATTTTGGCAAAATTACGCATATTATAAAACTATATTTTAATAATATTTTTTCTATAAATCCTGTATTATAGGCATTTTAAAATCATATAAAAATACTTGACTTTATTTTAAAATTTCGCTATTATTCGCCAAATTTTTTACAAAGGACGAAAATGCAAAAAGAAACCCTCGCAACTCATTTTGGTTACGACTCCGTCGCCGGCTACGGCACGATGGCGGTTCCCATTTATCAAAGCACCGCGTTTAACTTCGGTTCTAGCAAAAAGGCCGCCGATCGCTTCGCACTTCGCGATCTAGGACCGATTTATGGGCGTTTGACAAATCCTACTACTGATGTTTTTGAGGCGCGACTTGCGGCGCTGGAAAACGGCAAAGCCGCAATCGCGGTCTCTAGTGGGCAGGCGGCAATATTTTTTGCGGTAGCAAATTTAGCCGCAGCGGGCGAAAATATCATCATCGCCGAGAAAATTTACGGCGGCGCGACTACGCTTTTGGCGCATACGATCAAGCGTTTCGGCATCGAGGCTAGGGTTTTTGACTCCGAAACGGCAGATAATCTGGAAGGTTTAATCGACGATAAGACTAGAGCGATCTTTTTTGAGACGCTTTCAAATCCTCAAATTTCAGTTGCAAATACCGCTAAAATCGCTACAATCGCAAATAAGCACGGCGTAGTAACGATTGCGGATAACACGATCCCAAGCCCTGCGCTTTACAATCCGCTTGATGACGGCGCCGATGTCGTAATTCATAGCGCTAGTAAATACATAAGCGGGCAAGGTCTTAGCATCGCAGGTGCGATCGTTTCGGGCAAGGGGTTAAATTCCAAACTCAAAGGCAATCCGCGTTACGCACATTTCAACGAACCTGATGAGAGCTATCACGGCTTAGTTTATGCGGATTTAGTAGATAATTTCGACATTTATACGCTTAGGATTCGCTTGTCCCTGCTTCGCGATATTGGTGCGACGCTATCGCCGTTTAACGCGTTTCAGCTTATCCAGGGGCTTGAAACACTGCCGCTTCGCATGCAAAAACACTCGCAAAACGCATTAAAGATAGCAGAATTTTTACAAAATCATCCGAAGGTAAAGCAGGTCAATTATCCGGGGCTTGCAAGTTCGCCGTTTAATGCCGCGATCAAAGCGAAATTTAAAGATGGCTATGCAAGCAGTCTGATGAGTTTCATCGTAGATAGCGAAGAAACAGCGCTAAAGGCGGTTAGCAAGGTTAAAATTTTCTCCGTCGTAGCAAATATCGGCGATACGAAGTCGATCATCACTCATCCTGCGAGCACGACGCATTCGCAGCTAAACGAAGAGCAGCTAAACCGCGCTGGCGTACCTGCGAGCTTAATCCGCCTAAGCGTGGGTATAGAGGACGCGAATGATTTGATTTCTGATCTTAGTGAGGCACTGAAATAATGGCACTTTTAAGCACAAAGGGTGTTTATGGGCTGGCTGCAATTTTACAGATCGCCAAAGCTAGCGAAGTAGCGCCGATAAGTATAAAAGAGATCGCCGAGCGTACGGGAGTTTCTAAGAATTATTTGGAGCAAATTCTAAATACCCTTAGAAACGAAAAGCTAGTGTGTAGCATCAAAGGTAAAAACGGCGGTTATCACCTAGCCAGAGATGCTAGTGAGATTTCTTTCGGTGAAATTTTTACCGCTCTTGAAAAGGATCTGCGGATGACTAGCATTCAGATGAGCGATCCCGGACTGCGGGCGTTTTTTGAGAAATTTGACGTCAAGCTGGCAGAGATATTTAACGAGCCTCTAAGCAGCTACGAGGAGATGATGGCGCGAAGCGTCCAGTATTTAAATTTCAGCATTTAAAGGAAAAATATGAAAATAGCAAACGATGTTACGGAGCTCATCGGCAATACTCCGTTAGTTAGAATCAATACGTTTGGCAAAAATGCCCTCATCTTAGCCAAGGCGGAATTTTTAAACCCAAGCCACTCGGTCAAGGATCGCATCGCGTGGCAGATCGTAAAAGACGCGCTAAGCTCGGGCAAAATCGATAAAAATAGCGTTTTGATAGAGCCTACCAGCGGAAACACGGGTGTGGGGCTTGCGATGATTGCAGCAAAGCTCTGTATGAAGCTCATTCTAACGATGCCAAGCTCGATGAGTATCGAGCGCCAAAAGCTCATCGCCGCATTCGGCGCTAAAATCGAGCTGACCGATCCGAAATTCGGAATGAAAGGCGCGGTAGATAGGGCAAATGAGCTGGCTGCGAGCACTCCAAATAGCTTCATTCCGAGCCAGTTTGATAACCCAAGCAATCCAAAGGCGCATTTTCAAAGCACTGGACCTGAGATTTGGGAACAAAGCGGCGGCAAGGTAGATATTTTAGTCGCGGGATTTGGCACCGGCGGCACGCTCAGCGGCACGGCGAAATTTTTAAAATCTAAAAATCCAAACCTCAAAGCCTACGGCGTGGAGCCTGCTAGCTCGCCGCTTCTTACGTGCGGCAGTGCGGGTGGGCATAAAATTCAGGGCATCGGCGCAAATTTTATCCCTGATAATCTTGATAGAAGCGTCATCGACGGCTTTTTGAGCGTTGAGAACGACGATGCGTTTGCGGCAGCTAGACAGCTGGCACAAAAAGAGGGCTTGCTCGTGGGCATCTCAAGCGGCGCGAACGTTTACGCAGCCGCGCAGATCGCCGCCAAGCCCGAGAACAAGGGAAAAGTGATCGTTACGATCCTCTGCGATACCGGCGAGAGGTATCTTTCTACTGAGCTTTTTAAATAGGCGGCGGTTTTGCGTGGGTGCGGCGTTAGCGCGGTAATTTTTACGCATTTTACGCGGGCGCGCAGCTTCGCGAGATTAAATTTACGCTGGCGCCGGAATTGGCGCGATGAGTTTTGCGCGATCGTGCGGATTATTGCGACGATTGCGCGACTATATTTTACATTTTCGCGTTACGTAGGCGCGAGATTAATACGTTTCTGCGCGAGCGAGGCGATAGTCGCGATGGTCGTGCGATGATTTTATGAGAGCGAGACGATTTTTAGCTTTGCTGATTTTGTGTTTATTGATTTGCTAATTTGGCGGCTCGTCGTCTGCCGCGAGATAAAATTTAGCCCCAAAATAGGGCTAAATTTTAAAATTTCATCTTACGCGCCTAGCTGATTGCGGGCGCGCTATGTATGACGGCGCGACCACGCAATGCGGGCATTAAATTTTAAAACCGCTAGGCCCGCCAAATCTGCGTGATCTGTTTTCGCCGCAAAATTTTATATCGCCAGCTCGCGCGCGGCATAAAATTTTAAAATCCTGTCTAAAATTTTCAAGTCTGCTGCGCGCCGCAAATTTCAAGCTCTCACCGTGTATAAATTTCAAACCCTCGCCGTATGTAAAACCCAGACCGCTCTTTAAATTTAGCCGAATTTCAAAATTTAATCATAAAAACGCTATCATCGGGGCAAAATTTTTAAGGGTGTAAAATGAGTTTGAGCTTGAAATTTCGCCCCAAAAGCCTTGATCAAATCGTGGGGCAGGGCAAGATCGTAGCGGTTTTTAAAAAATTCGTCGCCGCAGGCAGCATTCCGCACAGCATATTTTTCGGCGCCGCAGGCAGCGGTAAAACGACGATGGCGCGCGTGATCGCAAGCGAGCTGAATTACGATTTTTACGAGCTTGACGCCACGAGCCTGAAGGTCGAAGATATCCGCAAAATTCTATCCTCGCACGCCGGCTCGCTCATCAAGCCGCTCATTTTCATCGACGAGATCCACCGCCTCAGCAAGACGCAGCAGGAGGTGCTGCTCATCCCGATGGAGAACTACGCCGCGATCATCATCGGCGCGACGACGGAAAATCCGCAGTTCGTGCTAAGCAGCGGCATCCGCTCGCGCTCGATGATCTTTGAGTTCGAACCGCTTAGCTACGAGGATTTGGAGGCGCTTTTGTCGCGGGTGCAGGGCGAGATCGGCTTTGAGATGGACGAGGAGGCGCGAAAATACCTGCTAAACTCTAGTAGCGGCGATGCGAGGAGTATGTTAAATTTGCTGGAATTTGCGCTTTTAGCAGACAGCGCCATTACGCTGGATACACTTCGCACGCTGCGCGCAAATGCCGTCGCTGCGGGCGTTAGCAGCGACGATCTGCATTATGAGCTTGCTAGCGCGATGATCAAAAGCCTGCGCGGCAGCGACGCCGACGCCGCGCTGTATTACGTCGCGAGGCTGATAGATGCGGGCGAGAGCGCGGATTTTATCGCGCGCAGGATGGTGATCCTAGCTAGCGAGGATATCGGCAACGCCAATCCAAACGCCCTAAATATCGCCGCCAGCACGCTAACTGCCGTCAGCAAGATCGGCTACCCCGAGGCTCGCATTATCTTGGGGCAATGCGCGATCTATCTGGCGCACAGCCCCAAATCAAACGCCGCGTATTTGGGCATCAACGCCGCTTTGAAGTTCGTCCGCTCCGCTGCACCGCTACTTACGCCGCGCTATCTCATCAACTCGGACAAGCAGATCGCAGACTACAAATACCCGCACGACTTCGGCGGCTGGGTCGAGCAGGCCTATATGAGCGAGGCGGCGAAATTTTACGAAAGTAAAGGGATTGGTTTTGAAAAGACGCTGGATGAGTGGTTGGCGCGATTGCGCAAAGAAAAGATCGATATCAAGGAGTGAGAATGAACTTCAGCAGCGTCCTAAAACTAATGAAGCAGCGCTACGGCGCGGATGGCGAGTATCTGTGGGATGAATATCCGAATTTTGCGGTTTTTCGTCACGCAGGAGGGAAGCGCAAGTGGTTTGCGCTTTTGATGCGCGGGCTTGCAAACGAAAAGCTCGGTCGCGCACTTCCTGGCTCAAGCGACGTGATAAATTTAAAAGTTTCGCCCGATTTGGCGGCAATTTTGCGTGACGAAAAAGGAATTTTTGCAGCCTATCATATGAATAAAAAGCACTGGATCAGCGTCTGCCTTGATGCGGTGCCGCGCGAGCAGATAGAGGATCTAATCGAGCATAGCAGGGAGCTTACGAGGTAGAATTTGCGCCTGGGCTCGGTTTAAATTTGCGTGCGAAAGAGGCTAAATTTGAACCGAGAGCGCAAATTTTAACGGCTCACAGAGCTTAAATTTAAAAATATTCGCAAGGAGCGCGGATGAATGAGAAAAATTTGAAATATATCGCAAATTTAAAAGTGCAGGACGTGCCGTGGAGTAGGCTCACGACCGCTTACGGCAGGGCGAGCGAGTTTCCCAAAATTTTTGAGAAACTCGCGCGGGCAATCGAAGCTTGTGATGCGGCGCGCAGTTCGGGCGGCGAGCAAAATTTAAAAAGCAAGTCCGGAGCAGGGCAAAATTTAAAAAGTGGGTCCGGTTGCGGGCAAAATTCTACGGATGCAGCAAGCCGCGGTGCGGTGCAAAATTTCGTAAATTTAGCGCAAAAGAGCGATTATAAATTTAAAAAGGCGGATAACGAAGCGGCGAAATTTAAAGCGGGCGGAGAGACGGAGCTTAAAACGGGCACGGCGAAGTGCGGCAAGGCGGAATTTAAGAGTGCGGATAGCGCGGCGATAAAATTTAAAGCGAGCCAGGCTAGTAAATTTAAAACGAGCGCGGCGGATAAGAGCTCGGATGCGAGCGAGTGGGAGAAATTTGATAGCAAAGCCCTCCAGGACGCGCTTAGTAAGATTTTTAACGAGATAGAGCATCAAAGCTCGTTTTGGCACGCAACCCCTTTTGCGCTGCTGTTTTTGGCGCGTATCTTTACGCAGGCGCGCGCTACAGCGGGTAAAAAACGCGAATAAAAATAATCAAAACGCCACAGCGGACATAAACGGAAAAAACGAAAACTGCGAAAACGCAAAAGGCGAAAACGAAGCGGCAGGCTTTATCGCGGCTCGGCTCGGCGGATTTTTTGCGTTTATGATTGAGATTTGCGATGATGCCGATAAGATTTCGCACGTAGCGTCGCTGGCGAACTTTTCGGATATGCTTGCGGAAAAATATCTGTGGCCGCAGAGCGATGAGAATGACGAGGAGCGCTGGGAGGAGGACTTTTACGACGATGAGCTATTTTACAGCCTCTATTTTTATTCGCGGGCGGTTTTGGACGCGACTGGAGTGGACTTTGCGCCGTTTAAGTCCAAGCCGGATGGCATTTAAGGCTATGCCGCCTCGCCCCTTGGCTCTAAATTTACGGCGACGCGGCGCGCTTTGGCGATATTTTGTTTAAATTTAGACTTCAAAATTTTAAAATTTCACCCAAAAGTCTCGGCAGACGGAATTTGCAGACCGTCTGTTTAAATTTAAAATTCGCTCGATTTTTGATCGGCGGTATGGTTAAGGTGCGGGTACTGCTTTTAAATTTAGATCGCCGCGAAGCTTCAAACCCGCTTGCGGCGCGGCTTTTTATGTGGTTTTAAAAAGATACCAATTCGGCGCAATTTTTTCTATTATTATAAACTCGCTAGGGACTCATTTGCGGTAGATCCGCTTCATCTTGCACCCGCAAAAAGCCCACGGAGTTATCAGTGATCTCGCCGATGAGCACATAAATCTTTTGCCCTCCGTCTCGGCGTGAGAGAGATGCAGGCTTTTGATCCTCGCCTTTACGCGCTCGGACTCGTCGCTAGCGTAAAGCTCGTAAATTTTTTCAAATGCCGCTAGGTTTTGTTTCCCAAACGCCATAAGCTCTTTATCGGGCGCTAAGATTAGCTTTAAATTTATGATATCCGCATCGGTTCTTTGCTCAAACTCACGTTTTTGCGCCTCGTTAAATTTTTCATATTCGCTTACGATAGCCTCAATAATGGCGGTTTGCGCCAAAACTCGCACGGCGTATATTCCGTCCTCCTTAGTATAGATGTAAAGATCGAAGTGCTTCTCTTTAGAGCCCAAAAATACGTGAAAAATCTCGCTAAATTCGTCGCTGCGTCCAAGCGGAGCAACCGTGATTTCGCTATAGTTATCCGCCGCGTAGAATTTGCGCTTTAAATAGCTTCTCATCTCGCCTTTGAAATAAAGATTTTTATCGAAGTTTGCGTCGCTAAACAGCGAGCAGACAAGCTCTTCGTTAGAGCTCGCGTTTAGGCTTAGCGCGCAGCTTGCACAAAGTATGAGCGAGGCAAAAATTTTTGAAAATCCCGCTGTTTTAAAAAATCTGAATAAGCTCAAAATTTAACCTTTGGAAATTTTATAAATTTAAAAAGTCCATAAATTCTGGAAATTTTAAAATTTTGCAAATTTTAAAACTCCGTAAATTTCGTCTTTTATAGGCTCGCCATCTCTTCGGCGCGCGCAAGAAGCTGCTTTGCGCCCTTTTCGATAAAAGCGCGCGCGAGTTCTGCGCCTACGCTTTGGTATTGCGATTTTTGCGCGATGATGTCTTGACGTATGCTCTCGCTGCCGTCCGGTAGGCCCACGATCGCGCTTATGTGGATATTTTCGCCGTCAAGGCGCGCGTTGATGCCGATCGGCACCTGGCAGCCGCCCTCCAAAACCCTGACAAAATCCCGCTCCACGGTAGTTTCGATGATCGTGCGCTCGTCTTTTAGAAATTCTATCGCGCGCAGGATTTGCGGCTCGTCCACCGCCTCGATGCCTAGCGCTCCTTGCCCCATCGCGGGGATCATCTGCGAGACTTCAAAGGGCGCTACGTGTCTCACTTCGGCGCGTAAATTTAGGCGGTTGATGCCCGCCATCGCCAAGATGATCGCGTCGAATTCCCCCTCTTTGAGCTTTCGCAAGCGGGTTTGGACGTTGCCGCGCAAGGAGATAACCTCTAAATCGGGGCGCATGCTAAGCAGCTGCATCTTGCGGCGAAGGCTCGTGGTGCCGACTTTCGCGCCGCGAGGTAGCTCGCCGAATTTAGAGTATTTTTCGCTAATCATCGCATCGCGCACGTCCTCACGCGCGCAGATCGCCGCTAGCACGAGCCCCTGCGGAAACTCCACGGGCACGTCCTTTAGACTATGCACGGCGATGTGTGCTTCGCCGCGAAGCATGCTCTCCTCGAGCTCCTTTGTAAAAAGCCCCTTGCCGCCGATCTTTGCAAGTGGCGTATCTAAAATTTTATCGCCTTTGGTTTTCATGCTTTTTAGCTGCGCTTGGATGCCGCTAGCTTCAAGCAGCGATGCGATATGTTTGCTCTGCCATAGTGCAAGCACGCTGCCGCGCGTAGCGATGATCAAATTTTTCATTTTTCCTCTCCTATGCTTTTTCGAATCTCGATTTCGTTCTCTTCGATCACCTCTACGTCGATTACATCGTCACTTGTGCGGCTGCGTCGCCAAAATTTTCGCTCTTTTTTTTCGGAATTTTCGCTTCTAGCGTTAAATTTAGGCACGTCGCTGGTGACGCAGTAAAACGAAGCGATAAGTACGCAAACGCCCAAAATATCGCTAAAAATCCCGGGCACTATTAGAAAAACGCCGCCTACGACGAAGCCCACGCCGCTTAAAATTTCTTTCGGCGAGATTTTCATTAGATTAAAAAAGCCCATCCAAGAGCGGTTCGCTACGACGTAACCGCCTAAAATCGCGCTTATGACGATCTCCACCGCATACGCCGCAAAGCCGTTTACGCTTACGAAATAATAGGTCGTAAATACCTCTATGATCAGATACGGAACGATCAAAAGCCTAAACATATTTTTCCTTGAATCATCACTTTAAGCCGCGCCTTTTTAAAGACGCTAAAATTTAATCGCGGATTTTAGCAAATTCCGTCTGAATTTTTAATGTATCGCAAGAGTCCCTCGCAGCCACGCTTTATGTCCGCGTAGCAGCGCTCAAAATCGCGCGTGTAGTAGGGATCGGCGATTTGTAGGCGTTGGGGATCGGTCAAATTTGAACCGGCGCCTTTTAAATTTGAAGCGTTTTGCTGCGATGCAGCGCCGAAATTTGGCCAAGCTGCGGCGCCTTTAAAATTTGGCGCATCGCAGTCTGTAAAATTTTCCCCTGCAAATTCTAAAAGAAATTTTACCTTAGCCATATCCTTACCGCGAAAAATTCGCCCCAGCGAGCGCATATTTTCATCATCCATGCAAAGTATCAGATCGTAGCGCTCGTAGTCTGCGGGCGTGACCTGCACGGCGCGATGCGCTACGAGCGGCACCTTTTGCTCTTTTAGCACGCGCTGTGTCTCGTAGTAGGGCGGCGAGCCGATCTCGTCGGCGTGCGTCGCCGCAGAATCTACGCTCACGCGCGCATCTAGACCGCTTTGATTAATGAAATTTTGCATCACAGACTGCGCCATCGGCGAGCGGCAGATGTTGCCGTGACAGACGAAAAGTAGCCTCACGCACGCCTACTGCGTGATGATGTCGTAGTTTTTTGGGATCGAGGGCTTAAAGATCGCCTCGTTTACCGGCGCGTTTTTGCGGACGTTGCTTAGATTGATGACGACTTTATTGTCCATTTTATCGGTGTAGCTGATTTTGCTCGGCAGATCACCTTTTAGCTCGATTAGATATTTCACATCGTCGAAGCTCGCCTCATAAACGCCGTTTTTATTGGGTTTTGCGTTCGCTAGGATCGCCGTTAAATTCGGGGTTTCTTTGATATTCGTGATGATAGCTTGCTCAAGTTCGGGCTCGATGACGACGACCTTTGTGAAGCTAAAAAATATATTTTTTATCGTAGGGGTCTTGTAATGCCACACGGCGTGCTCTTTTGTGGCGCTAAAATCGCCGCCGTAGCTGATTTTTGCATCGTCGCTCTGCACGGTTTGCGAAAAATTTGCGCTCAGCGTATCGAATTCTATCCCGCTTGCGAATGCAAAAATGCAGCTCGCTGCTAAAGAAATAAGAGTTTTTTTCATAAATTTTGCCTTTATTTTTGAAAATTTGCGCGTATTATAGCCGTTTTTCTAGGATTTAATTAAATAGAAACTAAAAATATGTTAATATGCGCGGTTAAAATTTTAAAACTAAGGTTTGAGATGTTTAAAAAGGTCATCCACGGGATTTTCGGTACTAAAAACGATAGGATCGTCAAACAATACGCCAAGCGCGCGGCGCAGATCAGTGCGCTTGAAGAAAACTACGCGTCGATGGACGATGCGGCGCTTAAGGCGGAATTTGAAGCGTTAAGAGCGCAAGTTCGCGCGGGCGAAAAGAGCACGGACGACGTGCTTAACGAAGTGTTTGCTATCGTGCGAGAGGCGGGCAAAAGAGTGCTAAATATGCGCCACTTCGACGTTCAGCTAATAGGCGGTTTGGTGCTAAACGACGGCGCGATTGCCGAGATGAAAACGGGCGAAGGAAAGACCCTCGTAGCGACCTTGGCGGTAGTGCTAAATGCGATGGAGGGCAAGGGTGTGCATGTCGTAACCGTAAACGACTACCTAGCTAAGCGCGATGCTGCGCAAATGGGCGAGCTATATGAATTTTTAGGGCTTAGTACTGGTGTGATCGTAGGCGGCGAATACGACGACGCCAAGCGCAAGGCTGCATACGCGTGCGACATCACTTATGGCACAAACAACGAGTTCGGCTTTGACTATCTGCGTGATAATATGAAATTTAGCGCGGATGAAAAGGTGCAGCGCGGGCATCATTTCGTAATCGTCGATGAAGTTGATAGTATCCTAATCGACGAAGCACGAACGCCACTTATCATCTCTGGCCCTACGAACCGCACTCTAGACGGCTACATCAAGGCAAATGAAGTAGCTCGCCAAATGATCCGCGGCGAGGCGCCAGCCGATCCGAAAGGCAAAGCTACGGGCGATTTTACCGTAGATGAGAAAAACCGCGCCGTTTTGATTACAGAGGCAGGAATTTCAAAAGCTGAGAAGCTTTTTGGCGTCGATAACCTCTATAGTCTCGAAAATGCCGTGCTTAGCCACTACCTTGATCAAGCACTTAAGGCGAATTATCTATTTGAAAAGGACGTGCACTACGTCGTGCGCGACGGGCAGGTCATAATCGTGGATGAATTTACGGGTCGTCTTAGCGAGGGTCGCAGATTCAGCGAAGGCTTGCATCAGGCGCTTGAGGCAAAAGAGGGCGTGCAAATCCAAGAGGAGAGCCAAACCCTTGCCGACATTACCTTTCAAAACTACTTCCGTCTTTACGAAAAACTCGCTGGTATGACGGGTACGGCACAGACGGAAGCAACGGAATTTTCTCAAATTTACAAACTCGAAGTAGTCTCTATCCCTACGAACGTGCCGGTTATCAGAAAGGATCAAAACGATCTTATCTACAAGACCGAGCGCGAGAAATTTGACGCCGTCATAAACGAAATTAAACGGCTAAATTCCAAAGGTCAGCCCGTACTAGTGGGTACGGCGTCGATTGAAAAGAGTGAGAAGCTGCACGAGCTTTTGGTCAAAGAAAACATCGCGCACTCCGTGCTAAACGCCAAAAATCACGAGCGTGAAGCGCAGATTATTGCCGAGGCGGGCGCTAAAGGCGCGGTGACGATTGCTACGAATATGGCGGGACGTGGCGTGGATATCCGCATAGACGATGAAGTGCGCGCTTTGGGCGGGCTATATATTTTAGGTACCGAGCGCCACGAAAGCCGTCGCATCGATAATCAGCTCCGCGGACGAAGCGGGCGCCAAGGTGATCCGGGCGAGAGTAGATTTTTCTTAAGCTTGGAGGATAACCTGCTTAGAATTTTCGGCAGCGACAAGATCAAAAATATCATGGATCGCTTGGGGCTAAAAGATGGCGAACATATCGAATCAGGCATGGTTTCGCGCGCAGTAGAGAACGCGCAGAAAAAGGTCGAGAGCTTGCACTTTGAAGCGCGTAAAAATATCCTAGAATACGACGACGTCGCAAACGAGCAGCGCAAGACGATCTATAAATATCGCAACGAGCTTTTGGATCCAGACTACGATCTGAAAGATAAAATTATCCAAAACCGCGAGGAGTACATCTCTAGCGTGCTTGAGGAGCTTGAAATTTTCGACGGCGCAAATATCAAAGAGGTCGATAAATTCCCGATCGTCGCCAAAATCGCTCAAGAAACGGGCGAGGTGCTCGAAAATAGCGAGCTTGAGAAGGTCGATGATTTCAAAGAGCTGAAAGAAAAGATCATCGGCGCGCTTGCCGTTTCGTATGAAAACAAGATGGCGCCGATCGATCCGCAGCAGCGCAAAAGTATCGAAAAGATGCTTTATCTGCAGATCGTCGATCGCGACTGGCGTGAGCATCTGTATCAGATGGATATCCTAAAAGCGGGCATCGGACTTCGCGGCTACAACCACAAAGACCCGCTTACAGAGTATAAAAAGGAGAGCTACAATCTCTTTATGGAGC
>ERZ773063.1525-NODE-1525-length-13471-cov-3.042561_pt1 | contig 13471 bp, 16 predicted proteins | sample MGYA00580625_ERZ773063 | MGnify/ENA primary metagenome ERZ773063 (study PRJEB29015, sample SAMEA2738022) | human oral metagenome | biome: human oral; feature: human-associated habitat; material: dental | place: China | collected 2042 ...
AAATTATTAGATATGTGTCTTAATAGTTTACCCATTAGGGCTATTTTGATTATTGATATTGTCAGGTCAACTAGTTTAATTCTCTTTACCAATATTATTAAACCAACTAATAAATACATAGTTCCCAGCATTTTAGCTAGACCACCAGCTCCTTTAACTTTTGCATCTTTTAATATTGCAGCCATTAATCTAAGTAAAGTACTCATCATTGTTATTTTTATAAACATAGATGCTAACGTACTTAATGGTATTTTATGTACTATTCTTATAACAAATGACATTACTAATAAAGCTGATGCCATAAGATATATATTTTTAACACTACCATTCATATTTAGATCATCTAATGATTTGATAAGATTTACTATTATATGGAATAATAGATACATAGCACCAACACCTTTTATTAGTTCAGCATAAGACATTTTTGCTAATCTATGAACTGAACCTACTATTCTGCTTATTGTATAAATTACAATAACAATCATAAACATAGACTTCATATCTATTCTGATACTATTATTTTTTGCTACATATCCTAATAAAGCATATAGACCAATAAAGAATAATGATAACACACCAAGTACTATAACACCTTGTACTATCTTTTCTAAAGGTGTTGAACCTAATAAAACAACTAAACCTACCATTATAGCAATAGCTTTAGCATAGTTAACCATTGATTCTGATTCTATTTTCTTAGCCATAGCCTTAGAAACTCTACTTATAGCTCCAGCTGCTGAATCTAATAATCCATTTATAGAGTCTATAAAATTACTAAATAATTCACCAACATGTATAATCTTATCCATTATACTACTAATTAGTTTGAAAGCTAAGAATAAACCTGCTATACCTAATATTAAATCCCAATTTATCTTGTTTTGTCTAAACTGATCAAATAAATTTAATAGTATTGCATATGAACCACTGACTACATCTTTAATAACTGTCCATGCTAGTTCAAATACATTTTTAATCCATGGTATACCACTTTTTATACCATTAACAAATCCTTTTATTACGTTGTTCGCTATTTCAAAGAACACTACTGAAGGTGAGTGTATACCTAATCTCTCTTTGACTTTATCTACAACCCAACCAAACCAATCTACTAATGCTACCAAATATTTCTTGATATCACCTAGACCTATACCAAATCCACTAGCCATATGGAATGGTATCTTCTTGAAAGCATCTCCTATCATTAATGCTGTTCTAACAACACTTTCCTTAACTATCTTGAATACATCACCTAATATTAGTAATGCTTTAACTACAGTAGGATGTCTAGCTAGAAAACCATCTATGTCATTATACCAATTCTTCATACGATTAGACAAATCATCCATTGTAAGACATAAGAAATTTATGACAGTACCAAATATATCATTTTGCTTACGCATTTCTTTTATCTTATTGCCTAACCAGTCTACATTTTCTGCATATTTCTTGAATACTTTGTTATGTAGAAAATCATTCAATATAGTTATAAATGTACCAAATACGTTACCTATTGACCCGAATAGTCTAAATAAAGAAGAATCTGATAATTCAAGCATCTTAGTAACTAATTTAGTAACCAACTTGATTATAAATTCTATCATCTTTATAGGCAATGTTAGAACTGATGTTATACCGAAATATATTTTATCTAAATGTTCTTTATTCTGTTTAAATAAATTATCTACATTAGTTACTACTTTATGTATTTTAGCAAAGAAATTGAATATATCTTCTGCATTTGGTACCTTAAAGAACGCTCCTAATGCTTTAGTCATACTATCTACATTTAGTTTTATAATATTAAATATTTTAGATAAAGTGGATATTATAAGAAATCTTGTATTCATCTTATCTAAATTATCTACAAATTCATCAACCGTGAAACCAGTTCTGTCAATAACAGCTCTTAAATCTGATATAGTTTTTATGTGTTCATCACTTAAACCTTGTGCTTTAAGTTCAGTATCTGATAATTTTATTAAACTTTTTATTAATTTTTCATTTGTTTCAATTGTTTCTTTTTTAGCTACATTCTCTTCTTCAGTTACCTTAAGTCTAACCTTACTACCTAATCTTTCGTTAACCATGTTTTGAGCTTTGGCATAGTTATAACCATCCTTAGCTAATAGATCAGATCTTACTGGTTGATTCTTATACTTACCAGCTATTATTTCATCAACTACTTTATTATAATCTTTTAGAGCCTTAGTTACACTATCTATGTTTTTTTTTACATTATTAGCATCTTTAAATAATTTACTATAACCTTCATATAAAGCTGATTTTAGAAAATTATTTCTCATATCAGAAGTTGTCTGTATGATCTTTTCCAACATATTACTTAAAGGTGTAAATGTTGCTCTAGCTCTATTAATATCACCAAATATTATTTCCCATGTTTGTGACCAACCTGATTGAGCTCTTTCTTTAGCTATATCTATAACTTGAGATAATTTAGTTACATTATTTGCTGCAGCATAAGCTCTTTTACCTAATTCAGTATGTTCATCAGCATATCTATTAAGTGTATTTAATAAGGCATCAGATGTTAACCATTGTTCTTGTAAACCATCTTGGAATAAAGCTTGTAATGAGTAAATCTTTTTTCCAACTTGGTATCTATCTTCATCTATCTTTTTAATTTTATTTAATTCTATTGCTGATTGAATTAATTCTTTTTTAAATTCTACAGGGTTCATACCTGCATTTTCAATAGATTTCCAGTCAGTTCTACCAACATAACCTAAACCTAGTGCTTGTGAAAAATTATACATTGCTGATGCAGCTTGTTGTGTACTAGCACCTGCTAATGCAGCAACGTTACTTATACCTTTCATGGCACCAACAGCAGTTTCTAGTTTAACACCATTGTTTGTAAATTTACCTATATTATTAGTCATATCTGAGAACTTATATATAGTTCTATCTGAGTAATCGTTCAGCTTTTCTAAAGCATCGTTAACTTTTTCAGCTGTTTCTCCTGTACCAGACATTATAGTTTTAACAGAATCCATTTTTAGTTCATATTCACTTAAACCTGATGTAACAGGTTCTATTGTCAATGATTTAGCTAATCCTGAACCCATGTCTACTGCTTTATTTATTAAGTTGGCTACAACTGATCCTATAATAATTTCAGATCTAAGCATCTTTTGAGTAAAGTTATCAACTTCAGTGTTAGCTTTATTAAAAGATAACATACTAGAGAATTTTCCTAATATTTTAAATACATTATTTTCTTTCATATGCTCAGAAGCTTGATCATTCTTCTTCTTAAAGTCATCCATTTTAGAAATAACTTTATCAGCACCTTTTTCAAATTGATCATAGTTCATTTTTATGTCTATAATCTTTTCATTTACATCTTTCTTCATATTTAAAATTCCTGCATTTCTCTATTTATATTTTTTATAATTCTATTGACTATTGGGTCTATGAAATTTAATCCTGGAACCCAAGTAGTTTTATTTGTTATATGTCCTTTATCTATTATGTAAGCTATATTAACATTCATATTAGTATTAGTATTGATAAAGCTTAAAATAAAAGACCTATTTTTTTTGTCAATATGGTAAGACCAGGAATCCCTAGTCTTACCTGACAAAACTGGTGTAGCCTTTTTTAAAAGATTTACACCTTTTTCACCATATTTTTGTAATAACAACAAAAGTTTTTGATCATGAGTATTAAATATTCTTTTCATGAAACTTTTAGTTGATTCTTTTTCTATATATCTTAAAATCATCGTAGACCTCTTTTTAGTTCAGATAATCTTTGGTTATTCATTCGTTCATATCTAGAAAGAACCTCTGATTCATCTAATTTATTAGATTCTGGATCCTGTTTAATATTACATATATTAACAAGGGTTAAAAGTCTATTTATATGCCATCTTTGGCATTCAAAAGGTATTCTCAAAGCAACCATCCAATAATATATTAATTCTGAGGTGATAAATGTGTCATTTTTTTCATTCTTTTTAGTATTATTAATGACTGTAGCTGTTTGTCTAGAATTCATATATTCTAATATTCCTGTTAACTCTTGATTATCTATATAAGTATATACAATATCATCTATATTTTGTGTTATAGTCATACATTTTACATATGCTATAATTTTATCTCTATCTATATCTGGTTTGTTGGCTATTTCGAAAAATGGTTCTTGATATATTGATTCCCATTTAGAAATAGAGACCAAAGAGTGTTCCAACATCATTGTATAACTTTTAGTCTGTATTATTTCATAAGTGTCTTCATTAAGAAGTTCTTTCTCTTTTATTACTAATTTATACATAATTTTTAAGACTCATGTGGAGTTGTTAATTCATTATTATCTGATCCTGTATTTAAATTTGGAGTTGCCTCTGTATTTTCTACAGCTTTTGATAGTCTATCAATTTCTTCTTTCATATTGTCGTAATTAATTTTGTTATTATTTATATCTTCTTGTATTTTGTGTATAACATTTTGTATAGATTCATCATTTATTCTATTTACTGTATTTAGTATAAATGTAACTACATTCATAGGATCTTTTAATAGATAATCATATAAAGCATCAAATTCTAAGCTAGATCTGAATATCTTATATAAAGGTGTTACACCATCGCTAGCAATTTTAAGAAAACGTTTACCATCTTCTGATCTTTCTCCATATGATTTGTCTATTATAACATCAACTACTTTAAATAGTTCTACGACATCTTGTGATTTTTCAGCTGCTTTAACTGCCTCTTGAAATTTTAGACCATCTATTTTTACATCATTTAGATCCATTAATTCTCTTCTATTTAAATTGAAGTATAGATCTTTATTTACTGAATTCCCATCAAAATCTTGATATTCTACTGTTATTTTAACCATAATTATTTTCTCCTCTTTTCTATTCTATATATTTTTTATTATCCAACAGCTTCTAATATTGTTAATATTTCATCTGGTAATAATATTGTTGAATCACCAGTTGCACTACCGAATAATTTTTCTTCTATTTTAGTCATCTTAGTAGCTGCTACATCTAAAGAATTTATAACTATTTTAGAAGTTGGTTTGAAACCTGCTTTGTTAATAGTAACTGGTGTAGATGATAATGAAAATGACATTGTTGCTGCTTCAACTTTGTTATTAATAGTTTTAGCTTCTTCTTCTGCTGGTTTAGCAGTTAAGTTATAAAGAATTACTATTTCATAACCTTTTAGATCTTCAGTATCACTTGATATTTTTCTAACATATGCTAAAGCAAAGTTTTTACGTGATTGTTGTCCAGCTATTAAACCTTTAGACATTTCTTTGTTACCTATACATTCTGAAAATTCTTTAGGATACATATATGCTTCTATAGTACCTTCTAATTCATCAGCTGATACTATGTTAGCCCATTTTATATCATTAGCATAAAGTGCTTCTGATTCCCCACCAGTTGGTGAAGTTTTTATATTAGTTACACCATTCCATGCAACACCTTTTTCATAACCATTTGTTTTTTGTACAAATAATACTGGCTTAGATACACCAGTTTTAAATAATCTTTCTCCTATTTTGTCCCATTCTAGTTTCATTTATTGTTTCTCCTTTAATGTTTATTTTTTATCATTTAGTATTTAATTTATTTCTATTGGATTTAAGAATAATTGTATATAATCCTGTTTTAATCCAGGATGATTTCTTATAGAAGTTATTTTACATAATTTTTCTTCATTGTTGATACCAGTATTTCTTAATAATACTATATCACCTATTTTTAATGCATATTTTTCCTTGTTTTCAAATATTATGCAATACCATCTAACAAGGTCATTATATGTATCATTATCTAAAGCTATTTTGTATAATTCCATTTATATCCTCCTTTTTATATATTTTAAGTGTTTAATGTCGACATATTAATTACATCATGATTCAATGAATTAATATAATAATATCTTTCATATTCAGAACCCTCTAAATTTAAAATTTTATTTATTACTGGGTTATCAGGCATACTACTAATTACAGTTATAGTATAATCTACACTCATAAAATAGGGTCTATTATTAGCATTATACTTGTCTATATCTTTTTTAGTATATATTATAGCTGGGTATTTTATTTTAAGATTTTCAGGAGGCTGATAATAAACATTATCAGTCCCTAAAAGTTGTTTTAAAGTGTTGTGTAATTCTATTCTACTCTTGATCATTTATATATAAGTCTCCTGTTAAAATATTTATTCTTTTACCATCTAATTGTATATTAGATATTGTCCATTTATGTTCACCAATTTTTATATATTTAATATCAAGAAAATGATTGTTGATAAATTTGTTTGATACTATTGAAATGTTAAAATCTATAAATTTATTTTGTTGATTATTTCTATATCTATTAGTTATATAATTACCGTAACACTTTAACTTCTGTATCTTCATTAACCCAGATACCTGGATCTTTTTCTTTAGTGATTGAAAACCCAATATATCCAGAAAATTTCATTATTATCCTGCTACTTTATATAAAGCTATTGCTGATTTTGGTGTAGATAGAGCTCCTGAATGTCTCTTTTCATATAAGAATTGATTGATATTCTTATCTAAATTAAACCCTTCAAAGTATGTTTGTCTACCATTCTTAACACCTGGATCACCTAAAGTATAGTCTTTCATATTAACTATTATACCTAATAGATTCTTAGCGTCTTCACCATTGTTGAAGTTAGGTATAGTAACAATATTTTGTACTCTGAAAGCACTACATAATCTATCGATAGTTTCATATATAGCTCTTCCGTTCTTGTCTTCAATTAATAATAATTCTGCTAGACATTCTTCAGATGTGTATAGAGTAGCTGAACCAGAACCCATGTAGTCTTTTCTTGCTTTTATAGCTCCTCTTATCATACCTTTGTATAGTGAATCTTGTGGATCAGTTGATTTAAAATCAGTATTGTCTTTAACTGTATATTTTATAGTATACATTTCATCATCTTTGATGATTGGTCTTATGTTTTGTTCATTAATTTTATCATCATCAGATTCAGTTCTACCATCACCTAGTAATACTGCTCTAGCTATTTCTTCATTAACTTTTTCTTCTAATATATCTTTTATTTTAAAAGTTTTGTTTAGAGCATCATTTTCTTCTAGATCTAATAGATCATCTCTATGTAAATTCATTTTAGCATATACAGTTATAGGAGATGTAGATCTGTTTAAAGCTTTTAACTTGATGTCTTTCTTTAATTCTCCTTTTTTAAAGTAACCTTTAGCTCTAGCTTCTGCTTCATCTATTTTAATATAAGTAGTTTTTACATTAGAGAATGGAGTTTTATTTAATTTGTTTAAGATATCCATAACCCAGTCAGATTTAGCTCTTATTATAGTGCTGTGTGTAGGTTCTTCTGTTGCTTCAGGGAATAGCTTTTTAATATCTTTTATACCCATTTCTTCAGCGTGTTGTAATATAGAATTTTCTAAATTTATATTGTTTACTCCATTTTTGTATATATCAGTTAATATACCATGCATTAATGTAGTATCAGCTTCATTGTTTTCAAAAATATTGTGTTTTATTTTTTCTTTCATTTCTTTATCCTTTCTTTCTTTAAGATATTCTAATGTTTCTTCTTTATCTTCTGGTTCATCAGTTTCTTCTTTCTTATCTTCTTCTGATTCTTCAGTTTCTTCTTTATTTTCTTCTGGTTCATCAGTTTCTTCTTTTGTATCTTCTGATTCTTCAGTTTCTTCTTTATTTATTTTTCTAGCTTCAACTGGTTCTTCTTCTTTATCTTCTGGTTCATCAGTTTCTTCTTTATTGTCTTCTTTATCTTCTAAACCTAAAAGTTCTTTGAAGTCTTCAATTTCTATATCTTTATCTTGAAGTGCTTCTGCTAAACTTAGAACTATTAATCTTTGTTCAAAAGTTAGATCTTCTAGTTTATCAAGATATTCATTAAGGTCTTGACCTTCTTGCATTTTATCCTCCTTCTCATCATTATGTCTAATAATATATGTATCTTCTGTATTATCATTATATATTATAGCATCTGAAGTTGAATCACTATGCTTTAAAACAACATCTATATAAGCACCTGGGTTTGCTCCAGCAAGTACTAAACTAACTTCTTGAATGACACCATGTGAAACTTGTTTTCTGTCATTCATAACTATGTTAGTTGCATATATAGACATTCTACTAATATCTTTATTTTTAACCATGTTTGACACACTATGTGAGAAAGCATTTTCATTAAAATAACCATAACCATAAACACCTTCATTAGGTCTATGTTCAAGGTCAATATGTCCCAATACATTATCTACATCGTCGTGTCTATGATTCCATAACATAGGTACTGTGGTTTTATCATTATGTGCAAAAGCACCAGGTAAAATTGTTTTACCATCTGTACATTTTGTATTATAACGAGTGACCCAACCTGATATATCATACTTCTTTGTTTTCATATTCTGCTATTGTCTCCTTACTTTGGTTTAAATTGCTATTAATTAGTTTATCTGCTTTTGGATCATCAGATGGTTTAGTTCCTATTTTTTGTCTAATTTCATTAGATGATAAAATTTCATTTCTAGTAAATTTATCAGCTATTTCAGCTAGAACTGAAACTGGAACTAATTTAAATGGATCACGGAAATATAATATAGTTTCATTATTTATTATTGCATATTTTGACAAAAATTTTCTTTTAATTTCATCAGTTATGTTTATTAATATAGGTTCTATTATTCTACTATAATAATTAGTCATTGTTCTTTCATCAGCTGTACCTTCTAATATACCCTGTGTCATACCTAACTGGCTGTATAGCATTCTCGTTAAGTCGTTGACTTGTTCTAAAAGTGCATTATTGATAGGCCTATTTAATTGAACAACATCTTCATTTATTTCTAGATAGGCAGCACCTATATTTGAGCTTGATAATTGTTCTCTTATTTCACTGAATCTTTTCTTAGCTTTTTCGCCACTAATATCACTTTTGCTACTATATGGCATTTTAAATAATAAATCTAATTTAGAATAATTATTATAATCTGCGTTATCCATTAAACGTGTCTTTTCTTTCAGTCTTCTTAGTATAGAATTATTTTTATTCATTATACTATAAAACGGATTTTCTATTATTGCTACATCTACTTTATCTAATATCACAGATCTTCTATTACCATTTTTTTCATCATAAACTGAAACTTTTACTTTATCTGTATACCAGTCTTCTACGTATCCTATTCTCATTGTTTCAATATCTTTTAATTCATTTGAACTTGAATCCTTTACAACTGTATATTCTATAGGTACTATTACAGCTGATCCAAATATTAGCATTGTCATTGTTAGATCTTTTATAAATACCTTTCCAGTTTGATCAATATTTGCAGATAACTTTAAGCATTGATTTAAACTACTATTTATCTCATCTATAAATCGACCTTGATTGTCTATTTTACAGTGTTTAATATCTATTAATGACACATCAGTAGATATTCTATTGTATATTGAATTAAGGAGATCTAAGGGTGCATAAAATGGGCTATCATTAGATGTAACTACAGTATTAATACTTTTATCTGTATTACTAAATATATTTTTAAAAAAAGTTGTTATACCCATAAATATCCTTTCCTAATAATTATCTTTATTATTTTTATAAGATGCCCATGCATTTATTAATGCTGCAACTGGGTCTATCTTATCTTCATATCTTTTCTTTAATAATTTTCTATTACCATTTGTATCTTCCATTACTATAGCATTACCCATAGCATAAGATATTATTTTTTGATCAAAGAGTAATTCTTTATCCTCTGAAATCTTTTTTATTTCTCCCAAGGGAACAGTTTCACTTTTTACACCTTGTATAATTTTATCTATATTGTAAGGTCCATAATCAGATGTCCATTTGTCAATAAAATATTTTGCATTATAAGGGTCATAGCCCAAAGATCTTACATCATATTTCTTTTTGTTAATGTACTCATTAAGGTTATCATAGACTAAATCCATATCTAAAATATTACCAGGCATAATAACCAGACTACCTTCCTCTATAAATTCTTCATATTTTAGTCGCATAGCAGCCTTTACTTTATGTAATGAACGTTCTGTTATGTAGTTTATACTTTTAGTTCCAAACAATCCATTAGGCAATGGAAATAAAAACATAAATGTACAAAAGTCATCACCTTGTGATAGGTCTATACCTAATGAACAAGGTAACTCGTGATATTCTCTGAACTTTGAAGGTAATGTTTCTTCATATGTAAAGAAATAAGTATAACCTTCAGTTGGAATACCAAATCTTTTGGCTAATATATCATTTCTACTGCTTGGTACTTTTTCAGCTTTTTCAACATCTTGTTGATATGTTTCATATGATACAGTTAAACCTATATTAGGATTGGCTTTTATCCATTTAGAAGGATCTGAAACCTCCTTAATATCATCTAATTTGTACCACCATATAGAAACATGTGGATTGTAGTAATCATTTCTAAGTATAGAATTTAATTCCATTTTTATACTATCTCCAGGACCATTTCTAACAGTACCCTCAGAACTAGTTGCTACAATTATGTAGTCTTCGTTCTTAGATGCACCTTGTTCAATAGCCCCTATTACATCTTCTCTTATATCACAAGACAACCATTCGTCTACACTATTTACTAAACTATTAAGCCCTTGTAGTTTATCTATACTCATAGGTCTTATCTCTAAAAGAGAATTAGAAATAAAATTCTCTATACCCTTTTTTGTTGATGCCAGTTTTACTCTATTAGCAACTGAACCAGTCGTATTATTAATTGATCCATTCGTTAGAAATTTATATAGTGGTCCACGTGATCTAGTTATAGATGTTTTTATTGGTAATAGACAAGTTTCAGCAAGTCTAACTGTTGGTGCCACATGTACTTGCCATGTTGTTTTAGTAAACACGTTAAGAAAGTAACTATGTATAGTATCTAGATACATAGTTTTTGCTGCTCCTCTTGCTATTATTAAATATTGTTTATTTACTAAACGTTTTTTTATTTTTATATTTTTATAATATCCTCCACCATTATTATCAGGTACGAATATTTTTCTATTTATAAAGTAGTACCAACCTAATAATTGTTCAGCCCATAATTTAAAAGAATCTAGTAGTTTTAAATCTTCACCATCTGTTAAAGTTAGTTCTGATTCACAAAATTTTATATAACCTTCGACTCTAGATCGGTCGTAATAATAATTAGGATCTTCTATCAATCTATCAATTCTGTTCATTTCTAATGAAACCATCTCATTAACCATTATCTTACCAGAAATAACATCATCCCTAAATTTTCCATAGTAATAAGGTACTTCTTTATTATTCATAACTGCTAAGCTCCTAACCTTTTACTAAGTGCTTTCTTTATCTTACTAGTTAGTATATCCCTACCTGCATTATAAGCAGCTGGAACTACAACATTAGAAATTACTGAACCTAGCATTTTATTTAATTTACTTCTCTTTTGATCAGATATTTCTTTATTTATTTGTTTAGTTTGCATTATAAGTCTTTTATATTCTAATTCATTTCTAAGTCTAGCATTTATTTTTGTTAGATTAGATGTACTTAATTCAGTGGCATCGTAAACATTTATTTTATTTTTTCTTATCTTTTCAACTTTATTCATTTTATCTATGGTATTTTGTTTATTTGTTTTCTTAGGGATATGAATTTTCTGTTTTATATCTTTGATCTTACTAAAGATTTTATTTATATTTTCAGATACATTACTACTCTTTTGTTTTCTTACTCCCCATTTTTGTCCAGGAATACCGTGATGTTTAATTACATTATCATCCATTTTTATTTCTCTCTTTCTATATAATCTATTAATCTTCTAGTAATTTCCATATCTTCATCTTTATAATTTTTGTAAACCGTAGCATTTTGTGGTGGTTCAAATAATAATAAACATTTAATTTGTAAAAGAGATTTAATTATATGTAAATATTTTTCAGATACTAACTCTGACCAAGTAGTTTCTGGTGTAATATTTTGTATTATAAATGGAACTCCATAATCACGCATCTTAAATAAACTAATATTAATAATATTGATTATTTCTTGATCATAGTCATCAATCGAATCTGATACATTTAAATAAGTTTTTATCTCAGTTAAAATATTGTTGTTCATATAAATTATTCTCCTATTGTTCGTCTATTTCTATATAACTAGAAACTGCATATCCTTCTTTACCATTTACATTTATCTTATAGAATGAAATATTTTCATCTTCATTATATATTTCATTAGAATCAGATATCTCTACAATATCATTTTCGTTTAGAATTGTTACTATTTGGGCATACATAGATGTATTGTCTCTAACATTTAAATATTCTGTGTTAACAACTTTACCTTTGTATTTATAATCATTAATATCTTTTTCTTCTGAATATTTTTCAGTAGTAACTTCCATATTTATTTTTTCATCAATATTGCTTTGTTGAAGTGCATTTTTGTCTGTGTTGTCTATCATATCGTATCTCATTTTTTTTCTCCTTTCATATGTTACCACAACTTAGTATCATCTTTAGATCTTTCTTTATATGTATTAGCTTCGTTTGTAGAATAGTGTATCAAATTATGTGTGTATTGTGTAGTAGTTATTAAATTATCCATATCAAAAATTTTGTTATTTTTTTGTATTACATCATCTGAGGTAATGGGATTAATATGATGAACCAACACTTTATCATATTTAGTTATAGGTCTAGAGTTGTCACCTAAGTCACAACCTCTATCTCTAGTAATAACTTTTTTCTTAATTTTATTCCACTCATAAGAGTTATAAAATTTGTCCATAATTTTTCTATTATTATTTTTCTGTAAACCCAAAAAATCATTCAACCTTAAATAATTTATTTTGTCTTCAAAATTATTAATATCTTTTAATTCACTATATCTCTTCACTCTCATCTCCTTGATACATTCTCATAGCATCAATAGCTTCTCTATATAATTTTTCAGTATCCATAGATGATCTAAGTGCTTCTGTTTTTGCAGTTATTAATTCTTTTTGTCTACTAAGAATTTCTTTTTCTATTTTTTCTTTAGTAGAACCTAGCTTTAGATAGTGGGTTATGACCTGTGAACTGGCTGTACCCTCTCTTAATTGCTTTTCAGCTAATTCCGTTGCTAAATAAATTAATTGGTTTTCTCTTATTTCGGGAGTTAATGCTGGTTTAAACTTGTTGTCTTCCATTTTTTTATCTTTTTTCATTATTCTCCTCCAAAAATATAGACTTGTTGATTATGCTTTATAAGATTTTTTCATATGATTACAATATGACCTTAAATATATAGAATAACTATGTATGATTTCAGTAACATTTAGTGTTTTGGGTAATAATTCATAGAAAGGAGGAGGATCCTATAAAGCATAATCAACAAGTCTACGTCCAAAAAATATACCCCCGGAAAAAAATAAAAC
>ERZ773063.1527-NODE-1527-length-13465-cov-2.785309_pt1 | contig 13465 bp, 10 predicted proteins | sample MGYA00580625_ERZ773063 | MGnify/ENA primary metagenome ERZ773063 (study PRJEB29015, sample SAMEA2738022) | human oral metagenome | biome: human oral; feature: human-associated habitat; material: dental | place: China | collected 2042 ...
GGAGAACATCGGTATTATATTTTTGTTTCGTGTACATATATCTAACCTTTTATTATTCAGGAATAAATGCAACTTTCGGCATAGAGGCATCGGGTTGTATATACGCCCAATATGGGCGTATATACGGTATATCAATACCCCAACACCCAATAACCTTTTATTCGAAAATATTGAGGTCGATAGGATTACCCGTTGTGGTGCATACGTGTTTTGCCTCGCTGTCTGCGGGGTTGTATGTGAAGAAGCCTTGCTTGTCGCCGTAAGCTCCAAAGAAAACCTGACCGTTATAGAATTCCACTACCACGCTATGGCTATCGCTCAACGGGACACCTTTCACTCTGGTAATCGTCTTAGCTTTCATATCTATAATTACAGCCATACTGTTTTTCGAGGTATACGGATTTTCGCCGTTCAATTCTATGATATTGACATAGGCGGCTACCTTACCGTTGCCTATATATTTGCAGTTGAATATCGAGGCTGGTTTGTAGTTTTCGTCGGTGCCGATTATCACATTATCCTTTATATCCCACGATTTCGATACGTCGAACTCGGTACTTCCCGCAGGGATACAGACGAAACCGTTATTGAGATACGTCGGGTTAAGTCCGAAATTGCCCGTGCAGGCAATATAAATATCGTTGTGTTCGTCAGTGAAAATCATATTCCTCAACATAGGTCTTGTCGGGAAAGAGAGCTTCGATGTTTTTTCGGATATAATCTTCTGTACCTTATCTGTTTTCGTATCAATTACAGCTACATCTACCTGACGATAATCTTCGTAAGGCATAAAGTTTTCGTTAATCTGGTCGAGCGGCAGGTAATAGAGTCCGTCGCGTACGATACCGAAAGCAGGCTCGGGACTTGAGTCTTTGTGCGAATAGGGTTTAAGGTCTATCTCGCCCGTCTTCTGCATCGTCTCGATATCGACAATCCACACCACGCCCAAAGTGTAGAACGGCACATAGGCTTTCCGATTGGTTACTTTAATAATATTGATAGGCATTGCGTTTGCCGGCACGTCCATTTTCACCATATCGGTGAGCTTCTGTGACGAGGGGTCGTAGGTATAGCGTTTTATGTTATTGTCGGCATCTTTGCCCATAGTGGGGAAAATAAACACGCTGTTGTCTACGACCGCTACCGGGCTCGAGAAACCCAACGGAATGGCGTTGGAATTATCGATACTCCCCGATATATCGGGAACCAGCTGTAAGAACGACGAACCGCTCATCCCGTCGGGATTCTTAACGGTGGTCTCAATTAAAAATTTACCTTTGCCTCCATCGGGTACATTCGGGGTGTCTTTTTTGCAACCCGTCATCACTACTGCGGCAATACAAGCCGCTAAAAACATTTTTTTACACATATTACTTGATTAAAAATTTATTTATAAAACGATTTATTGTTATCTAATTATCTGAAAACGTATTATTTAAGCACGTATCTTATTTTTATGCCGAAGCTACGTCCCGGTAGCGGACGGTTGAATTCGGACAACGCGCGTGCATCGGTCAGGTTTTTTATTTTTCCTGAAATAAAAAGACTGTTGTTGAAAAAACTGTGTTCGAAGCCGAAGTCTATCGTCGTACTGCGTGGGATACGCCGCTGTCCGGCAGCCATCTCGAAATCGTAAAAATACTCCTCCACAAACGATATGTCGGCAAAAATACGGGTATTTTGCCCCTTGCCTCCAAAGATATTCTCCGTATGAAACTCCAGTCCTGCATTGGCAAGCAGGTATGGGATATTGGGCATACGCAACCCCTTCGTCGGATTTGGGACAGAGCTGTTCTCCTCGTATCGTCGCGCATCGCGGAGGTCTTGAAACGTAGCATTGGCATATCCGTATAGCCAACGTGTAATATCGGCTTTGACTTCGGCTTCTACTCCTATCGTACGCATCTCTCCGAAATTCTGATACTGTGCCCCTATAATACCTTTCGTATAACGTATCATATTCTGCAGATACATAAAGAACCCGTTTACCTCTATTTGCAGGTTGCTCGGCTTTTTGCCCGTCAGGTCGTACAGCATACCGATATTGACGCTCGTATTGCGTTCGGGCAACAGCGCCTCCGACGGCGATATGGTATATCCGTCGCCCAGCAACTCGGTCTCGGACGGTATCCGCACGTCGTAACCCGCCGACAGTTTCCCCATCAGGTCGGGCATAAAACGATAACGCAAAGCGTCGTTGATACCGAAGTCGCTCTTGTTCAGATTTACATCCTTATCGTCCAACCCGAATATGCTGGCACTGCGTGTATTCATCGTATAAAGATAATAACGAGCGGTCAGCGAGTTGAGGAAACGGTCGTCTCCACTGCGGAAATCGTAAGTAAGCCCTCCTGTCCAACTTCGCATTTTGGAGTCGAACACCGCCTTTTTGCCTATGCTGAGCTCACGCATATCGTCTTTGGGGTATCCGTCGGCAAAAGCAAAGTACGAGTTGAAGTTGATGGTATGTTGCTTGTTTATGAGATATTCCAGATTCAGCTTGTTTAATATCGTAAACTTTTTGTTTCGGGCGTCGGAGGCGTACCTGTTGCCCAACTCTCCCCCATACGGAGATACGGACGGATAAGCATTGCCGTTCCAGTCATACCATTGCTTTGCCGTATCGACAAGATTATAGTCGGTGTAAGCCACAGAAGTAGACATATCGAGGTCGAGCCCTTCGATTAGGAAATTATCTTTTTTCAGAGTATTGGCAAGAATGTACGCACGCGACTTTATGAATGCCTCGCGTATGTCGGTCTCTATGCCCTGAATATCTCTGTATGTACCGACAAATACAGGCTCGAACTCTACCTCGTCGAACCACCATTTTTTAGCTTTCAACGACCCGCCCAACAACAGCTTTTTATACTTGTCGTGATTGCGTTTCACCTTTATATTATTCAGGTGCGACAGCTCCATAACGTAGTCGTTGTCGGAATATGTATATCCTCCTCCTACACCGAATACGATACCTTTTTCCTTAATGTTTCTTTTGACAACGGTCTGTATCTTATGAGTATTGAACGATTCGAGAGCATAACTTGCATCGGCATAACGGTCGGGGTACTCTTTGAGGACTATATTGACGGCACCACCCATTGCCGAGCCGCCGAATTTGGCAGGCACCACGCCTTTGTACACCTCGATACGGTCTATCATATCGATAGGTATATCGTTGATGTCGATAAAATCGGTATTGTCGTTCAAAGGCGTTTCCTCGATGAAAAATCCTATGCGTTTGCCTTCCAGCCCACGCACCGAGAGGCGTGTAGCTCCACCTACTCCGCCCGACGAACGCAGGGTAACACCTACCGTTTTGTTTAGCACATCGACAATACTATTGACCGTCCCGCTAAGCTGATTCATCGATATGACCGAGATAGGCATAGCCTGTTCGCGTAGTATTCGTGCTTCGCCCTTTGCCGTTACGACGACCTCTCCGAGCGACTTCGACTCGGCTTGGAGACGTATCTTTATCCGTCGTGTCTCGCCCTCGCGCAGTGTTATCTTCTCCGTCCGTGTATGATAGCCCATATACGATACGATGGCAGTATAGGTCCCTGCCGCAAGTCCCGAGAAGGCGAATTCGCCGTTACTCCCTGCCGCATCGCCTTGCCGAAGTTGCTCGATGTATATGCTTGCACCTATCAGCGGCTCTTCGTTCGCATCGTCGACGACAACACCTCTGATACCTGCCGTCTGTGCCTGTGCGGCTGTTGCCAATGTGATGATTGCCACTGCTACAATTGCTCTGATTGTTGTACTCATATTATTTTTTATGTACCTACATTAGGTTGATTTTTTTAAGAGATATTAGGTGTTGGGTATTAGGCAAGAACAACCCCATACCCAATCCCTAACACCTACCTCAATTCTCTTCTTTACCGAATATCCTGAAACGGCGAAATAATAGCGGCGTAATGCACAAGTCGGCTAACAAAGCCGTCAATACACCTGCCACCGACAGTATACCCATATGTATTATGGTAAGTCCGTTCGATGTCATATACATCGCAAAATTGGCGGATATGACCAGACTCGTAAGCAAGATGGGAGTTCCCACTATGCGGAATGTCCTGAGCGTGGCTTTTCGGTAGTTACGCTGCCGCTGAAACTCGAGATGTCCGTGGTTGATGAAGTGAATGGTATCGTCCACAGCCAGACCGAGTATCATCGGCATAATAGTAGCCGTCATCATATCGAGCGGATATCCGAGCCACCCCATCAGACCGCCTACCGTGATGGCAGGCATAATATTGGGAATAAGCCCTATAAGCCCGAGACGAATGCTTCCGAATACCAACATCATCAGCACTCCGATAATCAACAGCGACACGGCAAAGGAGGTAATCTGTCCGCGTACCACATAGTTCATCATTGCCGTAAACTGCGGCATAGAGCCTACGGGGGTGATTTTGGCGTCGGGGAACAACTTTTCGGCTACCTCTGCCACGTCTTTCAACTCTCTTTCGGCTTCGCCCGAATTATACCCATTCATCTCCACCTGCAGCCTCAGCCGTCGGTAATCGTAATCTATCCACGTCTCTGCTTCGCTGCCTCCGGCATTCTCGTAGAGCAACAGTTGTTGGGCTATCTCGTCGGAATTTGCAGGTATGGCATAGTAGGCTGTATCGCCGTTGTTGAGCGTCTGATTGAGGTCTTTGAGTATGTTCAATATCGAAGAGCTGCGTTTGGTCAACGGATATTTATCGACATATCTCTGCAATGAGTCGAGGGCTACCAGCGTTTCGCGCGACTTGGCAGCTCCGTCTTCGGGCAGATTTATCATAACATCGTACGAATAAACGGAGCCGAGCTCTGTCTCACCCACTTCGAGTATATCTTTTACATAAGGAACTTTACGTCCCATCGAACTCTCCACATCGAATGCCGTCTCTATCTTGGTAAACTGATAAATCATAAAGACGGTAAAGACAATGAATATGCCCCATATCACTTTCTCGCGATTCAATACCACATTGCCGAATGCTTCGAGACGGTGGTCGAGCCACCCGCCTCCGGCTGCCTGTATCTTTGGGTCGGGCTGGCGGTCTTTGCCGAAGCTGAGGACGGCAGGCATCACGGTTATGGCAATCAGAAAGGTAAGCATCACGCTCGTAGAAGTAGCAATACCGATAAAGTGCATCGGTGTGGCAGGAATGGTAAGAAACGACAGCAGTGCGGCAAACGTAGTCAGGGCACTGAACAGTACAGGCCAGCCCATCTCACCTACCGTATCGACGACCGCCTGCCGACGATTGCCGTACATACGAAACCGTCGCCTGAAAAACGAGTGCACGTGTATGTTGTAGGCTATCGCCACGGCAAAAGCCAACAACATCGGTATCAACATCATACCGCTGTCTATCGAGAATCGGAGATAGCCGAGCATACCGTAGGACATCACGATAGACCCTATCGCCGTAACGACAGGCACCACAACGCCTCTCAACGACCTGGTGGCAAATATCAGCACTACGATTGCCAGCAATATAGCCAGCCCCATAATACGAGGCATCTCCTTGCCTATCCACTTCATCTTTTGGTCGGTGATATAGGGCAATCCCATACCTTTGGGGTTGAGCGGTTTGTATTTGTCTTTATTTATGATGTGTTCCAATTCTCTACCTGTCAGGTTCTCGGGAGGCACCGAGCCTTTGCCCTTGTACCATACCGAGTCGTCGGGGAAGGGACGCAGTTTGAGCAATACCCAAGTGTTTCTGCCATCTTTCGATACGAGTCGGTTGGCGATATACGGTTTGAGGAATGCCTTGCGGCGTATCTCTGCAAGTCCTGCCTCGTCGGAAGGAATCTCTTCGGGCACAATCTGTTCGATAGACATACCCTCTTCGTTGCCTATCATAAATTCGATGTCGGTAATAGAGGTCATCTTGTCGGCATACGACATACTGTCGAGCATCTCGTTCGACAGCTCGCGTATGAGTTCCAGATTTTCCTTGGTAAAAGTGTTGTCGCAATCGGTCATTACGGCAGCATAATTGTCGTTGCCGAATACGGCTTTGAACTCTTCCGTTTTGAGCAGTACGGGGTCGTCTTCGAGGAAGTAGCTCTCCCACGAGTCGTTGATTTTCATAAACCGAAGTCCATAGAACCCTGCTGCCAACAGAGCAATGAATCCGATTATTACTACCCATCGTCTTTTTACAATCCATTCGCCCCGCAGAGCAAACCAACCGTTGATCTTTTCGATATTCATCTGTATTGTCTATTAATTAATAATTCAAATTATATTTATGTTGGGTATTGGGTTTTGGGGCTTAGGTGTTGGGGGGGAAACACAATTTTACCTAACCATTTGCTCTTGCTCGGCAATTACGTCTCTACAACACTTCCAAGACCGAATATCAAACATCCAATCCCCACAAAAAGAACACTCTTCTCTTTCGTTCAAAAAAAATATCCCTATCATATCTTCATCAACTCTTTCCATCCTCCCGTACCGAAAGCGATGTATTCCGTAATAAACTGTTTGATATCGGCATCGGTCAATTCGTCGTGTGTTACGATTTCGCCCATCACCGTCAGCCAGAGCGAGCACATCGAGTGCAGGAAGAAAATGGAAAAATCTGCCTTGATATGAGGGTAGCGTTCTTTCATCAACTTCATATACCGCAGGCTCTCCTGTGTGTATCGGTCGGCAAAGGTGTCTCTGAAATTTTCGAGCGACGACCCCGCCGAATTGAAAAGCAATATCTTAAGCTCCGTCCTGTAATTCGTCGGTATAATCATAAATTCGTCAATCACTTTTTTCTGGTACGAGTCCATCGAAAAAAAATCCTTACTCAGATAATCGTCGCTGTTGTGTTCGGCAAACAACTGCTCGAAAGCATTGAGCAACGGGGTGAGTACCGCACAGAAAATATCGTCCTTGTCTCTGAAATAGTTGTAAATATTGCTAAGCGTTACCCCCGACAGTCTCGAGATAGTACGCATAGAAGTATCTTTGAATCCCTTTTGCAGAAACTCTCCCCGTGCCGCTTGCAGAATACGACGGTGTATGTCGCCCTTTTGCGATGTCTGTACCATATTTTTATAACTTTTTCGAGGTGCAAATATATAAAAAAGAAACTGAACAGCGTTCTCTGCATAATTCGGAATTCATATATTGAAGCAACCTGCCCCGATTATCACAAAAAAAACACACACCACAATCGGCTGTAAACCAACCCCTACAATTAACTCATTGTAATCTAAGCCATGATTTATATCTTCTTTGCCACAATAGCTATGGAACGCATATATTTTTCGTATTGCTTGAATACTTTACGCATATTCAGGATTATCTTACGTTCTTTGCTGTGTGTGAGAATATTGAAGGTTATTTTCAGACAACGCCACAAGCCCTCATCGCTTAACAAACGACCTGTTTTCAGCAGATGCATCGGATTAGTCTCTACCCAGACAATCTCAAAACCCTCCTCCTGCAACATCTGCTTCCATTCGTTCATCGTAAGGGGGCGTACATTTACATTTATCGCTCTCGACATTCCACGACGGATATTGTCTTTGAGGTCATCTGCAATATCGTCGGGGATAAGAGCTATCTCGTGTATGCCGTACAAACCGTCTTTGCGAAGTAGACGAGCGGCTTCTTGCATTATCTTGCGTTTATCCTTATCGGATTGCATTGTAAGCATCGCCTCGCCGTAGAGTTTGTCGGCAGAGCTGTCGTTCAAAGTCGTCTGAGCAGCATTACCTACAATTATCTTACGTCCCTGCCCATTTATTTTTTTCTGTAAAATAGCAGCAGCTTTCTTGTCGAGTTCTACTCCTGTGTAAGTTTTTGGTCTGTGGTTCAACGCTATATTAGCCGTAAACCCAAGCCCCGGTGCAAACTCCACCACCTCGTCGGACGTAGTTATGCCGAGCTTGTTTATCATCTTATTAGTTAACTCTTTGCCTCCCGGACGAAGTACTTTTTTACCCATTTTAGCCAAAGCCCAATGACCTTGGATACTGTTCATTGATTGTTCACTCATATCTCTTTTTTGATTTAAAAGTTTATAAATATATTTTGTTTTCAAATAAGTAATTTCCATTAAGAAGCCTCCCTTTGCCGCTCTACCATACGGGCAAATTCGCCGCCACGAGCCATCAGTTCAGCTGGAGTGCCCTGTTCGGCAACCGTACCGTCTTTGAGCACCACTATCTTATGGGCATTGGCGACGGTTCGCATACGGTGGGCGATGATAAGCACGGTCTTGTTGCGTATCAGTTCCGAGATACCTGCCTGTATCTTGGTCTCGTTCTCCACGTCGAGGCTGGCGGTGGCTTCGTCGAGCAGTACTATTGGGGCGTCTTTGAGCAGAGCACGGGCGATGGATATGCGTTGACGTTCGCCACCCGAGAGTGCGGCGCCGTTCTCACCGATGAGCGTATCGTAGCCCTCGGGCATACGGCTGACGAACTCGTCGCAACGAGCGAGCTCTGCCACGCGGCGTATCTCCTCGTCGGTGGCGTCGGGCTTGCCGATACGGATATTGTCGGCGACGCTCGAGTTGAACAGCAGCACGTCTTGGAAGACCACCGCATAGTTTTTGAGCAATGCCTCGGGGTCTATCTTCGAGATGTCTTGCCCGCCGAGGGTGATTGTGCCCTTATCGATATCCCAGAAACGTGCGGCGAGCTTGGCGGATGTGCTCTTGCCACCGCCCGAGGGACCGACCAACGCCGTTACCTCGCCCTGCCGAGCGGTAAACGACACGTTGCGGAGCACCTGCTTGCCCGTCTCGTAAGAGAAGTCGACACCGTCGAATGCTATATCGTAGTTATCGACCGAATAATCGGTTGTTCCCTGCTGTACGGGCATCGACTCCATCTCTTTTATTCGGTTGATATACACGTCGAGAAGAGCCAGTACTGCAATGTGATTGAATACCTCGCCGATAGGGTTGTATATACTTGCCGATATCATCAGGAAGATAAGGTAGGTAAACATATCGACCGTACCGACCGACAATAGGTAGGCACCGACTATGATGACCGTCGCCATACCGAGTTTTAGTATCGCATTGGCAGAATTAATCGGGACACCTCCGAGAAATTCGCTTCTGATAAGACTCTTTTCGTAACGACGGAGACTATGGTCTAAGTCTTCGAGATATTTTGTCTCGCCGTTGTAAGCTTTGATTTCTTGCACGCATTCGAGTCCAGACTGAATCAGTTCGGCGATGTCGAGTTTATCGTGATGAAATTTGGTATTGAGTCTGTTCATCCTCTTCTTCGAAAGCAACACAACGGCAAGAGCCACCGGCACCACCCAAAACAGTGCCAACGCCAACTGCCACTGGTAGAAGAAGAGACCGATGCCGATAAGCGACGTCGTGATGATGGAGGCGAAAAGTTGCGGCATAGCGTGCGAAAATAGTTCTTCCATCATACTATTATCATTCATAATATTGGACGTAAGGTCGGATAGATTCCTCTCGCCAAAGAACGCCAGCGGCAGCTTACGCAGCTTTTCGGCGAGCGAGATACGTCGGTTGCCGCTCTCGGTATAGATATTGGAAAAGGTGCTCTTGTACTGCAACAACGCCACGACGTAGGCAACCGCAAAGAATGCTACGGCTATAACCGTATAGTACCAGATACCGTGCATCACGGTATTCTGCGGGTCGATGACGGGCTGCAGATAGTCCGTCAGAAAGATAAACAGGAATATCACCGGTAACATCAGGACGATATTGAGCAGAGCAGAAAAAACTATGCCTCCTGCCAGCGAGCGTGCACCTTTTTCCGAAAGTGCGAAACGGTTCTGAAAATATTTAAGCATTGTATGTATAATGAATTAAGAATTAAGAGTTAAGAATTATGAGTTGTTTTATACCTTTGTTCATTTCTTATCTCTTTATAATTTACTATGAATGGAAGTATTGTGTATAATAAATCGTACGATTTGGCATTACGAATTATTCGATTGCATTCTTTTCTAACCAAAGAAAAAAAAAGAATATGTATTGTCAAAACAAGTGTTGCGAAGCGGTACTGCTATTGGTGCATTAATTAGTGAGGCTAAATTTGCACAGAGCAAAGCCGATTTTATAAATAAAATGCACGTCGCTCTAAAAGAAGCCAACGAAACGTTGTATTGGGTTTCCTTATTAAGAGATAGTAGATACCTTACAGAATCAATGTTTGAAACCATTTTTTCGGAAGTTAATGAAATAATCTCTCTCTTGGTATCCATTGTAAAAACATCAAAAAACAATTCCAATATTAACTCTTAATTCTTACCTCTTACCTCCCCTCTTACACCGTCCACGCTACCGATTTTTGATATTCGTCCCACATCGTTTTATAGATGCCGCCGAGGGCGAGCAGTTCGTCGTGCGTACCTTGCTCGGCTATCTTGCCGTGTTCGATGACGAGGATACGGTCTACCGTCTGTACGCTCGAGAGTCGGTGGGCTATCATCAGCGATGTCTTGCCCTTCATCAGTTCGTGGAGAGCCTGCTGTATGAGATGTTCGTTCTCGGGGTCGGCAAAGGCTGTCGCCTCGTCGAGTACCACGATGGGAGCGTCTTTGAGTATGGCGCGTGCAAGTGCGATACGTTGCTGTTCGCCACCGGAGAGGTAGGTACCTTCGGTTCCGATTTTGGTTTCCAACCCGTCGGGCAGACGGTCGATAATCTCACGGCTCTGCGAGAGCTCTACGGCACGGTCGACAGCTTCTGCCGAGGCATCGGGGCAACCGTAGGTGATATTCTCCCGCAGCGTAGTCTTGAACAGTTTCGTATTCTGAAACACGAACGAGATACGACTCATCAGCTCCTCTTTGTCAATCTGCCGAACGTCTACACCTCCGATACGGACGCTGCCTTCGATAACGTCCCAGAAACGCGGTATCAGGCGGGCGATGGTGGTCTTGCCTCCGCCCGAAGCTCCGACGAGTGCATACGTCTTACCCTCGGGGATAGAGAACGTTATGCCGTCGACGGCGTTCTGCACTGCCCCGTCGTAACGGAACACGACTCCGTCGAAGTCGATACCGTATCCTTGCGGCAGCTGTGGCTGTGCCGACGGCTCGAGCTGCGGGTAATCGGTCAACTTCTCGACACGCGTAATAGCCTCGTTTGCCAGGAACATATTCTGATTGAGGTACATAATCTTCATAATATTCGAAGATATCAGAGGCGTTATCAGAATGTAGAAAAACATATCGGTGATGACGGCGGCGTAGTTGCCCGTCCTACCGATAATCAGTATGGCGGCAGGTACGAGGAAGTAAGTAAACCCATTGATGATAATCGTGTAGAACGAATAGGGTTTCTGCCAGCTGAGCGTGTATTTCGTTACCAAATCGCGGTAGGTGATGATACTGTCGTAAAAGCGTTTGAACGAGAATACCGTCTGCTGGAATACCTTTACGACGGGTATTCCCCGCACGTATTCGACCGCCTCGCTGCTCATACGCTCCTGTGCGTCGAGGTACTTTTTCTGGAAGTTGTTCATACGCGGATTCATCATATAGCCCATCGTAGCGAAGGCTGCCACGAGCGGTATGAGGCAGGCTACGCCTAGCCGCCAGTCGAAGACGAAGAGCAACACCACGACGGTAAGCGGCGACAGTATACTGCCTACCAAGTCGGGCATAATATGAGCAATGAACGAGTGCGTACTCGACGAGTCTTCGTCGATGATTTTACGCATCCGCCCGCCGTCGTTGACTCCGAAGAAGCCGAGCGGCATATCCATTATCTTACGCATCGCCGAGCGACGCATATTGGTCTCGACACGGAACGCCGCCAAGTGCGACATCATCAGTGCAGCAAAATAGATCAGCAAGCCGGCTACGGCAGTGCCCACCGCCCACCAGGCATACGTGCCGATAGGCGTAGAGGCGACCGTGCCGCCGACATCGAGCAATGTGCGGACAATGAGCCACACGAATACCAAGGGTACGAGCGACATCAGTCCGCTAAGACCTGAAGCAATGAGCGCCAACGGAAACAATATACGTCGCTCGCCCATATAGGTCTGAAATTTTTTTAATGAGTTCATATTATTGATTGTTTAAATTTATATTCTGCCTATTTCGCGTTCTTTGTATATTCCTTTGCATTACTTGGCGGTAAACTTTCTCCGCAAGTGACACTAAGGTTTTCTTGCTTTGAAAATCAGTATCGAGCGTTCGTTACGCACGGTTACCCTATCGCCATAAAGGGAGCGAAGCAGGTCTTCGGCTTCGGTTCGGGTAAGGTGGGGCGGCACGAACAGCCCTTTGCGGTCGAGTACGTGGCGTACAAAACGGTCGGCACACGGACGCTGCCCCGTGATGTAGAAACATCCGCAGAAAAGCCCGCCCGACTTCAACACGCGGAAAGTTTCGGCAAACGCTTTCGGCTTGTCGGGGAAGACGTGGAAGCCGTTCATCGACAAGACACAGTCGAAGCTCTCGTCGGGGTACGGCAGCTTGCCTACGTCGCCCTGTTCGAGGCGAAGGTTGCGGAGCTGCATCATCTGCGAGGCACGTTCGCCCGCAATGGTAAGCATCTCTTGCGAATAGTCCAGCCCTACGATTTCGGCATCGGGCATCCGACGGTATTTCTCGGCGGTAAAAACAGCCGTACCTACGGGCACATCCAGTATTTTCCCCCGAAAATCGTCGGGAATCATCGCAAGTACCTCACGGGCAATGGCGTTATCGTCCGTCCGCCAAAGGTATTTCATATAAATATGCGACCACCAGCGGCGTCCCGTCAGTACGTCGTCGTAGTATTTCATTCGCTTCTTATAGGCATTCCTTTGCATTGTTTGTCCTTTTTTTGAGGAAGATATAACCCCATACAGATTTGTATTTTACTTTGAGTGTGTGCAATATTGTTACGTATTATGATTTTTTAGTTCCAATAACTACGATATGCGGCAACCTGTGGCGACGAAAGCTCTCTACCGTACCGAACCCGTTAGCAAGCATCATCTGTTCTATCTCTTCGACAGTGTAGATAGGCATATCAAGCGATTTCATCCACAATTCGTTCCCCTTTGGAGATGCCAATTCGTTGCAAACGACGAACCGTCCTCCCGTCTTCAGCACTCTACTTACCTGACGGAAAGCAGAGTCGATATTATTCCAAAAATAGATGGTCTCGAAAGCGGTAACAATATCAAACATTTCGTCGTCGAAAGGTATTGCCGATACATTTGTTTCGTATATTTCCGCCCGCTTCTGTGCTATCGCGCATGGCGATTTACTTCTATCGATTTCTTTACACTCTCGGGCGAGTAATCGATACCGTAAACTCTGCCCTCGGTACGTTTCAGGAAATGGGCAATATTCCGCCCACCGCCGCAACCGACGTCGAGAATATCTTCGTTGCCCTGCGGTTTTATACATTTATCGATACACCATACTGCCATCGCGTTATGCCCCAAGTTCATCCCTCGAAGCATCATTCGTCGCCAGAAGTTACTCTCGGGCTTTCGTGTGCTTCCGATTATT
>ERZ773063.1528-NODE-1528-length-13463-cov-12.798926_pt1 | contig 13463 bp, 9 predicted proteins | sample MGYA00580625_ERZ773063 | MGnify/ENA primary metagenome ERZ773063 (study PRJEB29015, sample SAMEA2738022) | human oral metagenome | biome: human oral; feature: human-associated habitat; material: dental | place: China | collected 2042 ...
AGCCGGCGGCAGCGGCTACGAGCAGATTTTTCCCCTGCGTATATATAGCTTCAGCCTGTTTTTTGTTCCACTCCATAATATCCTCACATTTGTCTCATATCTGCTGCATTTGATTATATCAGAATCCTTGTTATAATTAAATCCGTAATGGACAAAGCAAGGAGGCCATATATGGACATCAAAAAAAAGCCAACCATGATTATGATACTCGACGGCTTCGGCCTCAGCGACCGTACTGAGGGCAATGCCCGACGGCATCCGCTCCTGATAGCGCAGTGCATCCGCCGCCTCGCGCACGACCTGCTCCGTCGCCGCAAGAATTTCAGATGGACGCTCCTCCGCCCAGTCCGGATGCGGCGTGCGCAGCGGGTAGAACGCCTCCGCCGACGCAAGGCTCACACCCGACGCCTCGTATGCGATTGCGCGCACGCCCGTCGTCCCCACATCCACACCAATCCAAATGCCCTTCACATTGCCTGCCATCATGCCGCCGCCTTTCCGTGAAAACAAGATGAATTTCCTATATTGTACCATGCTTTCTTTTGTTAAGCAACTATATTATCATATATTATTTCATAAAATGATATTTTTATATCAACTTGTTTTCTAAAAAGAGCAGCGCCCATCGCAGCGCTGCCCATGAGTCAGTGTATTGCCTTTTTCTTAAACCGCCCGCCCACAATGTCGTGCACGGCATTGATGGTGACGAAGGCGCGCTCGTCCTTGTCGAGGACGATCTCCTTCAGCTTGTCCAGTTCGAGGCGCGTCACCACGCAGTAGAGCACTTCCTTCGCCTCGCCCGTGTAGCCGCCAGCCCCGTGGAGCAGCGTCACGCCGCGTCCGAGCCGCTCATTGAGGGCAGCGGTGACCTCCTCGTGCTCGTTCGTGACGATCATGACGGCATACGACTCATCGAGCCCCTTCAGCACGACGTCGATCATCTTTGCGATGACGAAGTAGGCAAAGAGCGAGTACATCGCCTTGTCCCAGCCGTAGAGCAGTCCCGCCGAGGAGAGGATAAAGAGGTTGATGAACATGACCACCTCGCCGACGGAGAACTGGGTCCGCGCATCCATGATGATCGCGACGATCTCTGTCCCGTCGAAGCAGCCGCCCGTACGCATGACGATGCCGACGCCGAGCCCCGTCACCACGCCGCCGAAGATCGCAGCGAGGAACGGGTCATTCGTCACCTGCGGTACGTCGTGAAGCACACTCGACCAGATCGAGAGCATGATGATGGCAAAGACCGTCGAGAGCGCGAAACTCTTGCCGATCTGTTTGTACCCCATAAAGACAAAGGGAATATTATAGAGCACGAGAAACACACCGAGACTCATGCCCGTGATGGTCTGCGACATGATCGACAGACCCACAACACCACCGTCGATGACATTGTTCGGGATGAGGAAAAGATCGAGTCCTACGGCAGTGATGAAGGCACCGATAATGAGCCGCAGGCATTTTTTGATGTAGAAAAATGCCCCCTTCGGAGCTGCCTTCTTGGGGCGCGGCGTCGGTGCCGGCTTTTCCTGTGCCTCCACGAGCACCTGCTCAGTACTGCTGTCTACGATTTCGTTCATACGTCCTCCCATTCCCCAAAAACGCTGTACCTTTCTTTTTTATTATAGAGGAAAGAAAATCCGCTGACAAGTCCACCGCTATGAGAACGGTTTTCTTGACTTTACTGTGCCTGCATTATATGATGGCAATATTGGAAAGAGATTCATCTTTAATGGGACAGGAGGGATGTATATGATCTACACGGTCACCTTCAATCCGTCGATTGACTACATCGTCCGATTGGAGCAGTTCACCCCGGGCGAGATCAACCGCGTGAACTATGAGCAGATCCTGCCGGGAGGCAAGGGCATCAACGTCGCCATCGTACTGAAAAATCTCGGACACGACGCGACGGCACTCGGCTTCCTCGCGGGATTCACAGGTACGGCGATGCAGCAGCAGCTCCGCTCATTCAATGTGACGGAGGACTTCGTACATCTCGACGAAGGGTTCTCACGCATCAACGTCAAGATCAAGGCGGAGCGTGAGACGGAGATCAACGGGCAGGGGCCGAAGATTCCGCCCGAAGCGCAGCGCGCCCTCTTTGAAAAGCTCGATCGTCTCTCACATGGTGACACCCTCGTCCTCGCAGGGTCGATTCCGAATACCCTGCCCGACGATATCTATGAGCGCATCATGGAACACCTTGACGGGCGCGGCATCCGCATTGTCGTGGATGCGACGAAGAACCTTCTGCGGCGTGTGCTGAAGTATCACCCGTTCCTCATCAAGCCGAACAATCACGAGCTTGGCGAGATGTTCGGCGTAACATTGAACACAGACGACGAGATCATCGAGCATGCGAAACGCCTGCAGGACGAGGGCGCGACAAACGTCCTCATCTCCATGGCGGGCGACGGTGCGATCCTCCTCACCGAGGAGGGCGTATTCTATCGCTCTGCCGCGCCGAAGGGCACACTCGTCAACTCTGTCGGCGCAGGCGACTCAATGGTCGCAGGCTTCCTCGCAGGCTATATGGAATCGGACGGCGACTACGAACGCGCCTTCTATATGGGCGTTGCGACCGGCTCCGCCTCGGCATTCTCCGAGAACCTTGCCACGCGCGAGGAGGCTCTCGCGCTGCTGAAAACGATCGCGTGATGTAAGAGCGGCGTGCGTCCTGCGTGTATGAACGTAAACCTATCGCAGCTGTGCAATCCCATGTGGCGTGTGTCCTGCGCAGAACCCTCGTTACGCAAGCGGTCGTGTGCTCGTCCGCCAAAATACCTGCGGATTCCAAACGCGCTGCGCTTGAACGATTAAAATCCGCAGGGGGCGGGTCGCACACTCTGTGCCGGTTGCTCCACTAGGGTTTGCTAAAGGACTGCACGCCACTCCAAACAATGCGGATATTTTCAAGGAATATTGCACAGCAGATGCAACACAATGAAAAAGGAGGGTTTTCCCTTTGCATATCAACGACCTTCTTAACCCCAAGAGCATTGCTCTCGGCGTCTCCGCCCCCGCCTCCAAGGAGGCAGCCATCCGCCTGCTCGCGGACTGCATGGAAAATAGCGGAAACCTCAGTGACAAGGAACAGTACGTCAAGGATGTACTCGCACGTGAGGCGAGCGGCACGACGGGCCTCGGCGACGGCATTGCAACCCCGCACGCCAAGAGCGACGGCGTAAAGGCAGCAGGGCTCGCCGCCATGACCATCCCCGACGGCATGGACTTTGCCGCGATGGACGGCAATCCGAGCCGCCTCTTCTTCATGATCGCCGCACCGAACGGCGCAAACGACGAGCACCTCACCATTCTCTCCAGCCTTGCGACCATGATTATGGATCCCGACTTCAAGGAGGCACTCATCGCCGCTAAGACCGTCGAGGAGTTCCGCGGCCTCATCGACGCGAAGGAAAACGGCACCTTCACCGCGCCGAGCGCCGCGGAGGAGAGCACGGAGAGCGCACCTGCCGCCGACCACATCCAGATCCTCGCCGTCACCGCCTGCCCCACGGGCATCGCGCACACCTTTATGGCGGCAGAGAGCCTGGAACAGCACGCGAAGAAACGCGGCATCTCCATCAAGGTTGAGACGAACGGATCGGCGGGCGTGAAGAACGTCCTCACACCGGAGGAGATCGCCGCTGCCGACGGCATCATCGTTGCGGCGGACAAGAACGTCGCCATGTCGCGCTTTGACGGACACCGCGTCGTCATCACGAAGGTTGCGGACGGCATCAACAAGGCAGATGAGCTCATCGACCGTGCTCTCGCGGGCTCTGCACCCGTCTATCACGCGAACGGTGCGGATACGGCAGAGGGGGCGGATGCATCCGAGGAGGAAAGCCTCGGGCGCCAGATCTACAAGCACCTTATGAACGGCGTCTCGCACATGCTCCCGTTCGTCGTCGGCGGCGGCATCCTCATCGCCCTTGCCTTTCTCTTTGATGACTACAGCATCGATCCGTCGAAATTCGGCTCGAACACCCCGCTCGCAAAGTTCTTCATGGACGTCGGCGGCGCATCGTTCGGCTTTATGCTTCCCGTTCTTGCGGGCTTCATCGCAATGTCCATCGCCGACCGCCCCGGTCTCGCCGTTGGCTTCGTTGGCGGCGCGCTCGCGGGTGCACACGGTACGGGATTCCTCGGTGCACTCCTCGCAGGATTTATCGGCGGCTATTCCGTCAACTTGCTGAAGAAGGGCTTTGCGGGACTGCCCGCCGCACTCGACGGCATCAAGCCTGTCCTGCTCTATCCGTTCTTCGGCATCCTCATCATCGGCTTTATCACCCTTTTCATCATCACGCCGCCCGTCGCCGCCATCAACACATGGATGGTCGCGACACTCGGCAGCATGGATCCCTCAGCGCGCGTCCTTATGGGCATTGTTGTCGGCGGCATGATGGCGATCGACATGGGCGGCCCGATCAACAAGGCGGCGTATGTCACGGGCACGGGGCTCCTCGCCTCGGGCGAGTATCACGTCATGGCGGCAGTCATGGCCGGCGGCATGGTTCCGCCGCTTGCGATCGCCCTCGCGACTACCCTCTTTAAGAACCGCTTCACCGAGAGCCAGCGCAAGGCGGGCATCACGAACTACGTCATGGGGCTCTCCTTCATTACGGAGGGTGCCATTCCCTTTGCTGCCGCCGACCCCGTCCGCGTCATCCCCTCGATGGTCGTCGGCTCGGCACTTGCGGGCGCACTCACCATGGTCTTTGACTGCACCCTGCGCGCCCCGCACGGCGGCATCTTCGTCGTCCCGACCATCGGCAACCCGCTCATGTACCTCGTGAGCATCATCATCGGCGCCATCGTCGGCGCCGTCATCCTGTCAATGCTCAAAAAACCGATCAAAGAATAACGGCATAGAAAAATACCGCCGCACCGAGATCCTCGGCACGGCGGTATTTTCCGTTTTAGAACAATTCACCCTCGGCGATGCGCCCCATGAGCTCCTTCGACGGGATGAAGAAGAGCTGTCCCTTCAGTGCCGTCGAGTACTCAAGCAGGCGATCGTCCTGCGTAAACATATTGATGACCATCGTGCGCGTCACATCCCAGTGGCGTGCATAGCCGATAAAGTAGGTGCCGCGCACGCCCTCGCCCGGATTCGCATAGACGACGTTCATGCGCACAATCTTGTGTTCCTCGTCGTCGCGGTTGTCCTGCGAGATGATGTTGTGCGCGCGCGGGTCCTTCTCGTCATCGTCGAGCTCCAGATCGCTGTACTTCCGACGGCCGATGTACTTTTCCTGCACCTCGGTCGGCAGGGCGCGCCACGCATCGAGATCGTGAACATACTTCTGTGCGAAGGCATAGGAGCCATTGATGAAGTCGGGATCCTCCGCGCCAATGATCGCCCACTCCTTCGCCTCCTCACCGACGGGATTCTCCGTCCCGTCGATAAAGTCGATGATGGCGCGTCCCTCGCGATAGTGGAAGCCGTGCGTCTCATCCACAACATCCACGATGGGGCGCAGGAAGCCCATGATCTGATCGACGACGAGATAGGTCGTCGATGCCTCATCTGCACGTACGTGCAGGAAGAGATCGGCAGGCGTTGTCGGGGCCTGATGGTTCTTCCCATTGACGCCCTTGAAATCCTCTAATTCCTTTGGTTTCGCGGCATGCGGGAAAAGATACTCCCATGCGCGGTTGCTGAAGCCGAAGGTGAGCTTCACCGTCTCCGGTGCAACGCGGATGTTCATCGAACGCTGAATTGCTTCGATGCGATCCGCCATATCGGCGATGATCTCACATTCCTTGTCTCTGCCCTCACGTTTCAGTGACAGCATGAGGAAAATGACGCTCTCCCCTGCGTCCTTAAACACGTCCTGTGCCAGATTTGCATTGACCTCCATGGGACTCTCCTTTCTTGTCATACACAGCGATACACTACTATTTAGGGAGCACTGATAAATCCAGCACCGCCGTCTTCGTACATCTTTTTTGCCCGCACTTCAGCGGCAGACGCTCATATATGTGTTTATACCTTGAATCGCCCAACCAGCTCATCCAAATTGGCGGCAAGCCCCTTGAGATGCTCCGCCGTGGCGGCAAAGGCATCGAGGGAGGCGGTCTCCTGCTCGATGGCAGCTGCCGAGTCCTCCGTGAGACCCGTAATTTTTTTCGACGCGGCGGTGACATCCTGCGCCGCCGCGGCAGCGACCTGCGCACAAGCACGCACCGCCTCGACGGAGGAGAGGAGCTCGGCACGGCCCGCACTCTCCGCAGGTATGAGCTTATGAATTTCCTGCATCTGTGCACAGATACCGCTGATGCTCGATGTGAGCATCTGAATCTCGTCATTCTGCTCGTTCGCACTCGCGGCAACATTGGTAATGGCAACAGCGTTGTATTCAACTGCCCGGCTGTTCTCGACACTCGCCTGCCAAAGGTTGTCAGAGAGTCCCGAAACTTCCGCCGCGCACGCCTGCGCCTGCTGCATAAGTTGACGCAGATCACTGACAAAGCTGTTGAAGGAGCACACGATGCGTCCGATCTCATCATAACGCTCCGCCTCAAGCTGCTGCGTGAGATCTCCCTCCTTGCCGGCGACCTCACGGAAGGAAACGGTCAGAGCGGCAAGCGGACGCAGAATATGTCGGATCATAACATAGGAGGAGCCAATAAAGATGAGCACGGACAGAACGATAACCACAAGTTCAATTCGCTCGGAGGCGGCTATCTTTGCCTGACTGGCTTGGTCATACGCCGTAACGAGCTTGTCCACCTCAGCCACATAGGCAGTCACACTGTCAGAAAGTGCCCTGTTTGCCGCATATTGATCCGCCGCCGTTTCCGCTCCCAAAACAGAAAGCACCTGATTTCGGTAGTTCTCCCACAGAGACCGAACCGTCTGGAGCTGTGCCGCAACGGCGGGATCAGCGGCGGGACGAATGCCCGCATCCGCATTTCCCTCGGCAAGCCCCGCAAGGATGCGGTCATATTCCTCGATCTGCGCATGCATCGTCTGCCGGATGAGCATCTCCTCCTCCCCTTCTGCCGGCACAAGGCGCGCCGAGAGCCATGAGAGCTGATACGCACGCATGCGGAGAGAGCCGGAAGCATTGACGGCGGGAGAATCCCCCTCAATCTGGGCAAAAGTGAAAAAGTTCAGTCCGACAAGCCCGATAATGAAGACGAAAAGGGCGACGAGTGTGATTCGCAGTTTATTATGAATGGACATAGTTCCCCTCTCGTTTCAACAGAAAAGTCCTTTCCGCTGGTATATCGCAGGAAGAACGCGGCGCAATCCCCCATTTGATACAGCCGCATAAGAAATCGCTGAGGAAATAACCGCCGGTCGGTCGGTGCAGATTTTCCCTTCCAAGGAAAAAGTCCGACGCCCAGCAAAGGCTGTGCGGAAGATTGTTGACACAGGCCGGACGAAAAAAGATGCGCCAAGGAGCACACACGAATTTTATCCGCCCCCATAAACATGGCATAACGGCGTCTCACTGGAGTCAGGTCTTGAACTTTCCGACGAGGCCGTCCAGCTTCGCCGACAGGCCGGACAAGTGCTCTGCGGCAGTGACGACCTGCTCCATGGTCGCGCTCTGCTCCTCGATGGCAGCTGCCGAGTCCTCGGTGAGTCCCGCAATCTGTTTTGCCGCTGACGCGACATTCCCAGACGTATGCGCGACGTTCTGTGCGCCTGCCGATGCCGTCTGATTCAGCTGCACGATTTCAGCCGCCGCGCGGCGGCTCTCCTCGGAACTTGCGGCGATGGCATTCAGTGAGGCACGCACCGCAGCGACCGCCTCCGTGATCTTCCCGAGATCACCGACCAGCTCTTGATTTGCACTGTGCGTCTCATGCACCTGCTGACGAATGCCGGTCATCTTCTCCGTGACATCGTCCGCCGCAAGGCTCGAGCTCTCAGCGAGCTTGCGCACCTCCTCCGCGACGACAGCAAAACCACGTCCGCTCTCCCCTGCACGTGCAGCTTCGATCGCGGCGTTGAGCGCGAGCAGATTCGTCTGCTCCGAGATGCCCTTAATGAGCTCGATGATCTGATTGATGTCCTCCGCGTACTGTGTGAGCGTCTGCACATTCCGATCCATCGCCATGACAATATCGCGCAGGCCATCGGTCTGTGCTGCGACACGTGCCGCACCGTCCCGGCCATCCGCTGCCTTTTCCTCAGAATCCGCCGAGAGTGCAGCAGAGCGTTCAGCGGCTGCGAGCATCTGCGCCATGTGCTCCGCGATCTGTGCCACATGGTCCGCGAGGGCCTGCATATCCGTATTCTGTTCATTCGCCCGCCCTGCGACATCGGTGACGGAGCCGGCGACCACTTCGACGGCCTTACTGCTCTCACCGCTTGCCTGCGAAAGTGCACCGGAGAGCTGTGCGACCTCCGCTGCACTCTCCTGTGCACCGCGTATGATCGTACGCAGTTTCCCGATGAAGGTATTGAAGTAGAGGACGATCCGTCCGATTTCATCATCGCGCTCTGCGTGAAGCTGCTGCGTCAGATCCCCCTCGCCCTCGGAAATGCCGTGAAACGAGTCCGTCAGCGCCGCCAGCGGACGCAGAATCTGTGTAAGAATCAGCCAGAGTGCACCGCCCACCACGAGAACAGCAAGCAGGATCACACCGAGCTGGATGTCCTTGGACCTCTCGATCTTCGCCTGTCCGGCGGCATCGTAGGCAGCGACCAGCTTGTTGACCTCTGCCACAAAAGGCGCAACCTCTTTTGCAGCCTTTGCCTCTGCGGCGCGGCGCGCCTCCTCGTCCGTTTCCTCGGCAGCGGCACGGATATCAGCACGGTACGCCTCCCACAGCGGCTTCACAACGCCGAGCTGCCGCTGCACGGCCTCATCCGCGGGTGCCGTCAGCCCCATCGCCGCATCGCCCTGCTCCAGCCCCTTCAGAATACGATCGTAGTCCTCCAGATTCTTCTGCATCGCCGCGCGCAGCGTCTGTGCGTCGCCCTCATCTGCCGACACGAGCCGTGCTGCCCCCCACGAGAGCTGATAGGCGCGCATCCGCAGCGAGCCGGAAGCGTTGACCGCGGGTGCGTCCCCCTTGAGTTCATTGAACGTAAAGAAGTTCAGCCCGACCAATCCGACAATGAAGACAAACAGCAAAACCAGAATCAACTGCAGTTTCGTGCGTATGCTCATCCCCGTCTCCCCCTTGCTGTGCAGCGCAAAGCTCCGTCGTGTACTGCAAGCCTCTGAACGTGTATGTGATACTATGAATTATAGCATAAGACATTCGGGAGAGCCATGAAAATTATCTATTATTTAAAAAAGGTCTGCTGCACGAAGTTTTCGCTTCATGCAGCAGACACATTCACAATTTGACAAGTTCACGCAAGCGGGCGAGATCAATGTAGGTCTTTACCTCCGGATGCCGCTGCAGATAGCCCTGATGCTCCTCCTCTGCCGGCTGGAAAGAGGTCAGCCGCTCCATCGTTGCGTGCATAACGCGCCGTGCTGCCGCACTGCTGTTTGGGTCATTGAGCGTCAAATGCTCCCCCGTCGCGGGGCAGCGCCCCTTTCCCGTGAGAAAGGTAAGGTAGAGCGCGATCTGCGGCTCGTCCTCTGCGCTCTCGTAAAAGATGCCCGCGCGGTACATAGGGCCGCGCACATAGCCCTGCCCGTCGATGCTGTACGGCGTAACGACAGAAAAATGCAGGTCGAGAAGCTGTGAAATGTCCGTCTTTTTCGGATCGTAAACGATCTCAACGCCCACACGACCGCCCGACACGCCTGTCAGAGCGTCCTCGTGCACGGTCTTCGGCGCAGCGTTGATGTAGCCCGTACGCACGGAGACGATGCCGCGTCGTCCGCGAAACACCTCCTCGAGCTCGTACATATCCGCACCCGAAAGGCAGATGCGTTTCGTCATGGGTACACCTCCTCAATTCGTAAAGAGGTCGACCTGCCGTCCCGCCGCACGGTGCACATCGAATACACTGAGCAGCTCCGCAACTGCCTGGGTCGGTGAGATGCCGCCCGAGAGGACCGCATCCTTTACCTCGGGCATGCGCCCGCGCACAACGGCATCGTCGAAGAACAGGTTGTGCAGATGCTCGTCGATCATACTGTTCATCCAGTCGAGCAGCTGCCCATCGCGCCGCTTCTTCCACACGCCGCTCTTCGTGGTCTTCTCGCGAAAGATGCGGATGATCTCCCACAGCTCGGCAAGTCCTGTCTTCTCGATCGCGGAGGCAAGGTAAGCGTGCGTCTCCCAGCCCGGTGTCGCGGGGCGGATAAACTCGATCATGCGCTCGTACTGCCCGCGTGCGACCTTCGCCTTGATGAGGTTGTCCCCGTCCGCCTTGTTGATGACGATCGCATCCGCAAGCTCCATGATGCCCTTCTTGATGCCCTGCAGCTCATCGCCCGCGCCCGTCAGCACGACGAGCAGGAAAAAGTCAACCATGGAGCGCACCGTCGTCTCGGACTGCCCGACGCCGACGGTCTCGATGATGATAACGTCGTAGCCGGCCGCCTCGCAGAGCAGCATGGTCTCACGGCTCTTGCGCGCAACGCCGCCGAGCGTCCCGCCCGCGGGCGAGGGACGGATGAATGCCTCGGGGCGGCGCGAAAGCGTACCCATGCGCGTCTTATCGCCGAGGATGGAGCCCTTTGTCACGGAGCTCGTCGGGTCGACGGTCAGCACAGCAACGCGGTGTCCCGCATCGCAGAGCATGTTGCCGAACGCCTCGATCATCGTGGACTTGCCCGCCCCCGGAACACCGGTGAATCCGATGCGCAGAGCGTTGCCCGTCTTCGGCAGGAGACGCTGCAGCACACGCTGCGCCAATTTGAAATGCCGGCTGCTGTTGCTCTCGATGAGCGTGATCGCGCGCGAGAGCGTCATGCGGTCGCCGCGTTCCACGCCCGCGACATAGTCATCCTCGGAGAGAACGAGTTTGCGGTGCGGCATGCCCTTTCCATTCAGCAGGTTCGGATTGATATTCCCGACGGTCAGATCCTTGATTCCCTCAATGCCGCCCATAACACTCGTCGTGAATTTGCAGTCGGCATCCTCAGGCACCCAGTCCGGCCGCTCAGTGGAGTACTTTTTGCTCATAGTTCCTCCTTTCATGGTATGGCAAAACGCCGCCCTCGTGTGTGAGGGCGGCGCCATAGGGGAGCACGGATGAATTGAATCCGCTCAGATTGGTGTAGATTTTTTGTCCTGTCAAGGAGACAAACCGGACGCATAGTGGTCTATGCAGAGGATTTGGCGACGATGGCAGGGCGAAAAAGATGCACTTAGATGAGTGGATGATTTCGTCCGTGTTCCCCTATATCAGCCCGCAGCCTCTTCCTTCGCACGTGCGATGAGCAGAGTCAGGAGCTTGATGCCCGCCTCGGGGATGTTCGTGCCCGGTGCGAAAATCGCGACCGCGCCGTGCTCGTAGAGGTTGTCATAGTCCTGCACGGGGATAACGCCGCCGATGCAGACCATGATGTCGTCACGTCCGAGCTTCTTCAGCTCATCGACGAGCTGCGGCAGGAGCGTGTTGTGCCCCGCTGCGAGCGAGCTGAACCCGACCATGTGCACGTCGTTGTCGACCGCATCCTGCGCCGTCTCTGCAGGGGTCTGGAAGAGCGGACCCACGTCGACGTCCCAGCCCATGTCGGCGAAGGAGGACGCGATGACCTTCTGTCCGCGGTCGTGTCCGTCCTGTCCCATCTTCGCGACGAAGATACGCGGACGGCGACCCGTGAGTTCCTCGAACTCGTCCGCCATCTCGCGGGCGCGGTCAAGCTCGGTCTTGTCCGTGAACTCGGAGGAGTAGACACCCGAAATCGTGTGGATGACCGCCTGGAAACGACCCGAAACTTTCTCGACAGCATCGGAGATCTCGCCGAGCGAGGCGCGGGCGCGTGCCGCATCGACCGCCGCTTCGAGCAGGTTGCCGTTGTCGCGCGTCTCTGCCGCCTTTGTGATGCCCTCGAGGCAGCGGCGCACATCGTCCGCATTGCGCTCTGCACGCAGCTTCTCGAGACGCTCGACCTGTGCCTGACGCACCGCCGTGTTGTCGATCGCGAGGATCTGCAGCGGATCTTCCTTTTCGAGGCGGTACTTGTTCACGCCGACGATGCTCTCGATGCCGGAGTCGATCTGCGCCTGACGGCGTGCTGCCGCCTCCTCGATGCGCATCTTCGGCAGACCCGTCGAGATCGCCTTTGCCATGCCGCCGAGTGCCTCGACCTCCTGGATATGCGCCCAAGCGCGGCGGATGATCTCGTTCGTGAGCGCCTCGACGTAGTACGAGCCGCCCCACGGATCGATGATCTTGCACACGCGCGTCTCGTCCTGGATGTAGAGCTGCGTATTTCGTGCGATACGCGCCGAGAAGTCCGTCGGCAGCGCAATCGCCTCGTCGAGTGCGTTCGTATGGAGCGACTGCGTGTGGCCGAGTGCCGCGCCCATCGCCTCCATCGCCGTGCGGGCGATGTTGTTAAATGGATCCTGCGCCGTCAGCGACCAGCCCGATGTCTGGCTGTGCGTACGGAGCGCCATCGACTTGTTGTTCTTGGCGTCGAACGACTTGACGATCTTCGCCCAGAGGACGCGCGCCGCGCGCATCTTTGCAACCTCCATAAAGTAGTTCTTGCCGATTGCCCAGAAGAACGAGAGGCGCTTTGCAAAGTCGTCGACAGCGAGCCCCGCCTTGATGCCCGTGCGGATGTACTCAAGGCCGTCCGCGAGCGTGTAGCCGAGCTCGATGTCCGCCGGAGCGCCCGCCTCCTGCATGTGGTAGCCGGAGATGGAGATGCTGTTGAACTTCGGCATGTACTTCGTCGTGTACTCGAAGATGTCGCCGATGATGCGCATGGACATCTCAGGCGGGTAGATGTACGTGTTACGAACCATGAACTCCTTCAGAATGTCGTTCTGGATCGTACCCGCCATGATCTTCTTGTCAACGCCCTGCTCCTCGCCAGAGACGATGAAGAAGGCGAGGATCGGCAGAACCGCACCGTTCATCGTCATGGAGACGGACATCTGGTCGAGCGGAATGCCCGAGAAGAGGATGTTCATATCCAGCATGGAGCAGACGGAAACGCCTGCCTTGCCCACGTCACCGACCACGCGCGGGTTGTCCGCATCGTAGCCGCGGTGCGTCGGAAGGTCAAACGCGATCGAAAGGCCCTTCTGACCTGCGGCGAGGTTGCGGCGGTAGAATGCGTTCGACTCCTCCGCCGTGGAGAAGCCTGCGTACTGACGCACCGTCCACGGACGGAAGACATACATCGTGGAGTACGGGCCTCTTAGACACGGCGGAATGCCGCTCGCAAAGTCGAGATGTGTCATATGCGCGTATTCATCGTGATCGTAGAACGGTTTCACGGGCACGCGCTCCATGGTCTTGTGCGTGAGCGCCTCAAACGACCGCCCCGTTGCCCCCTCGAAGAGGGCACGCCACTCCTTGGAGTCTGCGGACGGGCTTTCGCCGAGGCTCATCCCCGTGAAAT
>ERZ773063.1531-NODE-1531-length-13447-cov-22.863351_pt1 | contig 13447 bp, 9 predicted proteins | sample MGYA00580625_ERZ773063 | MGnify/ENA primary metagenome ERZ773063 (study PRJEB29015, sample SAMEA2738022) | human oral metagenome | biome: human oral; feature: human-associated habitat; material: dental | place: China | collected 2042 ...
CCGCAATCCCAACCTAAACCCGGAACTTAAGCACCCCGTTCGTGACCTATAGTCCTGGTTTGCGGCGTTAGGACGGGCTTGTTATGCCCAGTGGTGGAGCTGCGGCCTGATATGCAGTTCCATCGACCTGTTCATGCGCACGTTAACCCGCTAATTCGAGTGTTGGACCCCTAACTCGCACGTTAACCCGCTAATCAGAGCGTGGGCGCACCTGCCCATCAACGGAATAGCGGGTTAACGTGCGGAATAGCGGGTTAACGTGCAGATCTCCCGAACGGTGCTTATAGAGAGCGTCGACTCCGCTTCCTACGAGTGGTAGGGGCACACGGGTAGTTGGCTGAGGATAATTCAGCTCTGAGAAGCCAGTGAGACACACTCGTCAGTGGGAATGCTAGTCATGACATGCTGTTCCACCGGCTAGCGGATGGAAGTAAGCGCAGACAGGCGCGTTGCAGAACTAATGCTTGCGGGGCCCGTGGATCCTTGCCTCAGATGGAGGTCTGGGCATGGCCCATAGACGCAACGACTCCTGAGCCACCGGTAGGTGATGGATTCCTAGCCTTGTCGCAACGCTAGCCCGGAAGGCGACGAGGTCGTCTGTATCGTGCCAGCGTACACGTACGACCCTCCATCCTGCATTGGTCAGATCGTGTTGACGAGCGAGCCACTTACCGGTGTTCTCGTGTACTTCCTGCTCGGTGTCTCCGAACTTTTTGCGGCCGTCGGGTTCGATGATGACCTTCAGATCAGGAAGAACAATATCTCCGAAATAGATGTGGTCTTCGACCGCGATCGGGAACTGGGTAACGACGCGACCCGAGTACAGGCTTTTGACAACCCAGAGAACTGTGGCCTCGAAAATATTGTCGCAGCCTCCGTCCGCTGCTTCGATGATCGCGTGAGCGCGCTGATAACTCGCATGCTGCGCGTACCTGTCTAGTTCCTTGAGCATTTCGAGGCGAACGCGTTCGGACTTACGTCGCGAGTCTGCAACATTGAATCTGTCGAAGGCCGACAGAGCATGCATCGTCATGCACGTTGCGACGAAGGCGTCTCGCGGCTGGTCGTTGAGAGCAAGACGAACCACAGCCTCGATAGGGGACTCAGCCTCGAGCCCATCGATCTGCACGACACAGCGAGGTGGCATCTTTCTGCTGATTACCGGCGTACCGGGCACGACCGTTCGTCGATGGTGCACTGAGGGATAAGGTCGGACATGGAAGGGCGACTGACTGGGCCACGCCTCGACGCAGGAGTTCGTCGACCATGTAGGGATTCCGTGGAGAAGTAGGGCACTGTTCCCGGTGAAAACCAAATGTTGTGTGGACTGGTAGTCGAGTGCGTGTAGACGTGCGATGTTGATACTCCGCCAGATTTCCCACGGCTGTGCATTGCTGTCACCGTGCAGACGGACACGATAGCCGCGGCGGATGACGAGGATGTCCGGGTCATCAACGATGTTGGGACGACTGTGCCGGTGAGTTCTGAACGTCTCGATTGTGATCATGTGCCTGGTGTATATCTCGGAGTGAGTTGGGCGCCAGCCGTGTGGGGTGCCTTGTGTATAACGGTCGTCTGGAAGACGTGGGTGTGGATAAAAGGGCATTGATGGTTCGAATGCGTGAATGTCGGCGGAGTTTCGTGTCGCGGACATCCGCGAGGACGCACGTTAACCCGCTAATTCGAGTGCCGGACCGCTAACTCGCACGTTAACCCGCTAATCAGAGCATGGGCAGGCCTGCCAACCAACGGAATAGCGGGTTAACGTGCGGAATAGCGGGTTTACGTGCGTATGAACGGGTTTGCGTGCGACTCGGAAGTAAGTCCGGGTGTGGCGCACGTGAATGCAGTGCAGTCGGGGTATCCAGGAGGTGTCTGTGGACGTAATGCCTACAGCTCCACGCTGGCGGGCCTGCCCACCGCTCGACAGATTGTGCGGTGAATCCGACAGAATGCACGAGGCCACACGACGCAGCGGTGACCGTGCGGTTGAATAGGTGGTGGCGGTTCGCAACTGCCCTCTGGTCTGCGGCGACCGACGTCGATGGAGACACAAACGGGGATGGAAAGGGAACTGATCTGGCTCTGGGATGCAGGGTTTTGAAACTGAAAGAGGACATCAACAATGCTTTCCATCAACTGGTCTGATGTGTGGAAGATGGTTGAGTCGATCAAGGTCCCCTTGATCGTCATCGGCGTGGCGCTGGCGCTCGCCATCATCGTCTCCCTCGCTGTTTTCAAGATGGGCAAGCCTGCCCGTAAGCTCACGCGCTCGACGGCCTGGGTCGCGGCGCTCATCGCCGTCGTGTCGATGCTGTACGGCGGCTTCAAGACGGTGCTCGACCTTGCGGCCGGCACCGGCGCCCTCACGGACGCGTCGAAGGCCCAGGTCGACGAGCTGGGTAACGACATTTCGGACGAGGGCATGGTCCTCCTGAAGAACAACAACGGCGCTCTCCCACTGGCCAAGGGCTCCGCGATCAACGTGTGGGGCTGGGGCTCAACAAACCCGATCTACGGCGGCACTGGCTCCGGCTCGCTGTCGAAGGACAACCCGACGACCTCCCTCCTGGATGGCCTCCACAATGCTGGCTTCACCACGAACGATGAGTTGCGAACCTGTACACCTCCTACCGCGATGAGCGTCCCGAGGTCGGCATGTTCAAGGCGGATTGGTCGCTGCCCGAGCCCACGCAGGACAAGTACTCCGACGACCTGCTCTCCAACGCGGCTGCCTTCGGTGGTAAGGCGGTCGTGACGATCACTCGCTCCGGCGGCGAGGGCTTCGATCTGCCGCGCGATGTCAATAAGGAGATGGCTGACAACCCGTACTTCAGCTACACGAACAACTCCGATGAGTACACGGACTTCGAGGACGGCCAGGGCTACCTTGAGCTGACGCGTCCCGAGAAGGACATGATCGAGCTGGCGAAGAAGACCTCGACGAAGACGGTCGTCGTCATCAACGCTGCGAACGCGTTCCAGCTGGGTGACCTCCAGGACGACCCGGAGATCGACGCGATCGTCTGGGCGATCCCCGGCGGCCAGGTGGGCTTCAACGCGCTGGGCCGCATCTTGGACGGCGAGGTGAACCCCTCGGCGAAGACCCCCGACACCTTCGCGCGCGACATTATAGCTGGTCCCGCGGCGAACAACTTTGGCGACTTCCAGTACACGAATATGACGGAGTTCGCCCAGGATGACCCCTTCAACAAGGGCACGCAGACGCAGCCGTCCTTCGTCAACTACTCCGACTCGATCTACGTCGGCTACCGCTGGTACGAGACGGCGGCCGCTGAGGGCGTCATCGATTACGCAAACGCGGTCGTCTACCCCTTCGACTACGGCTTGTCCTACACTTCCTTCTCTCAGTCGATGAGTGACATCACGGTCGACGAGGCCACGGGTGCCATGTCCGTTGACGTGACCGTGACGAACACGGGCCAGGTCGCGGGCAAGGATGTCGTGCAGATCTACGACAACCCTCCCTACAAGGACGGTGGCATCGAAAAGGCGTCCGCGAACCTGCTGTCCTATGAGAAGACGAAGCTTCTGGAGCCCGGCGAGTCCCAGACGCTGACGGTCACCTGGAACCGTGATGATCTCGCGTCCTACGATGCGACGAACGCGAAGGCCTACGTGCTCGAGGCCGGCGACTACAAGATCTCCGCTCGCTTGAACTCGCACGACGTCATCGATGAGAAGACGTACACGGTGGGCGCCACCGAGACCTTCAACACCGCTGATAACACGCACGATGGTGACAAGGTTGTGGCCACTAACCAGTTCGACGATGCGAAGGGTGGCGTCACCTACCTGTCGCGCGCGGGCCACTTCGCCAACTTCGCAGAGGCAACTGCTGCCCCCACGAACTTCGAGATGAGAGAGGCCGATAAGGCGAAGTTCCTCGCGAACTCGAACTACGATGCGGCGGCCGCTGACGCCGACGCCAGTGCGACGATGCCGACGACGGGTGCGAAGAACGGCCTCGTCCTGGGTGATCTCGCGGGCCTCGATTACAACGACGCGAAGTGGGATCAGCTCCTCGACCAGCTGTCCATCAAGGAGATGAACACGCTCATCTCCAAGGGCGGCTACGGCTCCCCGGCGATCTCCTCGATCGGCAAGCTGCGCGTCTCCGACGTGGACGGCTCCGCCTTGCTGAACAACAACTTCACGGGCGTTGGCTCGATCGGCCTGCCCTCCGCGGTCTCCGTGGCGGCCACCTTCAACAAGGAGCTCGCGCACTCCTTCGGCGATGCGATCGGCACGATGGCGCACGACATCCTCTACACGGTCGCGAACTCGTGGATGTACGAGAACGGCCAGCCCGAGGTAACCCGCAACGCGTGGGAGTACATCACGTGGGTGGTAGCAGGAATCCTCATCCTGTCGCTGCTGGGCCTTGAGGTGGTGGCGATCCGCCGCTACCGCACCCGCAAGGCCGAGGCCGTGATCACCGTCGAACCCAACGCTTCGATCGACGAGGCCGAGACTGAGAAGGCGGACGAGTGACCGATCCGGGATTGCCCGGACGGCGCGGCCCTCGGGTGGCGGTGAGTATCGCTGACCCGTGGGGGAGGGCCCGCAGGCAAGAGCCTGCGGGCCCTCCGCCTCGCACAGCAAATGGGATGACGTGAGTGCTGAAGAGCGCTGCGAGAGTCACTCAGACGGGAAGACGTGTCGCCGCAGTAGGGGGACGAACCACCCCGGTACTGAACGACGTGAGCGTTGAGTCGCCCCGGCCTCGTCGATGAGGGGGGAACCACACGTCAGCCCCTTTGACGAATGGCGACGTTTCCCACTATCCTTGAGGATGGTTCCCGCCTCTGTGGAACCTCTGTACCCGGGAAACCGGGAGCGGGCTCCGTCCGTCGGAGCTCCGGGCGTCATTCTCTGACCCTCGTGGTTATCATGGCGCGCCGGCCCCCAGCGGACACGTGTGCCCACGCGGGGGTGACGCAGTCGCGGAAGACTGACAATCAGGGCCGCCCCTCAACGTGAGGGGAGGCCGCCGACGGAAAGAAACTGGAGACCCAGTGCCTACCATTCAGCAGCTCGTCCGCAAGGGACGTGTCTCGAAGCGCGCGAAGGTGAAGACCCCCGCGCTGAAGGGCTCCCCCCAGCGTCGCGGCGTGTGCACCCGTGTGTACACCACCACGCCGAAGAAGCCGAACTCGGCTCTGCGAAAGGTCGCCCGTGTGCGCCTTTCGTCCGGCATCGAAGTCACCGCGTACATTCCCGGTGAGGGCCACAACCTGCAGGAGCACTCGATCGTGCTCGTGCGCGGTGGTCGTGTGAAGGACCTGCCCGGCGTGCGTTACCGCATCGTCCGCGGCTCGCTCGACACCCAGGGTGTCCGCGGCCGTCAGCAGGCTCGTTCCCGTTACGGCGCGAAGAAGGAGAAGAAGTAATGCCTCGTAAGGGCCCCGCTCCCCGTCGCCCCCTCGTCGATGACCCGGTTTACGGCTCCAAGGTCGTGACCCAGCTGGTCAACCGCGTCCTCCTTGACGGCAAGAAGACCGTCGCCGAGCGCATCGTCTACGGCGCACTTGAAACCGTTCGCGAGCGCACTGAGCAGGAGCCCGTCTCCGTGCTCAAGCGCGCCCTCGAGAACATCCGTCCGGCCCTTGAGGTCCGCTCCCGCCGCGTCGGCGGCGCGACCTACCAGGTCCCCGTCGAGGTTCGCCCCGCGCGCGCCACGACGCTGGCCCTGCGCTGGCTGGTCGACTTCTCGCGTCAGCGTCGCGAGAAGACCATGACCGAGCGTCTCGCCAACGAGATCCTCGACGCCTCCAACGGCCTCGGTGCCGCCGTGAAGCGTCGTGAGGACATGCACAAGATGGCTGAGTCCAACCGCGCCTTCGCGCACTACCGCTGGTGAAGTAAAGACGAGGCCTGGGCAACCGGGCCTCGTCTCACGCAGCATTCACACCCATTACTTCGAACGAAGGAACCACACTCGTGGCACTAGAGGTGCTGACGGACCTCAACAAGGTCCGCAACATTGGCATCATGGCTCACATCGATGCCGGCAAGACGACCGTGACGGAACGCATCCTGTTCTACACGGGCATCAACTACAAGATCGGCGAGACGCACGACGGCGCCTCGACGACCGACTGGATGGAACAGGAAAAGGAACGCGGCATCACGATTACGTCCGCCGCCGTTACCTCTTTCTGGAACGGTAACCAGATCAACATCATTGACACCCCCGGTCACGTTGACTTCACCGTTGAGGTTGAGCGCTCGCTGCGCGTCCTCGACGGCGCCGTCGCCGTGTTCGACGGCAAGGAGGGCGTTGAGCCCCAGTCCGAGACCGTGTGGCGTCAGGCCGACAAGTACGACGTCCCGCGTATCTGCTTCATCAACAAGATGGACAAGATGGGCGCCGACTTCTACTTCTCGGTTGGTACCATCCGCGACCGCCTGCACGCGACCCCGATCGTCATGCAGCTCCCGATGGGCGCCGAGAACGACTTCGTCGGCAACATCGACCTGCTGACCATGGAGGCCCTGACCTACCCGGCCAAGGACGACAAGGGCAACGATACGCTCGGCTCCATCGTCGAGCGCGGCCCGATCCCCGCCGAGTACCAGGAAAAGGCTGAAGAGTACCGCGAGGCGCTCGTTGAGGCCGCAGCCGAGGGCTCCGACGAGCTGACCGAGGCCTACCTGGAGAACGGTGAGCTGTCGATCGAGCAGATCAAGGAAGGCATCCGCCTCCTCACCATCTCCTCGCGCGCGTTCCCCGTCTACTGCGGTACCGCTCTGCGCAACATGGGTGTGCAGCCCGTCCTCGACGCTGTCGTGGACTTCCTGCCCTCCCCGCTCGACATCGGCGACGTTCGCGGCTTCCTCCCCGGCTCTGAGACCGAGGAAGAGACCGAGGTTCGTAAGCCCGACGAGAACGAGCCCTTCTCGGCTCTGGCGTTCAAGATCGCCGCTCACCCCTTCTATGGCAAGCTCACCTTCATCCGCGTGTACTCCGGTAAGGTCGAGTCCGGTTCCCAGGTTCTCAACTCGACCAAGGGCAAGAAGGAGCGCATCGGCAAGATCTTCCAGATGCACTCGAACAAGGAGAACCCCGTTGAGGTGGCGCACGCTGGCCACATCTACGCGGTGATCGGCCTCAAGGACACCACGACCGGTGACACGCTGTGCGCGCTGGACAAGCCGATCGTCCTCGAGTCGATGACGTTCCCCGCCCCCGTTATCCAGGTCGCCGTTGAGCCCAAGTCGAAGGCCGACCAGGAGAAGATGGGCGTTGCCATCCAGAAGCTGGCGGAAGAGGACCCGACGTTCACCGTCGAGCTCGACGCCGAGACCGGCCAGACCATCATCGGTGGTATGGGTGAGCTCCACCTCGACATCATCGTCGACCGTATGCGTCGCGAGTTCAAGGTTGAGGCCAACGTGGGTAACCCGATGGTTGCCTACCGCGAGACCATCCGCAAGGCGGTCGAGAAGTACGAATACACGCACAAGAAGCAGACCGGTGGTTCCGGCCAGTTCGCGCGTGTCATCATCGCCCTGGAGCCCCTCCCGGCCGACTCTGAGGAAGAGTACATGTTCGAGGACAAGGTCACCGGTGGCCGCGTTCCTCGCGAGTACATTCCGTCGGTCGACGCGGGCATCAAGGACGCGATGCAGTCCGGCGTTCTCGCCGGCTACCCGATGGTTGACATCAAGGCCACGCTGCTCGACGGCGCCTACCACGAGGTTGACTCCTCCGAAATGGCGTTCAAGGTTGCTGGCTCGATGGCGCTGAAGGAAGCTGCTAAGAAGGCTAACCCCGTCCTCCTCGAGCCGATCATGGCCGTTGAGGTTCGTACTCCCGAGGAGTACATGGGCGATGTCATCGGCGACCTCAACTCTCGCCGTGGCCAGATCAACTCGATGGACGAGCAGCACGGCGTGCGCGTCGTCAAGGCTCAGGTCCCGCTGTCCGAGATGTTCGGATACGTGGGCGATCTGCGCTCCAAGACGCAGGGCCGCGCTGTCTACTCCATGGAGTTCGACAGCTACGCCGAGGTTCCGCGCGCCGTCGCGGATGAGATCGTCGGCAAGTCTCGGGGCAACTGAGTCCCACCGGGGGCTCGTGGGGCAGGGTGACCTGCCCTGCGAGCCGCCTCACACACAAGTAAACCCAGTAGGTCTCAAGCCCCAGGGGTGTTAAAGTGGCACCTAGCCGTAGGCTGAGAATATCTACCCGAGTCCAGGAGGACACAAGTGGCGAAGGCCAAGTTTGAGCGCACCAAGCCGCACGTCAACATCGGCACGATTGGTCACGTTGACCACGGCAAGACGACGCTGACGGCAGCTATCACCAAGGTGCTGCACGACAAGTACCCCGAACTCAACGAGTTCACCCCCTTCGATCAGGTCGACAACGCTCCCGAGGAGCGCGATCGTGGTATCACGATCAACGTCTCCCACGTCGAGTACCAGACCGAGGCGCGTCACTACGCGCACGTTGACGCCCCCGGCCACGCCGACTACGTCAAGAACATGATCACCGGCGCGGCCCAGATGGACGGCGCGATCCTCGTGGTCGCCGCCACCGACGGCCCCATGGCCCAGACCCGCGAGCACGTTCTGCTCGCCCGTCAGGTCGGCGTCCCCACCATCCTCATCGCCCTCAACAAGGCCGATATGGTCGACGACGAGGAGATGCTGGAGCTGGTTGAGGAAGAGTGCCGCGACCTGCTCGAGTCCCAGGACTTCGACCGCGACGCCCCGATCATCCAGGTGTCCGCTCTGAAGGCCCTCGAGGGCGACCCGGAGTGGGTTGCCAAGGTCGAGGAGCTCATGGACGCTGTGGATTCCTACATCCCCACCCCCGAGCGCGACATGGACAAGCCCTTCCTCATGCCGATCGAGGACGTCTTCACGATCACCGGTCGTGGCACGGTCGTCACCGGTCGTGTTGAGCGTGGCAAGCTGCCCATCAACTCCGAGGTCGAGATCCTCGGTATCCGTGAGCCCCAGAAGACCACGGTGACCGGCATCGAGATGTTCCACAAGTCGATGGACGAGGCCTGGGCTGGCGAGAACTGCGGTCTGCTGCTGCGTGGCACCAAGCGCGACGAGGTCGAGCGTGGCCAGGTTGTGGCCGTCCCCGGCTCCATCACGCCCCACACCGAGTTTGAGGGCCAGGTCTACATCCTCAAGAAGGAAGAGGGCGGCCGCCACAACCCCTTCTTCTCGAACTACCGTCCGCAGTTCTACTTCCGTACCACGGACGTGACCGGCGTCATCACCCTCCCCGAGGGCACCGACATGGTCATGCCTGGCGACACCACCGAGATCTCCGTCCAGCTGATCCAGCCGATCGCTATGGAGCCCGGCCTTGGTTTCGCTATCCGTGAGGGTGGCCGCACCGTTGGTTCCGGTCGTGTCACCAAGATCCTGAAGTGACTTTGTTGATCGCCTAGCGATCGCTGATTCTTCAGCAGAGCAGGTCCGCTCGTTTGAGCGGGCCTGCTCTTTTTCATTGCAATTGCCGAGGCCGCGGCTGGTTTCCTTGCGTGGTAGTCGTACAGGTGCGGGGGAGTGGGCGCGATCTGAGAGAGCCGCCATCCCCGACAGGGGGTGGCGGTCTCGTCGTTGTTTGTGTGCTTGTTCGTGGCTCTTTCGACGTTCGCTTGTCGTTCTTTCCACGTTCGCTCCGCCAGGTTGTCAACACCGCCGAGCGTGGTGCGATCCGCCTCCTCAAGACGGATGCGATGAGTGGCGAGGCGCTGGCGGGTGCGACCTTCGCGATCTATCGAGTCGAAGAGGACGGAACCGTGGCCGTAGAACCGAGCGATACGAAGGTCAGTAGTGCAGACGGGCAAGTCGTTGACGCGGGGCGCGTGAACAACGAACGTATTCGCGCTGATATTATCGCCTATAAGGTCGATTCTCACACGCACGCGGGTCTCGCCGGAGCAACATTTGCTCTTGAACGTGAAGGTCAGCAGATCGCGACGGCGACCTCCGACGCCGACGGACTCGTTACCTTCACAGACGTCGAATACGGAACCTACACGATTCGCGAGGAGCGAGCGCCTCGCGTATACGCACTCTCTGACACCCGACTCACGGCTGTGGTCTCGCAAAACGGCGTGTTTGTCGATGCGGGGACGATTGAGAATCAGTTCGTCGTCGGCCAGTCTGCCTCGGCGCGAACCGGAATGGACGCCGAAGTTGTAAGATTGGAATGTCTTGTGGGCGCGATCGGAGTCGGTATTCTGCTCGGTGCCAGACGCAGGCGAGTTTCTCAATCACCGCTCGGAGGGCATGCGGAGTACCCAGCAAGGCTGCGCGTGCCCTCCGACACAGTCATCAATACAGTGCGGGAAGGCCTTGGACGTGCTTTCGCCGAGTGGCGCAATCCGCCAGCGATAGACCGCAGGACCATCAACTAGGAGACATCATGAATATCACAAAACCCGCCTGGCGGCGGCGAGTGGCGATGGCGTGCGTCGGTGCGCTTGCTGCGCTCGGCTGGACGACGGTAGGAGATGCCGCGCACGCTGCAACCGATCTGCCGGGCGCGCAGTTCGCATCGGTATCGGGTTCGGGCGCGTGCGCAGCAAACGGGCAGGCCCCGGCGACGTACACCGGCACGTTCGCCGCGAAGCTTCAAATGACCGAACTGCTCAAGCCCTTCGAAACCCAGGTGAAGAGCGAGGCAGATGCCGGTCACTTCCCGTGGGACGAGACGGTGTCGACGAGTGCCTCGTTCTACTACACCGTGACCTTCCCGCAGGGAACGACGGTTCAGACCGCAAGCGCCTCGGAGTCCTCGTCGATGATCGCGTCGGTGACTGAATCTCCGGTGAGCTCCGACTCCCTTACCCACAGATTCAAGATCAAGCTCAACGACGTTAATTGGGCCCAGATCTACGCGGCCTACCAGCAGGATACGTCCAACCCTTCGGCTCACACGGTCGACGTGACGATTCCCTACTCCATTGCCGCCAATTCGGCCGATGAAGCCAAAGCAATCGCCGCTAGGAATGTCACCGCCACTGGCTCCTTCTCATTCTACCCGTCCCGCACCTTGGGAAAATGGGGCGTCGGCCTGCAGACCTTCAACATGGGCGTGTTCAGCGCGCCGGTTGCTTCCGACATGAGTGCTTTCCCGTGCGTTACACCCGCCGCCCCGGTCGCTGTGTCGCAGGCGGGGACGTTGCCTGGGGATTTGTTGGGTGCTGTTGATTCGGGTGCTGTTGATACTGAGCATGATGCTGTGGCGGTGGCTGCGGGTCAGTCGTCGCCTGTGTCGTTGACGGGTGCGTTGTACACGGATCCGATCAAGGAGCAGATGGCGGCAATTGAGAGGCAGTATTCGCAGACGAGTCCTGATTTCCCGAATATTGCGTTGTCGAATGTGGATTTCGGTTTCGAGGCTGTGCTGACGTTGCCGGAGGGTATGGCGTACACGGATGCGTCGAAGTCTGCGACGCTGTCGGGGTCGGATGATTTCAAGGTGTCGAGCGTCGTGGTGTCGGGTCAGACGGCGACTGTGAAGTTCGCGCTGACTGATGCGGCGAAGGCGAAGGTGACGACGTATGCGGATCTGAAGGCGATCGTTGATGCGGTGGCGTCTCCGTTACAGGTGACGGTTGCTGGTGTGGTGTTCACGTCGGCGTCGTCGGCGGATACGGAGTACACCGTGAAGGGTTCGGTGTCGGGTTCGTTCGCTGCGTTGGCGTCGAAGTCGGCTGCGACGGGTGGTCGTGAGATTCAGTTCAACCTCACGTGGACTGGTGAGCAGAAGACTGGGCTTGAGGATGCGAAGACTCAGCCGGGTATCACGTACACCGTGAAGTACAAGGCCGCCCCGGTCGCTGTGTCGCAGGCGGGGACGTTGCCTGGGGATTTGTTGGGTGCTGTTGATTCGGGTGCTGTTGATACTGAGCATGATGCTGTGGCGGTGGCTGCGGGTCAGTCGTCGCCTGTGTCGTTGACGGGTGCGTTGTACACGGATCCGATCAAGGAGCAGATGGCGGCAATTGAGAGGCAGTATTCGCAGACGAGTCCTGATTTCCCGAATATTGCGTTGTCGAATGTGGATTTCGGTTTCGAGGCTGTGCTGACGTTGCCGGAGGGTATGGCGTACACGGATGCGTCGAAGTCTGCGACGCTGTCGGGGTCGGATGATTTCAAGGTGTCGAGCGTCGTGGTGTCGGGTCAGACGGCGACTGTGAAGTTCGCGCTGACTGATGCGGCGAAGGCGAAGGTGACGACGTATGCGGATCTGAAGGCGATCGTTGATGCGGTGGCGTCTCCGTTACAGGTGACGGTTGCTGGTGTGGTGTTCACGTCGGCGTCGTCGGCGGATACGGAGTACACCGTGAAGGGTTCGGTGTCGGGTTCGTTCGCTGCGTTGGCGTCGAAGTCGGCTGCGACGGGTGGTCGTGAGATTCAGTTCAACCTCACGTGGACTGGTGAGCAGAAGACTGGGCTTGAGGATGCGAAGACTCAGCCGGGTATCACGTACACCGTGAAGTACAAGGCCGCCCCGGTCGATCCGACCAAGCCGACTGAACCCACGAAGAACACGACGAAGATGCCTCCAACATCGCGAACGCTAGCTAAGACCGGCTTTAGCGGCGCACTCGTCGGCGGACTCGGGATGCTCTTCGCTGCAGCTGGCGCAGTTGCGGTTCGCCAGAAGCGCGACTGAGGCACTCTGCGTCTCTGTTGAACGCTCACGCGCGTGTGGGGCATCGACCTGAGTCGGTGCCCCACACGCTTCACGCTCTCACATGCCCGTCTTGGACGACACGCCCGAGTGCGGGTACACTCGTCACCCGGTGCCGCTCCCACTCGGCACGCGCGAGGCCACGGCCTCGGCAATGGGGCGAAATTGGCGTGTGGAGCAGGGAAGTGACCGATCTGACTTTGCGACACGCCCGAGTGCGGGGTACCTTAGTTTCTTGGTGACGGTCCGGGCTGTTATACGCAGCTTGGGTCATTATCCACGCCAATCTGTCGGTGGTTTCACATGCGAGAACCCCCTTCCGGGTTTGTACTCGCGGGTGGAACTCTGACAGAATGGCACGGATGCCCCAGCGTCTCTGGGGTGGTCCATGCGTGCCATCACGCATGGATCGGGCAATATGCCCAAGATCTTTGGACAAGACGTCGGTCCAGCGCGAGCAATTGCGCGCACAACGGCTGCGACACGCCCGAGTGCGGGGACCGGCGGCGAATCTGTACGAGAAGAGGTAAGACGGCATGGCGGGACAGAAGATCCGCATCCGGCTCAAGTCGTATGATCACGAGGTCATCGACAGCTCCGCGCGCAAGATCGTGGACACCGTACAGCGTGCTGGCGCCACGGTCGTGGGCCCGGTGCCGCTGCCGACCGAGAAGAACGTTTTCGTCGTCATTCGGTCGCCCCACAAGTACAAGGACAGCCGCGAGCACTTTGAAATGCGCACGCACA
>ERZ773063.1534-NODE-1534-length-13435-cov-11.052242_pt1 | contig 13435 bp, 8 predicted proteins | sample MGYA00580625_ERZ773063 | MGnify/ENA primary metagenome ERZ773063 (study PRJEB29015, sample SAMEA2738022) | human oral metagenome | biome: human oral; feature: human-associated habitat; material: dental | place: China | collected 2042 ...
CGCAGATGAGAGGTGCGCGTTCGACTGGAAACCTGCGCGTTCGCGAAACCGGGGCGCCCGGTCGGAGTCGAGCCTCGTCGCGAAGGCTCGGCTCCTGGCGCGGCGGCGGTTTCTGCGGGGTCCTCAGTTCCGGGGAGGCCTTTTGATCTTGAGCGGCCGAGGGGATTCGGCCAACAGGCTCGTCGGGGACTGACCATACCCCTCCCTGGGATCACCGCTCCTGGGTTCGGTCTGGTTGTTCGCCTTGTTCTCCTCCAGGGACATGTAGCGCACCGGTGCGCCGTCGCTGTAGCCGAAGGCGGCGCGCTGCATGGCCCTCACCCATGGCGTCGCGAGAAGGATCTTCTCGTTCGGCAGGGGGAAGTCCTCGACGCCGACGACGGGAGTGTCCAGGCCCAGGCATCCGTCCAGGTTCGCATAGGACTCGGCCAGATCACTCCCCCGGATGGCGCGAAGGCCGTTCTTCGCAATGCTCACCTCGAGCGCCCCCAGTCCGAGCGGCTTCCCCAGCCCCATCCGCAGGTGGCCGACGGCGCCGGCGTCCTTCTTCTCATTGTTCGGGACCAGGTTCCGGGGGGTGAGCACCCAGATGAGCGCCGCCAGTTCATCCCGACCCAGGTTCGAGAAGAACATGGTGCAGCGCAGGACGCTGCCGGTCTTCATCCACGAGCGGGCCGTGAGGCGGACCGCGGCATTGTCCTGCTCCCGGCCATTCAGCACGGGAGCCCTGGTCGCCTGCGCGGGGAACCCCGACTTGTCCAGGTCCTTGCCCTCCACGAGTCTGCGATGCACGGGATAGGCGGCGGCGCCGAGGAACTGCCCGGGGGCGAAGTACTCGCTGCGCGGAAGCGGCTTACCGCCACTCAAAGGAGTCGTTCCAGAATCGGTGGTGAGGAAGCGTCTCGCCGACGACGTCTTGGGCGACAGCAGCGGTGAGAGTTTCTTCTTCTCACGGCTGACGCGGGCCTCCGAGGCGTCGACGACGCCGAAGGAAAGCCTTCCCCGATAGGCGACATCCCCGCCCTTCGCGCCGTCATCGGCGTCGGGGACGACATAGCCGAAGAGCCGATCGGCGGCGGACGCCTCAACGGCCCTCGTGAGAGGAAGAACCCCCTGCGCGGCGGCGAGCTCCCGGGGCGACCTGCTGTAGGGGCGCCGTCCGACCATTGTGGGGAGGACGTCCATGACCCGGGCGTCGGCGGGAATGTCATCACCGCCGGAGGCGTAGGTTCTGTCGAGTCGGACGAAGACGAGATCGCCGTCGGACAGGGCGTTATCGGAGGGCGCGGGGTGAGTGGCGGCCGCCCGGTTGAGCAGGTGCTCGTCTCCGCCGGGCGCCTTCTGCTGCGCCGAGTACGACCGGAGCACGGTTGCGTATCGTGTCACGTGCTCGGGATCGAGGGGCAGAATGGTTCCGTAGAGATTACTGCCATCTCGGGCCGACTTGAAGAAGAAGCGCTCGTAGGTCTTCCCCTCCTTTTCGTCTCCGAACAGTTTCCGGGAGGTCTTCCCCTCGGGGGTCGTCCGGCAGGGGTATCCCCAAACATTGAAGGTCTCAACATCAGGGCCATGGCCGACATCGAAAAATTTTTCGAGGTGATCGCCCTGCCACACCCCGGTGACCATGAGGTGGCGTCCACCCCTCTGGTCCCGCCACTGCGCGAGCTGGACGTTCACCTGCTCCCCGTGGCGGGTGAGGCTGCGGAAACGCGTGAAGACCTGCTGCGGATTGACCCGGCCCCCGGGGACCGTCCTGATATCGGGATGGTTGGTGCACGCAATAGTGCCGTACCCATGATTCAGATCATCCCTGATCAGGGCGACCCGGGCGTTCTTCCCGAAGCCGTCCAGGATCTCGACGGCGAGTCCGCCGTTCTCCTGCTCGAGGACGCGTCCGGGGAGAAGATTATTCGCAGCGGCCGGGTCGGCCCGGTAGGTGAGGAGCTCGGAGTGGTCGTTCTTGATGCGGCGCCGCCCACTGCGGTTCTCGGCGTCCCCGAAGACCCGGAAGCGCGAGCAGGTGAGCGTCTCGTAGGCGCGCGAGATCATGCCCTTGACCATCGTGGGGGGCACGACGAGGTTGTCGCCGTCCATCGGAAGATCGATGAAATGACGCTCCTTGCCGCCTTCGTGCTCGATGGTCTGCTGGCCGAAGACGAGCGGTGTGCGCACGATCATCTCCAGGTCGATGGAGCCGGACCAGCGATCGGCGTAGAGGCGGTCATGTCCGGGTGCCTTATAGTCCTTGAAAAGGCCCTGGGGTAGTACGCCGGCATTAGCAAGTCGTTCGCCGGACTCGCGCAGCACCGGGATTCGGTTGACTGCGGAGTGGAAGGGCTCGAAGTCATCCATGTCAGTTCCACTCCCCTGTCATGAGCTCGTCAACGAACACGGTATTGCCGTAATCGGCCTCGGTGAAGACCTCGACGCTCGTCATAATGGGCATATTTCGCGCATCGGCCTTGTCGGCGCTGTGCTGCAAATAGTCGTTGGGCCGGTACCAGCAGCGCTCCTCCTCCAGGGCGCCGGCCTGGTCGTCATCATCGGCCCCGCGGAGGGTGACCTCCGCCGATCCGGTGCCGTTGAGCCACCGGAGCTCGTGCGCCAGCACGTCGTCGCCCTCACCGCCCTTCGCAATCACCGACCACAGCCGCAACTCGTAAACGGTGTTGTGCTGAACCTGCTCGCCGTCCGTGCCGCAGAGCGCCCCTTCGGAGATCGATCGGAGCGCGCGCGCACCCGCCGTCGTGTAGGCGATGCCCTGCCATTGCGCCTGGGACTCGGCCGCCCGGGCGATGACCCGCTGCAAGTCTCCGGCGTCGCGGACGGTCCAGCGCCCCCTTCGCAGGCGCCTGCCGAATCGGTGCGTCTCAGTCATGGCTCTTCTCCTCGTCGCCCGTCAGATAGCTCGCCCACCCGCTCGCGCCGGGGCTCGCGGTGATCTCCTTGTTCACCGTCCGGAGGCGGCCGAGGATCTGCTCGGCGACGGACTCTCCGGCGCCCTTCGCAGGCGCTGAGAAGAGTTGGTCCCCGATGCCGATGCTGCGGCCGCCCTCGACCTTGATGCTGGTGACCTCCACCTGCCCCAGCCCCCGCGTGCCCCGGCTGCCCAGCGGCAGCGCGCCGGCGGCCAGTTCGGCCAGGACGAGCCCGAGCAGGCACCAGGCCGCCCTGCGGAGATTATCGTCCTCGGGGCGCGAACGCTGAGTCCCCCCGCGGCGATTGTCATCATTGGACAGTGCTTTCAGGTCCAACTCGAGAACGATGTTCTTCCACTCGGCGTCGTGGACCTCCTCGCCGTACAGAGTGCCCTCTGCGACGCCTCCGGTCCACCGGTCGCCCGCATTGTGGGTGATCAACCGGGTGGATCCGTTGGAGGACGCCAGGGTGTCCAGGACCGTCAGTGCGCCCCGGCGCTCGGTGGAGCCGAACAGGCGCTGTACGAGGTCGGGATCGTGGGCGAGCTGATCGTGCACATTGGTGTCCGACCAGTCGTTGACGGACGCATGGCGAGCGGCCAGGATCGTGCGGGCGATTCGCGAGGCGCGCGAGCGCAGTGCGCCGCGCACCGAACTGCCCGGCAGCACGATCGGCGCGTTCTCCCCCGGGCCGCTGCGCAGGTGCCTGGTGGGAACGAGTTCATCGGGATCGTCCTCGCCTCGGAGGTCATGCTGCTCGCCGTCCGGATCGGTCCCCCGCGTCGCCTTCTCGCCCTCCTCCGGTGCCTGGACGTTCTTCTCGCGAGCCTTATCCGTGTCGGACTCATTGCGCGCCGACTTGGCTTGACTGAGTCGCGGATCGGCCACGAGAATACCCGTGGGGCTGTTCCACTCGATATTGATGCGCACGCGGTCGGGATCGCCGCACTCGATCGGTTCGATCCGCTCGCTCATGTCCTCGCCGTAGCCGTTGCCCAGCCAGCTCAGAAGATCGTCGCGCGTCCCCAATGGGGCCCTGGTGAGGACCCAGAACCTTTCGCTGCCGGGCCGCATATCGGGTCGCACCCGTCCCCAGCCGGCGTTCCTGCGCCCGCCGAAGGAGACCCGTCCTGACTTCAGCACTCCGAGGATAATGGAGAAGAGCCGCTCCACATCATCCTCCGTCACCGGTTGACATTCGGAGACGCCCCCGAAGGGCGCGGCCGGATCGTCGGGCCTGTTTCTGGGAATTGACCCCGCCTGCGCGGTGATCGTCAGGGTCAGGGGCCTTCCGGCCGGCACGTACTCGTGCTCGAAGAGCGCGGTGTCCCCGGCGGCCCCCCAGTAACGGTCAATGGCAATGCCCATGCGAGTGGGCAGCCCGCTGGCCCCGCCCGGGCCGTCCCCGCGCCCCGGAAAGACCTCCGCATTGTGAAGATCCACGGCGTGGAAGGTCAGGGCTGAGGCCCAGGCTCCCTGATTCGACAGTCCTCCCCACAGGTGGGATTTCCGTGTTTCATCGAAGTACTTCTTGCAGGCCGCCCGCACCGCCCCCTTGATGGAACGGCCGGTCAGCACCGGATGACCGGTCCCGTCGCGGGCGAAGCGCCGGGGCACGGTCTCGCGCTTCTTCGACGGGCGGGCGCGGTCCACGGCTTCGTCAATGCCGCCCGAGTGCAGAGGAGAATCGGTCCTCAAGCAGACGGTCAACTCGTAGCGGGTGATGCTCATCATTCTCCCTCCGGCTTCACGGCTGCACATCCATCGGCGATGAAGTCCTCATGCTTCAAAGAGGTGAGTCTGAACTCCTTCTCGCGCAGCAGCGGATGGTCGACGACGAAGCGACCGAATCCCTGGGCCGTGAGCTCGCCGACTCCGGTCACCGACAGGCGGGCGAGTCTTCTCATCGTCTCCTCCGGGCTGCTGCCCGCATCGGCGGGCTGAACCCGCAGTACGGACCCCGCCTGGATCACCGTCCGGGTGGCGCGCGGCCGCCGATCCGCCGCGCCCCAGGAGTCGACGCGACGGTGGCGGATCCCCGCGCTGAAGCACGTCTCATCCGAGTCGTCCTCGGCCTTGATCGGTTCCAGAGGGACTCCGGCGCGTTCGAAGGCCTTGTACAGATCTTTGAGGCTTCCGCCCGGCCCCAGTCGGGGGGAGCGGGCCACGACGTCGGAGGTGAACCACAGGGCCGGGGGTTCGCTCGCATCCCACTCGAGCCCGGGGACTTCGACCGGACGGAATTCGCCGAGTCGGCACTCGGCCCGGCCGTAGGTCCCGCTCAGGCGCCACAGCCCCAGTCGCTCCGGGAAGGCCTGACGAGAGTCGAAGGCCCTGCTGAGCAGGTTCTTGACCCGTTCGTAGAGCTTCTCGCTCATGGTGACGGTGGCGCGCAGACGCATTCCCGCGGGCAGTGCGCGGGCCAGGAACAACTGCCCCGTTCCGGCCGCGCCCGTGACCGGGTTGTGGGCGGTGGACTGGCGCCCCTGGAGCGCCGGCACCCCCATCCCTCCGAGAACTTCAGAAGAATCCGCGCTCTTCGGGACGGGGAGGGGGAAGACGTATCCGGCGCGCAGCGGCTTGTGAATCTCGTTCTCAGGCTCTTCGGCGAGCAGACGGTTGAGCACGCGCCCGCTCTCCGTCTCATCGCTCCCCTCCACCTTGGGCCTGGACAGCACCAGCGGCATCGGCATTCCCCGCACGCCGTTGACGACGGCGGTGGCGTCGGAGACCAGGAGATCGCCGTTGACGACGGCGTCGCGGATGATTTCACGGGCGGTTGCGCCGACGTCGGAGTCCTTCTTGGCGGCGGCCTGGAGCCTGTGGTGGATAATGGGCAGCAGCGCCGTTCCGCGCAGGAAGTCCAGGGAGCGCAGCTCGTTGGAGAAGGGCACGTCGTAGGAGATCACGGGCGACGTGAGCCTGATATCAAGATAGGTCTCGTAGAAGGCCGAGCCGTCCGAGCCGCCCCGGTGGTCGATATCCTTCTTCCCTATGACGGGGATATCCGAGCGTCCGCCCGCCTTCGAGTAGATAGGGGCGTCCGGAGCGCTGGGGATGTCCGGGGCCATTTCACTCAACTGCTTCAGCTGCCCACGGCACCGCTCCCGGACCTCCCGAATAGCCTTCTCGATAACCTTCTTGGGATCCGTATCCTTCTTATCAATCCCGCCGGTCTCGCCAATGAGAATGCTGCACAGACCGTCGCCGTCGGACCGGTTGGAGCCGAGAGCGCGCACGAGCAGGGCGGAGATGCTCAGAACGAGTTCGGCCGCCTTCCTCTGGCCCGCGCACCAGTGAAGTGGACGCCCGTCCAGGGTTTTATCCAGCAGTTCCACCGTGCCGTGCAGAATGCAGGCGCGGGCCCGTTCGAACAGGCGCAGGTGGTCCTTCTTCGCGGTGCCCGTCTCCTCATCGATGGACAGGGAGACGACCTCGTGGACCGCCTCCCGCTTCAACTTATTATCGGCGGGAGCGGCGTCGTCGGAGAAGGAGACGAAGCTGGCGTCGGAGAAGGAGACGAGACGGGCGCGCCTGACCGATCCGAAGAGCGCCCCGACGAATCTGCGCCAGCTCTTGTCCCCGGAATCGCCGTCGAGCGCCTCGGCGACGACGAAGGCCTGCTCGCGGATGGCCCCGGTGAGCACGGTGCCGCGCACCACGGGCAGGTTGCGCTCATCCTTCTCGACGACGGCGTCCACGCCCCCAGCCACGCCGGTGCCCGTGGACACGCCCCAGTCGGAGCGGAAGACGATGGTGACGCCGAGGGGCGCGGGGGACCCGGTCTCCGGTTCCGCGGCGGTGCCGGTGCTCATTCCTGGACCTCCTGGGTGGTTGCGGGCTCGGAGCCGTCGGCGGGGGACGGGCTGTTCAGGTAGCTGTCGGGGAGGAGATCGCTCAGCTCCATGAGGTCGAAGAGCGCTCTGATGCCCATGCCTTTGAGGACCTCGTCGGGCAGTGCGGCCCTGGCGTCATTCCACTCCTGCTCGGCCTTGTTGGCGAGCCGATCGCTCAGCTCCTGGTCCACGAGCCGCGCCTGGGCGGCGTCGGACAGGAGCTTGCGGATCCGGGCGGCCCGCGTCTTGGGGAAGCGGGTCTCGCCCGTGCCCGGATCCTCCGAGGTGAGGCCCTTGAATTGGCGGACTCGCCCGCATGTGTCGGGCCAGGGCTCGTACCGCCCCGGGGGATCGGAGGCCGGGGCGCCGTCGCGTCTCAGCAGGAAGGGGCGGGTGGTGAAGGAGGAGTAGGCCTGCAGGATCTTCTCCGGGTCCAGGACGCTGGAGTCGAAGAGCGCGTGGTAGGTCAGCGTCGACCGGACGGGCTGCTGGGCCTTGCCGACCTTCTTGGCCTCGTCGACGAGGCGCTCGGCCAGGTCGTAGGCGACGTGGAAGGGGAAGTCGCGGCGGACGACGGCGACGCCCGCGGCGGCGGTCATGGGGCCGGTGCCCTCTTCGCGACCCAGGTGTCTGAGGAGCACGTCGCTCTCGGTGACCCTCTCGTAACGCTCGAGATAGGCTGCCGCGAAGGGGAGGGCGTAGTCGCCGCTGGTGAAGACGGTGACGTCGTCGCCCCCCAGGATGACGGGGACGACCGGGACGACGGTGAACTTCTGCCCCGTCGGGCCGGCGTCGGCCTCCGCCCACTTCGCGACGTCCGCCCAGGCCTCGGCGAAGGCCCGGGTGACGGCCCGGTCGAGGCGGTCGTTGACGGTGAGGACGAAGCGCCGCAGGGCGTCGGCGTCGCTGCGCGGACAGTCGACGGCCCGTGAGAAGTCGTCCTCATCCACGTGGCTCATCGCTTCGCCGAGCCGGCGCATGACGGCGCCGACGCCGTTGCCGTCGATGTGGATGACGGCCACCTTGGACAGGGCGGACGCCGCTTCGCCGGTGCCGCCCGGGGCGTCCTGGAACCGCTCCTCGAGGATGTCGAGTTGCCGCTGGTCATCGGATTTGCGCCCGTCGGCGGCGCCCTGTCCGCCGTCGGGGTCCCGCCCGACGGCCCCGGTGCTCGGCCCGGGACGCTCCCCCGGGGCTTCGACGTCGACGGCGAAGGCCTCCCGGAGTTTCTTCGTGAGCTTCTCCGTGAGCTTCTTGGGGTCGCGGACGAGCTGGTCCGGGTTCAGGTCTTCGCTCGTACGGCACGCGAGGGAGATGAGGTCCCGGCGGGAGTAGAAGGCCCGGTAGCGCTTGACCCGGGAGGGCAGGGAGAGCAGGGTCCTCTCGTCGTCCTTGGCCTCGTCCCTGATGTGGCCGAACATGCGTTCCAGCGTTGGCGAGGCGGGCAGGACGGAGTCCTTGGCGCGGGCGAGGAAGGGCATCTGGGAGAAGCGGGCCTCGGCGGGCGGGCGCCGCAGGCCGTACCGGGCGGCCCGGGCGTGGATCCGTTTGAGGAGATCCTCGTCGACGTGAGTTTTGTCACCCATGTCGAGGTGCACGCCCGAGACGTCCATGCCGGGGGCCTGGGCGAGCGCCGTCCGGGTGACGCGGCCGATCACGGCCTTCGCGTCCTCCTCCTCGTCCACCATGAAGATGACCTTGCCCGAGGCGCGGGACACCCACTGGGTGCTGAACCTGCAGCACGGGAGCCCGGCCGCGGGTCCGGGGCCGCCCCGCGGTTGCGGGTGGTTCCTCTCCCACTTCTTCGCGGCCCCCGTGGCCCGCAGGGCGTCGTCTGTCCACTCCTTGAGACGGACGAGCTGGGCGGAGGCGCCGATGCTGTCCCGCAGACGGGGCGCGGCGAAGATGTAGCGCTGGTTCCCGTTGGTCTCGAGCATGACGAGCTGCATGGGGATCCTCTCGGAAGGGGTGGGGCCTGTGCAGTATGTCACGTCTGACGCGCCGTTGGGAGTGATGGAGCACACTACGGGGTGACGGGCACCGTGCCGTCCCCGCCGCGCGGACGTCCGCCGCGGCAGTGCGACCAGTGAGGAGCAGCACAGATGACGGTCATCATCCACCCCGTGGGCAATGGAGACTTGGGAAATGACATCGTGGACTTGAATTCCAAGGAGCGACTGACGGTGCAGGCCGAACGCCTGCGAGAACTTCAAGAAATAATCGACGAAGCCGACCCCGAGGATTTGGCCGCTGCTCTCTTGGATCTTCCCGAGGGGTCGCGATTCGAGGCCAAGCCTCTTGCGCTCATCCTCAACGCCCTGAAAGGGGAGTGCAAATCCGCCAAAATCCTGCTTCTGGGCGTGGAGGGCGGCGACGAGGGCACGAAGACCGATGCGGTTGTGAGGCTCCTGGAGAAATCTCTTCAACGCGATGGGGTTAGGGAGAGGATTAAGCGACGAGTCGATATAGATGTGGAAGTTCAGTCCGTATATAGCGGCAATCTTTTTGAAAGAGCGGCCGTTGAGCGGCTGCGAGAGGTCCTGGAGGGGGTGGATCCCGAGGAGGATGTGATTGTCAGCGGGATCAGCGGGGCGACTATGGTGGTCTTCGCCGCCATGGGCGTGGCCGACCAATTGGGGCTCAACTGGCGACTCGCTGTCGCTCCAGGGGCGGATACGAGGAAGGCGGCGTTCGTCGACCGCTCCTCTTATTCGGACGCCCCCTTCTACTGGCTGCGCTCCCTGGGCTACCTGGAGGAGGCGGAGCAGTGGGTGAACGACCGGTACGGCGGGAAGATCGTGATCGATGCGGTGCACCGCGAGATGATAACGATTTTGAAGAACTACCGCACTCGGCCCGAAGCTCTTTCGGAGGCGGATCTGGGTACAGTTGCGCGTCTGGACATGGCGCGTGCTGACAATGGGGCGGGTTTGACACTCCGAGCCTGGATGCAGAAGCATTACGAGGCCCTTTGTGAAGGCAATAATGAGAGTAATCTGTTCGACCCCGGTGAGGGTGAGGGCAAGGGTCGAGTGCCGATGGTGGGCACTGTTATCAAGGAGGCGAGAGAGCGTAAGAAGAAGTTGGGGGCGGGGTGCCCCGTCTCCGCAGAATGGATTCTCAGCCGTGAGAGGATCAACGACATTGGAAAGGCCTCGGTCCACCAGGGCGCGGCTCCGACGGCGGCGGATGTCAGATACGTCATGAATCTGAAAGAATTGCCGGGACGCCTTCCGGACTGGGTGTCGCGCCCCGAGAGCGGACCGGTCCTGTACATCTTCGCATGCGGTAAGAATTCTCGCGGTCCCGCCGTGCCGGAGCGGGTGCTCTGCAAGCCTGTGGATGCGGAACTCAAACGGGCCGTGCCCGGGGCCATGCTCGCCGGAGCGCCTCCGCTGCCAGTGGAGTTCCTCATTCTTCACTCCGCGGCTGAAGACTCCAAACGAACGGCGCTGGCCAGCGCCGCATCGGCGCTGACGTCCAATAAGGATGAGACCTGGTCCCGTAAGGCGCCGTCGATCGACAGACTCGACTACGGCTCCGGGAATGAGTACGAAGCCGCGCCGGCGATCATGAGCAGCGTCCGGAGACACGTGAAACTGGCGCTCAACGCCAAGCGCCCGGTCGCCGTCGTCATCGTCGGCACCGGGCAGAAGCCCGCGGCGTACGGGGCTCTCCAGGCGGCGCAGGCGTGGTGCGCCATAAACGCCGTGCCACTGTTCCTCCAGACCTTCATCGACGGCGATTCGAAGAAGTCCGGATCCCAGTTCCACCGCATTGCCCTTCACAATGATGCTGAAACGGCTCTCCGTCGGGCCGCGACGGCCGGCTTGCGGAGTTTCAACCTTCTGAGCGTCATTCGAGTCCTGAGCGCCGGCGATCGTGATATGGATCGCAAGGCGAATGTGTGCAATAGGCTTCGACAGGAGTATCTCGATGCGGCCAACGCCGCGGACCCCGATGATCACGCCTGCGTACTGATCTCGGTCCTGAGGGTGATCCGCGATCTGTGCGCCCGCTCGCGGGACGGCTATGTCGACCCCCGTCTGGCCGTCGTGGCCGCCGAGACCGTCAAGTTCAATCCCCGGGGGAAGAAAGAACCGGAGACGCTCTTCCGCGAGGATTATGCCTGGAGAAATCGGAAGGATTCGGCTCCGGCCCGCATCGATCTTCTTTCGAGAGGGGATCTGCTGAGAATGCTCGCCGAGGTGAGGAACAGGCTCGTGGTCACTCACGGCGGAAGCTCCGTGCTCAAGGCGACCCGAGACGCGTTGGCCGATCTGTCCATCTCGGCGCCCGGTGACTTCACGTACACCGACTTGCTGGCGAGGACCGTTACGGCTCTGGAGAAGGCTGCGCCCGGACTCGGGATCAAGATCGATGACTCCTGGGCGAGCAGCTTCAAATGCCTGCTCAAGTGGGCGGAGGACTGACGAATGGGTTCGAACGAACCACTCCAACCGATCAACCTCACCCCCCACGACGTCGTCCTCGACCTCGGCGGCGGCGAGACGCTGCGGATCCCCGCCGCCGGCGTCGTGCCGCGACTGCTGCTGTCCGAGGGGCGGCAGGAGCACCTGCGCGTGGCCGACCCCGCCCGGCCCGACGACGAGACCGCCGTGCGCGACGTGCCCCTCGCCGTCGGCGCCGCCTGGCTCGGGCTGGAGCCCCCGCTGCCGGAGCCGGAGCCGGGGACCCTGTACATCACGAGCCGCGCGGTCGCCGAGCACTTTCCCGACCGCACGGACCTCGTGTGGCCGGACGGCCTCGTCCGCGACGCCGAGGGCGCGGTCGTGGCGGCCCGGCGCCTCGGCTGCCTCCACGCCGTCGGCTGAGGGAGCGGGGTGAGAGGTGTGAGACGCGTGGAGGACCGGACGCCGCCGGGTCTGCTGGATATTGACAACGAGGACGACAACGCCCTCCGGGTCATTGTCATTGTGCCCTGGGAGTTGCCCGGGCCATGGGAGGGGTGGCGCGACCTGTTCCCCGGGCGGGGGCCGGTGCGGATATCGGTCGCCGAGCGGCCGATCGTCTTCGACGGCGCCTCGCGCCGCCTGCGCGAGCCGGTGAGGCGGCGGCTTCTCGACCCGGGGCACCGGCGCCACTACGTCTATGACGCCATCTCGCCGGTCTTCGTCAGCGCGAAGAACCGGGCGAGCCGGGGCGGGGCCCCGTTCTTCGCCTTCGCCTGGGACGTCCTGGAGGTGGAGGCGGTCGGGGCGCTCGGCGCCGGGGGCGCGGACCCCGACGGGCGGGAGGGCGCGACGAGGGTGCTCATCGCCCTCCACCTGGTGCTGAGCGAGCCGACGAGCCCGAACGCATTCTCCTGGGTCCGCAACCTCACGCGCAGGTCCTCCGGCAAGGACGAGCTCGCCTACGAGGTGGCGCGGGTTCTCTCCCGTCTTTCGGGGCGGGGGGCCGACGACGTGGGGCACGGCTTCGGGGTCACCGGCTGGGACGGGAACCCGGCCGCCGATCCGTATGTCATCACCTACGTTCCGCGGGATGCGGTGGCCTCGGAGCGCGGAGACGGGCTCGTTCTGGACGACTTCGACCTGCGCACGGAGCAGGAACGGCAGGATGGCTGCGCGCCGCGGCCGCTCAGGGACGCCGTCGGGGCGCGCGAGGACGCGGTCACCCATGAGCGCACGGTGGTGAGCGCCTGGCGCTGGGGGTGCCTGCCCCGCCGTGACGACGAGAGTTTCGAGGACGGCCGTTTCGATGACCGCGAGAAGCAGGTTCATCGTCTGTCTCAGAGCTGGGTGGCCTACGCGGGGCCCAGCGGGTGCTCCTTCTGCCAGGTTCAGCGGGGGAGGTTCCGCCCGCTCGCCCATGTCGAGGGCCGCTACATCGAGGTCGTCCTGCTCATGCTGCTTCAGCGGCACCGTGCCTCCTCGCTCATGGCGCGTCTTGCGGAGGTGCAGCCGCGGGCCGCCGAGGAGGCCGACCGGGTGATCGACCTGGACTCCGAGGCCGTGGGCTTCGTCGTGGCCGAGCAGTGGACGATGATGACGGACTCGGACCGCCAGCTCGACGCCTTCCTGTCCTACCTGCTCGATACCTACAGGATCCCCCTCCTGGTCGAGGAGGCGCGCGACCAGGCGCACCGCCTGCGGGAGAACGCGCTCATGCGTATCGGCCGCGCCGAGCAGAAGGCCGAGGAGGAGCGGGCCCGGTCGACCCGGACGCTTGAGATCGCGGTCGCCATGCTGTCCTTCGTCGGCCTGCCCCTGAGCGTGTTCCTCGAGCTGTGGTCGAGCTGGAACGCGGAGCTGGGCCTCGGGCACCGCGACTACCGGGTGGGCGACTGGCAGATCGGCTGGGGGCTCGTGCTTGCGGCGGGACTGCTCGGGTCGGTCGTCATCGGGGCGGTGATCTGGTTGGCCGTGGGGCGTGCTGTGGCCCATGTGGCCCGACGGCGGGAGGAGGCGGCCGGCGAGCCCGGCACACGCGGCGGGACCTAGGTGATTGATTCCGGGGGTGCCGGTTGTGCCCGGTCTGGCCGGCCGCGCCGCCGGAGCGCGCCTCCTTCGCCGAGATCGGTTCACTTCCGCGTCGAGATCGGTCGAGTTCCGCGCCGAGATCGGTCGAGTTCCGGCTCGAGATCGGTTCGCGGAGCCTGCCGGCCATCCTCGTCGCCCCGGAGCCAGCCGTCTCGATGGCGGGTTCCGGGGCGGGCGG
>ERZ773063.1535-NODE-1535-length-13434-cov-3.363555_pt1 | contig 13434 bp, 11 predicted proteins | sample MGYA00580625_ERZ773063 | MGnify/ENA primary metagenome ERZ773063 (study PRJEB29015, sample SAMEA2738022) | human oral metagenome | biome: human oral; feature: human-associated habitat; material: dental | place: China | collected 2042 ...
ATTTGATGTGTGTTCCTATTTTTTTGCAAAAAATTTAGCGTTGGGAGAGAATTTTCTCTCTCACCAACGCTAAATATTATACAACCAAATTTTGACACGCATAGCTTCGTTTTTACGATGTTTTTCTTAGTCATTCGATAAAAGTATTGGGTGAATTAAAATTTGTTCTTAAAACGCTTTATTTTGCGTCCTATCTTTTTCCTTTAGTTCAAGCCTATTTTCCAAGTCTTCTAAATCATTTTTTATTTCATTTTTTTCCTCACTCCTTTTATATTTATTTTTTATTCCGAAGAAACTCGCTATCCTGCAAAAAATTTTTATCGTTTTATCTAGTATGCTCACTTCTTTTGTTCTGATTCCCATCTTGTATATATCTTCGTAGGTTGTATTTTCAAATTGTTGCTTTAATTCCTCTTCTACGAATTTTTTGTAAGTGTCATAAAAAAAGTTTGCAATATTTATTAGGTTTTGGTATAAATTTATATTTTCATTCTTTATTTGTCCCAGTACCTCTTTTTCTGCTTCTTCTTCCACTTTTTCTAATTCTTCTTTTGATACATTGTTTTTTATACTTTCTTTGTCTATGTAACTTTTTATGAATTTTGTTCTTTCGCTTGAATTCATATCGTTTTTTATGTAATTCATCGCTATTTCTGTTTTTTCGTCGCTTTTAATTTCGTTCATTACTTCTTTCCTAAAATATTTGTCTTCTCTTAAACCCCAGTCTTTCTTCAGTTCTTCCAAAATTGCTGAATTCCTTAATTTTGCTGGGTTAAAAAAGCATTCACTTTTTATTTCAGATATTATTTCTTTGATTTTTTGTGGGTCTTTTTCTAACTCCGATTTTTTTTCATCTATTGCTTTTTTGACAACTTTTTGTGCAAATTCTTTATTTCCTAGAGCTTTTTTTTTGGCTGAATTTGTGTATTTTCCATCTTTATCTTCCAAAATTTCTTCATATTTTTCTTTTTCTACTTTTTTTTCTATTTTTTCAATTATTTTGGGTGGTAGAGCATAATTTGATTTATACTCCTCGTATGCTTTTGTTCTTGCTTTTTCGATTATTTCTTTGTCTATTTTGTAGTTTTCTTTCAGTTCTTCTGTTGCTTGATTTTTGGCTTTTTCCTTTAGTTTTTCATTGTCTTTGTAGGTAGTCTTGTGTTGTTCGTATAGTTCTTTTATTGCCATCGCTAATGCTTCTTTTTGAATTTTTCCGTCCTTTTTCCATTCGTTTTTTGCGATTTCTTTTTTTTCTTTTATTTCATTATTTAAACTTGATAGTTTTTCTTCCGTTTGAACTATTTTTTTCTCTAAATTTTCTTTTTTTTCCTCCATTTTATTTTTTTCATTATTCCAATTTTCTCTTTTTTTCTGATGTTCTGTTGTTTCTTGTTTCCATTTTTTCCTTTTATTTTCTTGTTCTTGCTCTTCATTTTTCCAAGCTTTTTTCTTGTTTTCGTGGTTAGTTTGTTCAAAATTTATAGTATTTCTAATTTGCTCAAGTTCTTTATTTGCTTGTTTGAATTTGACCTCGGTTTCGTTAAGCTTTTGATTTCTTTCTATTAAATTTCCATATTTCTTCTCATCTTTATTCAAGAATTTTTCCAGTTTTTCCATATCTTCCTTAGATAAAAAAATTTTCCCCGAATTTTTTATATTTTCCACAACTTTTGGCAAGTACAGGATCATGTCCGCAAAGTGCCTGTTTCTGTCTTTTATTCTAATTAATTTTTGTGTTCTTTTCATTTTTTCATCAAATTCATCTGCTGTCATTTCTTTCTTTTGTAAGACGTTGTAATCGTGATAAAATTTTTCAATCAGTTGACTTTTAGATACTTTATTATTCAAAAAATCTTTTATTGATTTCTCTTTATCCTTTTTCGCTTGAGTCTTAACTGCTCTCAAATTTTGTCCTTTTGCAAGTGGATTTTCCAGTTTTTCAACTATGTCTATTTTTTCTCCCAGCATCACTTCTAGATTTTTTTTATATCTATTAATCGTTTCATTGTTTTTTAGTTTTTCATACAAATTTTTGTGCATATTTTCGTAGACAAGCCTAAAATTGGCGTTTGACGGGAACTCGTAATCTCTTGTATCGACATTTGAATTTTTCTTTCTCAGCTGAAATTCTATTTTCTTTTGCAATTTTTCCTTGTAAAATTGTGTTCTGTAGTCTTCCCAGTCCTTATATTTTGTTTTGTCTAAATTATTCTTAGTTATGTTATTTTTTTTGTTATACCGCTGGAAGTCCTTTTTCAAATTAGCTTTTATCTTTTCTTCGTCTATATCATTTTCTGTGTACAACTCTTTTTTCTTTCTTTTTCGTTGCAAAGCAAACATTGCCTGTAAATGGGGTTTTGCTTCGTCCATATGCACAACAGCATACACACATTTAGCATCTTTACCCATCTCTTCCTTAACTTTCTCCAAATCATATTTAAAATACTCTCTCCAATCAGTTTCCGTGAGAAAAAATGTTAAATCATCTTTTAACTTATTTTCTATTTCTCCGTCGGCAAGTTTTGAGTTTACCAGTATTATATCTTTACTGTTTTTTGTTACAATTGTGTTTGCAAACTGGTTTTCTAAAATTTTGTCATTCCTCTCGAGAATGATATTTTTACTCCTGAGATTTTGATTGACATAATTTTTATATGTTTCTAATTCTCTTACTGCTTCTTTAAAAACATTTACTACACCCGACTTATTTGTGACAGAGGACATTTTTTTTATTCCATGGTAAAATCCTATTTGATTCATATGAATCATTATAAATTTTGCATCATATGTTTTTTAAAACGCTAACATCTTTTTTTTCAAAATCATTCACATTATTTTTTGAAATTGCGAACATCAATCATTTTTATTACACCACCTTTTTTTGTTTTTACAATTATATTTTATTCTATAAAATATAAATTGTCAACAATAAAAAAGATATGTGTAATCCCGTTAGGGACATTTTTTCAAAATATCCCACGGGCGGTGGGAATAGCAATCCCCCTCGACCCCTGCTTTGCGCCGCAATAAAATTTTAATCAACATTTTGTTTGATTAAAAATTTTAATTGTGTTACAATTATTTTGTACAAAAATATTAGATTTTCTTCGTCGAAAATTGAAAATTTTTACTCAGTTAAACTATATTTTTTTACAAAATTTTGCGGCGCTTTTTGTCCGCTGAACTCATCTTTTTTAATAAAATCGATGTTTATTTTTATAAAATTTTGATGTATTTTTTATTTGAAATTGGTTGATGTTTTTCATTTTTTAGATAAATTTATGTTATGTTTTTTATAATTTTTCGATGTGCTATTTTTCAAAAAAGTGATGTTTTGTTTTTAAAAATTTGATGTTTTTATTTTAGAAAGGAAGTGATGTAAAATGGATAAAACACTTAAAAATACAGATTTGATGACGCTAATTGCTACAGCTCAGCAGGATAAAGATAAAGCTGAAGAAATTAAAAAAGAAATTGTTAAAGCTGTTCAAGATTTAAATAATTTGATTGACACGAAGCAAAAGAAGTTAGACGAAATAGACAAAAAGTTAATGAAAATACAGTTTGAGATAAATTTAGCGAAACAGACCAAAGAAATGTACCAAAATGCCTTGAAAAATTTTTTTCAATAAAAAATTAGAAGTGGTTCTAAACTTGAATCACTTCCTTTTTTATTTTTCGATGAAAAGCAATCAGGGGGTTAATATGTCCTTTAGCGGCTTGCCGCTAAGAGAGTTGTAACATTAAATTTTATTCTGAGTTATTATCTCTCTCTGAATTATCTCCTCCACTTCGTACTTCTTCCCTGCTAGTGTTACGATTTCTTTCATTTCATCAATCCCTCTTTTCTCATTATTTCTTCTGCTAAATCGTTGTATTTTTCATTTTCCCCCTCTTTTTTTATTGTTGTTTTTAGTTGATATTCATCGAGAAGTTTTTCAAAAGCCTCAAAACTTGGTTCCTTTGATGTTTTTTCTGTTAATATTATACCGCTTATTTTTTTATGTAAATCTCTTGCAAAGTCAATTACAGATTTTATCCCGATTGTTTCTCTCCAGTCGTCTTTCGCCACGACATATATGTCTGACGCAAACAGTACGCTTGGCAAGTATTCATGGAAAGTTGGTGCTGTATCAATTATAATCACATCATATTTGTCTTTTAAGATTAAAAGATAATCTTTTAAACCTTTGTATCTTCCGTAACCTCTTTTACCTGTGTCGATGGCTGTTACATCTAAATTATCATTGACAGCAACTGTTTCCATTTTTGTATTCTTGTCCAAAAGTTCGTAATCTTCCACGCTTTGAATATCTTTTATTCCAAATGAATTCACTAAGTCAAATTTTGGATCTGTGTCTATTGCTAACACCTTTAGTCCTTTCTCTGAGAACTTTAGTGCGATGTTAAATGACGTTGTAGTCTTTCCTGTTTTTGAATTGTTGTTGCAAAAGCTAATTATTTTCATTGTTTTCCTCCTATTTTTTATTAAACATTTTCTATAATGTGCTTAAAAACTGGGTTATATATCTTATCGGTCACGACCGACAAGATGCTCTTTGTAATTTTTCTTTTATATTTTTTATTTCTTCTTTTATTTTATTTAGCTGTTTTTCTTTTCTTTTTAATTCTTTTTGTAAAAATTCTTTTGTCTCATTATTTTTTATACTTTTCTGTGAGTCAATATCTTTAAATTTTTCCTTCGGGTTTTCTGCAGATATTATCTCCGTAATATCCGTTTCGACAAAAACAGTATCGGCGTTTGTTATTTTTTTAACAGCTCTATCTGGTAATTCTAGCACTTGTTGATTTTCTTTTCAAATATATTTACCTTGCAAGTATAATTTGTATTTTCTAATTGCAATATTTGCTTTATCTTTTTTTATTCCTATTTTTTTAAGCCATTTTCTCCAGCAACCTGTCTTGTGTTTAGCAAAAATTTCATTTGTACCTGCAAGCATCGGAATATAAACACTATCACTTGTGTAAATAGCAGACTTTGTGTAAAGATTTAGCGCAGGAGCTGTATCAATTATAGCAATATCATAATCATCAGCTATTATGTTTAAAAATTTGTCTAACATTTTAAAGCACATTGGAGTTTTATTTTGTAATGCTGTCATATCGTTTGAAACATTTTCATCGGATCCAGCACCGATAAAGTGTAATTTATCGTTTATGATAATTGGATCAAAATCATTTACTCTTCCAAGTAAATAATCGCCTAAAGTGTTTTTGATGTTAGTAACACCGAAACTTTTTTTTAAATCTTGCTGACCATCGGTGTCGATCACTAAAACTTTTAATCCTTTTTGTACAAAGTACCAAGCCAAATTAAACACAGTGGTTGTTTTTCCTACCCCACCTTTTCTATTTGTTATTACCATTTTTTTCATTTCACATCACCTCTTATTTCAAAATACTCTCAAGATTAACTAATTTGCTGTTTATATCGCTATAACTCAAATTTGAATAAACTAGTGTATTATTGATGTTTTTATGACCTAACACTTTTTTAAGTTCAGCCAATGATAATCCAGCGTTTAGTAAATGTACAGCTCGACTGTGGCGGAACACATGCGTATGAGCTTTTTTTAGATCTAAATGTAAAGATTTGAAAAGCTGTTTCATATAACGATTTGTATGAGTTTCACTAGCTCTTGTTCCTCTGCTGTTTCTAGCGATATAATCATTATCCCTCAACTTCAATCGTATCTGTTGTTCCAGCAACAATGAGTAGAGTTCAGCCGAAATCACTATTTCCTTGTAGTCTTTATACTTCTGCTTTGAATTATTCACTTTAACAACAATTAAATTCTTTCCCCTGTAATTAATTTTTTGAATATCGCTGTATCTCAAGTTCAATACTTCAGCAATTCTTGCACCCAATTCATACAGCAAAGCAAATATTACCTTGTAGCAAGGTTTTGCATTATTGATTACTTCTTTTGTTTCATATTCACTTAAATATTTTATTTTTTCTTCTTTTGAGTCAGAATCAACTAGTTCGTAGTTTTCGTGAAGTATAATGTCGCTCATTTTCCAACCCCCATTAAGTATGTTTTTTATTATTTCGTACTTTTTATAATAATATTATACCTCGAAAGTGATAAAAAAGCAAGTGAAATTTCAAAAAAAATAACAAAAAGGTATGAAACTAGACTGTTTTCACACCTTTTAAAAAAATCTTGCTTTTTTCTCCAATATATGTTAATATTATTTGAGAAAGATGAAGAATCTGTTCGTAGTGCAGCGAAACAGGGTAATATAAAAAAATGCGCATCAAGAAGATAATCAGACTCAAAAAAAAGCAGTAATAACTGCTTTTTTTATTGACATAAAAACAACTTATCTCTCATCTATTTTCTTAATCCATGAGTGTTGCGATGCCTAGTTCCTTATGAAAATATTGTAATGTGCTTTTCTCACATAAATTTTTATATCTTGGATTTTCACGGTTTTTTATAGCTTTTTTGTATAATTTTATATATTTATGTAATTCTTTTTTTATATAACTTTGTTTATTTAATAATATCATATATTCGCTGCTAGAAATGTATGCTGTAATGCGATTATTAATATATGTTTTATCTGAAATTACAATAGTTTTTGAAAGATCTAAACCTCTATTCCCAATAGTACCAATCTTAAATGGATGTTTTATGTTGTGTCTTATTGGAATTGCAAAGGTAATATTTTGATATTTAACAATACATATAATTGCATAAGGTCGTTCTTTTTTCATTTCTATTTCATGACATTGTGAATACTTTTTAAAAAATTTATCTGTTAAAAATCCGAATTTCATTATTTCTCCTTTCGTAAAGTTTTTTTTTGTAATTATATTATATCACTATTTTACGATTTTAGATATGGAATCAAAATTGTATTTTTTTTCTCTATCTATTTCCTTCAGATAGTTTATTAATTCATTATAATCTTTCAAGTATTCGTAATCTTTATACATTTTACTCATTTCATATATAGCTAGTGCGATATATTTTTCTTTACTCAATTTCAAATTACATTTACTCAAATCTTGCTGAAACACATCAAAAGTTAAATAAACTGTTTTTTTAACAGCTTTATTTTTTTCATTTGACATTTTAGTATCAAATTTAAACTTGCTTGTATAACATACCGCTTTTTCTGTTAAAAAAACACGTGTTGCTTTAGTTCTTTTAAAAATCTCATTATCTTGAGTATTTTTAATATATTTTTCTTTCTCAGTTGCAGTTGATTTTATGTTAAATTGTAATTCTTCGTATTTATTATTATCTATTAAATTATCAACAACTTTAAATACATTTCTAGTTATATCTTTAAAATCGTTATTTTTACTTATCGTATATGCTTTATGCAATATATTTGCAGTTGCTGACATAAAAGATATTTCGCTTCCAGCTGAACCACGCTGTTTCCAAGTACTCCCCTTGCTTTTTTTTTTTTTATTATCATCATAAATTGCTATGTAATCATTTACAGAACGTTCGTAGACTCTATCGAATTTACTTTTTTCTAGCTGAAATTTATAATTTTTTTTCCATTTTTTTATGTTCTTTATTATCTGTTTTTTATCTGAAATCGTGGCGTTTTCTTTTATTGTGAACGCAATTCCATCTGTGTTTAATTGCACAAGATTGACATATTTCTCAAGTCTTTCACATAAATCAAGTAGTAACAGCTGACAACTATTTGTCATAGAAAAATACACAGATGGGTTATAAAACAAGTTATACTCGGACATTTGATTAAATTTACCCGTTAAGCTGTTAAGTGCTAATTTATAGGCATTTTGCTTACTTTTGCTTACATTGTCTTTTTTTCTTTTTAATTCTATCCGTTCATATTTTGTCTTTATGAATTTATTTAAATCAATATTTGCTATATCATTTAAATAAATTTCTAAAAAACTCGGATAGTAACTAGTTACATCAAAGTTATACACATCTTCATAATAATAAAGTTGTTCATTATTTGTTGTGTGTAGACCACCAGAGCCAAATGTTATATTTTTCGCTGAAATTTTAAAGTCATCTATTTTGCTGAATAAGTCATTTTTTCTTTTTTCATAAATAGAATAAGCTTTTTTAGAATCTCTGCTGGGTTCAACAACTATAATTTTCTTGTTAATTTCAATAAATCGTTCAGTTGTATCAGCTTTTGCGAAATATCGACTACTCAGATCACTTGTACTCATTGTTGTTTGAAATAACAATCTTTTATAATTAAAATCGTTTTTACTCAAATGTTCATTTTTAATTACTTTATTCATGTATAAATCGTATAAAAATAGTTTATTATAAATGTTAGAAACGTTGTAGTAATCGTTATCATCAAAAGACATCATACATAGCACACTTGTAGTAAACACATCGTGCATACAGTAATGTATTATTCTATTAATATCTGAATCTTTAATATCATTATCAAATGATTCAGAATCTTCAATTTCTATATCTAAACCAAGTCTTAGCTCTATGTCTTTTAAGCTACTGTTATTCAATTTTAACTCTTGCATTACATCTACAGAACAAAAGTTCACAAAAACACCATTTTGACGCTTATTATTTAAAATTATATCGTCACTAACCTGCTTTAAATCTTGCAGAAATTGATTTTTATTTTCTTTTGCTTTTTCCTTGTTTTTAATAATGTATGCTATAACGTAATTGTCATATCTTGAATTATTATATCCGATAAAAAGCTGCAATTTATTAACATTCACATAGAACAATTTGTATATTTTATCTGCAAAATCGTCTTCTCGGCTGTCAATATATTTTATGTTCAAATCTTCCTTTTTATTAATTATTTTTTCCTTTTCGCTAGATACAACTGTATAACACAAAAGAAAATAATTTTTATAAACTTCTATGTCATAGACCAATATATCATTTATTTTTAAATTATTTAGTGAAAAAATTTTCGTATTCACGGTTTTCAAATTTAACACCATCAAAATTCCCCCTTTTTATGTCATTCACCCATCTTGATTTCTTCAAACAGTCAAAAAACTCATCATTTTCAACGAAATCGTTACTTTTTTTTGCAAAATCAAGCTTATCAATGCAATATTTCTTGTATTGATAATATTTTCTATACAAATCCCTTTTGTCTTGAAAAATTCCTATGTGGTATAGAAAATTGAAAGTGTGATAGAAAGTATTCCTCCGATTGTAGTTGTTATTTTCATAAAAATAATTAAGTATTTCTGAACAGCGCCACCGTGTTGCAATTTTGCCTGTTTCACTATTATAATAAGCAAATCTAGTGTCTATACCGTGAGTATTTCGTTTTCCTTTTGTTTGCTGTCTTAGTGCCTTTTTTTTAATCTCAAAATCTTCCATATTATTAGATTCAAGTACTTTCAACACTTCGACTTTTTTGTTCCTATCTGTAAATTCATCAAAATGTTTTTTATCGAGTTTTAAGTCAGAATAAAATGCAGATAACACTTGTGATTTTTTATTATATTTTTCATTGACAGCACCAGGAAAACGCATTCTATGTGTTTGATTCATCTTATCGACAACAATCCCAGCGTTTTGCATCGAATTTGAAATTATGCTGTGAAATATATCAAATTCCTCACTTGTAGGAGAAAAATCAAGCTCTAGGTAAACATGCAAACCTGTTCCACTAACCACATATGTACAGTATTCAAAGATATTCAAATCAATTAGAACCTGTGTTATTATTTTCATTTCATCTTTACTCAGCATTACTCTATGTCCATTTTTATCTTTTACCTGTGAATCTATATCAAGAAAAATCCAATTTTTCGTCTGATCGGCATTTGGTACAAAGAATATACTAAATTTATTTATCTCTGCAAAAGTATACAAATCGTCTACTGATTTGTAGCCTTTCAACTGATTTTTGAAAATACAAATTTTTGTCGATGTTTCAAGCGTTGTCGGAGTTTGTAATGTCATATTTACTTCACGATTATCGTTGTTTATAAACAATAACCTCATAGCAAACTGCTTAGTTTCTTCGTTTATATCATACATACCTAATCAACACCTTTTGAGTACAAATCAACAATGTCATCGAATATGTCTTTTGCCGACTTTTGCTTCGTTGAATGAGCATTATCATTTTCTTCCAGCAATTCAATTTTAAATTGTTTGTAGAGCTTTCTGACGACATCATCAGCTGAATACAACTCTTTTATGTTGTTTTCAATTTGCTGAAGTTCTTCAACAGCTACGGTATTCTTTTTGTTCGAGTAAAACTTCTTCAATTTTACGACTAACTCGCTACTTATTGTGACCCCAAGCACAAATTTGGTATACTTTTTAACACCCCATTTATCGTTGCTCAATTTCAAATCATACTTGATATTTTGCTGATAATTTTCTGACAGTTGCCTTATGTACGACTTTATTGTTTTATTGCTCACATTATTGGTTATTTCATTGCTTGTGTTGCTGTTTGCGATTAGGGTATACATATTTATCAAGTCTTTTTCGTATACAAAAGAATTTTTAATATCTAAAATTTCAAGAAGCTTTTGTGCTTCTGTGTTTGTGTTCTCTAATGATTTTTGTGTGCTTTCAGTGAATAATTTTCTATAAAGTTCTTTGTATCGTCTAGCACCGTGTCCAAAAATATGCTGTATTTGATATTGCACGGCTTGATATAGTGCGCATATAAGCCCAAGTGGTTGTTTGTTGATTACGTTAGCCATAGAGCCATTATTGTTATCGGAATACCTTTCTTTCTTGTACAAATCTTCTTTTTTTTCGTTCACATAAAAATATAATGAACGCTCGAATAACCCCCCATCATGCTTAATTCGAGGTTCATTTTCGGCAAAAGTCATAAACTTTGTTTGAACTTCAACATTTCTCTCGTCTTCAAATTTTCTGTTCACGGAAACAAATTCTCTTGCTATAGCGGATTTTGCGTTACTGTTATCGGTGAAATCCTTAATCGACGATTCTGATTTGAAGGCGTACAAGCAAGTTAAAGCAGTATCGGCGTTAAAAAAATCCTTTTCGTAATCAAAAGCGGAATGATCCGTACTAAGTGTTTTCGTCTTGCGTATGGTTTGCGTCAACATGTTAAGCAATTGCGACTTCCCAGTACCTCTCGTTCCGACAAAATTTGTTGTTGCGTGGAAATCTTCATCAAATTCATAATGATTTGCTACACAAGCTAACAAAAAGTCTAATTTATCTTGATTAATATTATTTTCTTCGTCCCTAATTTCGTTCACAAAATAAGATAAAAAAGTTATAAATTTATTTTTATTTTGATTTTTAAGCAGATATTCAAATTCATTCAAATTAAAGTCAAAATCAAATGATAACAAACATAATTTTGACTTGTCAAAACTTTCTGAAAATTTATAAGTATTTTTTCTAGTTTTATCAATTTCAAGCAAACCGTTGTTAAACGCTAAATACCACTTCTTTCGTTTGTCTTTTATTCTAATGAATGTATTATTGTCATTCGTAAAATACTGTTGTAAGCTATTTTCTGTGATAAATCGTAAGGCTTTATTAGTTTTTGAATCTTTTTCATTATAAATGGAATTTACGATAACACTTCTAAACTTATTCTTAAATTTCAAAATAAATTCTTCCAAGTTAAGAGGAGAATAACAATGTGTTTTATTATCGTAACCCCAAATTTGCGAAGTTTTAACATTTTGAATTTTTTGCACGAAAGCCGTAGTATGCTCACAAGAATAAGCTAAAACAATTAGTTGTTTCATATTCTCTATGCTGACTTTGATTAAATTATTTGATACTTCATTTCTTGAAAAGTTAATGTTAAAATCAATTAACATCTCTTTTCTTAAAAAATGCAAATCGTAAACAATAGACTCAACATCTTTAATAAATTCAAATCTTCTTAACGGTTCACAGTTATCATCGTCTTTAAAAAAAGTATAATCATAGTACCGCTTTTCATTGTTTTCCACGGTAATAGGCATCAAATATTTATACATATCGAATTTTAATTGCTGATATTCAGAGTTAAACTTTAAATCATCAGCAAATTCATATGTTTTAAAACACTTGTTATACGAAATTTTTTCCTCTTTGTGTATTTTTCTTAAATTAAATAAAAGGGCTAAAATAAAGTGCAAATAATTATCTTTTTTTGTGTAAAAATATTCATTTTTAGCTTCTTTCGTCAACTTAAATTCTTTATCTTTTTCTTTGTCAAATTTTGTTAAAAAACAAGATAATTCAAAGAAATCGTTAGGGTACATATTTTTTTCAAAAAAATTCTTGACATTGTTTATTTTCTTAAAGACTAATTCTTCCTCTTTTGTTTTTTTATTGATTTCTTTAACAAAACCATACTCTTTTATGTAAGCTTTTGAATCTGCATTTTTAACATCAAAATTATATACCAAATTCATTTGAAAAATTAGCAACAACACATCAATTTGCTCTATTTTACCTGTTATGTTGCACAGATTAAATTCATTTAGCTTCAATTCCTCTTCTAACTCATTCAAAGTTTTTGTTAGTTTTTCTAGTTTTTTTAAGTGGTCATCACGCAGTTCACCGAAGGTAATTTTAAAATTTTCATTACTTTTTGTGTTCATATCTTACTTTTTTCTGATACCCATATTGCACATTTTCCTCTATCGTGCTATAATAAATATATACAAATATACAAAGTAGATAAGGGAGTGATTAATACGCTGTGGGAGGCGTATTTTTCTTTTTTTTACGATTATCAGAAAAACTCCTTTCTTTTTTTATTTTTTTAATTCATTTAAATATCGTGTTACAGTAGGTTTGCTAACACCAATCATTTTAGCGAGAGTACCGATTGTAAAGCGTTCTTTTTTTTTAGCAGCATCTATTAATATATTTTTTAATTTTTCTAAATTTCTCTTTTTGTTACTCCGTACTTCTGTGTTAACATCAACCACCAACTCAATTAATTTACCAAAATCCTCTTTATTCTCATTCATTTTTATCAACCTCTCATTCTCTTTTTTCACAAAAATATTATACCACAAAATATATGATTTTACAAATTCATCAAAAACCATAAAACTTCAAAAAATGTTATATTTCATAAAAAAATACAGTTTCAGTAAAAATGAATTAATAAAAATTAATTACAGTTTAGTGTTTTTAAACAAATAAAAAACTAAGGTTGACTTAGAAAACTTAGAACAAAAAAAAAAAAAAAATCACGAAAAACCTAAAAACACCTAAAAAGTAAAAAAAGTTTAGGTAACTATTGCAAAACTTCATAACAAGAAGGTTTGTAACACTTTATTAAAAAATAGTAAAAAAATAGCAAAATGAACAAAAAGTCGATAAATAAAGGAATACCTACAACACCTAAAAATAAAAATAAAAAAAAATGCACTCAAACTATGATAAAAAGAGCGATACCTGTAATACCTTAAAATTTTGCCAAAAATTATATATAAAAATTTTTATTGTT
>ERZ773063.1541-NODE-1541-length-13417-cov-2.396647_pt1 | contig 13417 bp, 10 predicted proteins | sample MGYA00580625_ERZ773063 | MGnify/ENA primary metagenome ERZ773063 (study PRJEB29015, sample SAMEA2738022) | human oral metagenome | biome: human oral; feature: human-associated habitat; material: dental | place: China | collected 2042 ...
ATCGCCCGCGCTCTGGCACTCAATCCGAAATACCTCTTCTGCGACGAGCCGAACTCCGGTCTGGACCCCAAGACCTCTACGGTCATCGACCAGCTCATCTACGAGCTCACGCAAGAGTACAATATCACGACCATCGTCAATACGCACGACATGAACTCGGTACACAACATCGGAGAGAACATCATTTTCCTCTACCGTGGGGAGAAAAACTGGGAGGGCTCTGCCAGCGATATCGAGAAGACGGGGACACCCGAACTAAAGCGGTTTATCTTGTAATGTCTCTTCCCTTCAGAGATAAGGGCACACAGAAAGGATACTCTCGGAGATTAATTTAAGACCAAACCGAGAGAGACAGACAAGAAAAGGGCCGACACTTTTGCTGTAAGTGTCGACCCTTTCTCGCAAAGAGACAGCTCCCTCTACAGACACTACCGATAATTGACTTACCACAAAAAGCTTTTTAGCTTTCGAAAGATTACCTCAGCTCTTAACAAGCTATTTTCTTCCGAACGAAAATTTATTTTCTTCCGAACGAAAATTATTTTTCTTCCGCACGAAAATTTATTCCCTTCCGAACGAAACGAAATATCCTCATATAATCATAGGGATTGGTTCTTGCCAATTATTAGATTACTAATTGAGAGTATAAAAAAAAGGTTGGCCTCAGGGAAAGAGAAGCCAACCTTTTTAGTATGAATCCAAGTCTCTATTTATCTATTCGGGCAGGTCACTGCCATCGAAAGCAAAGGGCAAGAGTCCTCTATTATCGTGGAGAACAAGGGCTTGTTCTTTGCCTACCATAATCACCTTAAAAGGCTTCTGGTACCTGCTACTCGTCTCCATAAGCACCTGCCGACACGCTCCACAGGGAGTTATGCTCTCTACTCTATCTTCCTCACTAAAGGCGACCAACAATAGGATCTCCACAGCCTCATTGGGATACTGCGCTCCGGCTGCAAAAAGAGCCGTACGCTCAGCACACAAGCCCGAGGGATAGGCGGCATTTTCTTGATTGCTCCCCACTACGACTACGCCATTGGAGAGCAGAAGAGCAGCCCCTACGCGAAAGCGACTATAGGGAGCATAGGCATTACGAGCCGCCTCTACGGCAGCCTCCTCCAAGCGAAGGAGTGTGGCATCGAAGTCTTTCCGTTGGATTCGTTCGTAAGGGATGGATAGCGTGTGCATCGTTATAGAGAATCAGAATTTATAACCAAAGGTGATCGTTGCACGAACATTGCTGTTCGATAGCTTTATTGCATTGGGGGTAGCGAAGACATCTTTCTTCAGAGGGGCTCCACTACGATCTGCCAACGCGGGGAATGCGTAAACGTAACTATTATTCTGTGCTCGTACTAGAGAAGCATCTATATAGAAGGCCTTAGAGAAGCGATACCCAAACCCTCCACCAAAGATCCATTGGGTCTTTTGAATGGTGTAATGAGGAAGCGTACCTGCTACAAGCATCGGAGTTTGGCTACTGCCCTCGAAGGATGTAAGCCCATTCCCAGGCTTCATAGGAGTTGTAGAATAAGCCCCTCCCAAGCGAAGGCTCAGCGAAGGCAATATCCGCAATTCGCCCCCTACACGCACAGTATGTTGCCATCCGTAGTGGGATTCAATGGCCCTATTATCCGAACCAGCCGAGACTGACCCCGGGAACTTAAGACGCATCATACTGTAGGGCATCAAATCATAATCCACACTGATGAGTGCTCTATTACCAAAGGTATAGGCAAGCCCTACTACAAATCTACTGGGAGTAGTAACAAAATAGCTATTGCTTCCCTTAGGAGTTTTTCCCTTGAAATTGTACACCTTCTTTATGGTTTTTCCATCATCAGTTAGTGACGTGTAGCGAGTTCTTGCCGTAGCATAGTAGCGATCTACCAAAGAAAGCCAAGTGGGAGAATGGAAGGCAAGACCAATCCGTAATCCATCAGTAGGGCGCAATATCGCACCAATACTGAGTCCAAAACCGCTCCCTGTGGTAGCTAATTCGTTGTAAAGCTGAAGGTAGTCGTCGTACGAAAAGTCTTCGCCATAGGTAGAAGCGAGTTGCCTCTCTACGGAAGTATACTTGAGTGATGCACCTAGATAGTAACGATCTCCCCAGTTGTAGCCAAGGTTGAAGTCGTAGGCATTCACAGCACCCCTCTCCTGCATCCGTAAGGTAGCTCGCTTGGGGCCAAAGGGAACCTTAGAACCCGAACCATCGGGGTAATAGAAGTTGGTAGTATAAGGGCCCGCTCCTCCAGCACCCGGATTGATGAAACCGGCCTCATAACCAAGGATCGTCATCCACGAAGCATTGGCGTCATAAAGACCTCCTCTTTGTGGGTCGTAGAAACTATCGTAGCGGAGGTCATCGGGGGTTATCATTGCAGTATAGTCTGCAATAGAAAAGGGAATTCCCTTGACACCATTATAGTCGAGAAGAGTGCCCTTAGGATTCGTTTCTGCCTCGAAATCTCGATCATAACTAACCACCCTATTACGGCTAATGCCAAACGAAAAGCCATTGCCCGTAGTGGGATTGTAGTAAGAAGAAATAAAGCCTATCTGGGGAATTTTTACGTTACTGAGACTCTGTTTTGATTCTTGATTGTACCAAGATGCCGTTGTAGAACGGTTCGAAAACCCGAAAGACATCGACATTTCTGATCTGTGAAAGACAGCTCCACCTGCTGGGTTCTGGGATATAGAGGAGAGATCTCCCCCCAAGGCAGCAAACGCTCCCCCCATAGCTTGAAAACGAGCCGACCCGTCTATTTCAGTTCTACTTAGAGAAAAAGCATCCGTCTCACTCTGTGCATAGACCGAGCCCACCCCCACAAGAGAGCAAGCCACGATCCCCAAATACATTTTCAAAAGTCCATTCATGATCTATAATAATTGCATTGGTGTTTATCTATTTCTGCGGATATATCCTCCCAATTCTTAGCGACGTCCTCGAGAAGTTGTTGACGAAGAACCTCCTCCATCATAGCTGCCGCGCGAAGAGCTACTCCCACTACTCTGTGAAGAAGAGCCTGAGTCAAACGAACGGTGTTGCTGTATGGTTTGCTGCGAAGAAGAGGTACTGCGTCTTGGCTCCGAAGGAGTATCGTAAGTGCCTCTACGCTGAGGTTGGTAAGACTCATATTGGCTTCTCTGCGAACGAGAGGGCACTTCTCTTTGCTCTATACGTTGCTGTGAGCGATCTATCCGTTGGGGTGTTGTTCCTTCGTACGAACCACGACGCGCAGGACGTTCGGTGACACTTTCGTTACGACGGCGTGTCCCACTATCAGAAGATACGTGAGAGTTATTACCTCGAGAGTCTTCTCCATAAGAACCACGAGCGTTGCCCGAGCGAGAGGGACGATACTCTCTAGGATTATAGGCAGTATTATCCGTTACACGATTGGCGTTTTCTGTCCAATAATTTCCTCGTGTTTCGTTTACCGCTTCTAAGCGACGAGCCTCACGATCGGAGAGCTGTCGGTTGGATGTAGACGCCGTAGTTACGGAGCTGTTATTATTACGAGAGCTATTATTTGACCCACCATAATACTCGTTGTTGCGACGGCCATTAGGGGTGCGATTCGCAGAACGGTAATAAGAGCCAACATAGGGGTCATAGCCACAACTACCATAATACCCGCTATAATAACCATCTATAAATCCCTGCCGATAACCATTGTGCCAAGCATAGTAGGGGTTGCTATAGTAGTCCCAAGCTGAGCCCCAACCCCAGCCCCAAGAGCTGTATCCCCACCAGCCATACCTGCGGTAGCGAGGATAAGAAGGTCCATACCATACATAATACCAGTAAGGGTCGCCATACCAAGGCGAGTACCAAGAATAATACCCTGGGTAATACCCTGAATAATAACCGGGATAGCCCCCATAGTAATTGGAGCCACAACCATAGCCACAATTACCGCAACCGACTCCGAAGTAGATGTTCACATCTCCACCTCCGTAGTAGGAGCATTGATCACAATTGTAGCCACAACCGTAGTAATCTTCGTCCGTGTATATGACAATACTATTCCCTCTTTGTACAACAATGGTAGAGGGGTCATGGAAGCGTGCAATACGATCGGTATAACGGCCTCGAGAGGAGCGTGAGCGAGTTTTGTAGTCACTGCCTCTTTCTCTAGAGGCATATTGCTTTGAGGTATTGTTCCCTCTCCTTACAGAACGCCTAGAGAGAGAGTCGTTTGCATTTCCCCTCCGGTTGTAGGCGTCAATGTCTCGGTCGGAAGGATCATCGTAATAGTCTTCTTGGTCATATTCATCCTCGTAATTGTCGTACGCATAGCGAGAGTTTTCTCTATTGGCACGTGCCCACTCTTCTTCGCGTTGCCTACGCTCTCTCGCAAGTCTCTCACGTTCTGCCTTTTCACGAGCTGAGATCGCCTTACGCTGCTCCTGCACCTGCTTCTGATTGTTGTAGATATCATCAAAATCCCAATCATTCTGAGCAGATGCCGAGGTTATTCCCAAAACTGCTATCCCCATGAGGATTAGCCATCTGTTTCGTTTCATAGTCCTTATAATTAAAGTGTTGATGTTATTCTTTTTACTCAAAATAGAAGCTCTCCCGCACGGAGAACCGGAGATATTCATTCTATCTCTCTATACTCTTTAGTATTAGACAGCTTCGTAGCACCAATGTTTAAATATGCCAGACCACTATCCGCAGGTAAAGATACACAAATCCCGCAACTAGAAGACACAATGCGCCCAAAGAAGAAAAAAAGACAGGCTGATAATGAATTTCATATTGGCTAGAAATAGAAACTTTTCTGGGCAGAACTCTCCCCTCTTACTGGCTGAAAAACATTTTGCTACAGGCCTAAATCCGAAAAAATTCTACCCAGTCTCTTTTTCTGTTTTCACAGCCTATTCCATGTTTACACTAGTCAGCCTGCCATCTGCTGCAAAATGATTACTTTTGCAGGCAGCACTCTTGTTTTTTGCCTCTCTCTAGAGCGAGAAAAAACAGAGGAGCGGAAGATTTTTATAGACGATAAATACACTCATAAAATAGAATAGGATAAATGGCTCAAGAAGATCTTTTCAAGAAAATAGTATCCCACTGCAAAGAATATGGATTTGTATTCCCCTCTTCGGAGATTTACGACGGGTTGGGAGCAGTGTATGACTATGGGCAATATGGTGTTGAGCTGAAGAATAACATAAAAGCCTTTTGGTGGAAGAGTATGACCCTATTGCATGAAAATGTAGTGGGGATAGACTCGGCCATATTTATGCACCCCAAGATTTGGCAAGCCTCGGGGCATGTGGATGCTTTTAACGACCCCCTTATCGACAATAAGGACTCAAAGAAACGCTATCGTGCCGACATCTTGATCGAGGATTATCTTGCCAAACTTGACGAAAAAATCGACAAGGAAGTTGCAAAAGCTGCAAAGCGTTTTGGAGAATCTTTTGATGCTGCACTCTATCGCGAAACCAATCCCAGAGTACAGGGCTATCTAGCCGAGAAAAACGAAACACTAGAGCGATTCTCCAAAGCACTCAACGACAACGATCTTGAGGCAATCCGCACCATCATCATAGACAAAAAGATTGTTTGCCCCATTAGTGGCACCTGTAATTGGACAGAAATACGCCAATTCAATTTGATGTTCGCCACAGAAATGGGATCTACAGCAGATGGTGCCTCAAAAATCTATCTGCGCCCGGAGACGGCTCAAGGGATCTTTGTTAACTACCTCAATGTGCAGAAAACAGGGCGTATGAAGCTCCCCTTCGGGATTGCCCAAATAGGGAAAGCCTTCCGCAATGAGATTGTGGCCCGTCAGTTTATCTTCCGTATGCGTGAGTTTGAGCAGATGGAAATGCAGTTCTTTGTAGCTCCCGGCGAAGAGATGAAGTGGTTTGAGTACTGGAAAAAGACACGTATGGCATTCCACAAATCTCTCGGACTGGGCGACAACAAATATCGATATCACGACCACGAAAAGCTAGCACACTACGCCAATGCAGCTACAGATATCGAGTACGAAATGCCATTCGGATTCAAAGAAGTAGAAGGAATTCATAGTCGTACCAACTACGATTTGAGCCGTCACGAGGAGTTCAGCGGAAAGAAACTCCGCTACTTCGATCCTCAAACAGGAGAGAGCTATATACCCTACGTAGTGGAAACCTCTATCGGGGTAGACCGCCTATTCCTCAGCTTGATGTGTGGTGCTTACTGCGAAGAGCCTACAGAAAATGGCGAGATGCGCACCGTACTACGCCTCCCCGCTGCCTTGGCGCCTATCAAACTCGCTGTACTCCCTCTCGTACGCAAAGATGGTTTGGACGAAAAGGCACGTGAAGTGGTACGTGAGCTTCGCTTCGACTTTACTTGTCAATACGACGAAAAAGACTCCATTGGGAAGCGTTATCGTCGTCAAGATGCCATAGGTACTCCCTATTGCATCACTATTGACAATCAAACAATGGAGGACAATACTGTTACCATCCGAGAACGCGACACGATGGAGCAGCACAGAGTTGCTATAACAGATCTCCGCAAAGAAATCGCCCAAAAGGTGGATATGGGGACTTTACTACGGAAAATAGCTTGTGACAGCCATGAATAAGAGAATATTTCCAATCTTGATAGTTGTTGCCACTTTGATGGCAGCACTGCTACCTGCATGCCAGAGCTCAGTAGACTCCTCTGAGGAGTGGCGTCGCCGTAACGAAAAGGCCTTTGCAGACTATGAGAGCAAAAGTGAGTACAAAAAGGTTACGACAGATGGCTCTCTTCCCTACGTCTTTATGAAGACCAAGACCAAAGGCACCGGTACAGAGCATCCTATATCCACCTCACGTGTGATTATCCACTATGCTATGTACCTCCTTGTTTCTACATCATCTACAGGCACAGCGCCCTTGGATGGTAACTTTGATCAAGAACAGGGGTTACGCCTTTCACTCAATAGAGGAGAGAAACAGAGGGCGATTGCAGGTATGCAAATTGCACTCCAAAATATGGTAGTAGGAGATCATACCGAGGTGATTATCCCTTGGTATCTGGCCTATGGTGCTAAAACTACTAAATCACAGAACATTAACATCCCAGGCTACTCAGCTTTGAGGTATGAGATTCGTCTCGATAGCATCGTACCTGAATCTGCTGAATAACTCTCCCAAGAGGTAGTGTCTATATTATTTGCAATCCAACTAGATATTAATGGTATCCAGACCCCATATTCTTATATCTAACGACGATGGTATTCACGCCCCCGGCATAGCAGCCCTAAGCACTATGCTTCGCACAATTGGGGATGTTACCGTTGTTGCCCCAGAGGTCGCGAGATCGGGAGCTTCGTCTCAAATCACCTCTTCCCTACCCTTGAAACTGACCAAGATGGAAGAGGAAGAGGGCTACCGAGTCTATCGCTGTACCGGCACTCCTGCCGACTGTGTAAAGCTAGCTCTTAACGTACTATTCTCAAAAGAATGCCGTCCCGATCTTGTTGTGACCGGGATTAACCATGGGCGTAATGATGGTATCTGTGTTGTTTATTCGGGTACCGTTGGGGCAGCTCTAGAGGGCTGTATTGCGGGTATTCCCTCACTAGCGGTATCGGTCAATGACCACGGAGAGGATGCGGAAATGCGCTATGCCGTAGCCTACACGGCCTCATTAGTCCGTTGGATGCTCTCGAACAAAATACCAACACATACGATGCTCAGCCTCAATCTCCCTAGTACTGCACCCTTGGGATTCAAGGTGGCTCCACAGGCAGTAGGGCGCTTTAGAGACGAATTCTTAGAGAGCACAAATGGATCCGGGGGACGAGTATACTGGATGGTAGGAAGCCAAGTAAAAACAGAAGATGAACCCAATACGGACTGGGATCTCTTGGAGGAAGGGTATGCAACCCTCACGCCTATCCGTATCGACATGACCGATAGGAATTTCTTGCCTCAGCTCCATGAGGCATTTCGCGATGGTCTCCCCGAATAAAATCACGTCCCCACAATGCGATATTTCTTGATAGCAGGAGAGGCTTCGGGAGACCTTCATGGTGCTCACCTCATCAGAGCCATAAAAGCCGAAGACCCTTCGGCTACATTCGCATTTATGGGCGGAGATCAGATGGCCTACGAAGCGGGGAGGCGACCTATTGTCCATTACAGTAAGGTTGCCTTTATGGGATTTATCTCAGTTTTGAGACACCTCCCCGAGATTCGCTCCGCAGCTCATCTTGTGCAGCAAGAGATCAAGGATTTCGATCCACATGTTGTAATACCCATCGACTACTCCGGGTTCAACTTTCGTTACATTCTCCCTTTTGCGGACAAGGCATTGCCCCGCACTTCCGTCTTTTACTACATCCCTCCCAAAGTGTGGGCTTGGAAGAAAAGGCGTACAAAGAAGCTCCGTACCCTTTGTACACAAGTGCTGAGCATCCTCCCCTTTGAGGAGGAATTTTTGATTCGCCACAAAGTCAATGCCTACTATGTAGGTAATCCGTGTGTAGACGCAGTGGGAAAGTATTGGGATACGTGGGGCGACCCACAAGCAAAAGTAGACCTACTCGATAAAACACCTCAACTCACAATAGAGCATCCGATTGTAGCAATACTCGCAGGGAGCAGACGTGCAGAGATAAAACAAAATCTGCCTCTTATGCTCTCCACCCTACGGACTTATTACCCAGAGTATCAATGCGTCGTAGCAGGAGCCCCAGGCATTGAGGCAGAGTTTTATACCCCACTCATCCAAGGACATAAGGCAGAAGTCCTTTTTGGACAGACCTATAGCATCTTGGCAGCAGCAGATTTTGCCCTTGTAACATCGGGCACCGCTACCCTAGAGACGGCACTCATCGGGACTCCTCAGATAGTCTGTTACCGAAGCATCGGATCTCCTCTTGTCAATTGGGCTTTTTCGCGCTTGTCTATCTCCTACTTCTCTCTGGTAAATCTCATATTAGATACCCCTCTACTAGAAGAGCTACTTGCAGCCAAAGCAACTCCCGAGCATCTCCATAGCGCTATTGAGCGACTTCTGTCTTCGACACAACAGATCTCTGAGGGCTATGCACGCCTTCGTTCCCAGCTCGGACGTGTGCCGGCTGCTCGCACTGCTGCCCAAGTTATCACTCGCTCTATCATTCATTAGTAACAAAGACATCACGTTATCTTTCGATGAAGAATATCCGCAATTTTTGCATTATCGCCCATATCGACCACGGTAAAAGTACCTTGGCAGATCGTCTTCTTGAGTACACAAAGACAGTCTCCGGCAAGGATCTCCAAGCTCAAGTACTCGACAATATGGACTTGGAGCGCGAGAGGGGTATCACCATTAAGAGCCATGCCATACAGATGGAGTACGAAGAGGGGGGAGAGAAATACATCCTCAATTTGATAGATACTCCGGGACACGTGGATTTTAGCTACGAAGTCTCAAGATCTATTGCCGCCTGCGAGGGTGCTCTCTTGGTGGTGGATGCAACTCAGGGGATTCAGGCTCAAACCATCTCCAATCTATACATGGCGATAGAGAATGACCTGACCATTATCCCTATCATCAATAAGTGTGACCTAGCGAGTGCCACTCCTGAAGAGGTAGAAGATCAGATTGTAGACTTACTTGGAGAATCTGCCGAAAATATCATACGAGCAAGCGGCAAGACTGGCATGGGAGTTGAGGCTATTCTTCATGCCATTGTAGAGCAAGTCCCCCCTCCAAAGGGAGACCCGGAAGCCCCCCTTCAATGCCTCGTTTTCGACTCTGTTTTCAATCCATTCCGAGGAATTATCGCGTACTACAAGGTGGTCAATGGCTCTATCAAGACGGGAGATAAGGTGAAATTTATCGCCACAGGTATGGAGTATGAGGCCGACGAAGTAGGCGTACTCAAATTGGAGATGGCACCCCGTAAAGAGGTAAAAACAGGCGATGTTGGCTACATTATATCAGGGATAAAAACAAGTAAAGAGGTACGAGTGGGCGATACCATCACCCATATAGCGCGACCGGCTCTGGAGGCGATTGAGGGTTTTGAAGAGGTGAAACCGATGGTATTTGCAGGGGTGTATCCTATCGAAACAGAGGATTTTGAAAATCTTCGTACCTCTCTTGAGAAATTGCAACTCAATGACGCCTCCCTTACATTTACCCCTGAGAGCTCGGTAGCATTAGGTTTTGGATTTCGGTGCGGCTTCCTAGGTCTGCTCCATATGGAGATTGTACAGGATAGGCTTGACCGAGAGTTCGGCATGAACGTAATAACCACAGTCCCTAACGTTTCTTACCAAGTGTATGACAAGAAGGGGGCTATGAGCGAAGTGCATAACCCTTCCGGCCTGCCGGATCCCACCCTAATTGATCATATCGACGAGCCCTATATCCGCGCTACCATCATCACTCAAGCTGCCTATATTGGCCCCATCATATCCCTCTGTATGGATAAGCGAGGCATTCTCATCAAGCAGGAGTTTATATCGGGGAATCGCGTAGAAGTACTCTTTGATATGCCCCTAGGAGAGATCGTTATCGACTTCTACGACAAGCTAAAAAGTATCTCTAGAGGATATGCCTCTTTTGACTATCATATCAGCGACTTCCGCCCATCTAAACTTGTCAAGTTGGATATATTGCTGAACGGAGAACCCGTTGATGCCCTCTCTACCCTAACCCACATAGACAACAGTGTATCCTTCGGGCGGAGGATGTGCGAAAAGCTCAAAGAACTTATCCCTCGTCAGCAATTCGATATTGCCATACAAGCAGCTATCGGAGCAAAAATCATTGCACGAGAAACAATCAAAGCCGTACGTAAGGACGTAACCGCCAAGTGTTATGGGGGGGACATTTCGCGTAAGAGAAAACTTCTAGAAAAGCAAAAAGAGGGAAAGAAACGAATGAAACAGATTGGTACAGTAGAGGTGCCTCAGAAAGCATTCCTTGCTGTACTCAAACTCGACTAGACCTATAGAAACATAAGGTCGGAGGATCAGATATGGCAAAAAACGACACAAAGGGAAAAAAGAGTAAGGCCTCTTCGAGCCAAAGTGCAGTAACAGCACTGGATGGGCATATACCCCCTCAAGCGGTAGAGCTGGAGCGTGCTGTGCTGGGAGCAATACTACTTCAACCCGGAGTTATGGGCGATGTAGCAACGATTCTTAAGCCGGAGAGCTTTTATGTAAGAGCACACGAAACTATTTTCAGGGTGATCTGGGAGCTCGAAGCGAATCAGAAGCCTATCGACATGCTCACCGTCACAGAGGAACTTCGTCGTACAGATCAACTCGAAGAGGTAGGTGGAGCCGCCTACATTGCCAACCTTACAACTAGTGTGGGAGCTACTGCCAACGTACTCTATCACGCCCATATCGTTGCCGGCAAAGCCACGAGCCGCAATTTGATTTCCTTTGCCTCCGAAGTTCTCACCAAGGCGTACGAAGATTCTATTGAGTCTGAAGTACAGATGCAAGAGGCCGAAGCAGCTCTTTTTGAACTCTCAAAACAGAATATCCAGCAAGATATTCGCCGAGCCGACTCGCTTCTAGAAGAAACCATATCGGAGATACAAGAGGCTAGAAATATAGGAGATGGTATTAGTGGTATATCCTCCGGCTTCCCTGCGATAGATAAGATGACCGCAGGGTGGCAAAAGTCTGATCTCATTATCATTGCAGCGCGTCCTGCCATGGGTAAGACAGCATTTGTCTTGTCAATGGCCAAGAATATGGCTATCGACCTAGGTATACCGGTAGCTATATTCAACCTCGAAATGAGTGCAAAACAACTTATAAAGCGTCTCATCAGCAACGTATGTGAGATACCGGGAGAGAAGTTAAAGAATGGTCAGATGGAAGCCTATGAATGGACGCAACTTAGTACTAAGCTGCGAGATATTCAAGACAAACCTCTCTATATAGATGACACTCCGAGCCTCTCTGTTTTCGAGTTTCGTACCAAAGCTCGCAGGTTAGTACGGGAGCAACATGTAGAGCTTATTATCATAGACTACTTACAGCTGATGAATGCCCAAGGTATGAGCTTTGGCAATCGTGAGCAAGAAGTCAGTACTATATCTCGCTCTCTCAAGATCCTAGCCAAGGAGCTAAACATTCCCATTATAGCCCTCTCTCAGCTCAACCGAACCCTAGAAACACGACAAGGAGACTCCAATAGTAAGAGACCTCAGCTCTCAGACCTTCGTGAGTCCGGAGCCATTGAGCAAGATGCCGATATGGTATGTTTTATCCATCGTCCCGAGGTGTACAATATCAAGGTTAACCCCGAAGACAATACCTCTACCCAAGGGATGGGCTTCTTCATTATCTCAAAACATCGTAATGGACCTATCGGAGACGTAAAACTTATATTCCGCGGCGAATACACAAAGTTTGCCCCCTACGATAGCGTTAACTTCGTTACCATCGATAGCGGTATCGGAGGAAACTTTTCGCCCATTGCCCTTGACGGGAATTCCGTTCCATTCTAATACCTATCCATGCTTCCAGATACAACGGTATTACAGGGTAAGACAGCTTTATTTTTCACCTTAGGGTGTAAACTAAACTTTGCAGAGACCTCTACCATAGGTAGGCAATTGCGAGAGTTAGGGGTAGTATTGGGCACGGAGGGCACCTCTGCCGATATATGTATCATCAATACCTGCAGCGTAACGAGTGCGGCCGATCGCAAAGATCGCACCCTCATCCACCGAGTAGTTCGGGAGAATCCACATGCAGTTGTGGTAGTCATGGGGTGCTATGCCCAACTAAAGGGGGAAGAAATTCTCAACATCCCGGGCGTGAATATTGTAGTGGGGGCCGGTAGAAAAAGTGAAGTCGTAGAGCATCTTATTACCTTCTTCTCCGGAGAAGGGGTGACACCTACCAATAAGCACCACTACGCAGGTGAGCGGATTCATCTACACCGCTTCGAAGAAGGCTGTAGCAGCGACGACAGAACGCGACACTTCCTAAAGGTACAAGATGGCTGTAACTACGGCTGTACCTATTGCACCATCCCCAAGGCTAGGGGGGTAAGTCGCAATGGAAGTATTGCCTCTTTGGTTACGCAAGCAGAAAGAGTGGCCCAAGAGGGAGGAAAAGAAATCGTACTTACAGGGGTTAATATTGGGGATTTCGGTCGATCCACAGGCGAACGATTTGTAGACCTAGTGCGGGCCTTGGATCAGGTCAATGGCATAGAACGCTACCGCATTAGCTCTCTAGAGCCCGATCTGCTCTCCGATGAGTTGCTCGAAGTTGTTGCTCAATCAAGAAGCTTCATGCCCCACTGGCACCTACCGCTACAGAGTGGTAGTGATGCCGTACTAGCTCTGATGAAAAGAAGGTACCGCACCCGGCTTTTCTCCGATCGCCTGGCTCGTATCAAAGAAATGATGCCGGAAGCCTTTATTGGTGT
>ERZ773063.1542-NODE-1542-length-13415-cov-5.596632_pt1 | contig 13415 bp, 10 predicted proteins | sample MGYA00580625_ERZ773063 | MGnify/ENA primary metagenome ERZ773063 (study PRJEB29015, sample SAMEA2738022) | human oral metagenome | biome: human oral; feature: human-associated habitat; material: dental | place: China | collected 2042 ...
GGAGTTGGTTATTTGCGATGATTGTTCAACGGATAGCACATATCAGATTCTAAAGGGCTATGCAGAAAAGTATCCAGACAAATTCCAAGTTCTTCATAACGAGAAAAACATGCGTTTAGCTGCGTCTTTAAACCGTTGTATTGAATATGCACGTGGTGAATATATTGCACGCATGGACGATGATGATGTCTCATTACCGGAGCGTCTTGAAAAAGAAGTTAAGTATTTGGACGAACATCCAGATGTTTCTTTTGTATCAGCAAACATCCAGTTATTTGATGAAGATGGTATCTGGGGCATTAGAAAGTGTTCTGTTGAACTAAATGTTCGTAATATCTATCGTTATCATCCTATCGTTCATCCAACAGTAATGATTCGCAAGAAGGATCTTGTAGAGGTGGGTGGATATACTGTTTCACCACTAACAAGTCGTACAGAGGATTATGACCTTTGGTGTAAGCTAATGCATGCCAATAAGAAGGCATATAATCTGGATGAGATTGTTTTAAATTATCGTGAAAATCGTACTTCAATGAAGAAGCGTAAATTCCAATTCCGCGTTGATGCATGTAAATTAGCTCTTCATTGGAGAAAGAAATTAGGATTACCTGTTAGTGAAAATTATTATGCGTTTAAGCATATTCTTCACGGACTCGTACCACAGGCACTCATCCGTTATTATCATAAGAGAAAGTTTGGTAAGAACCTATGATGCTTAAGATTCATACTACAAAAAATCGTATTGTTGGAGTATATCTAAATATGGTATTACTCGCAATTAGCTTGTTTATGACTTTTGGAATGAAGATTGATAGTCTTCGTTTTTGGGGTGCGTATGGACTTTTCATTAGTGCTGTTTTATTTATAACTTATGCAGTAATCAATGAAAAAATCTTCACAGCATTCTCACTGTTTTTTATGGCTTTTTGCGTTTTTCAATTTGGTCAATTTTATTTGTATGGGCTTGGAGTTAAGTATGACTATGTATTCCAACATCCATTCTATTCGAAATTTGCTACTGATAAGTCAATGTTGACAGTTGCACAATTTACACTTTTATCTATACAAGCACTGATGCTTGCAGGCGTAATGGTGGGTGTAAAAGAAAAGCAGTTTGTGCTAACTGAAAACATGAATGTCTATCATTTAAAGAGAGTTGGAAAATTACTGTTCTGGATTTCTGCTCCGGCAATGCTTATCATAACCTCTGTACAAGTGCTATTTACAGTTAGATATGGTTATGAAGCACTTCGAGTTGGCAGTACTGCAGCTTTTCTTGCAAGATTAGGAATTCTTGATCGTATCTCTATATTCTATATACCGTCACTGATTCTGCTTTGGATAGTTAACATGAATAAGAGAAAAACGCAGGTTATTTATGAGATACTGATGATTATTCATACACTTGCGTATCTAATTATTGGACAACGTACATTTAGTATTGGCCTTGCTGGTACATTGATGTTAATGAAGTTCAATAATGCAAAAAAAATTAAGTTTAGTAAACTTATTGCCATCATTGCTTTTGGAGTTGGTTTAATGGGTATTTCGAATTACCTTGCTGATGCTCGTTTAGCTGGTGGGGTTGGAGTTGGTTCAAAGTCTATCCTTGATGTATTTGTTAATTTTATAGGTAGTCTTGGATGGTCGTGTTTCCCAATGATGGTTGTTGTTGGGGCATCACCACAATCAATCCCATATACTTATGGGCTATCTTATTTAGGATCTATCATTGGCTTTTTGCCATCATTTATTGATCCAAGTGGTTTATTACGTACGATTACAAACGCGTCTGTTGAGGGGTGGTTAACAACGTATGTAAAAGCAAACTTTGGTATTGGTTATAGTTTGACTGCAGAGGCATATCATAACTTTGCATGGTTTGGTGTGATTGCAATATTCATTATTGGTGTTGTAGCAGCGCACATCCTGAACTGTACAAAAGAAAAATTATCACCATTCCGCTATTATGTACAAATGTCTATGACATATGCAATGTTTACCCTACCACGTAGAGGTATTTATGATATGTTTAATTACCTATTCTACTTTGTATTTGTATTCTGGCTACTTAAGAAACTTAGTCAGGAACTAGATAGAAAACCAAAGATAGTTGAGTAAGGAGGGTTATGAGTAACATCAATGAGCGTGTCGGTAGTGCCGCAAAGTGGTCTATCTTCACAGAAATTATTGTAAAAATTATATCTCCAATCACAAATATGATTCTGGCGCGTCTTTTAGTGCCAGAAGAGTTTGGCGTTGTTGCGACTGTAACGATGATCGTTTCGTTTGCGGATATTTTTACAGATGCAGGCTTCCAGAAATATGTTGTTCAACATCAATTTAAAACAAAAGACGACGAAGATGTATCAACGTGTGTTGCCTTTTGGACAAATATTTCCGCATCGCTTCTGCTCTGGTTCTTCATATTTATTTTTTCAAACCAATTAGCAGAGATGGTTGGAAACCCAGGGCTAGGATCTGTTATTTATATTGGTGCAGCAATTTTACCACTTACATCATTTAGTAGTATTCAAACGGCTTTATTCCGCAAGCATCTAGACTTCAGGGGAATATCATATGCACGTATTGCTGTTAAAATTGTGCCGTTAGTAGTCACAATTCCACTTGCACTCATGGGCTTTTCATATTGGGCTCTTATCATTGGTAACATTGTAGGTGAGTTATGTAATGCAGTGTTATTAACATGTCTATCAAGTTGGAAACCTAGATTCGTATATAGTTTTGATAAATTAAAAGAAATGATTGTGTTCTGCGGTTGGACGCTATTAGAAACAATATCCGCATGGATGGTATCAAATATTGGTATCTTTATAATTGGAAGAATGTTTAATGATTATTATTTAGGTGTATATAAAACTTCTACGACTATGGTCTCTCAAATTACATCTATCATATCGGCAGCTACGATTAGTGTATTGTTCTCAGCATTATCACGTTTACAAGACGATAGGGAACAATACAAGCAAATCTATTATAAATTTCTGCGATATATTGGATTGTTTGTAGTCCCGTTAGGAGCTGGAATCTTCGTATATCGTGATGTTGTTACAAATATTCTGTTAGGAAGTCAATGGAAAGAAGCATATCTGCTTATTGGTTTTTGGGGATTCATTCTCTCTGAAAGTGTAATATTCCATGATATGAGTGGAACGATTACACTCTCTAAAGGGGAGCCAAAACTGTTATTTGCAAATAATATGATTCAAGCAATATTGATGGTACCTGCACTATATTTCAGTGCAAGATATGGTTTTACCGCACTTGTAATCACAAGTTGTATTGTACGTATTCAGCTTCCGATTGTACAAACATTCTTTGCACAAATGGTATCAGGTATTAAAGTTCTAGATATTTTCAGTGAAATTAAGAGTTATATTATTGCGACGGCCGTGATGGTTATTATGGCACTAGTTATGAGAAGCTTTATTCGCGGTGGTATATTATTGTATCTATCGATTTTTGTGTGTATTGTGGCTTATTTTGGAATGCTATGGGTACAAAAAGATAGTAGAGACATGATTACGAATATACTGAATATCGTAAAAGCAAGAATTTTGCGTAAATAGTATAAGGAGGAGAATCAAGTATGAAGGTTATTAGTTGTGCTTCTTATCATGGAACAGGGTCAAGTGCTATCACAGATTTTTTGGGAGAGTTTGATAATATCTGTTCGATGACAAATTATGAGTTTCGCTTTGTACAGGATCCAGATGGAATTTCAGACTTGGAATATAATCTGGTAGAAAATCATAATCGTCATAATTCAGGGCATGCATTAAAAAGATTTAAGAGACTAACAGATTTTAATGCAGGCACAAAGTTTAATAAGAGATATGAACCATTTTTTGATAATCAGTACAAAAAGATTTCATATAAGTATATTGATCGTTTAACGGATTTTACATTTAAAGGATATTGGTTCTATGATCTATATGACAAAGGAACATTCTATTATTATCTGACACGTCTTCCAGAAAAAATTATGAGTAAGTTGCATGGAAGCCCTGAAGATGTTGTGTTTACAAATCCATTGCCAAATGAAATTACTTATTGTTCACATCCAACGGAAGAGCAATTTTTAACATATACAAAAGAGTATATTGATGAGCTATTAACAATAGCAAATAAGGAACATAAGCCTTATTTGATGGTAGACCAAATTGTACCACCATCAAATATTCAAAGATTTGTTCGATACTTTAAAGATATCAAGGTAATTGTTGTAGATCGTGATCCGCGAGATTTATATATTCTTGCAAAGTATGTTTGGAAAGATCCAGTAGTTCCTTGTGAGAGTGTAGATTTATTCTGCAAATGGTTCGCATATATTCGTGAACACAGAAAAACAGAAACGTATGATCCAAAGTATGCAATTCTAGTTCAATTTGAAGATTTGATTTATAAGTATGATGAAACTACAACAAGAATTATGGATTGGCTAGGTTTAACAAAGGAACAACATGTTTCTCCAAAATCTGGTTTTGATCCAGCAAAATCGATCAAGAATACAAAATTATGGATTAGTCATCCAGAATATCAAAAAGAAGCAGAAGAAATTGCTGAAAAGCTTCCAGAATATTTATATAACTATGCGGAGTAGAGAATGAAAAAACGAATTGTTTTTGTGTTAAATAATCTTCAATACGCGGATGGTGTAGCAAAGGTATTAGTTGAACTTTGTAATTTCTTAGATGAAAAGTTATTTGATATTACGATTATTCCAATATATCGGTGTGATTCAAACTTTATAAAATTGCTCAAGCCTCATATCCATATTCAGAAAACACTGGGATTTTATTTCAGAGGTTTAGATAAGATAGTGAATGCATTGCCAATCCGATTCTTATATCAAAAAATTGTAGGTGGTAATTATGATATTGAAGTTGCATTTCAATATGGACTTGCGACAAGAATGATTGCAAATTCTACAAATCACAATGCAAAGCACTATGCATGGATGCATGGTTATGATGAGGGATTAACATTAGGGAAAGAATATCCTAAGTTTGATAAAGTATTCTGTGTTTCAAAGTTTAATGAGGAACGCCTGCGCAGGGAATCTAACGGAACTGTCAATGTTGACTGTTGTTACAATATCATTGATGAGAGTAAAATTCTGGAAGCATCAAAAGATGAAATATCTGAGGATACTTCACAGAAGCCTATATTTGTAGCGGTGGGAAGACAGACACCAGAAAAGGGTTTTTTACGTCTTGTAGATATAGTTAATCGTTTAAAGAAAGATGGTTATCAATTTACACTTTGGCTTATTGGAGATGGTGCGGAACACCAACAATTAGTAGATAAAGTAAGTGGAGAAAAATTGGAAGATACGGTTAAACTGTTGGGAATTCAATCGAATCCACATAAATTTACGTCCAGAGCTGATGTGTTTATATGTTCTTCTTTTAGTGAGGGATATAGTACTGCTTGTGCAGAAGCTATATTACTAGGAGTGCCTGTTATTTCAACTGCAGTAAGTGGTGCCCAAGAAATTATTGATGATAGTCAATGTGGAATGGTATGCCAGTTAGATGATGCAAGCTTATATGACGCCTTAAAGCATGTATTAGACAATCCAGAAGTAATAAATACATGGAAAAAGACGCTAGAGACGACAAAGCTTAAATTTAGTTCAGCTGCACGTGGAGAACGAGCAAGCAGTATATTCAGAGACAATAAATAAAAACGTTTGATTGTATCAACTAGGATATTTTGGTTTCAATGATTTGATAACCAGAATATCCTCTTATATTCATGTTGAAAATATTGATTTCATTGATATGTATCGATTAATTAAAAGTATAAAGAACCATAAAAAGTATATTTGACAACATTGAATTTTTAATACTACAATGTGTTACGTTATCTTACAGTGTGCTATATGAAGAGAGGGATAGAAGGATGAGGAAGATTACACCAATGAACATTTTTGCAAAATTGATGATTGCATCTGTTTTTTGTTCATCAACCGCAAAATTATATGAAGTTCATGCATCTGAAGTTGCAAAATACACTAATCGACAGAATGGTACATTAGGTACAATAAGAACAAGTGCACTTTATTATGTTGGTGATGTACTTGCCAATGGATGGGTATTCCATGAACAACCAGTAGATGGGTACTACTATCTATTCTATAAGGACGGAGTACGTCTAACAGGTGCAGGAGTGGATGCGAATAATGAGACCCGTTACTACGTAAATGGTATCCTGGCAAATGGTGTATATAACTTTACCGGAACTGATTTACTGTATGAAGAAGGACTAATAGTTACTGGTACTAGAAATGGTAAATATTACGTAAATGGTATCATAGCGAATGGTTGGGTATTTCACAAAGAACCAATTGATGGAAAGTATTATCTATTCTATAAGGATGGGGTACGTCTAACAGGTGCAGGAGTGGATGCGAATAATGAGACCCGTTATTATGTAAATGGTATCTTGGCAAATGGTGTATATAACTTTACCGGAACTGATTTACTGTATGAAGAAGGACTAATAGTTACTGGTACTAGAAATGGTAAATATTACGTAAATGGTATCATAGCGAATGGTTGGGTATTTCACAAAGAACCAATTGATGGAAAGTATTATCTATTCTATAAGGATGGGGTACGTCTAACAGGTGCAGGAGTGGATGCGAATAATGAGACCCGTTACTATGTAAATGGTATCCTAGCTCAAGGTTTACAAACTGTCTCGGGTGAGCCGCGTGTGTACAGAGATGGGCTATTTGCTAATGGCTGGGTAAATGGTATTTATGCGCTTAATGGATATTATGCAAATGGTTGGGTTAAGATGGAAAATGGAGAAGAAGAATATTTCGAATATGGAAAGAGTGCATCTCCTAAAACATTACGAGAAAATTACACAAATGAAGAGTTTATTCAGGTAATGGCCTATTACATTCGTAAATACTCAGCACATTATGGAATTAAGGTGAATAGTGGAATTCTTGCTCAAGCAATCCTTGAAAGTAATTGGGGAAGATCGACACTATCTGCGAAGTATCATAACTACTTTGGATTGAAAGCTGGGCCATATTGGACGGGTAAGTCTGTTAATATGGCTACACAGGAAGAATACGTTCCTGGAACGTATACAAACATTCGCGATAACTTCAGGGTTTTTAACAGCTTAGAAGAAGGTGTACGTGGATACTTCGAATTTACGAAGTTCCCTAACTACGCGAAGATAAAGACGGCGACAACTCCAGAAGAGTATTTGACATATATTAAACAAGCTGGATATGCAACAAGTTCAACATATGTCCAAAATACAATGTGGGTAGTACAGACTTACAATTTAACAAAATACGATTAAAAAAGAAGTCAACTGTAACTCTCTATGTTTAGAGTTTATGGTTGACTATTTTTTTGTGGAGAAGATTATCAAAATACATATACAATCTTGAGGATATTTTGATGATTAAAATTAAAAAAATAGGGAAATATACCGCTGTTATGTCTGTATAATATTGCAACAAAATTTCACGATGACTGAAAAAAAGGAAAGGAAGATTCTTGTAGAGTATATAAAGTTGAATAATTTTGATAAATGTTCAATAATAAAGTGTATTTTATTAGAGTGAACAATGATGAGGTGCTTATGGAAATTAATAAATCGAATTTTAAAGTACTAGTTGCATATGCAGATCAAAATAAGCATACGCAAAGAGAAGTTGCTACTAAGACAGACCTATCGTTAGGACTAGTTAATTCTATTGTTGCTGATATGAAGAAAGAGGGATTTATCGACGATACAGGCATTATGACTTCTGCTGGATTAGAAGTTTTAAAGCCATTTAAGGTTGATAATGCAATCATTATGGCTGCGGGAATGAGTAGTCGTTTTGCACCGCTATCATATGAAAAACCAAAGGCTCTACTAAATGTTAAGGGAGAGATTTTGATTGAAAGAGAAATCAGACAACTCCAGGAAGCTGGTATTCATGATATAACAGTCGTTGTTGGATACATGAAAGAGAAACTGTATTATCTTGCAGATAAATTTAATGTAAAAATTGTTGTTAATGAAGACTATTACCGTTTCAATAACACTTCTACATTAATGTGTGTGTTAGATAGTTTAAAGAATACTTATATTTGTTCTTCAGATAATTATTTCAAAGAAAATGTTTTTGAAAAATATGTATTTGCTTCATATTACGCAGCTATGTATGCTGAAGGAAAGACGGAAGAATATTGTTTAAAAACAGAAAAGAATGGTCGTATTAAAGAAGTTACAATCGGTGGCAGAGATGCATGGTACATGTGCGGGCATGTATATTGGAATCGAGAATTTAGTGATAAGTTTAAGAAAATTTTGGTTGAATCATACAACGAAATGGATACAAGAACACAACTGTGGGAAAACCTATATATGAAACACTTAAAGGAACTAGATTTATACATTCGTAAGTATCCAGAAGATGCTATCAAGGAATTTGATTCACTTGAAGAACTTCGAGTTTTTGATAAAGATTATTTACAAAATGGAGATTCCCAAATCTTAAAGAATATATCTAAAATTTTGCATTGCAAAGATGCGGATATTATTGGTATCGTTCCAATTAAGTCAGGGTTAACAAATGTTTCATTCAAATTTGAAGTAGATGGTAAATCATATGTTTATCGTCATCCAGGTCAAGGAACAGAAAAGTATATCAATCGTGCTAGTGAAGCCGAATCGATGCAAGTTGCGAAAGAATTACATCTAGATGATACATTCGTTTATATCGATGCAAAAGAAGGTTGGAAGATTTCTAGATATATCGATAACGCTAGATTATTGGACTATGAAAACGAAGATCAAGTAAAGCAAGCCCTGAAGATGATACGCAAATTGCATACATCGAATATGAAGACAAATTGCACATTTGATTTCTGGAAAGAAATCAAGGGATTCTATACTTCAATCAAAGAAACGCAAAGAGATAACTTTGAGGGAATCGATGAGCTAAAAAGTATTATGGCAGAGGTGAAGAATTGTGTGGAAAAGGATAAGACAAAAAACTGTCTATGCCACTGTGATTGCTATAATCCTAATTTCCTACTTGATGATGATAACAACATGTATTTGATTGACTGGGAGTATTCAGGAATGTGTGACCCGGCTGGAGATATTGGTACATTCATCGCTTGCTCTCCATATACAATGGACCTAGCAGATAAAGTTATTGAATGGTATTTAGCACATATTCCTTCTAAAGAGGAACTGAGACATTTCTTAGGTTATGTGGCAATTGCTTCGTATTACTGGTTTGTATGGTCGTTATACCAAGATTGTGTCGGTAAGCCTGTAGGAGAGTGGCAATATTTATGGTATAAATCTTCAAAAGCTTATGCCGAAAGAACAATTCAATTATATAAGGAGTAATCACTATGAGTGAAAAATCAATTGAAGAATTAATCAAAGAAGAAACAGAAAATCGTATAAAAATTATGTCAGATAAGGATTATGTCTTCCCTGAAAGAATTAATCAGAAGGATTATATTGCAATTATATTACTGATTGTAATTTGTTTTGTACTTATCATTTTATGCATGACAGGAGTAATTCAATAATGGCAGAGTTAGATTATATTAAACAGGAAACAGTTACTGGTGCTGTTCCGATGTTAAACAAAGAGAGACAGTACTCTTTTATAGATTTATTTTTAACTACCAGTGGTTTTGCAATTGCAACTTGGTGCTATACACAAGGTGCATATGTTGCACAGTATCTTGGGTTCAAGCAAATGTTAATTAATATCTTCTGCTTTAATATTGTATGGGTATTAATTTCATGCTTGCCAGTATTATTCGCCGTTCGATATGGAATAGACTTATGGATTTGGTTACGTTCCGTTCTAGGCATTAAGGGTGTTGCGATTCTAGCGGTTGTAATTAGTTTGGCAAACTTTGGTTGGTATGCAGTTGATGCAAATTTATTTGCTAGTTCTATGATTAATCTTGCGAATGGATTTGGATTAGCGCTTGATGCAAATATTTGGAAACCAATACTTGGTGTTGGATGTGTTGTGTTAGGAACGCTGATTGCACTAGGCGGGCCAGAAGTTATTAAGTGGACGAATCGTGTTCTTGTAACTTCATTGTTAATTGTCGGTGTTATTGTTGTAATTATTAGTTTGACAAGTGTTCCTATCTCTGCAATTAATGCAATTAAACCAGATACTAGTTTGTATGATACGGCATTAGGAAGATTTATGCTTTCTGCAGAAGGTAATGTTGCTTTTGCGTTCTCCTGGTCAACGCAAGCATTGGTTATGCCTAGACTTGCTAAGACAGAGCGTAGCGGTTATTGGGCAACTACTTTATCTTATGGTTTTGTAGCACCATTCTTTGTTGCGGCAGGTGGTATTATGGCTCTCGCAATGTTCGCAAAGTTTGGTTACTACGAAAGCGATCCAACAACGATGTTGGCAATGCTTGCTGGTCCTGCTTTCTCTTTCTTAAGTTTATTGATGGTGGCCTTTGCAAATATCGGTACACAAGGTACAGGTTCCTACGTAAACTGCATGATTGTAAAGAGTGGATTACCTCAAATTAAGTACAAAGCATTAGTTATTATCTCGATGTTCTACGTTAGTTTCTTGACTCTTTGGGGTTGGGTAATGGATAACTTCGGTAAGTTTATTTCCTGTGCTGCATATATTCAGGGTCCAATTATTGGAATTATAGTAGTTGATTACTTAATTGTAAAAAAGAGAAAAATTTCATTCCGTAGTTTATATGATATTGGTGAACACCATGCATACAAATTTACGAATGGATTTAATCTAGTTGGACTTGGATGTATTCTCATAACATTTATAACTGCAATACTATTTGTTTATAATCCAGCTAGTGGTGTAATTAAGAGTGATATCTTTATGATAACAACAGGCAGCGGATTTACCGCAATTATGGGTGGTCTACTTTATTGGATTGCGGCTATGACACCATTACGTAAGTATATGTTAAGAGATCGTAATGAAATTGAATTTGAATAAAGATTATTAAAACATATATAAAGGATATCTAAGCTTTCTATCAATGGCTTGATATCCTTTTCTCTGGTTATTTGGTATTAAATTACTAGTTAATATCAGTGCGCAATTTTTTTGGCTTTGCTGAAATAACTTAAGATTCTTTTTAAAACATACTCAATTATATTGCCAATCATAATACTTAATAATATTATTCCAATGGTTCTCATAAACAAATAGGCATAACAGCCAATACTTGTAGATAAAAGATTTTTATTTAAGAATATGCGTATAACAATATATTCAAGTGGATCATGAAATAAATAAATATCAAAGAGTCGTTTGATAAAATTGTTGTAATGCATGGAATACTTATTCTTTATTAATTGAAAAAGTGGAGATAAAACAACTGATAAAGCAATTGAGAAGATAATCCCTGAAATAATTGAGATATTGTAATGTGGTGAAATAATTCTATATGTTAGCAAATAAATTAATATGATAAAGACACTAATAAGGATACTATATGAGTAGGGTATCGTATATCTGCGTCGACAGGATTCAAATAGATAACCTAGTGCAAGCCATTGAAGATTGTAGAGACTCTTATTAATCTGCAAAAAGCTAAAGGTTATATATTTAATTGAAAATTGAGAGATGATAAGGCAGATTAATAAAGTAATAATAGGATAATTGATATGTAGTTTATCCATTATTTTTTCTATACAAACAAATATGATAAGACACCAAAACAGCGCAGTTAAAAACCATAAATGTCCATCATCTAGTCCGCCAAAGCCTGTAAAAAAAGGAAATGATTGTTTTTGATAGGCCATTTGCAGTATAGAAATTTCCTAAATATTTAATTGGAAACATGAAGAATAAACCAACAAGTATATATGGAATAATTAACCTATGAAGTTTTGATTTAACGAATGGAAAAAAATGAGAAAATGATTTAAGACCTAAGACGGCCCCAGATAAAAAGAAAAATAATGGCATATGGAATGAATATACCCAAAAGGCCAAAAGCCTAAATGACAAAAATAAAGAGCTATTATACGTGGGTGATAAATTAGCTGGTAGCATGTAATCAATCCCGCCATAAGTAGTGGCGATATTTATGTATGTCGCATGTCCGATTACCACAAATATTGTGGCTAAAATTCGTATCCAATCATATAATTCTACGCGGGCATTGTTTTTATGCGCTGCTGTTTGATTCATAATAAATCTCCTTTGGTACAGAATTCATATATTCATCTAAACAAAAGTATATCATGCAAAATGCGCTTACTAAAGGAATTTTCTGTGTATTTGGAAAGTGATTACGTAATTGATGCAGGTTGAGGAAACGCTGATATTGGTATATTATTTATAGTGTGATTTTATGTAATTTATATATGATTTTTCAGCTGTTTTTATATACTATATTTAAAATATAAGAGTGAAAAAATGAGGATAAAGCTTATGGAAAGATATGACAAAATTATCATTGGCGCTGGGCTGTATGGGCTGTATTCAGCACTATTTTGTGCAAAAAGAGGACAGAGGGTTATTGTATTAGAATGTGACCCAACACCATTCAGAAGAGCTACCTATATTAACCAGGCCAGAGTCCACCAAGGTTATCATTATCCACGCTCTATTTCTACAGCATTGAAGTCGGCTGGCTACTTTGAACGTTTTAATAAAGATTATGATTTCTGTATCAATCGAGAGTTTGATCAGATTTATGCAACATCTAGTCAGTATTCCTGGTCTGATGGAAAACAATTCAAAGATTTCTGTAAGGCAGCTGATATTCCTTGTGAACAATTAGTGCCAGAAAATTATTTCAAACCAGGGATGTGTGATGGTGTATTTAGAACAAGAGAATATACATATGATGCAAAAATCCTATTAGATTACTTCTTGGAAGAACTAAAGAAATATCCTAATGAAGCTACAATCAAGTATGGAGTTGATATTACAACGATTGATAAGACAAGTGATTCCTATATCATTCACACGGCTGAAGGAATTGATTATGAATCAGGCTTTGTATTGAATGCGACTTACGCTAGTACAAATCAAATTCTGGAGAAGGTTGGATTTGAAAAGTTTGGCATTAAGTATGAGTTATGTGAAATTATCTTATGCGATGTAAATGAGAAATTGAAGGATATTGGATTCACTGTTATGGACGGACCTTTTTTCTCCATTATGCCGTTTGGAAAAACGGGTTTACATTCTCTGACATCAGTAACATTTACACCACATACAACTAGTTATGATGGATTGCCTACATTTGAATGTCAAAAGGAGAGCGGCGGTTACTGTTCTCCAAAACATTTAGGTAACTGCAATGACTGTCCGGCAAAGCCAAAGACAGCTTTCCCATATATGGCAAATCTTGCGAGAAAATATATGCTGG
>ERZ773063.1544-NODE-1544-length-13405-cov-7.589139_pt1 | contig 13405 bp, 16 predicted proteins | sample MGYA00580625_ERZ773063 | MGnify/ENA primary metagenome ERZ773063 (study PRJEB29015, sample SAMEA2738022) | human oral metagenome | biome: human oral; feature: human-associated habitat; material: dental | place: China | collected 2042 ...
CCATATAATCTCCTTCCTAGGTCTGTGTGACCTCCATGCTCTTGTAGATACTGCCGATGCCGCCTGCATAGATCGCGCTGCCAATCGCCGCATCCCGTACAGTGTCGGGGTATACCTCGTATGCCGTGTGCGTGGAGACTGCTGCGCCGATATACTGCCGCGCCTCCGCCGCCGCATCCGTGATCTCCGCCGGGCGTATTTCGTAGGTCGTGTGGATGGTTGGTGCGGCGGCGTAGTATAGGGTATCCACTGCTTGTGCTGTCGAATCTACACAAACAACGAGATGAGATGGTTTGATGCGCACAATCTCCTGATACAAGGGCTTAGGATCGCCGATATTCGCATTCACTTCCGTGCGAATATGCAAAACACCGTGCTCTACTGTTTCATCCACATCCACCCGAAAGCCAAAACAGTCGCTGATAATTCGTTCAAACTGCCACGGGCTGAGCGGCTGGCGTTTCCTTTGTCTGCGTTTCAGTCTTGCCCGCCGTTCCAACAGTGTGAGCGAATCATCCGGTGTAATACTGTATTTGTGTTCAAGATATGCGATTCCCCATGTGGCTGTATCTGGAAAACGCTGTTCGATGAGCTCGATAAACAGTGTGCGTGCTTCGTCCAACTCCCGTCCCATGACTTCATAGAGCCATTTAGCAATATAGGATGACGTGTAGACAGGGGAGACGCGCGAGAGCATTTGTTTCGCAGTTGGAGATGTCGGAAACTTTTCAATGTCAAACTCAGCCATAGATATCCGCCTCTATATTTCCTGTAACGGGGTATTCATCCTCGTTATATAGGATATTGTCTGTCGATCCGTTGACACGAAAATCCCGAAAATCATCTACACAGGGAAGACGAGCCAAAACAGCGGCAACCATCACATATTTCAGGTATTGCTTACCATCCTCGGACGCTTTGCTAATTTCCTGATAATACGCAAGCATTGCTTTTTTGAAAGCACGAATGAACGCTTCACGATCAATTCCTAGCTTTAACCTGATGCGCAATTTGTAATTGACAATGACAGGTGTCGGCGCAGAAACAGAGAAATCGACAAGTCCAACCGGAGCAAGCCGATTCATGTCTTTCCGATCTGTTCCAAAAATATGATTCTGTACCGCTTCAACAATTTGTGCGTTTGCAGGGACACCATTTGCATCCACAACGATAACTTTGACGCTGTTCACTCCGTTGTAGTTCGGGATGGTATGCGCAAATCCGACGCCGGGGACTTCCTTTGCCCAACGGACATAGTCAGCATTATTTCCCACAAAAGAATTGCCATTACCTGCAAGAAGCTCGTCAATGCGTTCCCTGAGTGCGTCATCGGATTCCTCTTCTACGCCGCCGGTTAAAGGATTTTCATTTGTGATTTTAGTGATTCCTCTCATCGGACTGCGCATAATAACAATGGTGTCCGTACCTACATTGTACTTTGTTCCTCCTTCCAGCGCCTGTACCGCAATACGAATTATGCCATCCTCTCCAATCACTGCTGCATCCAGCGTTTCAAAATCAATCGCAGGGATGCCGTCATCGGATGGAACGGAAAACACGAAACCTTTTGGTATTATTGTTCCCTTTTTCCCGGTAACGGTAACATTGCCATAGGCTTTATTCTTTGGCTTTCTTACAAGTCCGTTTTCCTGTGCGTGATAATCCAGCCAACGCCCCTCTGCCCACATGTGGTGCATCATATGCAATGTGTGAATAAGGTGGAACTGCAACAGCTCCGCTTTTTCAAGTGCAGCAGGCATCGTCAAATCCCATGCAAACCCGCCCTCGGTCTTGTCGATGTCGAGGGGGAGATTTCGCATCATGCGCTCTTGAATACTGCGGGAGCTTGTGTTTTTGAGCCATTCCGGCGGCTCAAACGGAACGATCGACATAGATTCCTCCTTCCTCAATATGTTACGGTGAGCGTATCCTCATCCCACTCATGCCCCTTTACAACGAATGACACAAGAAGGCTGTCCGCTCCATCCCACGCGAAGCGAAAATTCTTCACGTATTCCGTCTCGGGGTTTACCATGAGTGCCTCTGTAATGGTACGCCGAATTGCGGATTCGATTGCTTTGATGTCACTCTCCTCCTGCACAGCTTTTACAATCTCAACGCCGATTTTGTCGGAATAGGCGAGCTTCGTTCCACGCTCCGTGACGCACTGCTTCAAGCACCACTGGCAGAATGCTTCACGTCCCTCTGCAAGGACGAGGCGATTTGCCCCGTCGCGCAGGAAATCCCCCGTTGCATAGTCGAAAAAGAAGCTCTGCTTGTAGCTCTTTTTCTTGGACTGTTCACGATCTGCGACAACGGCGGGCAGTTTGAATGTCGGATACAGGCTCTGACCCATCTACTTCCCCTCCTTTATCCCACAACATCACCGCGAAACACAATGTCGATGACGCACGCTTCATCCTGCACCCATGCTACAAGCACCTTGTCACCGGGACGAATCCAATACATTTTTTCAGGGAGCCGCACATTGTGAACGTGACTGCCCGCAAAGCCCGCATCGGGATGTCCATGCGCACCATCGCAGTATGTCTGCGTGAGCGGGACGCCCGGATCATAGGTAATCGCACGGCACACCGAATAATCACTTTTCGGAATCGGAAGGGGGAACGTGTTTGTTTTCAGGCTGTAGTCTCCCAAGATGATACCGAAGTCAAGCACAAGCGGTTTATCGCCTTTCTTGTCGATCATGCCGGCAAGCGCCGCTGTCAGCTTATTTGCACCCGGGCTGCCTCGTTTGCTCAATCTGCCTCACCTCCTGTGGATTCGTCTGCCTCATTGGAATCGGTCTGTGTATCGCCTAGCCCATTGTCCGTCTCCGTTGCCTCGTTCAGTTCTTTGTCTTCGTCGATTTCGAGCGTCATTTTCTGGTCTTCAGCGTTGTGCCGAACGCTCTTCACGAAAAAGTAACCAAGAACTGTACCAGCGCGGACGCGGATGCAGTCGCCCTTGCGCAGAAACGGCAAATCCGGCGCAACGATAGTCGTTTTACGCTTGAGCGCACCGCGTTCCCGCAGAAGCTGATTCGCCGCCTCGGTCGCTTGTTCCAGAGACTTGCTGTTCTGTCGCTCCACAATCGCCTGATGGATACCAAATTGGGTTTTCCCTTCTACGGTTGCCTCGATTGCCTGATGTCCTTCCTCGTCGGTCTTTCCGACAACGATGACTCGCGTAACAATGCTGCCACTGTCGAAGGAATCCTTTGCGCTGACAGCGTTATCCTTTTCGTCGAAGTGGTAAATCCCCTCATTCACGCCGCGCGGGATGATTTCAACCTTCCCTTCTTTTGCGCGGGCGAAGTATACGCCGCCGCCCTTTTGCTTCACGTCGTCAAAGATTTTTTGAAGCATATCGCTGAGATAGCTTTTCTTGAACACCATCTTGTTGTGTGTGATGTTGGGGCCTTTACTGTAATCATAGGGAACGCCCCACTTGTCGAGAATCTGCGTAATCATCGCTTTGGTCGTAACGCCGTCGACAAAGTACGCGTAGTCCTCATTCCTCCTCAGTGCGTGCATTTCGTCGTATGCTTCGATGTCCAGCGCGCTGCTGCCGTTTGTGTAGGTGGGCGACCATTTTTCAACCGTTCCGCGCACCATCTCTTTTTGCTCGTCACCAATAATGGCGTAAATAAAGATCGGCGTCCCCGGCTGCACGAGCTGAGAGATGCGCTTCCCATCATGCATTGTGTTATAGACCTTGAGGCTGATGCGAACAGAGAGTTCTTTTGCGCCCTCCTCCCACCCCAGATTCGTTGTAATACTCGTGATGTCAAGCTGCTTCCCGTCGGGCGCAATGCAGACGACGCGATAGCTGATGTTTTTCAGATCAACCATACCTGCCTCCTAAAAAGGCAACTTTATCTTGATGCCCGCCTTGATTCCTGTCTTGATGAGTGCATCTACATCGACGAGCTTTTTTGCATTCGCGGCGTAGACTTCCAGCCACCGAGCACCGCTTCCAAGTTTCTGTTCTGCGATGCTCCACAACGTCTGATTCAAGACGCTCTTGATAGACGACGGCTTTGGCAGGGCGGCTCGTGATTCCAGTTCTGGAATGCCGCTCTCCTTCTCTTTGGCTTTCTCCGCATCAACCTCTTCCACCGTCTTGATGAGCAAGTCCTCAGCGGCGATAAAGGAGATGCTGTATTTCGCATCTCCCATACCACCCTCAAACGAATATTCCAGAGACTCAAGAAATACGTCGAGATTCACGGGAGTCTGCGTAATGAGGAGGTTCAGCTTATTCCCTGTATCCCTCCACAGTTGCAGCCGTTGAATGATCTCGGTGGGATTCTCCCAGTTCCCCGATTTGATGAACGCTTCATCCGTACGGCTTTCGCCGGGAAATACGGCTTCCCATGAAACAGCGGAGAGGTGCTTCCCTTTCGGGACTTTAACCTCTCCGCGCTCGATGATGTTATAGCTTTGAAATTGTGCGGATTCTTTGACGCTGATCTTCTCCGGCACCCACGCCAGCGATATTTTCTCACCGGTCTCCTGATTCGTGATATACACATCGGCAACACTGATACCGCCCCCGGCAATACCAAGCGCGAGCGTGCGCCAAATACCGGAAAGCCCCGACGTGGTGAGACCGTGCAGGAGAGAGGACTTGATGCTGCGCCCGCGCAAGAGATCGCCGACAACCGCGTTCGTGTTGAACTTCAAAAACATCACCTCGCATTCATGACAGCTTGATTTCCGAAGATGGAGGCAACCTTATCTGCCAGTTGCCCGCCGATGTCATCCGCAATATCTTCTAGATTCTCACGGATTGCCTGAACAATGCTCTGTGCGTCCATAGAGCTGCTTGAAATGGTGATTGGTATACTTATCCCTCCCATGTCGATAGAAACGCTCTGAGGGGTATTTTCCGCTGATACAGGGGTGATGAGCGGAGCACTTTCACCAGATTCGTCAGGCGTAAAGTCCATCTCATTGCCAAAATCGAGTCCCATCATCGTTGCTGCGCGTTCAAGGATGTCGAGTCCGCGCGTACGGTCATTTAGAGGAATGATCGCCTCGGGGCCGTTCTCCGCAACGATGCCGCGATGCGGTGCGTGGAAGATACCGCCCGTTGCATGAGGCGCTTCGCTTCCTACACCACTGCCGACAAGCCCCGTGATGCCAGAACCGATGTTACGCAGCTCGTCAAACTTCTTGCTGATCGGCTTGATAACATTCTCGTCAAACCAAGTGCCGATGCCGCTGAACAGCCCTGTAATGAAATCGTAGGCGTTTTGAAATGCGTCGGAGATTGCCGCCCGCGCTGCATCAACAGCAGTAGAGATCGGCTGCCATACCGTTGTGTCAAACCATGCAGAAGCAACGCCCCATAAAGCACAGACGGAGTCCCATGCCGTGATAACAGCCTCTCGAATCACAGTCCATGCCGCACTTGCAAAATCCGATATAGGCTGCCACACGGTGCTCGCAAACCATTCTCCGGCAGGGGTGAAGAATTCGCAGATAGATTCCCATGCCGCAGATATCAGCTCTGTTATTCCTGCCCAAACATCTGCTGCGGAATCTTTAATCCATTGCCATGCGGCTGAAGCAGCATCTGCAATCTCCTGTGCAATCGAGGATATGAACGCCGCACCTTCATCCCAATATGGCTTTATCATGCTCCAAATCACTGCACCCAAACCGACAATAACGTTGATGATATCCTCAACAACCATTCGGGCGGGAGAAAGTGCGTTTCCTATGTAGTCTTTGAAGCTGTTCCACTGATCTCCGACATACTGGACTGCTTGATTTGCACTGTTACTAATCCATGACCACGCGTCAGATGCGCCCGACTTGATGCTGCTCCATGCGCCTCCTGCCGCTTCACTGATTTCTGCGAATTGACCCCCGATAGACTCACCCAGTTCACTGCCAGCGATTGCACCGCCGATGCCACCGAGGAATCCGCCGATTGCAGCTCCGGGGGCAGCGCCTACCCCGCCAAAGAGAGCTCCGATGCCGCCACCAATGGCAGCTCCCGCCTTTGCACCGACAAGACCGCCCGCGAGCATACCGCCCGTACTACCGACGGATGCGCCCATACGGTTGGTGTTGTCGTGCTCAACCTCCTTGATGCGTGATATGGATTCTTCGCTGCCATCGGATGCGGCTTGCGCTTCTGCAAGTGCCTGTTGGTTTTCCTCATACACGCTATAAGCTTCGTATGCACCGAGCGCTAATCCGGCGATCGCAGCACCTCGACCGAGCATCTTTGTACCGCCTCCGAATCGAGACGACCCTTTCGGCACTACGCCGCCTTTGGTGTTGGTAGGAATCTCTGCGGACGGAAGTTTGCTCCCTTTTGGGTTGACCGGGATATCGTTTGAGGGGAGTTTGCCGCCTTTCGGATTTGTAGGTGTTTTCCCGGGAACGCCTGCTGCGCTGCCGCCACTGCTGCCGTTCACAACCACAGACTGCGCGTGGACAACCATGCTTCGGACACTTGCCGCCGTGTCACCAATGGATTCTGCGGCTTTACCTGCAATATTTCCAGCGCTCGCCTCTTTTATGAACTTCCCTGCTTTTTTCGCAAGACGAACAATCTTGTAAAGCCCTGCTGCGAGAACACCACCCGCAAGAACGGAGCCGATACCGTCCAACTCTAAGAACTTGTTCTTGAGCTGCGTGAGGATATCGAGTGCAAGCCGCCCAACATCCGATATGTCAAGACCGTCTTTCAGATACTCATTCAGACGGTCGATGTCTTTTGATACTCCCTGAACGAAGCTGCGCAGTCCGTCAGCGCCCTTCCCTTCCATGATGGATAGCTGGAATGTTTCCCACGCGCCGCCGAGCTGTTCCATATCGCCCGCGAGATTATCCAGACGAATGTCTGCCATCTTCTGCGCCGCGCCCTCGGCATTGTTCAAAGACTCGACGAGTTTATCAAAGTCAGCATCCGAGGCATTCATCATCGCGAGGAACCCGCTCTTTGCCTCTTCACCGACAAGCGAATACGCCCGATCAAGCTGCTCTGTCTGCGTCAGCCCCTTGAACTGCGCACGCAACTCCTTCATCGTTCCGAGAAGCGGTTTTACGTTGCCGCTTGCATCCGTGGCACTAATCCCCCACTCTTCGAGAATTTGAGCAGCTTGATCGGCGGGGCTGGCAATTGACGAAAAGATTTTTCGCAGAGACGTACCTGCCTGTTCGCCTTTGATACCGGCGTTTGCCATAAGACCGATCGCAACGCCCACGTCCTCAATGGAGTAACCGAGTGCACCTGCAATCGGCGCCGCATATTTGAAGGTGTACCCCATCATCCCGACGTTCGTGTTCGAGTTCGTCGCCGCCTGTGCAAGAACATCCGCAAAATGTGCGGAATCGGACGCCTTGAGACCAAACGCAGTGAGAGCATCGGTAACGATGTCAGAGACGTGTCCGAGTTCTTCGCCGGAGGCGGCGGCAAGGTTCATGATACCAGCAATACCGGAGATCATGTCCTCCGACTTCCATCCGGCCATTCCCATGTACTCGAAGGCTTTCGCAGATTCTGTTGCGGAGAACGACGTGATTGCGCCCATCTCTTTGGCTTTCGCCGTCAGGGCATCAAGTTCACCACCAGTTGCGCCCGAGATTGCCGCAACTGTGCTCATCTGCTGCTGAAAGTCTTTGTATGTCTTGATCGTATCATAGATGCCGTAGCCGATACCGGCGCCCGCAATCATCTGTGCGCCCATGCCTGTAACAGACTGGACTGCACCGTTGACAGCCCCGCTTGCCTTCTCAGAGATGGTATTTTTCGCTGCAATCGTCACCATCCATGCCTTTCCAGTCAGGGCAGTAAGGCGTGCTTGTGCTTCGCGTACCTTTATCGCAGTGCGGTCGATTGCACCAATCGTCGTATTGTAGGTGCGCCCCGTGATGCCACGAAGCGTCTCTCGTGCGCGGCTACCAACAGGCGTGACTCGATCAATCGCACGCAGCACAACCTCATAATCCGCTTTTGCAAATTCCTTGAGTCGTGCCTGTGTCTTTTCAACGCTCTTGTCGAATCCGCGCAGTTTCTTGCTCGCCCGATCAAGTCCCGGACTTACATTGTCCTGCGTTTGTACCACAATGTCGATGACGTGCTCCGCGACCATATTTTCAACCTCCTTCCGTTATGTTTGTTTTTGGTTTTCCAGTTCAATCTGCGCCCGTATGCTTGCACGGATAAACATCCGTACAAGCGCGGGCTTTTCTGCATACTCATCCGGTGTCATGTGAAGCCGCTGCAAGATGTGGTGTAGCAGCGTCAACCCTCCGCCGGACAAGATCAGTTTTTTGTTGTCTCCTCCAATTCGTTATTGTCAAAGCCGGAGATGGCATCGATCTGTTCGAGAATCTTGTCCTTCTCACCAGACATCAGAATCTTGTCGATCGCATCAACACCAGACGCGACATTTAGCTTTTCCCACATCTGCTTATTGTCCCAGATCTTTGCACGATCCTCGGGAATCGTCGCCTCGTAAATGAGCTGTGAGCGATAGCGCACCGAGTTTGTCGACTCAGGCACCTTGACGCCGATGCGCTTGTTGCGCACATATTTCGTGTTCTTCTCGCGGCAGCGGTCGTACTGCTCCTCAGAGAGCGGACGAACACGGAACGTAAACAGAACTACCTTCTTGCGAACAACGCGCATGGTATAGGTTTCGTCCTCAGACTGCTGGTAATTCGCTGCCGCAAGCAGAGCGTGCAGAATGTCGCCGTCGTACGTTTTCAGTTCCTCGTCAGTACCGATCTCGACATCTTCAATCGGGTCGGCGGCAAGCATGAGTTCCTCGTCGGGTTTAACTGCCATAAATATCCTCCTTGTCTCTTGTCAGGGTTAATAGCTGAGCAGGTTCTGAAGCTCAGGCGGGCGATTGACGAACAAGCTCCACTGGCGCTTGATGAGGTCGCCCACCGAGACGTTCTGAAGGTCAATGTTGCCGCTCGGCACACAGTCACGGAAGATCATACGCTCCTCGCTGCCGTTGCGCCCCTTCACAACACCTTGGAATGTCCAGCGTACGCCCTGTCCCGAACTCATCATATTAAACAAGTCCTGAATGAACGCGTTGTCCTCAACAACGACCTCAGTAAAGTTGAGCGTCACGCTGTACCCCTGAAATACCTCGTGCTCCTGCGCATCGCCGAGCGGCTGATACTTCGCGTTCGTGACGTTGGTCTGCACCTGATACGTTTCCACGGTCGCAAGCAGTCGCCCGAACTCGTCGAACAGAAGACCATCCTTTCCCGTAAATACGCGGCGTGCGTCAACGGGGCCTCTCGGATTCCACATAGATTATTCCCCCTTTTTCTCCGCACGTTCCGGTGCAAAGCGGAACTGATACGTGAGATAAATCTTCTCAGCGCTGTCAATGTCGTCGATGGCGAGCTTGAACCATGCCGAGTCGCCCTCTGCGGGATTGCCCGGATCTTCGTAGACCGTCGAGCCACGCATGAGCTTCTTCTCCTCGATCATCGCATTGATGACCTTCTGGGCTGTAGCCATGATAGTCTGGCGTCCGTCGGTGTCATTGTTGACGTTGCCAACCAGCTTCTCACAGGTACTGTCCACGCGATCCATCAGCTCGAAGCGTGTCTTTGTGCGGCGAATCTTCTTCCACCCCTCATCCATCGTGGCGTCCGGTGTGACGAGCGTGTTGATGGCGCTGTCAATCCATACCTGATCGCTGTCATTGAGTGTAAGTACGAGACACCCCTTCGTCTCTGCCTTGATGATTTCACCGTTCGTGAGTGGTTCCGTGAGGCTGACCGCATTGGAGATGACGTTGTGCGTGAGGCTCGTATTCGCCTCGAATGCCGCAACCATACCACCAATACGGGCTGCTGCACGCCAGCCCTCGTACTTCGTACCGTCGCTGCCAACCCAGCCGTTGAGCGTGTAGACGATCTTTTCATCGTTGAACGCCGCTGCTTGAGTCATGCGCTCCGTGAGCGCCTGTGTGCTCTTCCCGGCAAGAGACGCAAATCCGAGGTGTCCCGTCTGATAGCTCTGCACAACGAATTTTTGCAAAAGGAGCTGGACTGCGCTGTCGTCGCTGTCCGCAATAATGCAGTTCCACTTGTATCGCTCAAGAATGTCCGTCCCCTTTTCATAGGATGCCGTCTTAACCGTCGGATTCTTTCCTCCTGCAAGAGGCTGCTGCGTCACGGATGCAAGAGGGCCTTTTACGCCGCTCGCCGTCTTCGCCACAAAGTTTTTGCTCTGCGCCATTGCCGCAACAAGGTTCTCAGGTTCCTTCTCGCCCGGTGCAAAAGAGAACTGCTCGAAGATATCGGTGCCGTCATAGATAATGACCTGCCGATTATCCGTAATGAGGTTTGTCCGCACGGACACTGTAAACGGGCGTGTCCCCGGATGTGCCGCCGTAATAGTAACCGCTGTCGCAGGAGAGCCATCCGTATTCTTCAGCTCGATGCTTCCGGGCTTGCCGTCATCACCGCCAATGCGAACAGCACGCACGGTTGTCGCGCCACCCTTGAACGCTTCCTTGATCGCGGACACCGTATCCGCTGTTCCGTAGTAGTCTGCGACGCTGTTCTGCATGGTAACGTCCATGTCGAACTCTTCGTTGAGCGCGCCCCAGTCCGCCTGAAAGAGCACTGCCGCCACGCCATTGGTTGCGCCGACGGTTTCAACGCCGCCGTTATTCTCGCGCCGATAATATACACCCGGGCGAACTTTCTTTTCGCCAATACTGAAAATACCGCTCATACGTCATTCACCCACTTTCTTGTCTCGAAAAAGCGCAACAATTTCCAGCGCTTCAGTTTTCGTCGCCTTGTCTTTTCCGGCATACCGAAATGCGGCAAGGACGGTGTAATCGCGCGCCCCGTCACCGAACATCTCCGGACGCTGCGCGAACTCCTCGGCGGTATAGATATCCTCCACAACCGGCACAACCTCTCCCTTTTTTGGGTGCTGCGTAAACACCTTGGTATCGTTGCCTTCATCCACGACCGCTACATCTTTTGCTGTTTCTGTCATATTGATTCCTCCTTAACGCCACCCAACATGGTGGATTCCGTGTGCGTATGCGGGGCGCCCGAGCAGCCCGTATTGTACGCTAATTCGTAATTGCCCCGTGAGTTCATCTCCCGCTGCGTCGCCCTTGATCTGCTTAATAAACATCGGCGAATCGTCAAGCATGGTAATCTCTCCTGCAAAGGATAGTGCCTGAACAAACTGTTCCAGCCACACGATACGGTCATGCAGAGACGGGGCAAAAAGATGAACGATGATTTCAGAGTTCATCCATACAACCGTATTCGTCTCGCGATCCACCGTCGTCACGCCTTTGCTGAAGTATATTGCCGGTCGCTCTCGTGTCGGCTCAAAAATACCGCGCAGCCACGCTCTGCCGATAACAACAACTCGCTCGCACCACTTCTCCGTATAATGACACGCAGCTATGATCGGATCGGGGTCGCTCGTTTCAAGGAGCGGATACTCATAGATGTCGAAGCTCACCGTCATGCCTACAATCATCGGCTCACGATCACCAATCGTCTCCTTGAACACTTGCGTCTCTTTCCACTTCGCTGAGAACGTCTCGCCGACATCGGGGGTAAAGAACACTCCTGCCAGCGCCTCGCGAACAAGCGGCTCAACCTCCTCCGGCGCGGTGCCCGTCGTACTACACATGACGTCAACGAACATGACCTTGCGGCGATCACGGGCACCGTCTGCAAACGTATCCGTAGAAAACACGATGCGTGGATACTGCGCATCTCCCCATGACTCATCTTTGTCGTCCGGCGCTTCCTGAAAGAATATCGCAGGAGCAGCACCGAATGCGGCGAGCTTTTCAGAAAGCTGCGCGTTCCCGATCAGGCGTTTTCGTATAAGTGCCTCAATCGTAGCCATTTGTCATCTCCACCTTTTCGACAGATTCCAAGTCGCGGCTGTGCGCAATCGCCCATTCGCTATTCTGAACTTCCTGCGCATGAATCGTAAAGTACCGCGTGGCGCGGTGAATCTTTGGCAAATATACGATTTGTGCCTTTTCAGAGTCAATATAAACGATTATTCCGTTTATACTCTCTTTCCATGTGCGGTGACGGGCACGAACAAAATCTCCGACGCCGATCTTCTCAAGGTCAAATAGTGTGGATTCCTTTGTGATAACAAGCGCCATTTATCTCACCTCGCCGAATATGCTGACGATCTCGGTCTTTGCCTGATCGATGATCCGCTGACGGAAGGGGCGAGCCTTCATGCGTGCCGTCCCGCTTTCAAGGGCTGCGGCGTAAGGCATATCGCTTTTAATGCGACAAATAATTCGCTCGCCTTTCCCTGTCGGTTGGGAAAATACAAACCTACGCCAGTTGCGGCGAAGGTTGCCGGTGTCGGGTGCAGGTGCTGCGCCCGGCACAGATGCCGTATGCACGCCTTTCGCCCCGCGCTTGTAAACGCGCCCTGAACCATCTTTCCCAAGCACGTCATACGCCGCCCCCTGCATGACGTTTGTCGCCCGAAAAGCGCGTGACCGAGCTTGCGTATTCACGCTCTGCACTTCATTATTGACTTCGGCTTCCACGGAGCGAATCACCTGATTCACGCTACTCAACTCGATCACTCCTTTCCTCAACATAGTAAATCGTGAAGATGCCAAGAATAGAGGCATCATCCACACCGCGCACATAAAAGTAGCGGTTATTGTGAACCAGCCTGTCTCCCGGTTTTGCGACGGGCTCGCCATAATGCTGTACGATGGTGTGAGTCACAGGGTGCTGCAACGCTTTCCAGCGCATGATCTCCGTTGTCTTTGCGTCGGAGAGAACACCGCGCACAACATTGAACGTCGGCATGAAGGCCGTCTGAGGTCTTCCATTATCCGATGTTTTCAGCTGTTTTCGTTCCACCGTGAACTGGTGAAATAAACTGCCCGGTCTCAGGTACAAGGCAATCGCCCCCTGCCTTGCTCGTTGTCGTGCATCCCCTCGAAGAAATACGGCGGTCGATGTTGCGCTCCGGGCAATTCTGGCAACGAGCCTATCACCGACAGCTCCTTTTTCAGTTCCTCATAGATCGCCTTCCACTGCGCGTAGCGCTGGCTGAGCGACCACTGGACGGGACCCGACTTCGTGTCAACCTCGGGCGCGAAACGATAGAGGATGCTCTTTATCAGCTCGAACTTCGCACGCCGCCACGATTGTGGGAATGCCGCAATCATCGCTGTGATCTCCTCGTCTGTGAGAAGCGCCGTCTTGTCAGGCTCCTCTACAAGCACATCACCCAGTTCGAACCGCATTTGATTGATGCCGCTATCCGCAATCTGCGCGCCGTCGTAGGTGAATGATCCTGTCATAGCTCACTCAGCCTTGCGCCGGCCGCGCCGCTTTGGCTGCTCCTCGTCCTTATCCTCAGTGGACTCGGTGTT
>ERZ773063.1546-NODE-1546-length-13394-cov-9.290801_pt1 | contig 13394 bp, 12 predicted proteins | sample MGYA00580625_ERZ773063 | MGnify/ENA primary metagenome ERZ773063 (study PRJEB29015, sample SAMEA2738022) | human oral metagenome | biome: human oral; feature: human-associated habitat; material: dental | place: China | collected 2042 ...
GAACCACACAGACTTTCGAGATCTGCACCTTCGGCCGCTCGGACACGCTACCTCAAGGGTTGAGGCTACACGGCGGAGGGCGCCCAGCCCAATCCGCGGCGGGTGCGAGGTCCCTCACGGCCTCGGTCGGGTCCTCGCTCTTCTCGCCGCCGTGCCGCCCACGGCCCTCAGGCCCCTTCGGCCATCCCCGTCTCCCCGGCCGTCTCACTTCCCGACGGCGGCGCCCGCCTCTTCGTCGGTGAGGCGGCGGATGACCTTGGCGGGCACGCCGCCGACGATCGTGCAGGGCGGCACGTCCCGGGTGACGACGGCGCCCGCGGCGATGACCGCGCCGTCGCCGATGCTCACGCCCGAGGTGATGACGACCTTGGCGCCCACCCACACGTCACTGCCCAGGCGGATCGGGGCGGGATGGGTGGTGGCGCGGTCGGCCACTGCCAGGGAGTGGTCGAGGGTCGCCATGACGACGTCGTGGCCGATGAAGCAGCGGTCCCCGATCCAGATGCCGCCCTGGTCCTGGAAGCGGCACCCGGAGTTGACGAAGACGTGCTCCCCCAGGTGGATATTGGCGCCGAAGTCGGTGGTGAAGGGTGGGAAGAGGCGGAGGGAGTCGGGCACGGCACGCCCGGTGATCTGCCCCATGAGGGCGCGGATCTCCTCCGGAGCGCGGTACCCGGTGTTGAGCTCGGCGGTGAGCCTCTGGACCTCGACGGCGCGCCGGCTCTGGAAGGCGGCGGCGGGGGTGCCGGCGCGCACGGGCAGCCCGGCGTCAACGTGCCGGAGGAACTCCGTCAGGTTCACGGGGCCTCCTTCATTTCTCATCTACGTCTCTTTCGTGGGAATCTCGCCGCGACTCATTGCGTACATGTGCAAACGCGCGCGAAGCTCCTTCCGCTTCGCGCGCGACAGACCACGGAAGTCGACATAGCAGTGGCCCGGAGCCCTTTTCTTCCCTTCTTCCAGGGGGCAGTCATTGTCATCGACCACACGACTGTCCGCAGAGCTCACCTCGCCTACGGCGACTGCCCACACGCCCAAGGAAGGACTTGCCGCATTCCTGGTATGCCAGTCACGGGCCTCCTGGGCGCTTACGAGCGTGGAGCGCGAGTACGACGGCATATTATTATCTGACCTATTGGGCCCGAACGCCGTACTGGCCACCTTTCCGTCATCAATGAGCATGTGCGGTGCGATCTGCCTGTATATCAGTTCTGCCGAATCACTCACCAGCCGCTCGCAGTCCAGCAGATCGACGTCGTCGGGAGTCATGCCCCCTCCGCCACGGCAAACGCTACCGCCCTTCTCAGATCTGCCGTCTCCTCGCACCTTCCCTCTTGCTGGCCGCGTCTTAGAGAGAACATCTCGAAACTACCATCGTCGAGAATCTCCACACTCTGCACACCGTCGCAGCCGGCCCACTCGACCAGCACCCCTCCTTCGTCCGTGGGAAATACTCCAGGACGCTCCATCCGCGCTCCGTCAATCTCCCGAAGCAGTCTCTGAGCGGCGTCCAGAGCCGTGGAGGAGATCTGGGCCGCCTCACCGCCGTCCCATCCGGATGGCATAGCGGCGAACGCCGCGAGCCGATGCCCCCAATGGGTGTCGTCGAACTCAAGCCGTTCGACGCAGTCGATCTCCCAGAAGCGGAAAGGTCTGCCGTCCTTCACCTGAAGATCTCCCGTGATGCGCGTGAGGGGACCCTCCTCAGTCGAGTTCACCACTTCACGAAGGTCCTCGAGGATCTCGGGCCTCTTGCGATACCAGCCATGGATCTCAGTATCATCCGCGGCGATGAGAGTGAATTTTTTTCTGCTGGCGTCGAGCGCAGTCACTCGCCCCACCAGACTTTCTCGGGAGGCGGACAGCGGCGAGTTCCTTCTCTCAGCGTCATGCGATACGGGGACAAGGCGCTCTACCGCGTGCGCACGCGCCTCAGCCGTGATCACCACAGGGGCCGAGCCGAAGCCGCTGGGGTAGTACTCGATGCTCTGGCCGCCCCCCAGCGTCTCTCCGATACGCGAAACCTTCTCGCGGACCTGGTGGCTGTCCTCCGGCAGGAGAGAAGATAGACCGGAAAACGGCTCTCCCGAGTAGGCGGCGACGATACACCCGTCAATCAGCTCCTGCGCCCCGACCTGATACGGGACGTACTCCGGCTGCTCGAATGCCAGAAATACGTCGGCGCTGCCCTCATCAATGCGCTCAATGGCCAGACTCGTCGAGTCTTGGAAATCAGCGGGCAGCTGCTCGTCCGGATGATCCCGCCGCCACTCCGCCTCCGCCGCTATGCGAATAGCCTCTTGGTAGTTCTGAAGCTCCATGAGCGAGGCAATCGGGAGGCGCCCGCGGTCAAAGCGCGCACCCGCAAGGCGGACGCGCTTGAGACTGGGGGGCCGTTGTTCTCCCATGGTCACTATGGTACAAGCCGGGCGAAGTCTTCAAGCAATCGGATCCGCAGCAGGACGCTGCCCAGCCTCACCGCCGCTCGGCGAAGAAGCCCCGCAGCAGCGCCTCGGACTCGCGCTCGCGCACCCCCGCCACGACCTCGACGCGGTGGTTGGCGCGCGGGTCGCGCAGGACGTCGCGCACGCTCCCGCACGCCCCGGTCCGCGGCTCCCAGGCGGCCAGGACCACCCGCGCCAGGCGCGCGAGCTGGATGGCGCCGGCGCACATGGTGCACGGCTCCAGGGTGACCACCAGCTCGCAGCCGTCCAGGTGCGAGTCGCCCAGCGCCGCCCCGGCCGCGCGCAGGGCCAGCACCTCGGCGTGGGCCGTGGGGTCGCACGCGGACTGCCGGGCGTTGGCCGCCTCCGCCAGGACCCCGCCGTCGGGACCCAGGACGACGGCGCCCACCGGCACCTCGCCCGCACGACCGGCGGCAGCGGCCAGGGCGAGGGCGCGGTCCATGGCGTCGCCGTAGCGCACCTCGGTCAGCCCCGTGCTCATGCGGCCAGCCTGCCGCATTCCGAGACGACGCCGAAATGTAACCCACTTCATACTCACCGACCGGAACCGTAGGCCCCACGCAGCCTGCGACCCCCTTCTTCCGGCGGGAATCCGCCCCTTGAAGTTGCCACCGCCACCCGCACCTGCCAGGCTCTGTTACTGACATCACCACAGTGAACGGAGTCATACCAGTATGGAACCGCCGGCGACCAGCATGCCCGACCCCGCAGACAAAGCAGACAAACCCGAGACCGCCGACCTGGGCGCCCCCGCTCCCGCCGTCGAGGCCCCCGCCAGTCCCCCTCCCGACCCTGTCGCCGTCGGCGCCCCCGCGCCCCACCCCATCAACTGGGGCGTCTTCCTCTCCTCGGCCGTCATCATCGCCGTCGTGGCCGCCGGCGCCATCATCTCCCCCGCGACCGTGCAGGACGCCTTCGACGCCGCCGTCGCCTGGGCCGGGAAGTGGTTCGGCTCCTTCTACATCTTCCTCATCACGGCGGCGATCGTCTTCGTCGTCCTGCTCGCCCTGAGCAGGTACGGGCAGGTGAGACTGGGCCCAGACAACTCCACCCCGGACTTCTCCACCTTCTCCTGGGCCGCCATGCTCTTCGCGGCCGGCATCGGCACCGGCATCATGTTCTTCTCCATCGCCGAGCCCGTGGCCCAGTACGTGCACCCGCCCACCGGCGAGGGCGAGACCATCGAGGCCGCCCGCCACGCCGTCGTCCTGGCCATCTTCCACTACGGGATCTCCGGCTGGGGCGTGTACGCGATCATGGGCATGGCCATGGCCTACTTCGCCTACCGGCGCCGCGACGCGCTGGCGGTGCGCTCCACGCTGCGCCCGCTGCTGGGCCGCCGGGTGGACGGCTGGATCGGCGACGTCGTCGACACCGCGGCGCTCGTGGGCGGCGTATTCGGCATCGCGGCCTCGCTGGGGGTCGGCGTCGTCCAGCTCAACGTGGCCCTCGACATCCTCTTCGGCATCCCGCAGGGCACCGGCGGGCAGATCGGCCTCATCGCGCTGTCCGTCGTCATGGCCACGATCTCGGCCACCACCGGCGTGGACCGGGGCGTGCGCGTGCTGTCCAACATCAACGTGGTCCTCGCCATCGGCCTGGCCCTGTGGGTCCTGATCAGCGGCGACACGGCCTTCCTCATGGACGCGCTCGTCGGGAGCGTCGGCGACTTCATGGTCCAGTTCCCGCAGCTGACCCTGGAGACCTACGCCTACAACCGGCCCGAGGAGTGGCTCAACAGCTGGACGCTGTTCTTCTGGGCGTGGTGGATCACCTGGGGGGCCTTCGTCGGCATGTTCCTGGCCCGGGTCTCCCGCGGCCGCACTCTGCGCGAGTTCATCCTCGGGGCCCTCATCCTGCCCTTCTCCTACGTGGTGATGTGGGTGGCGATCTTCGGCAACAGCGCCCTGGACCTCATCCGCTCGGGCGACACGGGCTTCGCCGAGACCACCATCTCCAAGCCGGAGCAGGGTCTGTACCTCCTGCTCGACGCCGCCGGCGGGAAGCCCATTATCGCGATCGCGCTGTTCGTCGGCATCCTCTTCTACGTCACGAGCGCCGACTCGGGGGCGCTGGTCATGTCGAGCCTGTCCAGCCGGATCAAGGGCGAGAGGGAGGACGCCGCCCCGTGGCTGCGGATCTTCTGGGCGACCCTGACCGGCATCCTCACGGTCGCCATGCTCGTGGCCGGGGGCGTGCCCATCCTCCAGCAGGCGACCCTGGTGATGGCGCTGCCATTCAGCTTCATCCTCGTGGTGATCATGGCCTGCCTGCTCAGGGCCCTCCACCAGGAGGCGAGCCTCAACCAGGCCCGCTCGCGCGCCTACCGCAACCGCCAGGTCGGCTTCACCGGCACGGCGGCGGGGCTGCGCCGCATCTCCTGGCGCGACCGCCTGTCCCACACCTTCGCCCACGTCAGTCCCGAGCAGGCCCAGCGCGCCCTGGACGAGCGCATCGTGCCCGCCCTGGAGGCGGTGGCGGCCGAGCTGGCCAAGGAGAGGCTGGAGGCGGAGGTCCACGTCGAGGGCCGGGAGGCCGACGACCCCGACGACGAGCGCACCTACCTGGGCCGCGTCACCCTGCTGGTGACCGACCCGAACAACGAGGCGCGCGACGGCGAGATCGAGCCCGAGGTCCTCGAGCGGGCGGCCGGCCGGCGGATCTTCCGCTACGTGGTGCGCATGGTCGAGGCCCCGGCGCCCTCCTACGGCGGCGGCATGAATGAGGCCGACGACGTCACGGTGCGCCTCGAGGTGCGGCTGCGCGGCGGCGGGGTGGGCTACGACATTATGGACTGGTCGGCCGACCAGGTCTCCCACGACGTCCTCGACCACTACGAGCGCTGGCTGGAGTACCTGGGCACGAGCAGCACCGCGCGCGCCTGAGCCGGGCGGGGCGCCGCCCCCTCCAGCCGGGCGGGGCGCCGCCCCGGTCGCGTCTGCCCGCTCCTTTCGCCGAGATCGGTCGTATTCCGCGTCGAGATCGGTTCAAGGGGCGGGCGGTCTCTTCTGTCTGCTCTGTCTGCTCTCCGACGCCGTCAGGGGCTCCCGGGTGTCGGCCTTGACCGGAAAACTTGACCGGAAAAGGTGGCTCCCACGCACTTTTAGCGCTGGTCCCCGCCCTGCCCTCGTCGCAGAACCGCAGAATCACGCCGATCCCCGCCGCGCCCAAGACCGCTGAGCGCCTTAAAAGTGCGTGGGAACCACCTTTTTTCCACCGCACAGCACCACTTGACGACTGAGTCCTGGCGGGGCGGGCCGTCAACACCGACGGCGACCCGCAGCCGGCCCGCACCCCGGCGCCCGCCCCCGCAGCCCCTTCGCCGAGATCGGGCCGCCTCCGCGCCGGAGCCGGCCCGAAGAGCCCACCGGACGCCGCAATCCACCGGCGCCCGCCTCAAGGGCCGGCCGGGACGGGCCCCGAAGACTGCGAACGGGCGCAGCGCGCGGGCGCCCGTGCGGGGCGCGCCGGAACGTGAACGTACCTTCCCAACGTCAACGTACCTTTCTCCCATCCTTCTGGGGGCAGAGGCCAGAAGGATGGGAGAAAGGTACGTTCACGCGACGAAGGTACGTTGACGTTGGGGCTCGCCGGGCCCGCCCGCGGCCTCCGCGCCCGGAATCACCCGTCTAGGCTACGGAACCCGCCCAGGTGGCGCCTTCTCGCGCTCCGTATGACCAGGCGAATGCGCAGGCGCCAAGAATGTCGCCGACGACAGCCGGCACCATCGGTCCCGAAAAGGGAACGGCGCAGCGGGGCCGATGCTCGACAAGACCCGTCAACGACGAGACAGGGTCCGGCATCGGTGGCCGGCAGCGACCGCATCAGAACCGATCTCGACGCGGAACCGGACCGATCTCGACGAAGGGAGCGTCGCCCACAGGGACCCGCCCGCACTCCGCCGGGAAACGCGCGGCACGCATCGGCCCTTCGGTCCCACACCCGCAAGGCCTGTCCGATGCTCTGCCCACGGCGGGCCCGGGAGGCGACGACGACGCTCCCCTCCGCAGGCCCGCAACTGGATGGCCCGACCCCGCGGAAGACCGAGGCGCTCGCACTCATGGCGGAGGGGCCGCCCAACGGACAGATCGCGCAGCGGCTGGTGCTGTCAGACGGCGCGGTAGCCAAGCACGTGGCGAATATCTTCCTCACGCTGGGACCTGCCGCCGGGCGAGGAGGCGAGGAAGCGAGGAGGACCGCCGCGTGCGGGCCGTGCTCACCCGGCGGCGCGCCCGCACCCGACCGCTTACTACGCTCCTTTGTCCCTTACTGTACGGCGGGAAGAAGCGTAGTAAGCGACTTATGGCCGCGGGTGCACGACGGCGCGCGCCGCGGCGAGCGCGAGCAGGACCACAGCGGCCACCCCGGTCACTACGGCGCAGGCGACCAGCACGACGTGCATCGCGTGAATGTAGGCGCCGCAGGCGGCGACTCGCAGGGTGGATGCCGCCGGGTCCGGCATCCGGGCTGCGGTGGCGAACGCCGTCGTGACCGAGCCGCTGACGGCGGATGCGGCCGGATCGGGCAGGGTGGCCGCCAGGTCCGCGACCCCCTGTCCGTAGCGATTTCCGGTCAGCGAGCCGAGCAGGGCAATGCCCAGGACTGCGCCGAGCTGACGAATCGCATTAAGAAGAGCCGCCCCCGCGCCGCCGCGCTCATTGGGAACGGCGCTCATGGCCGCCTGGATCCCGTAGGCCTGGCCGATCCCCAGGCCGAGGCCCGCGACGAGCAGGCCCCAGAACATGGGCCGGTAGCCGCTCATCGCACTCGTGGCGGAGCACAGCCACAGGCCGGCGGCGGCGAGCGCCATCGCTGCGGGAAGGATGAGCTCGCGCGCGGCCCGGACTCGTGACAGGCCGGAGGAGATCACCGCCCCGATCACGGCTGTCAGGGCGACGGGCATGAGCATGAGTCCCCCTGCGGCCGCGTCGTGGCCGAGGATGGTCTGCAGGTAGTCCGGGGTGACGAACAGCAGGCCGAACAGCACGAAGTTGATGCCCATCAGAACCAGGGACGAGACCCGGAAGCGGTGATGAGCGAGCAGGCCGAGGTCGGTCAGATGGTCGCGGGCGCGGAGCTCGACGACGACGAATACGGCGAGCGCGAGAGCACCCGCCGCGATCGGGCCCCACGTTGCAAGTGCGCTCCAGGTGTGCTCGGCATTGATCAGACCCCAGGTGATGAGGGCGAGGCCGAGCGCGGTGGCGATGATCTGGACGACGGGCAGGCCGCGTCGGTCGGTTGCCGGGCGGCCAGCGGGGACGAGCCCCAGGCACATGGCGAGGACGACGACGGCGACGGCGATGTCGAGCCAGAACATGGCCCGCCACCCCCACCTGTCGATCATCGACCCGCCGACCAGCGGGCCGAGCGGCGCGCCGACGGCCCCGGCGGCCGTCCATGTCGCGGTGGCCAGGGCCCTGCGCGCATCGCCGAACATCTGCGGGATGAGGGCCAGCGACATCGGCGTGAAGACCGAGGCGGCCAGCCCCATGACCACACGGGCGGCTATGAGGACGCCGACCGACGTGGACACGGCCGCCAGGCACGCCCCCGCGCAGAAGCCGACGACCCCGGCCACGAGCAGGCGCCGGTGTCCCAGCCGGTCGCCGAGAGCCCCGCCCGGCAGCAGAACCGCCAGAAAGGCGAGGTTGTAGGAGGAGACGACCCACTCGAGCTCGCCCGTGCTCGCCCCGAGCCCCGCGGACAGGGCCGGGAGCGCGACGTTGATCATGGTCGTGTTCATGAACAGCAGGACCATGCCGAGCGACAGGGCCGCCAGGCCGAACCAGTTCGACGTGCGATTCTTTCTCATATGTTAGAGACTAACATATGAGAGGAGGAGAGGTGCACCAAGGACGGGCGCCGCCGGTGCGACAGTGGAAGCGGACCGATCTCGACGCGGAACTCGACCGATCTCGGTGAAAGGGCGGGAGGGAGGTGGGAGGAGGGGTCCGTACAATCGCGGGCATGACCAGCACACCGGGCACCTCGGGCGGCCGGCGCACCCGCAAGAAGCTCGCCACCCGACGCGCCATCCGCCGCACGGCCCTGGACCTGTTCACCGCCCGCGGCTTCGACGCCGTCACCGTCGAGCAGATCACCGAGGCCGCCGACGTGGCGCCCATGACCTTCTACCGCCACTTCGGCACCAAGCAGGCCCTCGTCCTGGACGTCGCCTTCACCGACCGCATCGCCCGCGCCCTCGACCAAGCGCTCACGCCCCCGGAGCCCGGCCGCTCCCCCGACATCGAGCGCGCGCTCGACGTCCTGCTCGCCGACGCCAACCAGTGGCTCGACGACCTGGCTCGCAGGACCCGCCTCATCCGCGACAACCCGGCCCTCCAGGACGCCCTGTGGCAGCACTCCACCACCTGGACCGCCGTCATCGAGCGCCACCTGCCCGACGACGGCCTGGCCGCCCGCGCCCGGGCGCGGGCCATCACCGGCGTCGTCATCGAGGCCGTCCTCGCCTGGCCCGGCTCCGCAGGCGAGTCCGTCAGCCCGACGACGGCCTCCCTGCGCGAGTGCCTCGTCCGGGCCCTGGCCGTCATCCGCACGACGCAGTCGGAACCCTCCCGGCCCGCCTGAAATCGCTTACCGCACCTCTTCCCCTTTACTGCATGAGGAAAAGGAGCGCAGTAAGGAGGGGAAGAGGCGCGGTAAGCGCAGTAAGCGATTTCATGGCCGTGGGCGCGGTCGCGGTTCGGCGCGTCGGGCGGGCCCGCACCCCGTAGGCTGATCTCATGCGTCTTCACGTTGCTGATCATCCGCTCATCGATCACAAGCTCTCCGTCCTGCGTGATCGGACGACGCCGTCAGCGGTCTTCCGCCAGCTGGTGGACGAGCTCGTCACCCTGCTGGCCTACGAGGCCACTCGCGAGGTGCGCGTCGAGAAGGTCGAGATCGCCACCCCGGTCGCGACCGCCCACTGCCTGCGTCTGGCCGAGCCGGGGCCCATTGTCGTGCCGATCCTGCGGGCGGGCCTGGGCATGCTGGAGGGCATGACCCGCCTCCTGCCCACGGCGGAGGTCGGGTTCCTGGGTATGCGGCGCGACGACGACACCCTCGAGGTCGAGACCTACGCCAACCGCCTGCCGGACGACCTGTCGGGTCGCCAGTGCTTCGTCATCGACCCCATGCTCGCCACCGGTCACACCCTGGTCGCCGCGATCGAGTACCTGCTGGAGCGGGGAGCCCGCGACGTCACCGCCATCTGTCTCATCGCCGCCCCCGAGGGCCTCAGGACCCTGGAGGCCACCGTGGGCGGCCGCGCGAACGTCACCGTCGTCACCGCGGCCAAGGACGAGCGGCTCAACGAGCACGCCTACATCGTCCCGGGCCTGGGCGACGCCGGTGACCGGCTCTACGGCATTATCGACTGAATCGGCTGACGCCCGAAGGCGTTCAGGGCGCTTACTGCGCCCCCTTACCGGGATCGTGTCGTGCGGCCTCGGGGCACGGCTGCGTGCTCGGGGCGCGATTGCACATGGGAGAAAGAGACCCCGCGAGAGCAAGCACCATTTTTCCGCATGATTCCGCGAATCATCGCTGGCAGTCAAGATCGAGTGAGCGGCTCCCATGTGCACAGGAGGGGGTCTGCGCACATGGGAGCGTCGCGCACGCGGCGAGCCATTCCACACTTCCGCATGATTCCGGGGTTTTGTGCCGGGCATGCCGCTCGCGAATGTGCAACCCGATCGGCAAGGTGCTCCAGGGCCCCCGGCCGAGCGGCCCTGCGGGGCGCGCATGAGCACTCTTGTTAGGTAAGCCTTGCCCATCATAGGCTTCCAGAGTTCGCCGTTACTCTTTCGTGCCCGAAGGACCCCCATGCAGCTCTCCCGCAAGCGCTTCCTCCTCGCCTCCCTCGCCGCGGCCACGAGTACCGCCCTGGGCGCCTGCTCTGGCGCATCGGACTCGGGCGGCACCGACGACACCCGCACCATCACCGACCACGCCGACAAGCAGGTCACCCTGCCCGCCACGATCACGCGCGTGGCCATCGACCAGATCCCGATCGAGTCGACCTACATCGCCTACTTCGATGGCTCGGCGCCCAACCTCGTCGGCATGAGCGCGGCCCGGGTGGCCGCCCTGAAGGAGACCGTCGCCGCCCAAATCGCCCCCGAGATCCTTGAGGTCGACACCTCCTACTACGACAACGGCGAGCTCAACGTCGAGTCGCTGCTGGCGCTCAACGTCGACGTTGTCCTCTACAACGCCCACAACACCGAGCACGGCCAGATGTTCGACAAGGCAGGCATCCCCGCAGTCGGCTTCACCACGACGGGTGACCCGACCAGCACCTACGCCGACTGGATGCACCTGCTGGAGGACGTGTTCAACGAACCCGGCAAGATGACCGACAAGATCTCCCTGGGCACCGGGTACGTCGAGGACGCCCAGGCGCGCGCCGCGAAGATCGCGGAGACCGACAAGCTCTCGGCGCTCGTGCTCATGGGTGTGGGGGATGGCAAGCTCACCGTGGCCGCGGGCACCGAGGGCTGGTTCACCGACTGCTGGGCCAAGCGCATGAACTACACCGACGCGGCCGCGGGCACCGAGGGGTCCGCCCTGCCGGTCGACCTTGAGACGGTCCTGAGCTGGGACCCCGACTCCATCCTGGTGACGGGCAAGGGCATGAGCAACCTGACCGCGAAGGACATCCTGGCGGGAAGCGTTGACGGCGTCGACTTCACCCAGCTGAAGGCGTACAAGAACAAGGCGGTCTACTCCACCGGCCTGGGCATGTGGAACTGGTTCACGCCCAACCCGGACGCGCCGCTGGCCACCTACTGGGTCGGCTCCAGCCTCTACCCCGACAAGTTCACCGACATCGACCTGCCCGCCCTGACAAAGGACTACTACAGCAAGATGTACGCCACCGATCTCACCGACGAGCAGGTCAAGACGATCATCAACCCGGACGCCTGATGCGGACCCCCTTCCTGCGCCGGGGCCGCCTGCGCCCCTGGGTGCTGCCGCTCCTGGTCGTCCTCATCCTGGTCTGCGCGGCTCTGGCCATTCTGGCGGGCCGCTACGGCGTGAGCCCGAGGCAGATGGTCGGAGCGATCAGCGCCCGTATCGGGGGCGGGATCTACCCGGATCGGAAGGCCGACTCGGTCGTGTTCAATCTGCGGCTGCCCCGCATCACCGTCGCGGTCCTCATCGGGTCCGGGATGGCGGTGTCGGGCGCTGCCTTCCAGTCGCTCTTCTCCAACCCGCTGGCCACCCCGGACACGCTCGGCGTGGCATCGGGGACCTGCGTGGGCGCCGTCGTTGCCCTGCTGCTGGGCTGGGGGATGAGCGGCGTGCAGCTGACGGCGCTGGTGGCGGGCCTGGTCACGGTGGCGATCACGACGGCGGTGGCGCGACGGCGCGACGGGGGCACCGATGTCGTCACGCTGGTGCTGGCCGGCGTCATCGTGTCGGCCATGGCGGACGCCGTCCTGTCGATGCTCAAGCTCACCGCCGACCCCACCAGCAAGCTGCCGGAGATCACCTACTGGCTCATGGGCTCCCTCATGGGGGCGTCCTGGTCGCAGATCGCGCTGGCGGCGCCCTTCATCGTCATCGGCTCCGGGGGCATTGTGGTCCTGCGATGGCGGCTCAACGTGCTCGCCCTGTCGGAGGACGAGGCGCGGGCCGCGGGCGTGGACGTCCGCAGTCTGCGCATCACGCTGATCGTGTGCGCGACGGTCGTGACCGCCTCGGTGATCTCCCTGTGCGGGCAGGTCGGATGGATCGGGCTCATCGTGCCGCACGCGGCGCGGATGCTGACCGGGTCCGACAACCGCTACCTGATCCCGGTCTGCCTGCTGCTGGGAGCGAGCATCATGATCTTCATCGACACGGTCGCGCGCACGATCACCGCCTCGGAGGTCCCCGTCTCCGTCGTCACGGCGATCGTGGGGGCGCCCTTCTTCATCACGCTGCTGCGCCGCACGGGCGGGGTGCAGACGTGAGCGCGCGGCTGCAGGTGTCCGACGGCACCTTTCGCTATCCGGGCACACCGGCCCCGATCCTGGAGCACATCGACGTCGAGGTCGGGGACCGCGAGCTGCTGGCGATCCTGGGGCCCAACGGCGCGGGCAAGACGACGCTCCTGCGCACCATGCTCGGGCTGCAGAAGTGGGAGCTCGGGGCGACTCTCCTGAACGGCGTCGACCTGGCGACCCTGTCCCCCAAGGAGGTCGGGCGGCGGATCGCCTACGTGCCGCAGACGCGCAACTCCAACGCGACGGGCCTGACCGGTCTGGACATGGTGATGCTCGGACGCTGCCCGCACCTGCCGCTGCTCGCCCAGCCCGGACCGCGGGAGCGGGACATGGCTGAAGAGGCGCTGGCAGGCATCGGGGCGGAGGCGCTGGCGCTCATGCCGTGCCGGACAATGTCCGGCGGGCAGTTCCAGATGGTACTCATCGCCCGGGCACTGGTCGCCGAGCCGGAGGTACTGGTCCTGGACGAGCCCGAGACCGGCCTGGACTTCCACAATCAGCTCATCGTCCTGGACCTGCTGCGCACGCTGATCCGCGAGCGGGGGCTGAGCGTCATTATGAACACGCACTACCCCGCGCACGCCCTGGGGATCGCCGACCACGTGCTGCTCCTGGACTCCCAGCACCGTGCCACCTCGGGCCCGACGGGCGAGGTCATGGACGAGGCGACGCTCGCACGGGTCTTCGGGGTCGAGGTCTGCATCGGCCAGCTGGAGCACCGCGGGGAGGCGCTGACGACGGTCGTGCCGGTGCGGGTGCTGTAGGGGCTTGGAAAGCCGGCCTTGTCGGGCTCCCGACCCCACCCACCCGACGAGAATGTCCCGCTCCTCACCCGTCATGTCGAACGGTCGGCAACTCCCACTCCAGCGACGACAGTGAGGTGCCTGGTGTTTCTTGGACAGTGGTGGAAAGAGTACTGTTTTGAGAGATG
>ERZ773063.1551-NODE-1551-length-13359-cov-4.406419_pt1 | contig 13359 bp, 11 predicted proteins | sample MGYA00580625_ERZ773063 | MGnify/ENA primary metagenome ERZ773063 (study PRJEB29015, sample SAMEA2738022) | human oral metagenome | biome: human oral; feature: human-associated habitat; material: dental | place: China | collected 2042 ...
GGAACGGGGTTGCTCGGGTTTAACCTGATCTCTGCGCTCTCTTATGTGGCTCTGAAGCGTGGTATAGCCGTACGAATTCTTGCTCTCGTACGTGATGAGAAAAAAGCGACGGCACGTTTTCAGGAACTCTTGGCTGAGAGAGCACCACTTTCTTTTGTTCATGGTGATCTTATGACCATTCCTCCGATCGGAGAAACTGTGGACTACATTATTCATGGCGCAAGTCCGACAGCAAGCCGCTATTTTGCTGAACATCCAGTGGAGACCATCTGTGAGAATTTGACGGGAGCTATGACGCTTCTGGAGCTTGCGCGTGAGAAACAGTGCAGGTCATTTCTTTTTCTCTCCAGCATGGAGGTCTATGGTGCACTTCATCGAAGAGAAAAAGTGAATGAGAAACATGAGAGTTTTGTCGACACGATGTTTCCGCGAAATTCCTATCCTGAGGTAAAACGCATGATCGAGGCGCTTTGCTGTGCGTATGCTTCAGAATATGCTGTTCCCGCCAGGGTCATTCGCTTGACACAGACGTTTGGCGCAGGGGTGCATCATGACGATAGCCGCGTGTTTGCACAGTTCATGCGATCGGCGCTTCGGGGCGAAGACATCGTTCTAAAAACGCAGGGAGGGACAGAACACTCGTATCTTTATACGGCAGATGCAGTCACCGCAATACTCACGGTTCTCCTTTGTGGCAGCAATGGTGGAGCATATAATGCGGCAAATGAGGGGGCTTACTGCTCGATTCGTGAGATGGCGGAGTGTGTTGCAAATCTGCCTTGTGTTCGAGAGAAGTATGGTGATGCGGTTCATGTTGTCATCCGAGCGGATGAAAAGAGTGCCTCTGTCTATCCGCCGGAACTTTATATGAACCTTGATACGAAAAAGATTCAAATGCTTGGATGGCAGCCGCGCTGGGGGATGAAGGATATGTTTGAGCGAATGATTGGGACTCAGGAATAAAAGTTTGCATTAAATAATGGAGGGGGTCTATATTGGATACATGGATTGGTCTAGTCTTCCTAGTTATCGGAATGAATATAGCATCCTTATTTATGGGAAGGAAATGGATATCGATACTTGCTTTTTTGTTATTGCTGATTGTAACCATTGTGTCGGCTATTAGAAGTAACATTGGAGAAGATTATTCAGGGTATATTCCTCTTTTTCTCATATGTGATGTATCAAATGAAATTTTACCATATCCAGAGATTTCCTTTCAAATATTAACAACGCTGATAAAAAAGTATGAACTGGGCTATCAGTGTATGTTCGCATTTTATAGTATTTTTATTGGGTGTTTTATATGGGAATCGGCTAAACTATATACAAAAGATAGGAAGTATATTCTTCTGTTTATATCTTTATGGGTTGTATCAGCTTTTGATATAGGCTGGTGGTACTCGATGAATGTAATAAGGCAGTATCTGGCAGTCGCTGTGCTACTGTATGCATATAGATATTTGATAGAAAATAATACTGGAAAGTATATTGTTTGGTGTTTAGTTGCATCTTTTATCCATATAAGTGCCTTGTTAATGCTTCTTTTACCGTTACTGATAAAAATAAATATAAGAAAAGCAACTTATTTGGCCTTTGTTTTTATTGCTGTGATCCTGTCTTTTACACATTATAAATATATCTGGGTAGAGTGGATAATATCCAGTCTTGGGATTTATGAAAGTTATGTGGGATTCGTGCCAGGAGATACGAGCACTTCCTTGGGATTAAGTTCATATTTTTTTCTGTTTCAATTTCTTTTTTTAATAAACAAATTGCAATGGTCTAGAAAAGATGAATATGTACTAGGCGTTATAATATCCCTGTGCACAATAATGAAGTTTATATTAGTAAGGCCGTATAGCAGAATGACAGCATATTTCTCAGTTGTTTTTATAGCTGCGTGGATAGTAATGTTGTGTCAACATAGAATTAAACAAAAGGCGTTATTGATTGTGATGATCATGCTATTTTATAGTGCTTCTTTTTTGTATAGTATAGATGTAACCCAACATGGGCATGAGGCTGATGCGAGACCATCTGCTGGAAATATCACATATGAAGTTAACATGAATTTTTTCGATGATAGGTAAGTATGCTTGATATGAAAAAAGGTAAAATAAAATCTCTTTATGGTTTCTTTGCAGTGTTCGGGTCAAATCTTTTATCACTTTTTATTTCTGTGCTCATTACATTGCTCTTTCCTAAAGTGTTGTCTGAAATAGATTATTCTTATTTTCAGTTGTATATATTTTATTCATCATTTGTTGTTTTTGGTCATCTTGGCATCGTTGATGGGATCTATTTGCGATATGGAGGACTTTTTTATCACGAATTAAACTTCACCTTGTTGAATGCTCAATTCAAAGTTTTAATTTTTGTCGAATGTTTGATAGCGCTTTTTCTGTTGCTTATAGGCTTATATGAACCCGTTTATGAAAAAAGTATTGTATTTATAATATGTTCTATCGCACTCCTTCTGTCGAATGTTAGAATATTTTATTCTCAACTTTTGCTTACAACGGCAAGAATGAACGAATACGCTAGGGTCATGCTCCTAGAAAGACTTGTATTTATATCATTGAGCTTGTTATACTTTACAATAAGCCAACAGAATACTTTTGAAGTTGTTTGTTTGCTTGATTTGCTTGCTAGAGCGTGTTCGTATGTATATGTTAGAAAAATAATGCCAGAGATACAACTATTTGGTAAATTTGATTTAAGAAAAGGCGCTTCTGAGATAGTGATAAATTGGGGCAGTGGAATAAATTTATATTTTTCTAACATGGTCGGCATGATTTCAGTTGGGATTTTTAGATATTTGATTGAAAAAAAGTGGGATATTATTGCCTTTGGTAAAGTTTCTCTAGCTATAAGTGCTGTTGGATCTTTTGTCATTTTATCGAATGCTGCTAGCTTGGCGCTGTTTCCTGCAATGAGACGAATCGAGGAAATATACATGAAGGAAGGCTTTATCATTGCGAATGATATTTTGTGCTGGCTTGGACTGCTTTTGCAATGGTTATATTTCCCTTTATGTGGAGTATTGAAAATATGGCTACCAAATTACGCGGATAGTTTTTTTTACATGGGATTATTATTTCCGATGTGTGTGTATGATATAAAGTGGACTTCTTTAGAATCTACAATATTAAAAGTAAAAAGAAAAGAAAAATATATTTTGTATATAAATGGACTCAGCATTCTGCTAAGTAGCGTTTTTGGAATTTTTATTTGGCTGAATTTGTGTTCTCTTGCGAGTGCTATGATTGGAATAGTTATTGTTTTTCTATGTAAGCATATTATGGGATTGATTATAGTTAGGCGTCAATTAGCTATAGATAAATACTCTCTACATACAGAATGTATTACTTTTATAATAATAATATTGTATTATATGATTGTTGTGAATGCGGACACACTAAACGGAGGACTAATGTATGGTGCTTTGATGATCTTGTTGGGGGTTGGAGGGATACGACCAATAAGAAAGAAAATAGAAAAATTTAATACAGTATTTAAGAAAGCTTAGGAGGCTTTAAGATGTACATTGTTGACGGTTCTAAACTAAAGGAACTACAAAAGAAAACTCTAGAGTTGTTGCTTTATTTTAAGACCTTTTGTGATAAACATGATCTTGAATTTTATTTAGCAGGGGGATCGTGTTTAGGTGCTATTAGACATAATGGCTTTATACCCTGGGATGACGATATAGACTTAATGATGAAAAGAGCTGATTATGAACGCCTGGAAGAGTTGTGGAATAAATATGCAGATGTGGAAAAATATTCGTGTATTCGCCCGAACGAACAAGTTATAAATGGGAATAAGTACATAACAATTCATGACAACCATACAACACATATTCAAAAGGGAAAAGAGTATTTTGATACAAATCATGGAATAGCTCTCGAAATTTCACCTTTGGATGGTTATCCGGAAAAATCATATCAAAGGTACATGCAGCTGTTTTGGGCAATTGTGTTTTCTTTGTATGCTAATCAGTTGCCAACAAAAAAGTTTGGATGGTTTATAGAACAAACTTGTAATATCCTGTTAAAGTTGGTTTCTAGTAGAGAAAATCAATATAAGATATTTCATTTTGCAGAAAGACAGATGAGTAAGTATAAAATAGATGACTGTTCCTGTTATGCGACATTGACAGCTTTTGTTCATATATCGCATAAATATCCGAAGAAAATGTTTGAAAAAGCGATGTACATTTCATTTGAAGGACATAGTATGCCAGTACCACAGGACTACGATCTATACTTAAAAATACTGTATGATGATTATATGACACTTCCCCCCACAGACGAGCAAAAACCTAAACACGAATGTATTTATATGGATCTAAAGAATAGCTACCTTAAGTATAAGGGAATATACTATCCGACAAAGAGAGATAAGTGATTTAGGAGTGGCATTCGTATGATTTTTATACACTAGTTTTTCCGTATGAATAACTGTCTAGAAGAAAAGAAGGGAAAGAATGAATACCACTGCAATACTGATTTTGTCATGTGATAAATATGCTGATATTTGGGATGCGTTTTTTTTCGACTTTTATAACAAATGGCCGAACAACAAGTATCCCGTATACTTGCTGTCGAATTATAAAACGTATGAAAAACATGGAGTAAAAACGATTTGTGTAGGTCAAGATATTACGTGGAGTGCAAATTTAAAAACAGCGTTGGATTGCATTGAAGAAGAAAATATACTAACGATATTCGACGATTTGTTTATGACGGATAACATGAAACCTGAGAATGTAGATGAAATGATACGACTTTTTTGCCAAAAGAAAATGAATTATCTCCGATTAAACCCACTTCCACCACCAACTGGAAAAAGAGATAAAAAGATAGGTGTTGTTAGAAAGGGGGAGCTATATAGATCATCGGCAGTGTTTTCTATTTGGAAAAAATCAGTGTTGTTGGATATTTTGGATGAAAAAGAAAATGCTTGGGAGTTTGAGATAATTGGATCGGCTAGGACTGATAAATATGATGAGTGGTATTCTTGCCTGACAACAACGATTCCATATTTAAATCTTATCATTAAAGGGAAATATGATCCGAGAGTGTACGATATATTAAAAAGAAAAGGCATAGAATTACCTGACTCAAGAGCAATAATGACTACCAAGGAGTTATGTATATATATCTTTAAGGAATATCGAAGCTTGTTATTTCAAAAAATAGTGCCATGGAGCATGAGAAGAAAAATAAGACAAAGATTTGATAGCTTTAAGAGTTCTGGACAATGACTATCGTATTAAAAATTTTTAATGATGTACGAATAGGAGGCATTCTATGAAAAAAGCGTTTATTACCGGGCTCACAGGACAGGACGGCTCGTATCTTGCAGAGTTTCTTCTTGAGAAAGGATATGAGGTGCATGGGATTATCCGCCGTGCAAGTGTTGCGAATACGTCTCGTATTGATCATTTGATGAAGGATGTTCATGTCTACTACGGGGATATGATTGACTCGTCGAACCTCAGCCGACTGATGGAGAAAATTCAGCCGGATGAGATTTACAATTTGGCTGCACAGTCTCATGTGCAGGTTTCCTTTGATGTGCCCGAGTTTACGGCTGATGTGGATGGCCTTGGCACGCTTCGCTTGTTGGATGCAATTCGTGAAATGCGGAGCGGCACTCGTTTCTATCAGGCATCGACGAGTGAACTTTTTGGTGGGCTTCCTGAGACTGCGCCGCAGAGTGAGAAGACCCCGTTCTATCCGAAAAGTCCGTATGGCGCAGCGAAGCTCTATGCCTACTGGATCACGGTCAACTTCAGAGAGGCTTATCATCTGTATGCGTGTAATGGTATCTTGTTCAACCATGAATCACCGCGCCGTGGTGAGAACTTTGTGACGAAGAAGATTACGCGCTCGGTTGCACGTATCGCGCAGGGGCGACAGGATAAATTGTCTTTGGGCAATCTGGACGCAAAGCGTGACTGGGGCTTTGCGAAGGATTATGTCGAGGCGATGTGGCTGATGCTGCAGCAGGACGAGCCGGATGATTTCGTGATTGCAACGGGCGAGACGCATACGGTGCGTGAGTTCACGGAACTTGCCTTCCGTCACATAGGTGTGGAGCTTGCATGGGAAGGCGAAGGCGTTGAAGAGAAGGCATATGATCGTAGGACGAACCGCCTTCTTGTCGATGTCGATCCGAGATTCTTCCGTCCCGCCGAGGTGGAGTTCCTGTGGGGAGATCCGACCAAGGCAAAGGAAAAACTGGGGTGGAGGAATAAGACAAGCCTTGCACAACTGGTCGAGATTATGATGGATTATGATATAAAGTTTGATAATTATGGCGGTGATCACAAATGATTTTATTAACAGGCGCTACAGGGTTTCTTGGAAAGCGTGTTGCAAAAAAACTGGAAGAACGCGGCTTGGAGTTTCATAAAACTTCTCAATCGTTGGGGATGGATTTGCGGGACGCATCTGCTGTTCATCGGCTGTTTACGGAAGTGAAGCCGGATAAGGTTATCAACTGCGCTGCATATGTGGGCGGTATTCAGTTTGGTTATAAGCACCCTGCCGAGCTGTTTCGTAATAATCTGCTGATGACAATCAATCTCCTCGATGCCTGTAGGGATTTTTCTGTACAGCGTCTTGTCAATCCAATTTCTAACTGTGCCTATCCGGCACGTGCGACCTTCTTCAAGGAGGATGAGTTTTGGGAAGGTCCGCTTCATGAGTCGGTAATGGTCTACGGACACGCGCGTAAAACCTCATGGGTCGGTGCGTGGGCGTACGAAAAGCAGTACGGCTTGGACACGTTGAATTTGATTCTTTCCAATATGTATGGGCCGGAGGATCATTTCGAGGAAGAACGTTCTCATGCACTCGGGGCACTCATCATGAAAATTGTGAAGGCGAAGCGTGAAAATCTTCCCGAGGTCATTGTATGGGGCTCCGGCAAGCCCGTGCGCGAATGGCTCTATGTTGATGATGGTGCGGAGGCGATGGTGCGTGGCTTGGATGCACCGCATTCAGAGCAGCCGGTGAATATTGGTGTTGGCAAGGGAATTTCCATCATCGACATGGCAAAGATCATCCAGGAGGATGTCGGTTATACGGGTGAGTTGAAGCTCGACCCATCAAAGCCGGATGGAGCGCCGTATAAGACAGTCGATGGAACGAGGGGGGGCGAACTTCTTGGATGGCGGCCGGAGAAAGATTTTCATGTTGGGATTCGGGAGACTGTTCAGTGGTATATGGAGCATTGCTAAAGTGCTTCTTATGTTTGTTGTAATTTGATTGAAATGAGGTACATACATGAAAATCGTAAAATCTCCAAGCGGGAAGATTTTAGCGAAACATATCACGGCAGAGGATATTCAGGATGGTCTTGGCTTCTTCTCGGATGATAGTGATTTTATTCAGATTGGAACATGGCGTTATGAAGCGGGTAAGGATCTGTTGGCACATCAGCACAATCTCGTAGAGCGTACAGTGGAGCGCACGCAGGAGGTGCTTGTGATTCAAAAAGGTTTGATTCAGGCGAGCATTTTCGATGAGGATGAGGCACATACTCTGCTGGAGCGATTTGACGTAAAGCAGGGAGAAGTTTTGATTCTGCTCCATGGAGCGCACGGCTATAAAATCTTGGAAGATGGTACGCAGGTCGTGGAGATAAAAAATGGCCCCTATCTTGGTGCCGAGATTGATCGGGTACGTATCTGAATATTGCATGGGGAGGTATTTTCGATGAGTCAGTTTATCAATCAGATGGAGCCGTGGTTTGACGAGGCTGAGGCGAACGCTGTTCATGAGTATATGAAGTCCGGTGGTTGGGTAACGGAGTTCCGTAAGACACGTGAATTTGAAGACCGTATCGCTGAATATACGGGCGCGAAGTTCTGCTCAGTTGTTGCAAATGGTACGGTCAGCCTATCGATTGCCTTGATGGCGTGTGGTGTCAAGAAGGACGATGAGGTTATCGTCCCGGACTACACCATGGTAGCAACGCCGAACTCCGTAGAGCTGATTGGCGCGAAGGCTGTGTTCGTAGACATTAATCGTCAGAACCTTTGCATGGACTTTGAAAAGATGAAGGCGGCGATTACGCCGAAGACGAAGGCAGTCATGCTGGTGACAATCAACGGACGGTATCCGGATGAGATTGAGCGGTTTGCCTCCTATTGCAAAGAAAAAGGACTCTATCTGATTGAGGATGCTGCACAGTCTCTTGGCTCGCGTGTGAATGGGAAACATCTCGGACTGTTCGGCGATATTGGCAGTTTTTCATTCAGCGCGCCGAAGGTAATTACCACCGGGCAGGGGGGGGCTCTCATTACCGATAACGAGGAACTTTTTGACCGTATCAAGAAGATTCGTGATTTCGGACGTTCACAAGGCGGCATCGACCATTATCTTATCAAGGGGTGGAACTTCAAGTTCACGGATCTGCAGGCAGTTGTCGGACTGGAACAGATGAAGAAACTTGCCTATCGTGTCGAGCGCAAGAAGGAAATCGGAAAACTGTATGAAAAGCTGCTTGCCGATGTCAAGCAGGTCGAATTTATTCCGACGAATTACGAGAATACAACTCCGTGGTTTATTGATATTTTGGTCGAGGATCGTGCGGGTCTGAAGGCATATCTCAATGAGCATGGCGTTGGATCACGTGACTTCTATCCGCCGCTCCATGCAGAACCTGCCTATGGCTATGAGGGCAGTTACCCTGTGACGGAGGAAATCTCGCGCAAGGGGCTCTGGCTTCCGTCTGCAGCACAGCTGACGGATGAAGAAATTGGCGTGGTGTGTGAACATATAAGAGGATATTTTACCTGATTCTGTATATTCCAGATAGTTTTGCTATATACTCAATGTATAGTAAGACTATCTGGAAGGGCATATAAAGTTATTTATGTGAAAATCTATAAATAACTTTATATGGTATATTGTTAGATGGAGATACCAAAATGAGATATTTAGTTACAGAACAATTTTTAGGAATGATATTTTCTTCATTGATAGAAAATAATATTTTTGAAATTTCATTCTCAGATTTAAATATATTAGAAAAACAAGCAGATCAAGTCTTGAGAAAGAAAAACAAGACGATATTGATGGTATGTTCTAATGCTGGTATTTTTGGTATTGAAGAATATAACGATTTTTTTGATGTTGAAGAGCATAAAATCATGTTACAACAAAAATTGAGAGAAAAAGAAAATAAAGAACATGTCCTTGAAAAAATTACGGATTATTTTACCATAGGTATACCAAAAGACATACAAGAAACTTTAAAAGAGGCTGTTAATACCTATACAATGAGGTCAACTAATGTCGGATAAAATTATTAAAGATGCTATACATGGATATATATCTGTTGATAGATTCTTTATGAAAATAGTTGATAGTGCAGAGTTTCAGCGATTGAAATATATTGAGCAGGGGAGTTTTAGAGTTTTATTTCCTGCAGCACGACATGACCGTTTTATACATTCTCTGGGAGTTTATCATTTGGCCTGTTTGTTTGCCGATAATTTTATTGATAATTTAAATGAAGATTTAAAAATCCCTAAGATTGATAATAAAATAATTGATAAAGTTAAGAAAACATTTTGCTATGCAGCACTTTTACACGATATAGGTCATGCACCGTTTTCGCATACTACGGAGAAGTTTTTTTTAAACAAGCAAAATGAAGTTGAAGGAAATGCTTTATTACAAACGCAATTCTTGGATGAGATACGCAACTGTTTATGTAATGTAGAAGATGATTATACAAGGTTTTACGAAGAATATAATACAATAAGTGTGAAACCAGCTCCGCATGAAATCATGAGTGCAACTATATTAGTGAAAAAAGCAAAAGTGTTTTTGGAAGATAATATTAATGAAATAGATTTGGCACTAGCTGCGCGGATGGTAATAGGGTGCACATTTAATTATGAAAATGACAAAAATACTACAGAACAGGATAAATACATCATTGGAATAAAAAACTGTTTTATTCGATTGCTTAACTCTAAAACAGTTGATGTTGATAAGTTGGACTATATTAAAAGAGATACAGATATGTCCGGATTTGCAAATGTTGTGATAGATATTGAGCGGTTGGCTAAATCTGTAACAGCCATAAACAAATTAGGATGCCTTTATCCAGCATTTCGTAAGAATGCACTCAGTGTTATTGATAATGTCTTTCGCGCTAAAACAGAACAGGGGATATGGATGGTTTCGCATCCCATTGTTATGTATGATGCAGAACTACTTTCGTTTTGTATCAATAGATTACGAAAACTAATAGACGAGAGCTATATAGATGAGGTTTTTTCCTTAGATGCAATCAGCGTAGAAGGTGTGATGGTAAAAGGGAAAAAATATAGTTTGGTTAATGATGTCGACATTAGTGCGGATTTAAAACAACATATTGAACAGAAAGATGGCTTCTCTGAATTGTATGATAGAAGGAAAAGACGCTCTCCGATATGGAAATCATACTATGAGTTTAAATATATTTTTGGTGTTGGGGAGAATGAAAGATTAGAGCAAATATGTGTCTTCTTTAGTGGATTGATTGAATTTATGAGGACGTCAAACATATTCTCTTTAAATCAAGAGTCTTTGAAAAAAATAAAAGATGAGGCTGATAGTAAAATTGTATCTAAAGCGGAGTTTTTGGAGCAATTTTGTTTAGAAGAACAAATGTTGTTTGATTTTGTCTTGATACAAGTTGCAAATTCTTTTTCTCCTAAAGTTTCAAATAAAGAAATATTTATAGCTTTTAATCGAAATATAAGAGATGATAATTTAAATTATGTAACCTATGAATTCTTGAAGAGTGGAAATTCTATTGAGGATGCAAGAAAAATGTTTTATCTATATAGCAGAGAAAAATTCTCAGATCAAAAATTAATGGCTTTTAGAAAAAAATTATTTGAAGAAATTGATTCAAGGGGAATCCAGAAAGTATAAGCATTTTCTTCGATATAATAAAAATTTAGAGAGACGATAAATATGCAGATTATTTTACTTTCAGGAGGAGCCGGAAAACGCTTATGGCCTCTGTCCAATGATCTCTATTCCAAACAGTTTCTGCGCCTGTTTAAACGCGAGGATGGAACTCGTGAGTCGATGATTCAGCGCGTAGTGCGTCAGGTGCAGAGTGCCGTTCCTGATGTATCCATTACGATTGCAACAGCTCGTGAGCAGCTGTCCTTGATTCGCCGTCAATTGGGGAATCAAGTAAATGTTTCTGTCGAGCCGTGTCGCCGTGATACTTTCCCGGCGATTGCTTTGGTTTCTGCTTATTTACATGATAAATGTGACGTGTCATATGATGAACCTGTTGCTATTTGTCCTGCTGACCCATATGTCGATGAAGAATTCTTTCTGACTATCAGGCGGTTGCTTACATCTATAGAATGTGGAGCTTCTGCCAACCTTCTGTTAATGGGGATTGAACCCACCTATCCGAGTGAGAAGTATGGCTATATTCTTCCGACTGCGAGAACAGAGCAGAGCCCCGTACATGCGTTTAAGGAAAAACCGGACGAGGAGCTTGCAGCCAGATATATCGAAAATGGAGCTTTATGGAACAGCGGCGTGTTTGTCTTCCGACTTGGGTATGCACTCGATAAATCTCGTCAGTTACTTGGAAGTGCAAGTTATGAGGAAATTTTGCATAGCTATGCGGATTTACCAAAAATCAGCTTTGACTATGCTGTAGTTGAAAAAGAAGAGAGTATTGCTGTTCAGCGATATTCGGGCACGTGGCTTGATGTCGGAACGTGGAATACACTTTCAGAGGTCATGTCAGAGTACTCTATCGGACGTGTCACAATGGATGAAGACTCTAATAATGTCCATGTTGTTAATACGATTTCTGTTCCTGTTCTTTGTATGGGAATAAAAAATGCGGTGATAGCTGCAAGTCCTGAGGGGATTCTCGTTGTGGATAAAGATCGCTCGAGTGCAATGAAACCTTATGTGGAAAATCTGCATACACCCGTGATGTATGCAGAAAAATCGTGGGGAGAGTTTCGGATCATTGATACAGAACCCAAAAGTTTAACCATCAAAATAACACTTACTCAAGGCGAGTCTCTTACTTATCATAAGCACGAACATCGTGACGAGACGTGGACGGTGATCGAAGGGCACGGTTGGGTGAAGCTCGATGGCAATGAATTTAGTGTTGTTGAGGGACAGACAGTAAGTATCCCCCGTGGAGCGTTTCACACAATACGGGCGGAGACGTTGCTGAAGGTGATGGAAGTTCAGACCGGTGAAGATATTGATGTAGAGGATAAGATTATGTGGCATCCCAACGTATAGATTCTGGTTGTAGAGGAAGATATTGACAAAAGTGGTAGGATTAAATGAGGGATTGGAAAATAGAGCAGGAAGGGGATATTATGAACTACCATACCATTACATTTCCGGAAAACAGACTATTCCTCGTCACCGGCGGGGCGGGCTTCATTGGCTCGAATCTGGCTGAGGCGGTTCTCGCGATGGGGCACAGGGTTCGTGTGTTGGACAATCTGTCGACGGGATATGCGAAGAATATCGCGGGATTTCGGGACAATCCGAGGTTCGAGTTCGTCGAGGGCGATATTCGGGATGCGGCACTCTGCCATCGCGTCTGTGAGAGTGTGGACTATGTGCTGCATCAGGCGGCGGCGGTGAGTGTGCCGGAGAGCATCGAGCAGCCGGTGGAGTACACGCTGACAAACATCGTCGGTACGGTCAATATGATGGAGGCGGCGGCGAAAAACGGGGTGAAGAAGTTCACCTATGCGTCGAGTGCTGCTGTCTATGGCGACGATGAGACGATGCCGAAGCGGGAGGAGATTGTCGGCAATCGACTCTCGACGTATGCGGTGACGAAGCTTGTTGCAGAGGAGTATGCCTACCAGTATACGATGCACTATGGGCTGGACTGCTACGGCATGCGCTACTTCAATGTCTATGGACGGCGGCAGGATCCGAATGGGGCATATGCGGCGGTGATTCCGAAGTTCATCGAGTGCCTGCTCAGAGATGAGCCGCCGACGATCAATGGCGATGGAGAGCAGTCGCGCGATTTCGTCTATGTGGAGGATGTTGTGCAGGCAAATCTCCTCGCGTGCGCTGCGCCACATGAGGCGGCGGGCGAGGCGTACAATGTCGCAGCGGGCAAGCGGTCGAACCTCAATGAGATGTATGCGGTGCTCAGTGCATTGTTCGAGAAGGACTTGAAGCCTGTATTTGGTCCTGAGCGCAAGGGGGATATCCGCCACAGCGGGGCGGACATCTCAAAGATCTGTAAGAACCTCGGCTATGCGCCGGAGTATGATTTCGCGAAGGGAATCAAAGAGGCGATTCAGTGGTATAAAGA
>ERZ773063.1560-NODE-1560-length-13331-cov-13.521091_pt1 | contig 13331 bp, 21 predicted proteins | sample MGYA00580625_ERZ773063 | MGnify/ENA primary metagenome ERZ773063 (study PRJEB29015, sample SAMEA2738022) | human oral metagenome | biome: human oral; feature: human-associated habitat; material: dental | place: China | collected 2042 ...
AAGGCTTTAGATTCTCATGCCCCTTCGCCATGCTACACGCTCACCACCTGCCTTTAAAAATTTACATCTCAGAAATACGAAGTGTAAAAAATCGCAAAAATTTATATTTCATACCTCCATCTCTCCCCCAACAGAAAAGCCGCCTCATGTGAGACGGCTTTTTGAGGGGGAATGGATGAAGGAGGTAGTGGCGACCTGACTCATCTCCAGGCCACTCACAATAACAGTATAACAGGTTTTCCGATGAAAAAAAGGAAGTAAAACGGAACAAAAACGGAAGTGAAATGTATGTTGAAAACTCAGTTGATTAAAATTTCATTTCTTCTTTTTAAGTTTAGGAACAGGAAGTCCGCGATCTTTAATTTCATTTTTCAACTCTTTCTTTTTCTCAGCAAAAAGTTTTTGTTCATGATCTCCATATGCTTTAATTACAGCTTCTTCATTACACATAAAAATATATGCACGCTTTAAATACGCATCATCAAAATCGAACTTATCTCCAATACAATGCTCCTTTTTTTCAGCGTCAACCCATACTCCTCGTTGCGCATATATGTATGGAAAAGATGACAATTGGTTCATAGGAATCCCCTTTCACAAATTATGATGACTTATTCTATCTCTTACGCTTTATGATTGCAACTATCTTATAAACAAAGTTTTAACTGTGCGGGTTTTACAATAACCCCAAACAACATGAGCGCTACATCTCGGAGAGTTTTCCTTCCTTTATCTCGTACCCACTTCTCCGTATAATTCAACGTCTCAGCAATTTCCGTCCACGAGTGCCCCCGCATATACCGCCCTTGTATCAGCTCCACATCTGCCTCATCCAGCGACTCAAAGGCTCGATCGATCGCCCGTATCGTCCGCTCCATATCATCTCTACGGATCCTCATATCACTTATATGCCCCTCTAACTTAATGCGTCTCGCTGCCGCCGCCTCCGTTGTAGTCAGCTCCCTTGTCCCGCCGCTGATGCGATCGTCTCCGTACTGGATAGAGGATATGGATTCATCACGTAGGATCATCTCCTGCGCCTCGATCTCCTCCGTGAGATTCGTGACGGCGACCTTCATCTTGTTGTAGCTCTGCAAGAGCCGCTTTGTCTCCCTGATATAGTCGCCGTACTCTCTCACTCTATTTCCTCCCGTCTATGCACCAAAGGAGCGATTATGCGCAATTCCTTGTTTATCGCCGTTTCTCAGTCGCTACAAACTCAATAATCAATTGTCCAATCGTTACACACATAAACTCCATAATCAGAAACATTCCCAAATCAGCATAGGTGATCATATACAGAAAGACACTATCGCATAGCGCAGCATTGTTGCATCCCATAAACCATACGTATCCGATCGCCAACGATATAACCAGTGCTATGATTTTCAGTAACACACTTATCACACTCCCCGTTCTATGCTTCTCTCCAAAATGGCATTCCTCAGCCGATCTCGAAAGAGCCGCTGCACATCTCGGTCTATCGGATGGATGTCCTTATTCTCCTCCCAATGCGCCTCAATCTCGCCGATCATGTCCCGCAGCTGCCAATCCTCGAAGTCATTCACGCGCTGCAGGATGAGATGAGACACAAGAGACAGCGCATAGGATTGTCGTGGTAGGGCATACCGAAAGGCGAAGAAGTATAACGTCTGTTCATCGGGTGTGAGTTTTGCCATACGGTCTCCTCCTATACCTGCCGCCCTGTTGCAAGGTCGTATTTTTTGACATCCGTGATGTACTCAACAAACTTCGCACATCCGTGCTTATCCGCCCATGCACGAAATGTTTGTGTGAGCATTTCTGACAGATCGTCGATGTCCTCTTTCGGAAGATCCATGTTCCAGAAGAAGTTGGCCTCTATCCCTTCTGCATCCACATCATCGTCAATCTGATCAAGTACAGATTGACCATCTACGCGAAATTCTAGTACCTCCCCACGTCCAATATTCACCGTATCATCTTCGTCTGTATTCTTCCGCGCATGCTCCAGTGCTTCTTCGATGCTCGAAAAGTACCCTTCTCCACGTTCGCCACCTTCGCCAAAGCCATAAAAGTACAATCCTTCCCACACTTGTACCGCCTCCTCAAAACGGAATATCCTCATCGGGTACGGGCGTCCCTGCAAATGCTCCTCCGTTTGTAGTGCTTACCCCGCCGCCCTTGCTGTCGCAGAACTCCATGCTCTGGACGACGACCTCCGTCACATAGCGCTTGCTTCCATCATTCGCGTCATAGCTGCGCGTCTGGATGCGCCCCTCGACGGCAATCTTGCGTCCCTTCCCCGTGTACTGACTGATGACTTCAGCGATCTTTTCCCACGCTACACACTGAATGAAGTCCGCCTGCTGATTCCCGTCCCCGCTCTTACGCCTGTCAATCGCAAGCGTGAATTTCGCACACGCTTTGCCGCTCTGCGTGTATCTCACCTCTGGATCGCGCGTCAGGCGTCCGATTCCTACAAAATGGTTCATTTAGATTCCTCCTCTACGGGCTTTCCTGTTTGCAGATCATACAGATGGTCTTTCCCATTCGGGATGTCCACCCAATACTTAATGCCGCGTTTCTTTGCCCATCGCACAAAGGTCTCCGTGAGCATATCGCCCAACGCATCTTTGTCCTCGTGCGGCGCATCATCAAGATACCCCTCATAGCATCCGGCACATTCATCATCAACCGCCTCTTGCAGGTTCTCAATCACACGGTCGCACCAGACGCGTGGAACAAACCGCTCCGTCTCAGTGACATAGACCGTTTCCGCATCAGGGTCACGCTCTCGCGCCGCTGCGATAGCCGCCTCTACACTGTCAAATCCGGTGTGGTATCCCTCGTCACAGAGATGATATATGTATGCGTATTTCTTGCTCATGATCTTCGCTCCTTTATCTCGTTTTCCGCGTAGATAATTGTCATATTTACAGCTTTTTGGACGATATTCGATACTTTCAACCACAAAAACGCGCTTGTGGTTGTTGTTCCTCCGGAAATTTCATAAACACCAGCCAGATTGTCTTTCCTCTCCGATTCCCAAAAAGAGGTTGCACGGGAAGCAATTTCAGAATGTCCGCCGTGTTGATCTGATCTTCCGACCATTTGAAGATCAATACGCCATAATCTTTCAGGACGCGCATGCACTCCTCGAATCCTCGGCGCAGATCATTCTGCCATGTACTTTCGAGCACACCATACTTGATGCCGAGCCACGAAGTCTTTCCTGCACTGCACAAATGCGGCGGGTCGAATACGACAAGCTGGAAACTCTCGTCAGGAAATGGAATCTCTCGGAAGTCAGCGATCAGATCAGGCTTAACCTCGAACCGTCGGCCATCGCACAACGTTTTGGCAAAGCTGCGGTTATCCATGAACACTGCCGCAGGATGCTCCTTGTCGAACCAGAACATCCGAGAGCCGCAGCAAGCGTCAAGAATTTGCTTGTCCACTCCTCTTACTCCTCCTTATGCGCTCTCTCGTTCTTCCGCGCCGCACAGTTCCGGCAGATTGGCACGTACAAGGGCTTCCGAAAACGGCGGCGGTACCGCGTTGCCGCATCGGGCAACCTGCGCCGATTTTGGATAATATTTGCCGTCTGCATCGCGGTCGATGATATAGCCCTCCGGGAATCCCTGCGCCCGGAACAGCTCCCTCGGCGTAAGCATCCGCATGCCGATGTCCGTGATCTGATACAGCTCTCCGCATACAGTAACTATCCCAAACCTGTCTTTGGTCGTGATTGTATGCAGCGGTTCTGCGAGCGTCTGCCCCTCACCTTGGCCGTAATATTTAAGCAGGAATGCGCTCACCAAGCCATACCGATTGGATGCGTCTGCAGTCATGAGCGGACGGTCTATCGCCTGTCCTCTTACGTCTTTGTCAGATTGCTCGCCGTGGTACTGTATCAAAAACGGTGCAAACCTCTTATCCACGATATACGGATGCGGATGGTCGAGGACGAATTTTTTAAGTCCCCGTGTGATTCTCCGCATCGTGTTTTCGCAGAGCTGTTTCTTTCTGTCAAAGATGCTCGGGCATGGGATTGACCAGTCAATGATCTCCGCCGCTGTCCGCCACGGCTGCAACACTCCACCTGCGACAAAGAGCGTTGCAGGGTCTCCGTGCGTCGCCTCCGGCCATATAATCGACCGACCATCGCATCGGGCGACAAGGAAAAAGCGTTTGCGTATGGTCGGCGCTCCGTAGTCGCAGGCTCTGAGCTCATTCCATTCGACTTTATATCCGTACCGCTTGAGCGCATGGACGAATCTCCGAAACGTCTGTCCCTTCCGCGCCGGGTCGGTGCGGTTATCGATAAGAGGCCCCCATGTCGTAAACTCCTCGACGTTTTCGAGGATGATCACGCGCGGCCGCACGAGCTTCGCCCAACGAACCGCCACCCATGCAAGCCCGCGAATTGCTTTTTCGACGGGCTTCCCGCCTTTTGCTTTACTGAAATGCTTGCAGTCCGGTGAAAACCATGCAAGACCAACGGGATGACCTGCGCACGTCTCCACAGGGTCAACGTCCCAGACGTTCTCGCAGTAGTGTTTCGAGGTCGGATGATTGGCACGATGCATCGCAATCGCCGCCGGGTCATGGTTGATTGCAACATCCACGCTCCGCCCCGTGGCAAGCTCTATACCCGTAGATGCACCGCCACCGCCCGCGAAGTTATCAACAATCAGTTCCACTACCGTACCTCCCGAAAGATAATATCCTTATCACGCATCATGTGGAGAAAGAGCTTCTTGCGCAGCTGATAGTCCCGCGTCCGTACCCCCTTGACCTCGATCACCTCATGCCGCCCATCGGCATAGGTGACAAAGAAGTCTGCAGTGTAGGTAATCGCCCTCTGCTTGTTCCCCTGATTGTCCCGAAAGCCCTCAAGGAGCGTATAGGACGGTTGTAGCCTAATGCGGACAATCTCGCCGTGCTGCTTTCGTGAGAGCAGGTCAAGGTAGATTTCTGCTTCCCACTTGCTGTCAAACGTGTGCCCGCACATAACCGTCTTGCGGGCATTGTACTTGTTCGGCTTCCTGCGCGGTATATGCAGCGCCATCATTTCCCGTGCTCCTCGAAATAGAATTTGACGGGCTTGCCTGTGATCCGCACCAGTCCATGAGCAAGTGCAAGCCGAAACGTCAACAGCTTTTCCAGTCGCCCGGGGATGAGACTAAGCTGTTCGCGCAAGCCCTCAACGCTCATGGTCGACTTGTAGAAATTGCACTGCCGGCACGCGGGGCGATAGTTCGCTATCTCATCCTCGCCCCCGAGATAGACCGCCTGTACATGGTCGACCTGCATCTCCTTGATATCGATCTCCCTGCCGCAGTAGGCGCAGTGCCCGCCGTACATCTCGTAGACCCGCGTCCGCATATCCTTCGACAGGACTTTCCTTCTGCGCGATCCTGTGATTCTATGCCTTGTCTCCCGCATCACGTTCCCGATTGCCGTCTGTGCTGTCGGGTCGGACTTCTTGCACGGTGTGTATTCGTCCATCATTCTCACCTCTCAAACGCTGCTCTCGTCCATCCTGAGTCCAAAAAGCGTAATCTGATCGTCATTCTCTTGGATGCGGTTGTCCTCGCCCATCCACCAGCGCATGACCTCTTCGCCCGTTTTCCACTGCGTCGGATATCCATCCGCACGCCGCTTGTCAATCATCCGTTGAAATGCCGCCTCGTATGCCTTTGCATACTGCGGCCAACGTTCAGCGTCTCGCCGCATCCCTTTCGGCCCCTGATATGGGCACATGATGCAGCCGAGACGTTTCTTGCCCTCGTCGTAAAGCTTGCAGTAGGGTATGTTGTAGGTGTGGATATACTCCCACACATCTGCATCCGACCAGTCGATGATCGGGTGGATGTATTGCTTTGCACTGTTGCGACTGCACACCTCAACCATCTGCCGATTTGCGCGTTTAGACGATTCGGCATGACGCACGCCCGTCACCACAAATCTGCCTTTGCCGCCGCCCTCCTTGAGGTAGCGGCAACAGTAACGCACTCCGCGTGTCGGCGGCATCCGCTTCTCGGGGATGAGCTGCCACATGGTCTTTTCGGGGACGTTGCGCCCCTCCCACGCCTCGGGATACGAGCGGCGGATGAACTGCACCAATTCTGGTGGGTCAACCGTGGTGACGTTATAGTGCACGTCGTATTTGACGCCCGCCCGCTTGCATAGGTCAAGCACAACACAGCTGTCTTTACCGCCGCTAAATGCGACATAGTAGCCCTCGGGCGGTTCATGGAGACGGAGGCGGTTCATGGCAACTTTCACCTTGTCGCCTTCGCCGTAAAGTGTGAGTTCTTTCAGCACGGCTGCACCTCATCCGTATAGTTCTTCTCTCAGTTCGCCAATTAGCTCCGATACCTCTGCACTATCCATGTCTAGGAGCGGATAATCGTCAATGTCATACCCGAGTTCACGCAGGAGTATTTTTGCGTATTCAAGTTGCCCTTTTGTCGGCTGTTCCATCTCGCCGCCTCCTCAGAAATACCCGCGCTCGCGATTTTTCTCGTTCACAAGCCGCTGCAGCTCGCCGCGCTCTTCCTCGTCCCACCCTTCTGCGTAAAGCCACGATTCGCAGAGCGTTTTTACATCCGTCAGCTCCATCGCAAGGCGTTTCCGAGCCTCCCAAAGGACGGTACTCAGCGCTTCTTCGTCCGCTTTCTCAAGCTGCGCAACGATCTGCGCCTCCTGCACAACCTCATGCGTCTCTTCAACAAGCTTTGCAATCCATTCCATCCGTTCCGCATCGCGGTACTTCGTGCACGGCTGCGGCTTTGTCATATCGAGCACCTGCTTGTTATCTTGCTCTCCCAATAAGCCTTTCAAGCGCTTGTTCTCCTCTTCCAGTTCATTTATCCTTTCTGCCATCTGACTTATCCACTTCAAATCCATCTCAGCACGCTCCTTTCATGCGCCAATCGGCGCCCTTAATCTCCACACGCTCGCACATCCCGTAGATGCGCGACATAATGCGTTGCCCCTGCATATCGTCAATCACTTCGCCCTTTCCGTTGACCGTCGCCATATGGGCGATGATCTCCGTCGGGCTGTAGTTGCTTGTCACAACCGTCTGCAGTCGCTCGTTGTACCTGTGATTGACGATGCAGAACAGCTGCTCCCCGACCCACTCGCTCATCTTCTCGCTCCCCAAATCGTCGAGGACGAGAAACGGGGTCTCCTTGACCGCCTGCACGGTCTCCGCCGTCTTGCCGCCGTCAAACGACGCACGAATGTCTGCCATGAGGTCAGGCACCGAGGCAAAAAGTACAGGATGTCCCGCCCTTGCCTGCTCGTTGGCGATAATCGCCGCAAGTTTTGTCTTGCCGGTCCCACGCACGCCGTAGACAAACAGCCCGCCGATCTCACCGTCGACCATCATGTGTGCTGCATCGACCGCGTCCTTGTTTGTCGCCGTGACAGTATAATCCGCGAACGTGTCCCCATCGTAGGCCCTAGGAATACGGGCAGAGGCAAAGAGCCGTGAGATGCGCAGACGTGCCAGACGGTTTCGCTCGTGACGGCACCGCCTAAGAGCGTAGCAGAATCGCCCGTCACGGACTTCGACGACGGGAATCATGCCCTGAGATGGTTGCTTGCAGGTCTCTCCCGTGCACCCCTTGCACCGTTCCTGCGCACGCTCAATGTCCGCAATCTCATCCCGATGCTGCTGTATCTGCTCCATCGGGAGGTCGTAGCTTCCACGGAGGGATGTAGTCGCGGTCGGCATCGTGGAAATCTTGATACCGTTCTTCAAGAGCCTCGCGGCTATCGTTCCTGCCTGTTCCACCCTGTCTCACCTCCTGTTTCAGTGGGAAAAGCCCTTTCCAGTTGTTCATGACCGACTGATTGACGATCTCCACCTTCTCCGCGTCACTGTGCCCTAATCCGTCTAGCTTCTTGAGTAGCAGAGATAGGGCGTGCTCTGTGAGAGGTGCTTTGACCTTCTTTCGCATCTCGACGAACCCTTCAAGAGCTTCGAGGAGTTCCGCATTTTGGGTGTAGGAATCCAAGGAAAAGGCGGCCGCCTTTTCTTTTCCCTTTTCTTTTTTGGTTTTAGTTTCCGTTTTACGTTTATGTTTATTTATGCTATCAGTTTTTATATCAGCGTTTATATCAGCGTTTATATCAGTGTTTATATCAGTGTTTATATCAATGGTTGACATAAAACTTGACGGCAACCGTTCTGACTCCTGAGATAAATCGATGATCTTGTACTTCGTCGGACTTCTCCGCTTGCCCGGAATGAAGTCGATGAAGCCTTTCTGACGCAGGGAGTTCCGAATCGCTCGGATGGTATTCGGGGAGACTATCCCAGTCTCAATCTGCAATCTCGAATCGGTCGTCTCGAACCACTCCGTCCAACAGCAACGATTGTTCCACCAAAACAGCCTAAGGTAAACATTCACTTCGTTGGAGCTGAGTATTCCAGCGCTCAGATTACTAAATGCGTTGAGCTGCCTAATGTAGTCCATTCCGTCACACCTCTCCTCTCTAGGAAGGGGTGCTTTCTACCCAATCCACAACACCGTCACTCACGAGCTGCCCGATCTCCTCGAACGACCAAATCACAGGCTCATCCTTCGCATCCCACGCCTTCGGATCCATGCGATAGCGACACGAGATAACAAGTTCATTCTCGTGCGTCCCACGATACGGATTCACAACGAGCAACACGCTCACTATGGATTGATGTGCCATTCTGAACACGATCCGCTTTGTGTAAATTGTCCATCCTTTGGCGCTTGTCGTTCCTGGCTTCTTAAACCCGTATTCCGTTAGCCGCTCCAAATCATTGACAATAAACAAGTCTCTCACCGCCTATATATTGTATAAAGGACTTCTTCCCCATCATCCATCAGGATGGTGATGGATTCTGGATAATTGTTTGCATAATTGATGTTAGCGTCCCCGGTATGATTGGGGGAAACATATCGCGCCGACTTAATCTCCTTTGGAATCTGATGCGATGTTTCACAAAGATACGCTTTCTCTTCACTGTCAAAATCTGCGCCGCAAAATTCACAGGCAAAACGAGTAATCTTATTCAACGGTTTTCACCTCCTAGGTTTTGTATTGAGCCGATACACTTTTGCAATCCGCTCATCAATCTTCACCGGCTCAAGTAAATACCGCCTGAGAAAATCCTCCTGCCCGACCTTGTGAATCTCCGTGTGGTGCTCCCTGCAAAGAGGCAGTGCCCGCATCCCGATGTGGCATATCTCCTTGCGGTTGCGCCCCATTCCGACCGCATCGACGTGATGCAGCTCCGCTTTCCTCCCGCATACGGCGCACCGCTTATTCATGAGGCACGCCCACACATACCGCGGAATATCCTCTGATAGCTGATACAACGGCTCTCCCACGTCAACCCCGTGGAGAATACAGAAGTCGATGAGATACGTTATGAAAAGCCGCGCCGTGGTCATATCACAGTCGGAGAGAGAGAACGTTCTCCGCAGCGTCTCTGCTTCGCCCACAAACATGAGTTTTAGCATTTCTTTCATGGCTTCCAGTGGAGTATATCCCCACCACGCAGCAATGTAGGAGATCAGGACATAGGCTTTCTTACGCTGCTGTGTGCTGATGCGACGTTTATCGACAAACTCCACGGCGACCGTCTCGTGACAGTCAGCGGGGCTCCTCTGATCGGGCGGATACGGGACAAAAACCATAGCGCCCTCATCTCGCTCCTTTACGACGTGTCCAACAAGTATCATGCGATATAAACCTCTGCCCCCGTCTCCTGCTGCACCCACCGCTTGAACACCTCCGCATCACTGTTGTTATCCGAGAGATGCAGGAGGTAGATTTGTCGCACTTGCGTCATATCGTTCGAGCGAAGCAGGTCAAGCAGGGTCTCGATGCTCATGTGCGTTTCCATGACGCGCGCGGCGAGCGAGAGCGGGACACGCTCATCTCTCACATTGTCTATAATGATCTCCTGCGCGTAGTTGGCCTCAATCATGATGTGCGTGAGGCCTGTGAATATGTATCTCACATATGCGCTGTCTGTGATGTAGACGAGCTTTTCGCCCGTCTCCTCCGACGTGATCTGATATCCAAAACACGGTACGTCATGCTCTGCCTCGAAAGGCAGGACGCGGAATGTACCGATGCGGAACTCCCTCAATGCATCTACGCTCTGCACGCCCGGATAAAGCCCTGCCACATCTGCGTTGCTGTAAACGGTGATGCTCCGCTGCAGGAGCTTTGGAATCGCCGCAGCGTGACCACCGTGACGATGGGTCACAAGACAGCCATCAATGCTGCTCGTTCGGAATCCGCAGCCGACTTGGATGCGTTTGAATGGGATGCCTGCATCAAGGAGCAGGCGTGTCTTGCCGTCCCCGATGAGGTAGGCATTGCCGCTGCTCCCCGACGCAATGATCTTGATGTCCATGATCAGAAGCTAATCCCTTCGAGCGGATCAGCCTCCGGCGGTGCAGAAGTTTCCTCCGGGGCCGCTTCCTCCGCATCAATTGTCTGCGCTTCTGCCGCCTCCTCGAGCGGCGTCACGTTCTGTTCGGCAGGGTGATCGTACTCCTTGTCTGCACTGAGTGCCGTTGCAAGTCCCGCCCCCTGCATCTCAATACTCATGATGCCGTACTTGCTGATGAGGCGGCGGATGACCGTCTTGAGGCCCATTGCCTCAAAATTGGTCGTCCATACGCTGGCCTTCTTGCCGCTCCGCTTGTCATACTGATAGGCTTTGGAGTAGGTCATCGCGTGCTGGAGCATTTCCTCCTTGCTCATATAGATCATCTTGGAGAAGCCGTTGATCAGCTCGAAGTAGGCGACATAGCCGACCACCTTGTCACTCTTTTTCTCCCCACGGATGATCTCACCCGTAATGAAGTCCACGCCCTCAACCTGTCCCTCGTAGACCACAGATGCGTTGATGGTCTTGTACTGCCCCGTGCGCATTGCGAGCTGGATATACCCCTTGTACCCCATCTGGAACTGTGCCTCTTTGCCATAGGGGATGATATACGCAAATCCCAGGTTCGGGTCGATGGGGAGCTTGAGCGTTGCAGCGGTCATTGCCGCGCTGATGACGGTTTTAGGGTCCGCTTCCGCAAGCTGCGGCGTGGACTTGACAAGACTGAGGATGCTCGTCACGAACGCCCCTGCGCCCTTGTCGAGCACCTCGCGGAACTTCTGCTTGATATTCTCGCTCTCAACCCAGTTTTCGATGGTGAAAGCGTTTTCTGTGCGGGTTGCTACCGCCTTGCTGTTTGCCATGATACTTCTCCTCCTACTCCTTGACCTCTACCCGAATGTCCTTGTCCTCTGCCGAGACGATCAGCCGGATCATCTGCTCATCGACGGTGAGCGGCGTGCTGACGCTCTCGCCCTGGTCCATGAGGATCGGGAGATGCACACCGTAGTGCTTGGCGAGCGTCGTCACAATGTCGAGCTTAGCATTAACCTGTGCGGCGTAGTTCGCGCTGCGGTACTCGACCCATGTGCCGTCCTTGCTCTCAACGGTCGGTTCGCAAATCTCGCGCAGTCCACCGTTGATCTGGTCGCGGAAGAGGGCAAACCGCACGTAGCGGAAATGCCCGTTGATGCTGTCCGTCACCATCCGTGCCTTGGTCCGGACGAACTCCTCGCACAGATGGATACCGTGCTCGAGGTATTCTATCTGCTCAGCGGCCGCCTTAAGCTCCTGCTTGAGCTCCCCGACACGATTGCGGCTGTCCTCCGAGGACTGCGCCTTTGCGATGCGCAGGTTGACCGCTGCGATCTCGTCTTTGACTGTCTGGATGTCGCGATCATAGGCGTTCATCGTGCCCTCTGTCGCGCTCTGTCCGAGACGTTGACGGGCGCGTATCTCCTCCATGCGGGCGGTGATGTCCCTGTACTCCTTCGTCTCCTCGAAGGGCGGCGGAGTGGCGATGGATGCGTTAAGCTCTGCAATCTCTGCTTCTTTCGCCTTGAGCTTTTCTTCCAGACCCGAAACATCTTCAGTGAGAACAGCGATCCGCTCGTTTGCCTCGTCAATTTTTGCTTGACTACACGACTGCCCCCGACGGTTGACGTCCTCCTTCGCTGCGGATTTCTCCATGTTGAACGTAGCGCGCAGCTCCTCAATCTGCTCCGGTGGCATAGGTTGATGGCAAGTCGGACAAAACGCTGCGCTCTCGTCCCACTGCCGCGCCTGTGCTGCTTCATACTCTTTCAGAAGAGCCTTGCGGCGTGTGATCATTTCATCGCGATGAGATGCGAGCGTTCGCAATTCTCGATTTGTTTTGTCAAGATCCTCCGTCACGTCATTTTTGTATTGTGTCAGTGCAACAATTTTCTCATTGATCTCCCGATTCACTGACGCTTCCAGCTCGATGTGGGAGGCGCGCTTGGTCGCAAGGTCAACTTCGAGCCCCGCGAGTGCTGCGCGTGCCGCCTCCTGCTTGCCGTCAGGAGTGGAGAGGCTGCGCTTCTTCTCCTCAATGGAGGCTTTCTTTTCCTCCAATGCGCGGAGTGTTGCATTCAGCGCTTCCGCGTCCTCGACGTTCTCGGCGATGTTCTTGCTCGCCTCGTCAATGCGCGCCGGCAGAAGCTCAAGATCCTTGTTGAGTTTGCTCCGCTGTTCAGCGGCGATCTTACGCCACTGTTCGATGGTGTAGTTCTTGTCGCTCGTCCCCGGCATGACGAGGAACTGTTCGAGGTCGCGCAGCTCTTCATTCGCTGCGAGAACATCATCATCCGTAAATCCCCCCGCCATCTCGAAGAGGATGCGGCGCTTGTCATCCGTCTTCATGGCGTCCGCGAAGTAGCCGAGTACCATGAGTATCTTGACACGCTCGATGTCGATGCCGCACGCGGTTTCAACGACCTCCGTGTACTCCTTTTTCTTGGACTTTACGCCGTCGACGTAGTAGTCTGTGATGTTGCCCGTGTACTCCTCGGCTGCTGCGCCGCGCTTACGGGTCCATTTCTCGTAAAAATCCTTGGCGATGGTGATCCGCCGTCCATCCGCAAGCTCGACCTCCATGCTTGCCTTGTGGTTGACGCCGTGCGTCCCTGCGGTCTTCGGCGTAAAATCCGCCTCCTCCGTCGCGGGGCGATCGATCAAGAGCCAGCAGATCGCATTTGCGATGGTGGTCTTGCCCGTCCCGTTGGCACCGTAGATGTCCGCGTCCTTTCCGTCAAAGTTGACGGTGAGATTCTTAATGCCGCGGAAGTTCTCTAGCGTCAGGCTGAGTATCTTCATTGCATTTCCTCCTCGTCCATCTCATTCGCATATGCGTCAATTTGAACGCCGTCTGCATCCTCGAGGAGCTCGTGGAGATTCATGTCTTCCACAATGTCTACCGCCTCATCCT
>ERZ773063.1563-NODE-1563-length-13310-cov-4.245719_pt1 | contig 13310 bp, 10 predicted proteins | sample MGYA00580625_ERZ773063 | MGnify/ENA primary metagenome ERZ773063 (study PRJEB29015, sample SAMEA2738022) | human oral metagenome | biome: human oral; feature: human-associated habitat; material: dental | place: China | collected 2042 ...
GCGATACACTGTCATACTAAAAACAAAGTGAAAACAAAAACATCCTACACCCTTAAGTTCCCTGGAAATTAGCTAAATATCAACATATTTTAAAATGGCGTAAAAAGGGAAAAATATGAGCATAAAATTTTTTATCGTAGACAAATTGTAGACAAAACAGCCCCGGCAAGTTTTTGGCCTGCCAGGGCTGTTGTTTTCTATTCATGCTCCCCCTAAACAAAAATAGAGCGGCTTTTCAACCACTCCATTTTTGTTGGCATCTCTGCCTGTTCGAGTGTTCCCACTCTTTTGCATTAGATACCGTTTTTTTATTCTAATCCGCGCCTCTATACAGAGGCGACCGGCTGCCTTTGCAGGCGAGCCGTCTTGCACTTTCATTATATTTCAATCCTCTCTTCCTGTCAACTCCCACCCACAAAAAATCAGGCTCCAAAGCCGCAGCCCCGGAGCCTGAAAAACGCCTATACCTTACACATACATGCGTTCCACATTGTACGCCGCTGCAGCTTCATGCTCGATCTTGCAACCGCGTGCATCGGCATATCCCTGCACAAATACCGCCAAGTCTGCCTCTGCGAGCATCATGAGAGATTTGCCCAGATAAGCGAGGCCGACATTTTTCCAATCGGCTTCATGAAACTCATCCGGGATAAAGCTCTTGATCTCCTGCACATCTTCGCCCGGAAACTTCGCCGTCACCTGAGCCAAGATTGCTTCGCGTTCCGCACGGATTTCTTCATCCACACGTCCACGCATCGGCTGTGAAATAAAAATCTTCTTCATTTTTACACCGTCGCATTCCCCGGCTCGCCTGCCGGCTCCGCCGCCGCCTTGCCCTGCGCCTCCTGCGACTGCTCCAAAATAAACTTGATCAGCCACATCACAACGCGCAGCAGGTTGGGCAACACAATGCCCTCGCCCCAGCGCACCCAGATGCGCTCCTCGTTCTTCGCTTCCTCCTCCAGCTTGGAGGCAAATCCTTCCACTGCCGCGTCCATGATCGGCAGCCCCTCGTCGATGACCTTCCGCGTCACGCGCTGCTTTGCCTCCTCCGACATTGCAGCCTTCTTCAGCTCCTCCACGATCGCATCACGCGTATCCGTCCACTTGCTCATGATTGTTTGCTCCTTTCAAAGTCCAACCCCCGAAACTTTCAACTTTGTGGGGGAATATGTAAAACATACTTATAAAACTTGCAACAAAACTTCAAAAAAATAACCACAGTATCGTTATTGTGGTTATTCAATTTGCCAAATCGTTATCCAGCAAAAAAGCGTACCAAAGCGCCATGACCGCCCGCGGGCACACCGTCACGCCCCGGCGCGCGTCCCACAGGACGGCGATGCGCCGCCCGTTCTTCTCCGCGCGAAACAGCTCGCCATCTTCGGGCGACAGTATATGCCATCCCTCGAACGGGCTTTCCAGCCAGCGGGAGAAGGCGGGCAGCGCGTCGAGGCGCACCAGATTCACCCACTCCGTCTGCTCCGGCGGCTCACGCACCTTGCTCTTTCGCCGCCTTTTCATTCCCAGCCATGCTCCGCGTACCACGCCGCCTTGCCGATGATGGTGTCGAGCATATCGTAGAGGTTCTGACCAGGGCAATCCGTCGCCATGAGATCACGGTGCCCGACGATATGCTCGCGGTCAATCGGCAGTCCGTAATCCGTCGCATACTTTGCCAAGAGCATGGCCGTGCTCTCGATCTGCGCCTCCGTCGGTGTCGCCTCGTCAAAGTTGCCGCTCAGATGGATGCCAATCGTATGGCTGTTCTCCCCGTAGGCGTGCGCCCCGACCGTCCAATGCGGACGGCCGACCTCGATATTGCCATTCTTGCGCACCACAAAATGATAGCCGATGCACGTCCAGCCCTGCGCCTGGTGGCTGCGGTTGATCTGTGCGCTCGACAGGTCATCGTCATGCGGATTGCCCGTATGATGGAGCACAAACATATCCGTCGCCCGCCTCGTCTCCAAGCGGTCATAGTCGTACGTCAGCCCCAAGTCGTGCATATAGAGCTCTGCCATATCAATCCCTCCCGTTCTTCCCGCCGTCCCGCATCTCCGGCGGCTGCATCTGCCAGAGCGAGCGCTCCATCCGTGCCCGCTCCTCATCGTAAAAATGGTGCCTGCTCGCCTCCGCTGCAAAACGATAAAACGCATCGTAGAGCTTCATCCAGTCCAAGCAGCTCACTTTGCCTCACGCCCCTTGTCGCCTGCACGCTCCTTCTTTTCGGTCTTGAGCTGCATCAAGATTCCTTTGAGCTTTTCAGGCACAGGCACGCCGGAGTTCGCAGCATTTTCGATAATCGACAGCCCCTCGTTGCCGATAAAAAACCATACGACCAAGTCCCTTGCGGCTTCCGTGCCGACAAGTACAGATACCGAGTGCCCCAATGCGACAACGGCGAGCACTACGACCTTCTTGCAAATTCCCCGAAAACCACGCCTGCTGTTTGGCCTCATGTCCGGGTTGATGATCGCAGCCAGTACACCGGTGATATAGTCCAACGCCATAAGCACAAGGAGCGCTGCCATGGCGTCATCCCAGCCACAAAGATAAGTGATGCATGTCCCGGCGACCGAAGCAACCGTCCCGGTTTCTAATTCTGTGCTCGTGGGAACCATCCCCTTTAGCAAATCCAGCATAGTACCATCCTTTCCTTTTGGAATCATCTTGCCCACACCAAATCTGCAGGGGCTGCGGATGGAGTGCATACGCCCCGCCTCCTATTAAGTCGTCAGCAGATACTCGGCCACCATCTCCACATACTCCTCCGGCACCAGCCTCTGCTTTTCGCTCGTCCGGTCGGTCTCCGTCAAGATGTACTTGCCCCCCTTGACCAGAATCGCATAAGCCCTCGCCTTAAACGTGTACAGCGTCATGACCTCACCCCCTTTCACAGTATCTTAGCCTTCAGCGCTGCCAACTGCTCCCTCTGCGTCTCTATCTCCTCCGCCATCTCCACCAGCGCCTCCGCCATATTCAGATCATTTTCCGTCGTACCCCCATCCACCGATTGTGGACTGCTTTTCCCTTCAGGCGGCTTAGGCTTAGGCTCAGGTTCGGGCTTTGGACGCTCGACCTGTATCCATTTGCCACCCTTGTAATAGATGTCACAGCCCTCCTTTGCAGTGGGCGGCTGCGCCTCCGTCATGTTGCCAGGTATCTGCCATGCGCCCGAAATCGGGCTGCGGTCGGTGTCGTCAAGCGTACGCTCGCCGATATACTTACCATCGGCAGCGTAGGCGTAGACGGTCTTTGTCTCCATGCTGCACCTCCTCAATACTTAATCTGCGCGATGAGCGCAATTGCAGGCGGCTGTACAGTGCTGCTTGCGCCATAAATGGGATTGGCCCTCGAAGCGTCGAAGTCCCAAACCTTTCCCCAGTTGTCATCGTGTCCTAGCGATTGCATGCGTGAATTGTAATATGTCCGGACGCGAACCGCCTTTATCCCTTGCGATCCGTCAGACGTGATCGAACTGAATCCGCCCTCAATATTCGGCAATCCCGCCGCAACGCTCGCCCCGATTCTGTCCGTCGCAAGCTGCATCATGCGATCCGTCCAGTTGGGCAGCACCATCGTCGCCACTCCGTCGCCGCGCCCAAACAATCCCGCGTTTGCGGTCACGTCGTCCGTCCAGAGATTATGCCTCTCAACGAGTGCGACAAGACGCGGATAATCTGCACGTTGCACGGTCGCTCCGTTAGCCTTGACGTAGCCGGGCGAGAGATAGAGAGCCCCCCGCACCGCCCCCACCGGCGTTCCATCGCGCACATCGTCCACGATCCAGACCACAGTGCCGTCAGTTATGAGTACCCCTCCCGAGGACACTTGTGTAAAACCCATAGGCTCTGTCTCTGCCGTCGTGCCCGCCTTGACGCACTCAAGCCGTGCCCAAGAGGGAAGACTCTTGCTGCAGGCGATATCGCCGACTGCATACCGCTTGCTCCGTTCCAACACGCGCACGCCCGTCTTTTCCAAGGCGGAATTCGACTTACGCGCAGCAATCTCCGCCTGCCGGGCGCTTTCCGTTGCCCGCTGCGCATTCTCCGTCGCCTGTTGCAGCGCCTCGTCCACATGTTGCGCGTCAATCTGTATGCGCTCAATATACGCCTTCATCTGCCGCACGCTCTCCGTCATCTGTCGCACCTCTTGCTCCACACCGAGGAAAAAGCGCTTGGCAGCCTCCCACGAACTCAGTCCGGCACCCATATCCACCATGACGCAACGAGAAATCCGCTCAGACGCCTCCTGCGCAATCATCGTATTGCGGTCGATCATCTGCTCCAACACCGGCAGCGGATACTTGCCCCCCAGATTTGTCAGCTGCTGTACCGGCGTCTCACGACAAACGATCAGCTTATAGCCGTCCGTCAAGACAGGCGGCTGCTCCTCTGCGGGCGGCTCCTGCCCCGGCGCATAGCCCGGATAGACCACCATGCGCTCCGCCTCGTTGACCCAAAATCCTGTCAATACCTCCGTCTCCCGGTTCAGCGCGATATCGTAGAGGCGCACCTTCACGTCCCGCTTGTCCGCATATTCAAACGGGATCGGGAACTCCCGCGTCACCCCGTTGCCCAGATACACCGCCTTTGTCGTCGTCGTTGCAATCATGCTACTTTCTCCTCCCCTGGCTCACACGGCCGCGCTGCTTCTTCCTTTTCGGCGGCGCGGGCGGTGCAGGCGGCACTTCGCGCCTCTTGAGTCTGCGGTCAAAGAGCACACTGCGCATGACGTTCTGCCAATCCCGATCATAATAATCATCCGTATCGAGCATCCTCTGCATCGTCGTAAAAACCGCATCCGTCATCGTTGACGTAATGCCCGTGCGCGCCGCCGTCAGACTTGTCAATGCCTCTGCGCCCGCCTTGGCGATATCCACATAGCCGATGCTCTTCTCCGGCCTCTTGTGCTTCTGCTTCTCGTCATAGACCTTTCGCTGTTTCGGCGTCATCTTGCGGTATCTCTCCGCCGCCTTTTGCCGCTTCTCTTCCAGCGCCAGATCCTTTTCTCCCTTGCGGATCATAAGATCAAACATCGTGCCGCCCTCCTTAAGGGCACGCGCAGCCACCGAGCCGAACTCCAAACTGCGGCCGCGTGCCGTGCCGTCAAAAATATAGCCGCTGGCAAAGCCCGCCAGATCGCGCAGGAAAGGCACTGTCCCCGTCGTCGTAGACAACAAGTTCTTGCCCACCGCACGCAGCATCCGTTCCTCCTGCGGCACCTCCACCTTGATCTTTTTGCCCGTCTTGGCATCCGTCACCGTGCGGTACTTGTCGCGCTCATCATCGCCGTCCAAGCCGAGCGCAAAACGCAGCAGTCCGCCGACTGCGCCCACGAGCACGATGCGCAGAAGCACCGACTGCGCAAACGGCATCCAGACGGCAGCATGCCTCCAGCCGGAGACCTCGCCGTACTTGCCTTTGAAATACGACGAAAGAACCGCGTTGAACTGCGTATTGAAGAAGCAGTAAAACGAAGTAAACGTCTTGACCGCCTCATTCTTGGAGCGCTGTACCGCCGACAAGTCCTTAACCTGCCCCGAGCCGAACACATTGCGCACGGCGCGGTCAGCCGCCTGCACCGCCCGCAGCTCCGCCTCCTCAATCAGCGCCTTGCCCTGCAGCACCGGCAGCTCCGCCGCCTTTTCCAGCTTGCGTCCCGCATCAAAGAGCTCCTTTTCCAGCTCCTTGACCTCCTTCTTGAGGTTATCGTCCGCCTCCGAGAGGTCAACATCTGAATGCGCCGCAAAAGGCGACGTCGACTCTATGCGCTGCTTCGTCGTCATGTGCGGGCGTTTTCGTCGCTCCTCCTGCACCGCTCTTCTTGCCCGTCGCCTGTCATGGATCTTGCCGCGCAGGCTCATCACATCCTCCTGCAGCCTCTGATAAAGCGCCTTGTTGTCCTCCGTCTCCTGCGTCACCTCCGCCAGCTTTGCCGGGAACGCGTTCTTATACACGCGGCACCAGAGCGGCCGCGACAAAAGCAAATCCGTATACGTGAGCGGACGGTACGCATGATCACGCAGCCACTCCGTCACCGAGTCTGTCGGATTCAGCACATGCCTGTCCATGCGAATATCCCGCTCCATATTGTTGATGCGGTCACTCATAAACTTGGACTTTCTCAAAAGAGCATCCATCTCCGACTTATGCGCATAATAATCCCCTACAGCCGGCAGCGCCTCAACGCCAAGCTCATCAACCATCGGCGCGATATTCGTCACATTCTCGATCACCGGCCAGAGCCGATAACCCATGATCGCCACCGTAGAATTGCGCCGGAACATCGCCATTGCCCTATTCAAAAAACCGGCGGCAGGATCGTCAGAAACATCCAAGATGCGCCAGCAGTCAACCGCCCACCGATCGAGCCGCGACCAGAAACTCTTGCCGTACGCCCCCGAGATGAAAGCCTCCAACGTCGGATTGTGCAGCAGGCGGTAAACGTCGCGTGCCGGAATGCGGAATGCGATGTTGTGGATCACGTTGAAGAGATGATCCTGCAGCACGGAAAACTCCAGTTGCAGCGGACGTGCGATACGCTCCGACGAACGCCGCTTGGTAAAGCTCCGCCCTGTGCCCAGCACCTGTGCGCCCGACATCTCGCGCTTGGCCGCCTCGTCGACCTCCTGCGCATGCGCCTTCGACGACTTCTCCGGATTGTAGCGGATCGGATAATACCCGCCGTCGAGCGACACCTCCGTGCCGTCCGCCGTCCGAATGCGAAAAGGCGAAGCCGCCACCTTCTGCAGCTGCACCCCATTGAGCCGTTCCTCCGTCTTGGCCGTCTCCTTCCAGAAACCGTCAATATGACGCCAGACCTCCTGCACCGCCCTCCAATCCTTCTCCGTCATGTGCTCTTCAAGGAGCTTTGGCACGTCAAGCGTCTCCCCGATGCCGTCCAAAAGCCGGAGGCGATTTATCTCCGTGCCCCAGTTGAGCGCCATGCAAATAACATTCTCCTTTGAAATCATTTTCTTGCCGGCCTTGATCTTTCGCGCACTCCAGCCGCGCCGCTCCTTGCGCGAGAACCCGTCAAAAATGCGTTCCAATTCCCTTTGGCTCTCACCCAGAAGCTCCGCCTCCTTCATCTGCGCCCGCTCATACAGCCCGTACATATACCTGTGCGCCTCCTCGCCCAGGAGGCTGGCCATAAGCTCCGGCTTCATCATATTCAGCGAACCTTGCTGTCCAATCTGCGCCATCTTCTCGCCAATGCCCGGGACCCGAGCCAACACATCGTTATACCCCACGCCGCCCGCATCCGGCGCGACCGCGTGCTCCTCCACCGGCTTTGGCGCAAGGCGCGACTTCGACGCCATGATCTCCGCGACAATATCCTGCACGTCCTTGCCTTTGATAGACTTCATCTTGAACATATCGCGCCCGACCGTATAGAGGATGTTCATGACATTCACCGCGCCGGCGAACTCGTCCAGCGTCAGCGACGAATAGCCGCTGAACTCCCCGCTCAGCAAGACGTTGAGGAGCGTCGCCGGCGCATCCCCGGCACTCACGTCGAGCGACTCCTCGTAACCGTGGAACATCGTCGTCAAATCCTTCGCGCCCTCCGCCGGCACTTGCGCATCCCTGTCCTTGAGCCTCAAGAAATACGCCAGATGATGCAGCCAATACCGCTCCTGCGCTGCCAGCCGCACCGTCTTTGCGCCCAACTTCTTCTTGACCCCCGCCAGAAGCTTTTCCAGCTTTTCCTTATTCCTCTCCGCCGCAAAGGCGCAGGCGGCCGACATCGCCTGATTCTCCTTCGCCAGCCGCGCCATATCCCAGCGACCCGCTTTGACCATCTTGGCCGCCGTACGCGCATGACGGCGCTCCCTTTGCCGATAAAAATTAGGATTGCACGACTCCGCCAACGGCCGTTGGCGGAGGATTCCCTCCGCCGTCTCGCGAAAAACGCGCTCCCTCTGCAAAAGCTCCTCCTCAAAAGCCCGCCAATTTGACGCCTCCTCTTCGCCCTGAACTCGCTGCTTCCCCCCTCGTTCCTTTTGCCGCCTCTCCTGCACCTTCTCGCGAAAAGCCCCCAGCTTCTCCGCCATCTCCTCGCGCGTGCCGGCGCGGCGCAAATCGTCGATCTCTTGACTCTCCTTTGCATCCCACTTCGCACCGTAGCGCAGACGTGCAGCCGCCTTCTGCACCTTTTGCGCCTCCTCCGTATCCTTCTCTGCCGTAAAATCCAGATGCTCTGGCGCAGCCTTGAGCGCCGCTTCCAGCTCCTCCATCGCCGCATCCGCCTTCTTGCCCACGCGGCTGAGCAGGCGCTCCTTTCGCCGATAAGCCGCCGCCTCCAAAGAAAGGCGCTTCTTGTACCCCTCCGGCGACTCCATCGCCTCGGCAATCTTCTCCTCCGTAAAATGAGAAGCGATCATCTCCTGCTCTTTTTTGGCCGCATACCCCTGCACATGCGCCTTAAGCTCCTCTTCCAAAGGCTTGCGCTTGGCACGCTCCTTCAAAAAATCCTCGCGCGAAGCGAACCAATGCAGCACGACATCTGCGTCCCCGCTCGCCTCCATGGCCGCTTCCGCCATATACACCGGCTCCTCTTCCAGCGCCTCGCGCGCTCTCCTCTCCTCTTCCTGCACGCTCTCAGCGATCTCCTTGCGTCCCCTCTCCTCAAGATCGCGCATCACGAGGACGCGCAGCGCCTCCTCTGCATCCTCCTCGGCCTCGCGCCTCCAGCGCTCATACGTCTCCCGCTCCGATTCCGTAAACAGCTTCTCGCCGCCCGCCTCCTCGACCGAACGATAGCGCTCATCGAGACTCGCCGCGCGAATCTCCTCCTCCGTCGCCACCATGCGCGCCATGACCGCTTCCACCTTGGCCGAAGGACGCGCACCAAGAGAGATTGCCGTCTTGTAAATCCTGCGCAAAAGCTCTTTAAACTTGCGAAACACCGAGCGCAGCACGGACGACGGCGCCTTGCCCTCCCTGAGGTAAAGCTCAAAGCCGCGCGCAAAACGCTCGTGCCGCCACTCCTCCTTGAGCCTCCTCTCCGTCAGCACATCGCCCGCCGCGTGCGCGTCCAAGATCGCCTGCTCGCGCGCCTTGAACTCCTCTTCCCAAGGCGAACCCTCGTAATCCTTGGCCGCCCCCTCGTGCCAGGACGCCCACTCGTCCACCGTCGCCAAATCCTTCTTTGAAGCCGCGTCCTCCAGCGCCGCCAAATCCTCCAAATCCATCAGGAACATATGCCCCATCTCGTGCAAAAACGTCGAAGCATCCGCTCCCTCAAAGAGCTCGATCACGCGCCCGCCCGCACTGTTCTTGACAATGCGCCCCTGATTGGCATTGCGGACACGCTGGTTGAATTTCTCGATGATCTCGATTGCCTCATCGTCAAAGACAACGAAGCAGCGGCCGTCACGCCCTCCAACGTAAGTGATACCCTCAATGCCATATTTGTTGAGTGCCTGCGACGCTTCCTTATCCGATTCATACGCCGCTGCAAGCGCCTGATAAAAGTTGCGGCCTGTTCTGTTCTGCATGACATATTCGTCGCGCAAATAGCGTGTTGCAAAAGCACGGATTTGCTTTTTTAGCTCCTTGATTCGCGGCGCATACTCTTCACGCAGGCGTGCCGCCTCCTGCTTCCCGCGTTCCGGATTCGCCTGAAAATCTGCAATATCTTCATCCGAATACCCATGACGAAGCAGCGCGTGCTTGCCGAATCTTCCACCGCGCCCCACACTGATTGGCGCGGAAACCAAAATGGACAAGGATTGTAATTCCTGCTGAATCTTGTTGTACTCTTCCTCACCATATGCGGACTGATTCAAAAACCGCTTTAACTCATCCGCAGACAAAGATTTCAGCGCTTTACGCAAACCTTGTAAAACTTTTTTCGGCTGCTCCGCCAGAGACTTCTGCTCGTCAAGCAGCACATCATCGTCGGGAATTTCCACCTCAAACAGCGTGCCTCCGAACGCTTCCGGTTCGGGCGGCTCTTCCGTGGACACTTCAAGGTTTTCATCCTGGATATTTTCCGGAGAAAGCATGGCAACGGCCTTTTCCAGCGTATCTTCGCTGTATTCCGTATCGCCCCACTCTCCCTTGCGCTTAGCTTCCAATTCCTCTTCAAAGAACGTGCGCGCCTTGGAGATATCCTGCACCTCATTCAGCTTTTCCAGCACCGCGCTTTCCGCTGGATCGTCAACATAGACCTCGTCCGCAGTGCCAGGCTCAAACGCCCATAAGTCATATCCTTCCGGCTTCTCGTAGCGAAACCCGTTGAACTGTATGACCTCGACGTAATTGTACTCCGGCGCAGCCTCCTCCGCCTCATTGAGCAATGCGGACAGCCGCTCCTTGTACCCTTCCGCCACGTCTCTTCCCTGCGCCGAATACAGCCCGTAGCCATGCACCTGTGCCCCTTCGCCCGTGCCGACATAGCCCAAGTCAAACTTATCAAAATCCGCCGCCGAGCCGACCCAAGCACGCTGATGGTAGATGTTTGCATCATCCGCTAAAAACGCACCGTTGTTGTCCACGGATTTGATCTGGTTCGGCTCGAACGATACATAGCTGATTCCGCGCGAAATAACGCCCCCGTGATTATCGGGAATCCCACCTTCGTCAAGGAGCAAGCCGTCATAATCGTATCCGTTTTCCTCAAAGAACTCCTGCAGCTCATCTCCGTCTGTCCAGTCGGGCAATCCTTTATCCGAAAGAGGTGCACCATATCCCCACTGTCGATAGAACTCTTTTTCAAAAATCGTGCGCTCCCGCTTATTTCGCGTGTCAAACGGTTTTCTGATATTGAGAAACACCGCATATGTCATTTTCTGCGCCGAATTCTCATGCTTATCCGGTACAAAGTTGCTGCTCGTGCTCTCATCTTGGTAGCGGTCTGCATACCACTTCATTGACGTGAAATAGTTCTGCTGCCGTTTGAAGGTATCAAATCCGCCGAGCGGTGTTCCATGATACACAACAAGCGGCTCTCCATTTTCATCAACGACTTTGGAGCAGTCCTTGCCATCAGGTAGAAACCTTGCTATAATATCAGTAAAGGCTTCCTGTGGGAATGAAGTCAGCACGCCCTCTGTGGCGTTGTATGCGGCATTCCAGTTCCTGGAAGCCTCTTTTATTTCCAGAGCTTCCACCGAATATAGCCGATTCCCCTCTTTTTCTTGAGCAAGTTCCTTAACCGTCAGCTTTGCAATAAAAACCCTATCCCCAACAACAAAAGGTGAAAACATACGGTGAATTTGCTTGATATTCTTGTCATTATCCCGATCCTTATGCGTGTATTCAGCAATCGCACGAGAAAACAGCTGGTCTACGTTCGCCACCGCCAGCGCGTGAACCTGTACATCCACCGACTTTCTTGTTGCAGATTCACTCACCATCTTTCCAATATTCTTGTTGGACAAAAACGCATCAATACCAAGCACATCATTGGTCAGTCTCTTATCGGCAATCGACCTTGCCGCCGCAGCAGCCTCTTCCAGATTTTCAGCATGGCGCGGAAGAATGAGACGAGCCGATTGTTCCCAATCCCCAAACCAAGCCTTAAAAGCAGGCGTCCTTACCGCAAGCCACTGATCCTCCGTCAGATTCGTCGCCTCGCCATTCGGCGCTTTCATCCAAGAAGCCGACCCCGCATACTGCTTGCGGACGGCTTCTTTTTCTTTTTCCACGGTGCGCTGATACATTCCACCCGCTGCATCCCCCTCGCGTCCGGCCTGCACCATGAACGTATGGTAATAATCCAGCGCCGTGAACTTCTTTCCCGTCTTTTCTGCGATCGCCTTGGCATACAAATCCGCATGGCGCGCCAGAAGCACCGCGTTCATACGCGCCGCCTTGGACGCACGGCCGCCGATGGATTTCAGATCGGCCATGATGCGGCGATAGACCGAGTACCCCTCCGCCGTCAAGCCGGCCGTCAGCTTCAGCTCCACGCCGTCGAGCTCCTTCATGCGCTCCTTGATGCTTTCCAGCGTCTCGATATTCTCGTCAAGCTGCCCAAGTTCCGCCTTCTGCTGCTCCATCCCCTTTGCCTCAGACTCCGACAAATTCGTCAGCCACCAGCCCTCCACTTTGGGTGCAGTCGCCTCGCCTGCCACCATGGCACGCGCCATGTCAAGAAGCTCCGTCTGCGTCGGAGCGCGGCCATGCTCCTTGTAGAAGTCTCGATACCATTGCTCATTGTTCGAGACGCGCACGCCGCTTCCGTCCTCATTCTGGATGATGTCAACGCCCTGCTTCATGCCGCGCGCCAAAGCGTCCAGTGCCGGCTGCAGCATCGCCTGCCGCGCCTGCTTTGCCTTCTTGTAAAGCTCATGCCATCCCTGCATAGGATTGTCCATGCGCGTAAGAATCGCAGCGCCTGCCATATCCTTTTCCCGTTCCATGCGGCGCTTCATGTCCTCGCCTGCATTCTCCGCCACAGGAAACCACTCGCCGAGAATCGCCTCCATGATGTCGATCTGCTGCTTGACAGCCTCCTCGTGCGCCTCCGTCATGGCCTCGCGAATCTCCTTGGCATGCTCCTTCATGCGTGCCATCGAATCCGTGTCCGCCGAAAAAGACACCGACTCCAAAAGCTCCGGCGAAGCCTTGGACTGCGCGTAAACTTCCACCGGTACGGTCAAATGCCCCTTCTGGGCGATGGCCGTCTCCAAATCCTCATCGCTCACCTTTGCGGCCTTGGCGACCTTCTTGAGATCGTCGAGGCCGTTTTCCTTTTGGATCGCCGCCGCCGTATCCACGTACGCCGTCTCAAAGCCCTTGCCTTTCTTGGGAAGGTGGGACAGCAACGTCGTTTGTCTGAACATTCTGCACTTGTATATCCTGCTGAGCAGGCATCGCTGTCGGTTGCGGTGGCTGCGTTTGAGGCTGCGCCTGTGCCTGCGCCTGTGCCTGAGGCTGCTGCATCCAACGCCCTGCCGCTGCACGATAGACCTCGGGAAGCGCTCGCGCAATTCCACTGAAGTCTCCGTGTGCGAGGCCGTTCTGAATGACAACGCGCTCCACGTCATGCGGCGTCGTCTGTGCGTAAGAAGCAAGACGCGCTGCAATCTCCTGTTGAGCCATGGGCGGCATGGAAAGCTCCTGCTGCACGCTCGCGAGACGCGCCGCGCTCTCTGCGGGATTCGCTACGGGCTGCGCTTGTGCCGCCGCCTGTACCTGTGCTTGTACGGATTGTGCTTGCGCGACCTTCTGCTGGTTCTCAATAGCTGCTCTCGTCTGCGCCTTTCGCTGCGCCTCCTCGCCGCGCATGACCATGCGCGTGACGCGCTCTGGGTCTTTGGCGAAGATTCCCTTGACGTCCTTGTGATCGAT
>ERZ773063.1567-NODE-1567-length-13290-cov-3.313185_pt1 | contig 13290 bp, 11 predicted proteins | sample MGYA00580625_ERZ773063 | MGnify/ENA primary metagenome ERZ773063 (study PRJEB29015, sample SAMEA2738022) | human oral metagenome | biome: human oral; feature: human-associated habitat; material: dental | place: China | collected 2042 ...
TGTAAGATTTTTACATTAAAAATTTTTAATCTTTTTTCACTCATTCAACTGCCAGCCCTCTTACAAAATCAATTAGTTCGCTGCCGCATTGATTACAATGCCGAAACCACACAAATTCAATATTTTGAATACTATTAGGAATAATATCCACTTTTAAAGCTATGTCTTTTTCGCTAAGTTGCCTAAATATATCTTTATTGCCTTTGCCTTTTTTTTCAGCTATTAAATTTAGTAGAGTACTTTTGCCACTCCCTCTTCCTCCTATAATACAATTTAGATAAGGACTAAATTTAATGGCCTCCTTAAAATTTGCAAAACAAAAATTATCTTCACCCCACTTTATGTTATCGTCAAAATTTAATTTAATTTCCTCGATTTTATAGATAGCCGCCTGTGGTTTATTTTCTCCAATGTATATCCTTGTGGGCTCGTAAATTACTTGCTTCAAACCTTCAAAAGTTGTATCTGCCTTAATCCAAGTATAGCATTTTCCAATCCTATCTTTTTCGCTACTATTAGAGAAATAATGTGCATAGCTGCAATCTAATAATAAATCTTTAACACCGCATTCTTTGAGTTTGCTTTTTGCTTTATTGAATGCTTCAATGCTTTTTGCGGAAGTAAATATTATATCTGATTTATTTATTATATCTTTTTTAGTTGCAATAGAACTTTCCGACCATTTTAATTCATCCCATTCTGTCTTGCCTATTGCTATAAGATATTTTCCTACAAAACAATCTTTGTCAAGTGTCTTAAAAATATCATCTTCTTTAATATTTAAGTTATTAAAGCCCTCTATTAATGGGCTTTGGTATTTTTGCTTTTGTTCTTCTGGTGCACTATCGATAATTTTTTGCCCCAAATCTCTTAGGCTATCTTTAGTAATTGCTCTATGCCATTTTTCAGAATTACTTTCGATAGAATAACTCTGCTCTAATGTATTTAAGAATTGACTTTTAATAGTTTCGATATTTAATTTATCTGAAAAAATTACATGTAAGTTTATTCTTTTTAAACCACTAAATTCTACACCTGCAAATTTTTCTATCCTAAATTCAATAACGGGTAGCATAAGATTTATATTTCGCAATCTACCATTTTGTTCCTTTTCTTTTTTTAGCCTTTCATAACCGTCAAGAAAAAGATAGTCATTAATGCCTAAAACTTTAAATTCAGGAGGTAGATTTTCTATGTCTTTAATATATTTCTCCCACACTTCTTCAGTATCATTGCCATAATGCTGAACAATAGATAATGGCGTATGAATATGTAAATCCCATTTATTCCACTCTGAACCAATGCTCATTTTATAATCCTCAATAAAAATATTATAACTCTTTTTTAAGCAACTCAAGCAGATTAAATTTCAGCTCGTTTATATTTTGTCCCGTCGCCGAGGAGATCGGCATTACGAAAAACGGCTTAGCGGCGTCAAATTCATAAATATCTTGTTTAAATTTCATCTCGCCCGCCGTGCCCGCGAGCTCCAAATGCGACAAAAACGCGTCAAATTTTTCCTGCAAATTTTCGGCCGCGTCCGCGCGAGTTAGAGCGATCGCATAGTCTCTTTTTGCTAGCTCTCCGGAAAATTTCGCCGTCTCGGCCCGCAGCGCGTCAAACTGCTCCTCAAGGCTGCGATAGTTCGCAAGATCGAGCATAAAAAGCAAAATTTTCGTGCGCTCGACGTGTTTTAAAAACTGCACGCCAAGCCCGCGCCCCTCGCTTGCGCCCTCGATAATGCCTGGGATATCGGCCATGACAAAGCCGCTGTATTCGTCGACCTCGACTAGGCCGAGCTTTGGCGTGAGAGTGGTAAACTCGTAGTTTGCTATCTGAGGTTTGGCGTTTGAGACGGTCGAGATTAGCGTGCTTTTACCGACGTTTGGAAAGCCCACGAGCCCCACGTCGGCGATAAGTTTTAACTCTAGTCTCACCTCGCGCGTCTCGCCCTCTAGGCCTTTTTGCGCGTATTCGGGGGCTTGGTTGATCGAGCTTTTAAAATGCACGTTGCCAAGCCCGCCCTTGCCGCCTTTTAAAAACAGCTTCGTTTCGCCGTCATTTAGCATATCGAGCACCAGCTCGCCGCTATCCTCATCGTAAACGCTGGTGCCCGGAGGGACGATGAGATAGAGATCCTCGCCGCTTTTGCCGGTCTTTTTGCGACCCTCGCCGGGCGCGCCGTTTTGCGCTTTAAACTCACGCTTGCCCTTGTAGGATGAGAGGGTGTGAGAGTTTTTATCGACCCTAAAATACACGTCGCCGCCGTCGCCGCCGTCGCCGCCGTCGGGACCGCCTGAGATGACGAATTTTTCGCGGCGGAAGCTGACGCAACCTGCGCCGCCGTCACCCGATTTGACGCTAAATTTTACGCTGTCTATGAACATAGCTATCCTTAAATTTAAAACGGCAATTATAGCCAAATGAGTTGAAGATAATTTTTAAACGGATGAATTTTAAAAGAGGGGCTTGCGCCCCCGAAGATTTAGCGATATTTACGCAGCCGGATAAACCGATACTTTTTTGCGATTTTTATCTTTTCGCTCAAATTTTACGACGCCGTCGATCAGCGCGAAAATTGTATGATCGCTACCCATGCCTACATTGCAGCCCGGGTGTGTCGCAGTGCCGCGCTGGCGGATGATGATGTTGCCCGCGCGAACGAACTCGCCGCCGAATTTTTTGACGCCCAAGCGGCGTCCGATACTATCTCTATTATTTTGGGTTGAGCCCTGACCTTTTTTGTGTGCCATTTCCTATCCTTTATGCGTTAATCGAGACGACTTTGACGCGGGTGTATTGGCGTCTGAAGCCGCGTTTTACTTTTGAATCTTTGCGTCTGCGTTTTTTGAAGATAACGACTTTTTTATCCTTGCCTTCACAAACGACCTCCAAAACCACCTTGGCACCCTTTACAAACGGTGCTCCTACCTTTAACTCGCCGTCATTTAGCGCTAAAACTTCGCTAAGCTCGAGCTTTGCTTTCGGCCCTGCATTAAAATGGTCTAAATTTAGGTAGTTGCCCTCTTCGACCTTATACTGCTTGCCGCCGTGTTTGATGATAGCATACATCAAAAATCCTTTAAAATTTGGTAGCCAAAAAGGCATTTGCCGTGCAAAATTTAAAAGCCCGTTTGGTATGAAAGGTTGCAATATTATCTCAAATTTTATAAATTCCTACTGAAACGCCTCGCAAAATTCCTACGAAATTTCAAATTCAAAGGGCTCGGATTTATTTTAAACTAAAGATAAATGTGCTACTATCGCAACGAAATTTTTGAAGGAGAATTTTATGAGAAATTTAATAGCTGCGCTCGTAGCAGCGGTATTTTTTATCGGTTGTTCCAACTGGAATATATCCAACGAACCAAGCGGAGTACGCAATCAAACAAAATCCCAAAGCAGCAAAACAAATATCGGCGGCGTAAACGATAAAGTCCAAGAGGTCTCCACCGCAGGCACCACTGATATGGTCGAAACGACCTTGCCCGATAGCACAGGCATGACTAATGCGCCGAAAGACCGCAGCGATGCATTTCATATCAATCAAGTAATTTCTGCATGGAATAAACAGCCAGACTCCATCAAAACAACCGAAGACAATGGCAATATCTACACCTGGAAAAACTATAAGCCGGGCTGCGACGTATCACTTACCAGCGACTCGGAAGGCTACGTATCAAAATCCGCTATCAAATCAGCACTCTCTCAGTGCCTATAACTAACTTATCCGCGACGCCGAAATTTTAAAATTTCGTAAAATTTCGGCTTACGAGCGGGTCTGCTTCGTCAAATTTAATCTTAGAGTTATATGGTTCGCTCTTAAAAATTTACTATTCGTATTGTATAATCGAGGACTTTTAATCACTGGAGTAAAATATGAAGAAAATTTTATTTGCAGGTGCGCTTTTAGCGGCATTAGGTAGCTATGCGGTGGCGGGCGAACATATCAAGGTCTATCACGGCGAGAGCTGCGGCTGTTGCCATAACTGGGCAAAATATATGGAGCAAAACGGATTTGAAGTCGAGATGATTTCGCTGGCTGACGAGCCGCTTATCCAGAAGAAGAATGAGCTCAAACTTCCGCTGGAGCTCGCTAGCTGCCACACCGCGATCATAGACGGATATGTAGTCGAAGGGCATATGCCAGTAGGCGAAATCCGCACGTTACTAAAAAATAAGCCTAAAGACGTTATCGGCATAGCAGTACCTGGCATGCCACTAGAAGCACCAGGTATGGAGCAAGGCTCTCAGCCCGAGGTCTATGACGTGGTAGCGTTTAAAAAGGATGGCTCGTATCAAAGCATCGCCACTTACAAAGGCAAAGAAAAAATCAAATAATCCGCCGCTTTAAAGCGGCAACTGACTTATTAGCTCGCTAAAATTTTGCGTATTTTATGGCTCAACGCAATTTGCTTTAGCCGGCAAATGCTGCCATGATCTGCAAAAATGATGCGCAAATTAATTTCAAACGCTAGCTATGATAAAGGGGATTAAAAATTTAAGTGGATGGGCTAATAGGGGTCGAACCTATATTCACAAATCCAGAGTTTGTTGTCCTGCCATTAGACGATAGCCCATTGCGGAAGCGGTATTTTATAGAATTTTGCTTTAAAAAAGCATAAGAGCGGGTGGAATTTTAAAATTTTGCAAAATTTTAATTAAATTTAAAGCCCTGTTGCGCCTAAACGATAAAATTAAAACGCAAAAGCTAACGCTGCTTTCATAGGCTCCGATAAAAGAATATGGCTGCTCGCCGCGGAGCTAAATTTTAAAATTTGGCTAGTTTATCCTATATTTACGCCTTCGCGAGCTATTTGTCGCAGGATGAAATTTTAGCATATAAGCCTGTCTTCAAAACATATATGTTTAGTGCTCGCTAGGCGCGGGCGCGGCCTTAAATGATATAAATCGCACCGAAAATCCGCAGCGAGCATAATTGCGACAAAACCCGAATACGGCGCCTAAATAAGCACCAAATAGGCTTGTGATAGGATCGCACAAAAAAAGTCCTACCAAATACTTGCCTCAAGCGGAACATAGAATTTATCACGATAAGGTGGAGTATAAACTAAAATCAAAGCCAGAATTGAGTGCGAAGCTTGCGTTAAATTTCTTGCAAAATCCGTTCGCAAACTCAAAAGATATTGCGAAATTGCATAAAATTTGGCTACGGCAAGATTTTCCAGTACATTGTGTTAATACAAACCGAAAGTGAATAGAACACAATTACTCGAGGTAGCAAAATTTTCCCATACGTCGTTAATACCGAACATTGACGAATCAGATCAAGTACTATGGACAAAGTGAAATATTCCCGTACATTGTTAGTTCGGCACGGGCTATTGCTAGACCAGAGCAGAAATGTGCGAAATTTAACTTCGCGTATCGTTTGAACACCTAGAAAGCACCTTGCTCCCCAGCTAAATAGCGCGGACAAATTTTATATCGCGCGCTGTTTAAAACGCAAAAATTAATTGGAAATTTTAAATTTCGGGCGCGGGTTCACTTCTAAGTATTCGCAAAAATAGTGCATCGAAGCTAGAAAAATTTCGCTCCGTCGCGCCTAAAATTTCGATGAAATTTCGCGTATCAACTCAACCGCCTCTTTTGCGTCCGAGCATACGAACTCGAAATGCGCCCGTAGCTCCGAGGCACTGCCGTAGCCGCAGCTTACGCCCACGCTTCGCACCGCTGCCGACTTTGCCGCGATGGCGTCAAGCGACGTATCGCCGATCATAAAGATATTTTGGCTAACAGAAGACAGGATTTCGTTGCTGCAAATTTTGTCATAGCAAGGAGTGGAATTTAGCTCATGCGCATCATAAATTTTACTGCCGCGCGCACCGCCTTTATCGCTCTCGCCCTCGATGCCGATATTGTCCTTTCGGTTCTTATCGCCAGCCTCATGTCTATTGCTCTTTGCTTTACTTAAATTTCTAAACGAAATCCTATCGGAATTTTGACTCGCGATGCTACTTAAATTTTGCTCGTAAACTTTGCTAGGATTAGGATCAAACGCAGGAAGGCTCTTTAAATCGGGCGCTGAAATTTCACTCAAAATCGCGCTCCTGCTAGCAGCGCTTGTATTTTCATCGGCAGTAGCATAGCAAGCTTTACTGCTAATTGTATTTGAACTTTTGCTAGCGGTCGCGCCGCAAATTACTAAATTTTCGAGCGCCTTTAAGATCGGTTCGGCGCTTGGTTTGGGATTTTTCACATCCTCTCGTCCGACGATGGTGCCGAAAAATTCCGCGATACCCAGATGCTGCAATAAAATTTTAGAAAATTTCGACGTTTTAGTGGTTACGACGCCTAAATTTGCAAACTCGCTCGCCGCACGAACCGCCTCGAACGCACCGCTTAGCAGAACGGTCTGATCCAAAAAAGTCTGCGCGTATCGTTGCTTATAAGCGAGCACGAAATTCTGCACATCGCGCGTCATACCTAGACGCTCAAACATTACCTCTAACGGATGTCCGATAAGCTTTTTAATCGCTTCGTCGCTAGGCTCTGCAGTGCCCAAATGCGCAAACGCGTAGTGAAAGCCGTCCAGTATCGCGGGCGTGGAGTCTATGAGCGTGCCGTCCAGATCGAAAAGCAGTGTAATTTGGAATTTTGGCATTTTAAAATTTAATTTGGATATAAAAAAAAGCGGAGCCGAAGCTCCGCTTATGTGGATCTAGAAAAGATTATTTTCTAAATTTAGCATCAACGCGTCTATTTTGAGCGCGGCCTGCTTTAGTAGCGTTTGTAGCGATAGGCTTAGTCTCGCCGTATCCTACAGTGGTGATTCTGCTAGCATCTACGCCGAAGCTCTTAAGCGCACCTCCAACTGCAGCAGCTCTGCGCTCGGAAAGCTTTTGATTATATGCATTCGAGCCGGTGCTATCGGTGTGACCCTCTAGAATTACTTTGTAATCAGGGTGAGCTACTAGCACGTCGCTTACGTTTTTGATCTGGTTCATAAACTCAGGGGAAATTTTTGAGCTATCTGTAGCAAAATTTACGCCCAAATTTAATCTAATAACCTTCTCGCAACCATATTCATCTACAACTACACCAGCAGGTGTGCCTGGGCATCTATCGACATTATCGCATACGCCGTCGTTATCTGCGTCTTTGCAACCTGCAGGAGCCGGAGCAACTGGAGCTGCGTCAGCATATCTCTTGCCAAAATCAACTGCAAAGCCTAGAGTATAGAACAATACGTGGTTGCCGTCGTCAAATCTGATAGCATCGCGTGCTTCAAGTTTTGTAGCAAAATTGTCGGTAATGTAGTATTTTAGACCCAAGCCGTATTGACCGAAGCCGCTATCTTGATCGCCATCGTTGTAAACGTCTTTAGTGTAATCCATATATCCAAGACCTAGCAAGCCGTATAATTTGAAATTATCGGTGAAATTTACCAAGTCTTTTACAGCATTGATGTGGTAGTATCTAGCGCTAGGCTTAGCATTACCAGCTCTGTAAGCTAGATCCTCTACGCCGATATGACGAGAGTAATCGAAACCTGCTTCTAATTGATCGATGAATGAATTCTGTAGGTTTTTAGCAAGGCGTAGACCGAACATAAAATTCGAATCCAAATCCATATTTCCCTCATGAGTCATTCCACCAATAGTAGGGGTGATCTCCCAGTGATAATCAGCATCGCTAGCGAGCAACGCACTAGATGCACATAAGCTTAATGCAAGTAGAACTTTCTTCATTAAACATCCTTTCAAATAAAGTTGTAATTCGATATTACCATAAAATTTTTAAAGAATTTACAAATTCGCGACAATTTCGCCACAAATTTGTAAAAAACATTATCTCTTAGAGAACTGCGGACTTCTACGCGCTTTGCGGCGACCGAATTTCTTTCGCTCAACCACGCGGCTATCGCGAGTTAACAGACCTTTTGGCTTAAGAGCCGCTCTAAAATCCTTATCCATCGCGGCAAGCGCTTTTGAAATTCCGTGCTTTAGCGCATCTGCTTGAGCCGAATATCCACCGCCCAAAGTCTGCGCGGTAATATCCATCGAGGTCTCTTGTTTAGTCGCCAAAAGCGGCTGAACGACTCTTAGCTTGATCGCCTCGTGACCGCCTAGCCAGGTGTTTAGATCCATGCCGTTTACCACTATTTTGCCGCTTCCAGGTTTTACCCAAACCTTAGCTACGGCAGTTTTTCTCTTTCCGGTTGCATAAATTGTCGCCATGATTATTTTCCTTTTTTAGTTGTTTGCGCAGTATGAGGGTGCTCGCCGCCTTCATATACGAATAGCTTTTTGATCATCGCCTTGCCGAGCTTCGTCTTAGGAAGCATGCCGCGAACCGCAAGTCTGTAAAGCTTTGCGGGATTGTTTTTAAGCAGGTCTTGAAATTTCACGCTCTTTACGCTTCCGAAATAGCCCGAGTAGCTGTGATAAAGTTTATCGTCGCCCTTGTTATTGCCGGTAAATACGGCTTTTGAAGCGTTGATGATAACGACGTAGTCTCCGCAATCCACGTTTGGAGTATAGCTTGGTTTGTGTTTGCCGCGTAGCAATACGGCGACTTCGGTAAGCATTCTACCGAATCTTCTGTCGGTCGCGTCGATAACGACCCAGTCGCGCTTAACTTCGCTAGGCTTTGTAATTTCTGTCATGGTTTCCGCCTTATTAAAATTTGAGCTGTGATTATATAGAAATATCCTTACGTATAGCTTAATTTAAGCTATCTTTAATCTATCTGCGCTCAAATTTCATCTAAGCTTTAAAATTTTATCCCTCCTCATTCACTTCGATCAGCTTAGCGCCCGCAGCCTCGAGAGCCAGCACAAAGGCGCGCACCCGCGTATGCGGATAAAACTCGCGGATCACGCTTTTATACCGCGCCACTTGAGCTTTGTTTTGCGCGAGGTATTTTTCGGAGCTTTTGTAGTCAAAAAGCAAAATTTCATCCTGCCCAAAGCACGCTAGATCCACGCGCAAAAGCTCACCCTCCGCGCTTTTGATCGGCATCTCTTTATAGGCTTGAGCGCCTCTTATCAGAGCTAAAAATTCCTCGTTTTTGCTTAGTCCTAGCGCCCGCGCCGCGATATTTTCAAAATCTGCATCATTTAAAAATTTAGCGTAGCGACCTCTTGCCAGGCTTACTCCTCGCAAAATTTCATCCGCCGCAAATCCTTCGCTCATCTCCAGAGCATAGTGCAGCGCCTCGCCGAAATATATCGCGCTTAGCGCCTCCGTTTCGCCGCCGCCAATTTTTTCTTGCGCGCCTTGAGGCTCGCCCGCTACGAGCGCGATCTTTTTGCGCGGTGGCTGCTCTTCTGATTTTACGGAGCTTGGAATTACGTAGCCGTATTGAAAATCCGGGATATCCAGCCACTCCACGACGCCCGCGCCCTTGGTCTTTTTGGCGTAAGGCGAAAAAAAGCTATAATTGTATTGATCTATTTTTGCCTCGGAGCGTTTTACGATGATGAGCGAGCGTTCGGCGCGGGTAAATGCCACGTAGAGCTTGTTTATATCCTCTTCATGCGCAGAGCGATCGTTTTCATCCATTAGCACCGCGAATTCCGCATCCAGGCTCTTTCTGCTCGCAAATTTATAAAAAATCCTCCACTTATGCGTGGCGAAATCATAGTCCGTTGCGAGCTTTGAGCTCTCGCCCCGATCTTTTCCTCCGATGCGGTCGCAAACGATTACGTGTGGGAACTGAAGCCCCTTGGACTTATGCACGGTCATAATTTTAATGCCACTTTCTTCCTTAGCAAATACCTCCGTTTCGTCGTTTGCAAACAGATACTCGCTAAAACTATTAAATTTTGCCAGCGTCTCAAAAAACAGCAGCAGATCCGGATCGACAAAATTTAATTTCAGCGAGCTAGCTATAAATTCTGCCGTTTTTTGCGCATTTTTATGCAGATCGACCACTATCTTTTTAAGCCGCCTACCCAAAATCGCTTCGGCGTTTCGCAGATAAATTTCATCGCCACCTACGCAAAATTTCGCGTACTGAATTACGGCATTTACCTGCTCGCTGCAACGCAGAGCTTTATTTGAGCCGCTGCACACCTCGCAAAATTCCGATAGCATCTCTTTTAGCGCGCTTACATGCTCGTTTTTCCAGCATAAAATCGCAATATCATCAGCTCTCACGCCGCACTCCTCAACAAGTCTGCGCGCTTGCTCCGCAGCCCCCTTTAGCACGTCGTCGTATGAAAATGCCGCTACGTAGCCGTAATCGTCGCTTTGCACCTCAAATAGCGGCATTTGTGGATGAGAAAGAGGATAATCCTTGATTTTTTGCAGCACCGAAGCGGGCAGATCGCTATCTAGCTTATTTGCTGCGATTTGATCTTCATAAGACGCAAATTTATCGCGCAAGATCTCATTTACAAATTTTACGATGAGTTTTAAGCTACGATAATTGCGCGGCAGGCTCTGCGTTTTGATTTGACTAAACTGCTCGCGCAAAATATCAAAAATTTTTCTCTCTGCGCCGCGAAATTTATAGATACTCTGTTTTTTATCGCCTACGTAAAAAAAGCTACCGCAGCGCTCTTCCGCCCCTTTGCCGGCAAGCGCCTCAGAGATTAGCGGCAGCATGATTTCATACTGGCAAATGTCGGTATCTTGGAATTCGTCTATTAAAATATGCGTGATTTTAGAATCGAGCCTGAAGTACAAAAGCTCGCGATTGCCCTGCAACGCCTCTGTGCTTGGATTTAGCAGAGAGTGCACGGCTGCGGTGACATCGCCGAACGTGAGCTTGCCGCTTTTGCGCTGCACCGATTTAAGCGCTTCGGCATAAATTTTAATTAGTCCTGCTAGCTTAGCCGCATATATCGCATCCATCCACGCTATTTCGCGAGCTATGGCGTCTTTTAGCCTTGCTAGCTCGCCGTCAAGATGCGAAATTTTTTTAAGCTGCGAACGCGGATAATCGAAACTGCCGTTGGCAAGAGCCGAAAGAATGAAACCAGAGGATAATTTTGACAGATCGCTAACAGGGCTTAGCCCATTTACGGCCCCAGCGCTTACGCCCGCATCTCTCGCCGCTTTTTGTAAGTGGGATAAAATTTCATTTATCTCTGCTAGCGTAGAGCTTGCGGGAAGCGTGGGCGGATTTATGCTTATATCGCCTCTCCAAATGCTTTGTAAGCTATTTAGAAACTCGCTCTTTGTCATTCCTGAGTCGCTTACATAATCTACAACCTCTCTTAATAGCGCTTCGTTTTTACAAATCGCACCTAAAAACGCCGCCTGCTGCACACCCAAAATCCCTTCATCGTTTTCAAAGCTTGGATCAATGCCGCTGTTTAGCGCAAAGGAGCGCAGGGCTTTTGCAAAAAACGCATCAAAGGTAAAAATATTTAAGCTTTCGCTTAAAAATTTTGGGCTCAACCGCTCTTGCGCTGCCAAAACCTCATCCACGCTTAGCCCTAAATCAGCGCAAATTTGCTCCAGCTCGGCGCTAGGCTTTAGCGAGCCATCCTGAAAAAGCAGCAAATTTTGAAATTTCTCCACGATGCGCGTTTTCATCTCAGCAGCAGCTTTTTTGGTAAAGGTAAGAGCTAAAATTTCATTGATCGGCTCGCCTTTTAGCACCAGCTCGATGAACCTCACTGCGAGATTGAAGGTCTTGCCGCTGCCCGCGCTTGCTTCAAGTGCCAGATAATTTTCAAATTTTGCCATCGATCTGCCCCTTGCAAATGATTTTATAATCGCAGTATTCGCAGGTTTGCACCGCTTCCGTACGTGTAAAAGCGACTTCGCTTGCAAATTCCTTGCCGATAGAGCTTAGCGTCTCGCGTAGGTTTTCTAAGCTAGGCGTTTTGTCGCCAGGAGCCGCAAACGCGCAATCTTTTAGCGACAGATAGGCGCATTCGCATTCCTGGGCTAAAAGCGCGCGGTAAAACGTAAGCTGGAATTTTTCCATATGCTTTTTAGCTGAACCACGTTTGTAATCGATGATGAACTTCCGCCCTGCCTTATCTTCGTCGATGCGGTCGATCCGCCCGCTCAGCCGCACTCCGTCAAGCTCGCCTTTTAGCGATACTTCACTACCGCTAAAGCTCCAAATTTGCTCATGCCCTTCCAAAAGCCTAGCTAGCTTTTCTACAGCTTTTAGCTCAAGCTCCGCATCAAAGCGCGCGATGCCCGCTTCTCGCGCAAGCTGCGAATAAATAGGGCGAAATTTTTCCATGCTAAATTTCATCCCCGCTCGCTCATATAAACGCTGAAAACTCGTATGCAAAATTTTGCCTAAAAGCGCATTGTCCTCACCGAATTTTAGTCCCTCCCTCAGCCCGAAAACGTAGCGGTAATAATACTTCCTCTTGCATTCTAAAAACGTATCCAGCCGCGAAAACGACAGCTCCTCGGCAAAAAAATCATGGCGAGCCACGGGATCTTCTTGTCCGCATAAGGCGGGCTTAAATTCCTCTCGCCCAAAAAGCCGCAAATAATCCTCCTGCGAAAATTCCGCGTCTTGTTGCACTTCAAAGCTTTTCAAAAACCGCGAAGGCAACTTCTCGACGCTTTGCAGATAGCAAATCGCGCTTTTTTTAGCGCCTCTTAGCAAGCCGTCGTAGTAAAATCTTTGTAAATTTTCGCGGTCTGCATGGCTGATGAGCCCTGCTCTAGCGCGCAAAGCAGAGTTTAAAAACATCTCTCCGCTACTGCGCTTTGGCACCAGATCATCGTTAAAATCGGGGATTATCACGCCGTCAAATTGCAGTCCGCGGCTCTCTAAAAGCCCCATTACCGTGACCTTTCCGCCACGAACATCATCAAGCTTGATACGCGAAATTTCTAACAAAAAAAGATCGATTAGATTGCCCAAGCTTAGGTTTTCGTCCTTAAATTTTCGAAGCAAAATTTTAATTAGATATAGCGGCTCCTTTAGCTTTTCTTGCAGCAGCGCGTCGCTAATTTTAGGTAAACAGGCGAGCTTGGCAATTAGCGCCTCGAAATGCTCGAAGCTTACTTGCTTTGCAAAATCGCGTGCAAACTCGCCAAAAAGCGCCTCATCCACACCCACACTCGCAAAAAATAGATCAAGCTCCTGCGGGTTTGGGCGCTGCGGATATTCATCTGTGCCCTCGTGCATTTTAGAACACCTAAAGCGATCACGCTGCTCAGGGCTTTTTGAATACCCATCTTCTTCCTCAAGCTCTATATGCTCCAGTTGCATAGAGTATCGTAGGCTCTCTTGCTGCTTTAAAAGCTCTTGCTGTTTTGCATGAGCCGAACAACCACGCTGCTGCGCACACTCCAAAGGCTCTTGCAACTCTGCAATATCCAAAGAAAAGCTTTGCTC
>ERZ773063.1568-NODE-1568-length-13289-cov-11.892549_pt1 | contig 13289 bp, 11 predicted proteins | sample MGYA00580625_ERZ773063 | MGnify/ENA primary metagenome ERZ773063 (study PRJEB29015, sample SAMEA2738022) | human oral metagenome | biome: human oral; feature: human-associated habitat; material: dental | place: China | collected 2042 ...
CCAGAAGAAGTTCGGGCGCGGATTGTATCCGCGGAGTCCGAGGCTCTCGTATATAGCCTGCCCCTCGTCAGAAGTAATCGGCCAAGGGTGGTTCACCCACGCCTTGACAATCTTGATGAAACGGTCCGTAGGGTAGGCTTCGAATGTGGTGTTCATGGTCTAATTCTACTCCGTGTGGGTGTTTTCTTCTAGGGTTGTTCTCAGGGGGTGGGTTTTGGGGGCGGTAAAGGCGTGTATGCGGGATGTCCCTTGAGGATCCCTTCCAGCTCCTTTATGAAGTCGTCGTCGAGGGGTACAGCCTTTGTCTGTTGCAGGGTGACGCAGGACATGTACGGGTGGCGGGTGCGGTACACGTCGGCGATCACCGGGATCTCCCTCTTGAGTATGGCCTCGCGGAGTGCGGCGTTCCTGGCCAGTGCGTCGTGCAGCTGCGTGTCGTTGAGCATGATGTCGCGCACGTATGTGGGGGACCCCTGTTCGAAGGGAGTTCCGTCGACCAGTCGCGTCCCCAGTTTGCTCTTGTATCCCTTGGCCTCCACCACGTGGAAGGATTGGCGATTGCCCTCCTTGTCCAGGGCGGTCGCGTAGATGTCGCCGCTGCCGTTCCCCGCGCCAGTGCCCCCGGTGTTGGGGAGGAGCTCCATCCCCTGACTTTCCAGTTTGGATTCGGCCCCAACGATACCCACTTCTTCGCCGAGGCGGGAGTATTCTCCGCGCTGGGATGACAAGGCGTCTGCAATCATCTGTACCTTTTTGATTTCGGAGTCAGGCATTCCCTTGTTCCTGAGGTCAGTTATAGTCTTTTCAAGTCGTTCTTGCGTTACGTCCTTGGGATCCACCCCGTGGGCGCGCAGCTCTGCCTCCAGGTCTTTGATGTTCTTTTTGGTCTCGACACGGGCGTTCCTCAGCGTGTTGAGCTGGGCCTGGTCGCGCCCCTCGCCCCATTTGGCGCCGTTGTGGGACTCGTCGGCTTTCTCCCTCTTCGTGCCCTTCCACGGCTTGCGCTCGGGGAAGACCAGGGGCGCGTCCTTCACGGGGTCTTTGGCGTGGGGAGGGGGCGGGGGAGCGGGCTGGGCCGAGGCGTGCGGGCCGTGAGCGCCGTGCGGGGCGCCGCCGATTCCGATGACCGCGGTCGCGCCCGCCACCGGGCCGTGGGGCGTCAGTGCGGCGGCCCCCCGGTGGAACATGGAGCTGATCGCCCCGGTGAGCGTGTTCCACAAGCGCCCCAGCTCCGACAGGAGCCCGTGGAAACTGGAGAACGCGGTCTTCAAATGGCCGATGGCCTCGAAGACGTGGGTCGACAACGCGGCGACCCGGGTGGTGATCTGCTCGATGACCAGTGCGGTGGCCAGGCCCAGGGTGCAGGCCTCCTCGATGGCCACCGAGCAGATCGTGCCGATCAGATCCGATATCGCCTGGCGCACCACGTCGTGCACCACCTGGACGATGCCCGACGCCATGCGCAGGCCGTCCGCCATGGCCTGCGCCCACTGGGAGGCCGCTCGCACGTGCTCCGCCACTCCGTCGGCCGAGGTCCGGATCGCCTCGACCGTGTCCCCGGCCATGTCAGACAGGCAGGTGGTCGTGTCCTCCTCCAACTGCGCGCCGGCGGCCCCCAGGGACATGGCCACGTTCTCCCACGTCTGCGCGTTCGCCTCCACCTGCGCCGCGTCCCCGGCCAGGGCGTTGAACAGCTCGTTGAAGGGCCACACCCACTCCAGCGCCCAGCCGAGGCCCATCGAGATGAGCGTGCCAATGGGATCGGAGACGGCGGACGCCACGTCCAACCCTGTGAACGCGACCCCCAGCGCAGTGCCCATCCAGCTGCCGCCACTGGATGGCCTCCACCAGGGCGTGCCCGTCCTCGATGATGCCCAGGCCCTCGAAGCCGCTGCGCGCGTCCTGGCGCTCGGCCACCAGGGCGCTGCCGGGGTTCCCGTTGGCTCCGACCGCCCCGCCGGGGGAGTCGGCAGCGGTCAGCGCCTCCCCGCCGCTCACGGCAGGCGCTCCATGATCGCGCGCAGATCCTCGGCGATCTGCGCCTCCACCACATCGTAGTCCTGGGCCGTGCGCCCCAGGAGCTCGCACATGCGCCCAAGGCCCTGGCCCGCCGCGTCGATGCACGAGCGCGCCCCCGCCTCGACGAAGCCGACCGCCGGCCCCAGGAGCGGTGCGCACAACACGCCCAGCGCCCCGATGGTGTTCAAGGAGCCCACCGCCCATTGGGCCTGTGACACCTGGTCGGCGGTCGCGTCCACGCGCGCCGCGTAGGAGCGCATCACGTCCGTGTCCACCCGCAGCTCCTCACTCACCGTCCCCGCCTCCCATCAAGGGGGCCAGGATCGGGTTGTCCGCCCCGAACGCCTCCACAGCGGCCCCGCGCACCCCGGCGAGAGCGTCCGCCCGTCGGCGCGAAGCCGACAAGTACTCGTAAACCATGAGTGAGGGGCTTGTCCCCTGAGCAGGGAGGAGGTATATTCATCACGTGATTAATTCAGCGAGTGATGAAGCTCGGGGCGCCGCCAGGACGCTGGGCGCGGCCCCCGCCCCGGACAGTGCGGACCCTCCCAAGCCGACGGCCCCGGACGCGGCTCTTGACGCCCCGGGCTGCGCCGCTCCGACGGTCCCGGAGCGCCCCGGCGCGGAGCCCCCTCCCGCGATCAGCGTCGAGCGCCTACGGGTGTCGCGCGGGCGCGCGCCCGTCCTCCACGACGTGTCCTTCTCGATACGGTGCGGCGAGATCGTCGGTCTGCTGGGCCCCTCGGGCTGCGGCAAGACCACCCTGATGCGCGCCCTGGTCGGGGTGCAGCACATCGACGCCGGAACCGCCGCCGTGCTCGGCTGCCCCGCCGGGTCCAAGCGCCTGCGCGCCCGCATCGGCTACTCCACCCAGCAGGCGAGCGCCTACCCCGACCTCACTGTGCGGCGCAACGCCGTTTACTTCGCCGCCCTCGCCGGGGCCGGGCGCGGCGCCGCCGACGCCGCCATCCGCTCCGTCGGCCTGGCCGACCGGGCCGGGCAGGTCGTCTCCACACTGTCGGGAGGGCAGGCCTCGCGGGCCTCCATCGCCTGCGCCCTGGTCGGCGACCCCGAGGTCATGGTCCTGGACGAGCCGACCGTCGGCCTGGACCCCCTGACCCGCGAGTCCCTTTGGGACGTGTTCCGCGAACTGGCGGGGCAGGGCCGCACCCTGCTGGTCTCCAGCCACGTCATGGACGAGGCGATGCGCTGCGACCGTCTCATCCTCATGAGGAGGGGCCGCGTCCTGGGGGTCATGACGCCCGCGGAGCTCCTGGAGGCCACGGGGCAGGACACCCCGGACCGCGCCTTCCTCGCTCTGGTGAGGGAGGACGCCGACGACGGCGCAGAAGGGAGCGTCCGATGAACTCGGCAACCTGGTGGGCCACCACCACCCGCGTCCTGCGCCAACTGGTCGCCGATCGCCGCACCATCGGCATCGTCCTCGTCGTCCCCACGGCGCTGCTGGTCCTGCTCCACTTCGTGTTCCTCGACGTCCCGGTCGCCCCCGGAGCGGAACCCGCCTTCCCGGTGCTGGCGGTCAACATGTACGGGATCCTCCCCATGGTCGCGATGTTCCTGGTCACTTCGATCACCATGCAGCGCGAGCGCGTGACCGGCGCGCTGGAGCGCCTGTGGACCACCCGCCTGCACCGCGCCGACCTGCTCTTCGGCTACGCCGCCGCCTTCACCGTGATCGGCGTCCTCCAATCCCTGGTCATGTGGTCCGTGGGCGCCTTCTTCCTGGGCGTGAGTACCGAGGCCGGCGCGCCCTGGGTGGTGGACGTGACGGGCGCAGGGGCCTTCGTCGGCATCGCACTGGGCCTGGTGGCCAGCGCCTTCGCGCGCAGCGAGTTCCAGGCTGTCCAGTTCATGCCCGTCTTCATCATCCCCCAGCTGTTCCTGTGCGGGTTCTTCGTGCCCACCGCGTACCTGCCCGGCCCCCTGGAGCGGATCGCCGCGGTGCTCCCCATGACCCACACCGTGGCCGCCCTGGAGGAGGTGCGCCTCCAATCCACGCCGGGCCAGGGGTACTGGAAGGCGCTCGCGGTCATGCTCGCGTGGGGGATCGGGGCGCTGGTCGTCGCCTCGCTCACCATGCCGAGGCGCACGAGGTGACGAGGCGGACCCCCGCTCCGCGCGGAGACGACGGAGAACGGAAAGGAAGGCCCCGCCAGAGGGCCAGTGCCGGCGCCCCCGCGGGCGCCAGGAGCACGGCGGGCAATGCCGGAGCCGCCGCGGAGGGCGAGGCGCGGGCCAGCGGTGCGGGCGGCGCCAAGGGCGGCAAGGGGAGGGCGACCCGCGAGCGCATCCTCGCCGCCGCCCGGCAGGCGTTCGCGAGCGGCGGGTACGCCGCGGTCTCGGTGAGGTCGATAGCGTCCCAGGCGGGCGTCGACCAATCCCTGGTCCACCACTACTTCGGCACCAAGAAGGACCTGTTCCTGGCCGCCATGGATGTGCCCTTCGACCCCATGGAGCACATGGGCGGCGCCCTGGAGAAGCTGTCGGACGGGACCCTGGAGGACCTGGGGGAGGCCGTCGTGCGGGGGATCCTCGCGGTCTTCGCCTCGCCCCACGGTCGCGACTACGTGGCGGTCATGCGCGCCCGCATGGCGCCCGGCGGCCCTGTCGAGTCCGTGGCGGGCTTCCTCACCGAGGAGGTCTACTCCCTGGCGGCCTGGCTGTTGGACGACCCCCCGGGCACGGGGGCGCTGCGGACGGGCCTGGCCGCCTCGCAGGTCATCGGGCTCATCGTCGCCCGCTACGTGCTGCGGCTCCAGCCCTTGGCGGACCTGGACGACGAGCAGGTCGTCGCCCACTACGCGCCGGTGCTGCAGCGCTACATGACGGGCCCGCTGCCCCCGGGGGCAGGGTAGGGGCGGACGAGCGGTATGTGCCCCCCGGTGAGCCCGGGCGCTGCCCCCTGGCGCCGGGTAGGTGAGGCCGCGGGCGGGGCGGGCACGCCGAGTGGCCCCCGCCCCGGCGGCGCCGATAGAATCGGGGCTGCACCACAAGCGGATCCGAAGGAGCGTGGACCTCCCCCGCATGAGCGACCCCACCGTTGAAAGCACCCTCGTGCAGACCCGGCGCGCCACGATCCCCGCGCGCCTGGAGCCCATCATGGTCCTGGGGGTCGCCGACCAGGTGCTGCGCGCGCTGGAGCGCGGCTTCCCCCACGTGCGCTTCCTGGTCACGGGGCGCGAGATCTCCATGACCGGCGTCCAAGCCGACATCGACCTGGCCGCGAACCTGGTCGAGGAGCTCATCGGCCTGGCCGGGCGGGGCCAGGCGCTCGACGCCGACGCCGTCGAACAGGCCATCTCACTGCTGGGGCGCGTCACCCGCGGCGAAGCGCCCTCCGAGGAGATCCTCTCCGCCCGCGGCCGCTCCATCCGCCCCAAGACGCCCGGGCAGAAGGCGTACACGGACGCCATCGACCGCTCCACCGTCGTCTTCGGCATCGGCCCGGCGGGCACGGGCAAGACCTACCTGGCCATGGCGCAGGCCGTGCGCCGCCTCCTGTCCGGGCAGGCTCGCCGCATCGTCCTGACCCGCCCGGCCGTCGAGGCGGGCGAGAACCTGGGGTTCCTGCCCGGGTCCCTCACCGACAAGATCGACCCCTACCTGCGGCCCCTCTACGACGCCCTTGGCGACATGCTGGACCCCGAGGCCCTGCCCAAGCTCATGGCCGCCGGGACCATCGAGGTGGCGCCCCTGGCGTACATGCGCGGACGCACCCTCAACGACTCCTTCATCATCCTCGACGAGGCGCAGAACACGACTCTGGGCCAGATGAAGATGTTCCTCACCCGCCTGGGCTTCGGATCCAAAGTGGTCGTCACCGGCGACGCCTCCCAGGTTGACCTGCCCGGCGGCCAGCCCAGCGGCCTCGCCGTCATCCAGACCATCCTGGAGGACGTGGACGGCATCGAGTTCTGCCACCTCACCAGCGCGGACGTGGTCCGCCACGAACTGGTCGGCCATATCATCGACGCGTACCAGCGGTGGGAGGACGGCGCCGCGCGCCGGCGCTCCGCCCGCTCCCGCGCCCGACACCCCCGAGAGGACCGCTCATGACCGAGGTTCTGAACGAGACCGACTACGACATCGACTGCGCCGAGTTCGCGGCCCTGGCCGACTACGTGCTCACGCAGATGCACGTCGCCTCCGACGCCGAGCTCAACATCCTGTTCATCGGAGCCGGCCCCATGGAGGAGCTGCACGTCAAATGGCTGGACCTGCCCGGCCCCACCGACGTCATGAGCTTCCCCATGGACGAGCTCAAACCCGGCACCGCCGACAACCCCACGCCGCCGGGGATGCTCGGCGACATCTGCATCTGCCCCGAGGTGGCCACCCGCCAGGCCGCCGACTCCGGGCACACCGCCGCCGAGGAGATGCTGCTGCTGGCCACCCACGGCATCCTCCACCTGCTGGGCTACGACCACGCCGAGGACGCCGAGAGGGCGGAGATGTTCGCCCTGCAGCGCAAACTGCTCCTCACCTTCCTGGCGTCCCGATGACCCCGCCGCTGCCCGCCCAGGCGGCGGGCGCCCCGTCGATCGGGGCCGTGCCCGACCTGCCGCTCGCAGTGCTGGCCGCCTTCGCCCTGGTGGTGGCCTGCCTGGCGCAGAGCGTCGAACAGGGCGTCTCGCGCCTGAGCGCCGCCGCCGTGGAGGACCTGGCCGAGCAGGGAAGGGCGCGCGCCGGGGTGCTGGCGGGCCTGGTCGCCCACCGCAGGCGCACTCTGCTGGTCCTGCGCTCGGCGCGCACCCTGTGGCAGGTGGTCTTCGCCGTGTCCGTCACGCTCATCCTGGTCGACAAGGGCATCGCCTGGTGGGCCGTGGCCCTCATCGCCGTCGCCTCCGTCTCCGCCCTGCAGTTCCTCTTCGTGTCCCTGGTCCCCAGCCAGTGGGCGGCGCGCCGCCCCGAGGGGATCGCCCTGGCGGGGGCTCCCACCACCGCCCGCCTCGTGCGGCTCAGCCGCCTTGTGGACCCGCTGCTGGGGCGCGTGCGCGCCTCCCGCCCCGCGCCCGAACCCACCGAGGCGCAGGCCCGCGCCGAACTGGTCTCCGACCTGCGCGAGATCGTCGACGAGGTGGGGGAGCCCGAGTCCATCGAGGAGGAGGACCGCGAGATGGTGCGCTCCGTCCTGGACCTGGGCCAGACCCTGGTGCGCGAGGTCATGGTCCCGCGCACGGACATGGTGACCGCCGACGCGGACCTGGGCGCCCGCAAGGCCCTGCGCCTCTTCGTGCGCTCCGGGTTCTCGCGCCTGCCCGTGGTGGGCGACGACGTCGACGACGTGCGCGGCGTCCTCTACTTCAAGGACGTGGTGGCCCGCCTGGAGGCCCACGGGCCCGACTTGGACCTCACCGCCGAGCAGATGATGCGGCCCGCCGAGTTCACCGTCGAGATGAAGCCCGCCGACGACCTGCTGCGCCAGATGCAGGCCGAGCACTCCCACATGGCGATCGTCATCGACGAGTACGGGGGAGTGGCCGGCCTGGTCACCCTGGAGGACATCATCGAAGAGGTCGTCGGCGAGGTCACCGACGAGCACGACCGGCACGTCATCGAGCCCGAGGCCCTGGGAGGGGGGCAGTGGCGCGTGCCCGCGCGCTACCCGATCTCCGAGCTCGGCGACCTGCTGGGCGTCGAGGTCGAGGACGAGGACGTGGACTCGGTGGGCGGCCTGCTGGCCAAGGCCATCGGCAGGGTCCCTCTGCCCGGGGCGCGCGGCGAACTGGCGGGGGTGCGCATGCGCGCCGAGGAGGCGCGGGGGCGCCGGCGCCAGGTGGGCACCATCGTGTGCTCTACAGTTGGGGGAAGCGGGGCGCCCGGCGCCCCGCCCCAGGTAGGAACACGGAAAGAGGACTGATGCGCTTCCCCAGTGACGACGAGCTCATGGCAGGCCCCAACGCCCTCGGGGACGCGCGCATCGAGGTGCCGCCCGGCGCCGCCGACCCCGAAGCCGAGGCGCGCGCCCAGATCGGCGCCGGCCCCGCGGGGCCGGAAGGAGCCGGAACCAGTGGCGGCGCCGAGGACCTGGACGCCGACGGGCCCGGCGGCGACTCCGGCCCCGGCAACGCCGATGACGACCTGTCGGACCTGGAGGACGAGGCGGACGCGGACCTGGGCGCCTTCGAGGCGCTGGCCTCGGTGGCCTCGCTGCGCCAGGACGCGGCCGCCGCGATCGGGGTCCCCGACTACCCCGAGGACTTCCGCGCGGGCTTCGTCTCCATCGTGGGGCGCCCCAACGTCGGCAAGTCCACCCTCACCAACGCCCTGGTCGGCCAGAAGGTGGCGATCACGTCGGGGCGCCCCGAGACGACCCGCCACAACATCCGCGGCATCGTCCACGGAGACGGCTACCAGCTGGTCCTCGTGGACACCCCCGGCTACCACCGGCCCCGCACGCTGCTGGGCAAGCGGCTCAACGACATGGTGCGCGAGGCGCTGGCCGAGGTGGACGCCGTGCTCTTCTGCCTGCCCGCCGACCAGAGGATCGGCCCGGGCGACCAGTTCATCGCCCGCGAGCTGCGGGGCGTGAAGCGCCCGGTCATCGCCGTGGCCACCAAGTGCGACGCGGTGGGCCGCGAGCGCGTCATGAAGCACCTGCTCGCCATCGAGCGGCTGGGCGAGTGGAGCGCCATCGTGCCCGTGTCCTCCATGGAGGGCAAGGGCATCGACCACCTGCGCGACGTGCTCGCCCAGACGGTCCCCGCCTCGCCGCCCCTGTACCCCGAAGGCGACGTGACCGACGAGTCCCGCGACACCCTGATCGCCGAGTTCATCCGCGAGGCCGCCCTGGAGGGGGTGCGCGACGAGCTGCCCCACTCCCTGGCCGTGCAAGTCGAGGAGATCATCGAGAGGGAGCGCAGGGAGGGCGACACCCGTCCGCCCCTCGTGGACGTCCACGTCAACGTCTACGTGGAGCGCGACTCCCAGAAGGCGATCATCATCGGGCGGCGCGGGGCGCGCCTCAAGGAGATCGGCACCGAGGCGCGGCGCCACATCGAGGAGCTGCTGGGCAAGCGGGTGTACCTGGACCTGCACGTGCGCACTGCCAAGGACTGGCAGTCCGACCCGAAGATGCTGGGGCGCCTCGGCTTCTGAGGGGAGCATTGTAGCCGTCCACAACGATGGTGTGAATATGTGAAAGACCACTCGTTGACTTGTCTTCCAAAGTGTAAACTTTCGCATACGAAACAACGTTGGCGAATGCGAGAGCATTGGAGGGCACGATGACGGGGTTCCGTAGTTCAGTCGTCTACCAGATCTACCCCAAGTCGTTCTACGACTCGAACGGCGACGGCGTCGGGGACCTGAGGGGAGTCATCGAGAAGATCCCCTACATCGCCTCGCTGGGCGTGGACCACGTCTGGTTCAACCCGTTCTTCCCCTCGCCGGGGCGGGACAACGGCTACGACATCTCCGACTACTGCGCCATCGACCCCGCCATGGGCACGATGGAGGACTTCGAGGAGCTCGTCGAGGCCCTGGGCGCCCACGGGATCGGCGTCATGCTCGACATGGTCCTCAACCACACCTCCACCGAGCACGAGTGGTTCCGCAAGGCGCTGGTCGGCGACGAGCGCTACCAGCGCTACTACTACCTGCGCGACCCCAAGCCCGACGGCTCACTGCCCACCAACTGGGTGTCCAAGTTCGGGGGCCCCGCCTGGGAGCCCTTCGGGGACACCGGCAAGTACTACCTGCACCTCTTCGACCGGACGCAGGCGGACCTCGACTGGCACAACCCCGATGTCCGCGAGGAGGCCGCCAAAGTCGTGAACTTCTGGCGCTCCAAGGGAGTGCGGGGCTTCCGCTTCGACGTCATCAACCTCATCGGAAAGCCGGAGGCGCTGCTCGACGCCCCCGAGGGCACCGACGACCGCGCGATGTACACCGACGGCCCCGATGTCCACACCTACCTGCAGTGGCTCTCCGAGCAGTCCTTCGGGCAGGACGCCGACTCCATCACCGTCGGCGAGATGTCCTCGACCTCCATCCAGGCGTGCATCGGCTACTCCAACCCCGCCAACCACGAACTGTCGATGGTGTTCAACTTCCACCACCTCAAAGTCGACTACGAGGACGGCCAGAAGTGGACGCTCAAGGACTTCGACCTGGCCGCGCTCAAGCGCCTGCTGGGGGAGTGGGCGCTCGGCATGCAGGAGGGCGGGGGCTGGAACGCCCTGTTCTGGAACAACCACGACCAGCCCCGCGCCCTCGACCGCTTCGGGAACGCGGACGAGTACCGCTACGAGTCCGCGACGATGCTCGCCTCCGCCATCCACCTGCTGCGCGGAACGCCCTTCGTGTACATGGGCGAGGAGATCGGCATGAGCGACCCCGCCTACACGAGCATCGACGACTACGTGGACGTCGAGGCGCGCAACGCCTACCGCGCCCTCGTCGAAGGGGGCACGGACCCCGCGCGGGCGTTCGCCGTCGTCCACTCCAAGGCCCGCGACAACGCCCGCACCCCCATGCAGTGGGACGCCTCCGACAACGCCGGGTTCACGCGGGGCACCCCCTGGCTGCGGCCCGTCAACCACGCCGAGGTCAACGTCGAGTCCGCCGAGCGGGGCCGCATCCTGCCCTACTACCGGCGCCTCATCGAGGCGCGGCACACCCACCCGGTCATCGCCGAGGGCTCCTACATCCCCTACAACGCGCCCGACGAGGTCTTCGCCTACGTGCGCGAGCACGACGGCCAGCGCCTGCTGGTGCTCAACAACTTCCGCGCCCACGACGTCGATGTCGACGTCCGGGGTCGCTTCGCCCAGGGGCGCGTCCTCATCGGGAACTACGACGACGCGGTCGTGCGCTCGCGCATCACGCTGCGCCCCTACGAGAGCCTGTCCATCATCACAGGTGCCTGACACGGTGCCCGAACACGGCACGAAAGGAACAACCATGTCCGAATCACCACAGCAGAGGGCGTCACTGCTCGCCCCGATGCCGGGCGACGTCATCGCCCAGGCCGACATCCCCGACCCCGCGTTCGCCGGGGGCGCCATGGGCGTCGGCTTCGGTGTGGTCCCCGAGGAGAACACGGTCGTGGCCCCCGTCTCAGGGCGGATCACGATGGTGGCCGACACCGGCCACGCCGTCGGCTTCGAAACCGCCGACGGGCTGCAGGTGCTGCTCCACCTGGGCGTCGACACCGTCGAGCTCAAGGGCGCGCCCTTCCGCCTCGTCGTCGCCAAGGGCGACACCGTGCAGGCGGGCGGCCCGGTCGGGACGATGGACCTGGCCGCCGTCGAGGCCGCCGGTAAGTCCACGGTCGCCATCACCGTCATCACCAACTCCAAGAAGCGCGTGGAGTCCCTCGACGTGCGGACCGGCCGGGCCCAGGCCGGCGACCCCGTCGCCGACGCCCTCCTCAAGGCCGCCGCTCCTGCCGCGCCCGCCCAGGCGGAGGCGGCCCCCGCCTCGTCCGGCACCAGCGCCGCTCCGTCGGGAACCGCACCGGAAACGGCGGGCGCCGCCGTCGAGGCGGACGACGGCTACGATGGCCTGACCGGGTTCGCCCTGCAGGCCGCCCGCATCATCGACGGCATCGGCGGCGCGGACAACGTCGCCTCCGTCATCCACTGCATCACCCGCGTGCGCTTCTACCTCAAGGACGACGCCAAGGCCGATGACGCGGCAGTCGCCGACATCGACGGCGTCATCGACGTCGCCAAGGCCGGCGGGCAGTACCAGGTCGTCATCGGCGCCACCGTCGGCGACGTCTACGAGGAGATCGTCAAGCGGCTCCCGCAGGGCGCGGCCGGGGACGACGAGGCGGCGGCCGACCCCGTCGAGAAGCCCACCACCCCCCTGGGCTGGGTGAAGTACGGGTTCAGCTCGCTGATCGGCGTCATCACCGGGTCGATGATCCCCGTCGTCGGCGTCCTGGCCGGATCGGGCATCCTCAAGGGCCTGCTGGGCCTGCTGGTCCAGGTCGGCTGGCTGGTGAAGGACTCCGACACGAACATCATCCTCAACGCGATGGCGGACTCGATGTTCTTCTTCCTGCCCATCATCATCGGTTTCACGGCCGCCAAGCGCCTGGGCGCCGACCCGATCATCGTCGCGATCATCGGCGGCGTCCTGGCCTACCCGTCGATCGTCCAGCTGGCCAAGCACGATGCTCCCGGGTACCACGTGCTGCACACGCTGCTGGGCGTGAACTTCAACGCGGAGCTCTTCGGGATCCCCATCTCCCTGCCGCTGGACAACGCCTACGCCTACTCGATCTTCCCGATCATCGTGGGGGCGTGGCTGGCGTCCAAGATCGAGCCCCTGCTCAAGAAGTGGATCCCCGCCGTGGTCCACTCCATCTTCGCCCCGCTCATCGAGATCTTCGTGATCTCCACGCTGCTGTTCACCGTCTTCGGACCCATCATCATGTTCGTCTCCGGCGGCGTCGCGGCCGGGCTGAACTGGGTGCTGGCCATCAACTACGCCTTCGCGGGCCTGGTCATCGGCGCCTTCTACCAGTGCCTCGTGATCTTCGGCCTGCACTGGGCCGTGATCCCCGTGATCGCCCAGCAGCTTGCCGTCCACGGGCAGTCCTCCACGATCAACGCCATCGTGTCCGCCACGATGATCGCGCAGGGCGGCGGCGCCCTGGCCTTCTGGATCAAGGCCCGCAGCGCGAAGATCCGCTCCCTGGCCGGTCCCGCCACGATCTCCGCGTTCTGCGGGGTCACCGAGCCCGCCATGTACGGCCTCAACCTCAAGTACGGGCGCGCCTTCCTCACCGCGTCGGTCGGCGGGGCCGCCGGCGGCCTGGTCACCGGCCTGCTCAACATCAACATGTACGGCTTCGCCGGGGCGTTCACCGGGTTCGCGTCCTTCGTGGACCCCACCGGCAAGGACACCTCCTCCGCCGTCAACTTCTGGATCGCGTCCTTCGTGGCGCTCGCCGTCGCCTTCGTGTGCACCTACTTCTTCGGGTTCAAAGAGGACGACTTCGGCCAGGGCAGGACCGTTGAGAAGGTCCGCCTGGGCAACCGCGAGGCCGCCAAGAAGGAGTAGCGGCTGAGAAGGGCGGCCGCTAAGAAGGAGTAGCGGGCGCCTGATGCGCGACTGGGCGCGCGGGCTGGACCTGGGTCCGGCCCGCGCGCCCGGCGCTGTTGCGCGTGCACGGGGCGGCGGGTCGCACGCTTGTCCCCGGCGCGCCCCATATTGGTGCTCGTGGAGCACGGCCATGGCCGTCGTGTGGCCCCGTGCGCCCGGCTATCGGTCCGCACTGAGCCGGCGGGGTTCTT
>ERZ773063.1571-NODE-1571-length-13283-cov-10.748261_pt1 | contig 13283 bp, 10 predicted proteins | sample MGYA00580625_ERZ773063 | MGnify/ENA primary metagenome ERZ773063 (study PRJEB29015, sample SAMEA2738022) | human oral metagenome | biome: human oral; feature: human-associated habitat; material: dental | place: China | collected 2042 ...
CGGGGCCGCCGACCTTGACCGCCGTCGCAACGCCGACGATGTTGCCCGTGCCGATCGTCGCGGCAAGCGCGACGCAGAGCGCCTTGAAGCTCGAGATGTCACCCGCGCCCTTGTTCTTTGCGCGGAGGATCAGCCCGAGCGCACGCGGCAGCTGCACGACCTGCAGCAGCGAGAGCCGGATCGTCAGCAGGATGCCCGTCCCCACGAGCAGCGTGATGAGCGGAACGCCCCAGAGAAATGAGTCAATGGCGTTCAGCATGGGAAGAAATGAGTCCATGTCACATACCTCCAAAAATGAAAATATGGTGGTATTTTACCATGATAAAGTATTAAATGTCCATGTATACATGAAATGCTTGATTTTACATAATCACCGAAATGAAGTACAATGAACGCTCAACGACGAATGAGATGTCTGCACACAAAAGATATCAATTCTCTATTTCAAAAACGAATAAATCATCCTTTTCTTTCAATAAGAAAAGCTCTGGGTTCCAATCTGAAATATCTTACATTTTCCATTTGAAATACTTTTCCGATATGTGCGTATTTCTCGGCGACAGAAAAAATTTTTGGTCATAAATCGGCGTCGTCATGCGATATTTTTATTTTACAATAAATTTTAATTCGATCTGCAAGATTTTGGCACGGAACTTGCACTATGAATAGGCAGAAGCAATTATGTTTCAAGAACGGGCACAATCAAAGGAGGAAATCACATCATGAAACGTATTCTAGTTGGTCTCTTGAGCGGGCTTCTCGCGATCGCCATGCTCGCAGGCTGCGGCACGCAGCAGTCCGCGTCGAAGGACGGCAAGATCGTCATCCAGGTCGGCTACGAGAACAACCCGGGCGAGCCGTTCGATCAGGGCGTGAACAAGTGGAAGGAACTGCTTGAGCAGAAGTCGAACGGGACGATGACGATCGAGACCTATCCCTCAAGCCAGCTCGGCAGCAAGAATGACCTCATCGATCAGATGATCGCGGGGCAGCCGGTGGTGACGCTCGCGGACGGCGCGTTCTACGCAGATCGCGGCGTGAAGGATTTCGGCATTGTCTTCGGCCCCTTTCTCTTTGACAACTGGGATGAGTGCTGGAAGCTCGTCAAGAGTCCGTGGTACACCGACAAGAGCAAGGAGCTCGAAGCCAAGGGTCTGAAGATCCTCGGCTCGAACTGGGTCTACGGTGCGCGTCACACGCTGACGACGAAGCCCGTGAACTCCGTGGAGGATCTGAAGGGGCTCAAGATCCGCGTGCCGAACAACGCGATTCAGGTCAAGGGCTTCGAGGTGCTCGGCGCAGTGCCGACGCCGATGCCGCTCGGCGACACCTACACGGCGCTGCAGCAGGGCACGATCGACGGCGTGGAGAATCCGCTGCCCGTGCTCTACAACGGCAAGTTCCAAGAGGTCGCAAAGTATCTCATCCTCGACGGTCATGTCAAGAATTTCACGACGCTGGTCTGCAGTGCACAGTTTTTTAGCAGCCTGACGCCCGAGCAGCAGAAGCTCCTCGTCGAGACGTGCGAGGAGGCGGGTCTCTACAACAACGAGAAGCAGGCGGCCTCCGAGAAGGATGTGCTTGAGAAGTTCCGCAGCGAGGGCGTGACGATCGTCGAGCCGTCGGAGACGGTGCTTGCGGGCTTCAAGAATGCGGCGCAGAAGTTCTACACGGGCAATGATTTCGGCTGGTCGAGCGGTCTCTATGACACGGTCAAAGCCGCAATGAAGTAAGACGTTCCGATGCGTAAGGGCGCGCCGCTGCGGTGGCGCGCTTTTGTATCACAGAGACTTCATGAGAAATAAAGGAGAGATTTTATGGAAGCGAACCACGAAAGGCAGGGTGTGCTCGCGAATCTGGACTACATCATCGCAGGAACTGCGCTCTCGGTGCTCGTCCTCGTGACGTTCGTCGGTGTCTTCGCACGCTACTTCCTCGGTATGCCCTTCGCATGGGGGGAGGAGTTCCAGCTCGCGTGCTTTGTCTGGATCACGTTCCTCGGCGTCGGTGCAGCGTTCCGCTCGGGCAGCCATGTCGCGATCGAGCTGCTTGTGGAGCGGATGCCGGAGAAGGCGGCGCGCGTCGTGGAGATCGGCGGCTACGCCATTTCCATGCTCATCTTTGTATTCTTCCTCTACTACGGCGTGCAGATCGTCCTCTCAATGGCGGCGATGGGGCGCACGACGAACATCCTCGGCATCCCCTACGCGGCGATCTACGCGGTCGTCCCCATTGGCTGCCTCTTGATGATGTATAACTACACGCGTGTGATCCTGCACCATCGGAAGGAGGCGCCGTGATGGAAAGTACCGTTATGCTCGCGGCCATCGTGCTGCTCGTGCTCCTCTTTCTGCGCGTGCCGGTCTTTGTCTCCGTCCTCGCGGGCGGCGTGACCTACTTCCTCATGGTGCCGAATCTGCCGGGCACGATCTTCGTCCAGCGCGTCATCGCGGGCACGGAGAGCATTCCGCTGCTCGCGATCCCGTTCTTTGTCTGCGCGGGCGTCTTCATGAACTACACGGGTGTGACGAAGCGCATCATGAATTTCTGCAGCGTCCTCCTCGGCACGTTCGTGGGCGGTCTTGCACAGGTCGCGATCCTGCTCTCGACGCTGATGGGCGGGCTCTCCGGCTCGAACCTCGCGGATGCGGCGATGGAGGCAAAGATGCTGGTCCCCGAGATGACGAAGCGCGGCTTCTCGCTGGAGTTCTCGTCCGTCGTCACGGCGACCTCGGCGATCATCACGCCGCTCATCCCGCCCGGCATTGCCATGATCATCTACGGGTCGATCGCGAATCTCTCGATCGGCAAGCTCTTCGTCGGCGGTGTGGGGCCGGGGCTCCTGCTCTGCGTGGCGATGATGATCCTTGTCTCGATCATCTCCCATCGGCGCGGCTACAAGCCCATCCGCACCGAGCGCGCAACGCCCGATGAGTTCTTCACGGCACTCAAGGCGGCGTTCCTGCCGCTGTGCCTGCCGATCATCATAATCGGCGGCATCCGCATCGGACTCTTTACACCGACGGAGGCAGGCGCGGTCGCCATCATGTACTCGCTCTTCCTCGGCATCATCTACCGCGAAATGCGTCTTCATGATGTGCTGACAGGCATCCGCGAGACGGTCACGACCTCCGCGTCGATCATGATCATCATCGGTGCGGCATCGACGTTCGCGTGGATCCTGACGAAGGAACGCATCCCGCAGGAGCTCGCGCAGATGATGATCACCTTCCTCGAAACCCCTGCGCTCTTCCTCATCGTCGTCAACATCTTCCTGCTGATTGTCGGCATGTTCCTTGAGGGCAACGCCGCCATGATCATCCTCGTGCCGCTGCTCGCCCCGATCGCCGCGTACTTCGGCATCAACGAGTACCAGTTCGCGATCATGTTCATCTTCAACCTCGCGATCGGTGCGCTCTCGCCGCCGATGGGCACGCTCATGTTCGTGACCTGCGGCATTACGAAATGCAAGATGAGCGCCTTCATCAAGGAGGCGGTACCGTTCTACATCCTCCTCGTCGCCTGCCTCGGGCTGCTCACGATCTTCCCGGTCTTCAGCTCCGGCTTCATCAATTTCGTCTACGGTCTATAATTTTGGAAAGGGGGGCACAGCCTCATGTCACTCATCCTCTTTGCCGCGCCGGCAGCGGACATCGCACAGAAAGCCGAGCGCATCATCCGGCGGCGGAGACTGGACATCCCCGTCATCACGGCGGATGACAAAAATGTGCAGACGGCTGTGCTCGCCTACCCCGAACCCTTCGTCATCATCAGCCGCGGCGGCGTTGCCGAGGAGGTCAAAAAGCTCCCCGGGCGCACGGTCGTGGAGGTCACGACCTCGTTCAACGACATCCTCGCGGCAGTCGCCTCCCTCGATACGGCGGGGATGCGGCGGGTCGCGGTCGTCATGCGCGGCAACATCCTCTTTGAGGCGCCGCAGAACTTCTCGCTCTCGGGGCTCGACATCCTCGTCCGTCCCTGCGACACCTACGAGGAGATCGAGGCGACGGTCAAGAGCCTCGCGCAGACGAAGAAGGTCGATGGGATCGCGGGCTGCCGCTATGCCGTGCGCGTGGCGGAGGAGGCAAAAATTCCAAGCGCCTACGTCGACACGAGCGAGAAGTCCATTGAGAAGGCAATCGACGACGCGCTCAAGATCCTTGACGCGAAGCGCAAAGAGTCGCTGCAGCTCGAACGCCTCGAGGCGGTCATCGGGAACATCGACGAGGGTATTGTCGTGCTCGATGAACAGGAGCGCCCCGCATTCTTCAACGAGGAGGCAAACGTGCTCTTCGGCGGCAGTCTGCCCGGGGATTTCACCGCGGTGATGGACGCAGAGATCAAGGACTATGCGGGCGAGCGGCTCGTGACGATCCACGGGCGCAAGGCGCTCTTTCGCATGGTGCCCGTCGGGATGCGCAACCGCCGCGAGAACACGGTGCTCATCTTCCACGCGGCGGAGGCGATCTCCAAGCAGGAGCAGAAGGTGCGCTCCTCGCTCTATCAAAAGGGATTCTACGCGAAGATCCACTTCCCCGACATCCTCACGGAGGCGCCGCGCATGAAGGAGGTCATCGCGCGCGCGGAGAAGTTCGCGCGGACAAACGCGAACGTCCTCATCCTCGGCGAGACGGGCACGGGCAAGGAGGGCATGGCGCAGAGCATCCACAATGCGAGTCATCGCGCAAAGAAGCCCTTCGTCTCCGTGAACTGCGCCTCCATCCCGCCGTCGCTCATCGAGAGCGAGCTCTTCGGCTACGTCGAGGGCGCGTTCACGGGGGCGCGGCGCGCGGGGAAAAAGGGGCTCTTTGAGATGGCAGACGGCGGCACAATCTTCCTCGATGAGATCGCAGAGCTGCCGCCGGACATCCAAGGGAGGCTCCTGCGCGTCCTACAGGAGCGCGAGATCATGCGTGTCGGCGATGATAAGATCATCGCGCTTGACATCCGCCTGATCTGCGCCACGAACAAGGATCTCGGCGCGCTTGTCGCGGACAACAAGTTCCGCGAGGATCTCTACTACCGCGTCAACGTCCTCAGGGTACAGCTGCCGCCCCTGCGCGAGCGGCGCGAGGACATCCTGCCGCTCCTGCGCCACTACTTTGCACGCTACGCGCCGCAGGAGGATTTCGACCGTTTCATCTGCCGCAGCGTGCGCGAGCGCCTGCTCGCCTACGACTGGCCGGGCAACATCCGCGAGCTGCGCAACATCGCCGAGGTCTTTGCGTGCCTCGGCGATGCGGCACCGGACGCCGCACAGCTGGATGAGCTGCTGGGCGCACGCCGCATGGGCGGACAGAGGGACACCATCGAGATCCCGCTTGGACTCTCGCTGAAGGAGGTCGAGCTGGCACTCATCGAGCGCATGCTCGAGATCTATACGCCGGACGAGACCTGCGCAAAGCTCGGCATCAGCCGCGTGACGCTCTGGCGACGTCTGCGGCGGGAAGTATAATAAACAGACTTTTTAACAGAGGCTACGGACGAAGGGAAACAAGCCTTACGTTGCTCCTAAGCGAACCTTAGTGGAGCAAACGGAAACGAGCGTGCGACCCGCCCCCGGCGTACTTCTTTCGTTCAAGCGAAGCGCGTTTAAGAAGTGCGCCGGTATTTAGGCGGACGAGCACGCGACCGTTTGCGTAACGAGGTGTTCGCGTGGAGCATGTAAGGCTATATAAGACTTACAATCGAACCATATAAGGAGTTTTCAATATGAAAGGCATTCGTATCAATCAGCCCGGAGAGGCGGAGATATTCGAGACCGAAAAGCCCGTACGAAAGGCGGGTGAGGCACTGCTGCGCGTCCTCTACGGCGGCATCTGCGGCAGCGACCTCGGCACGTACCGCGGCACGTTCGCCTACGCGTCCTATCCGCGCATCCCGGGGCATGAGTTCTCGGCGCAGATCGTCGCGATCGATCCTGCCGATGCGGAGAAATATCACCTCCACGCGGGGCAGATCATCACCTGCAACCCGTATTTCAACTGCGGCACCTGCTACTCCTGCACGCGCGGCTTCGTCAACTGCTGCGAGCACAACGAGACCATGGGCGCGCAGCGCGACGGCGCCTTCACGGAGTACATCACGATGCCCGTCGAGCGCATCTACGATGGCAAGGGGCTCTCGCCGCTCCAGCTTGCGCTCATCGAGCCGTTCTGCATCAGCTACCACGGCGCGAGTCACGCGGACATAAAGTCGGGCGAAAAGGCGCTCGTCATCGGCGCGGGCACGATCGGCGTCCTCGCGGCAGCGGCGGCAAAGGCGGCGGGCGCCGAGGTCTACATCGCGGACATCGCGCCAAAGAAGCTCGATCATGCGGTCCAGATCTTTGATCTCGCGGGGCGTATCCTCAACGACTCCCCCGAGCACTTCACCGAGCAGGTGCAGGAGATCACAGGCGGCAACGGCTTCGATGTGACGATTGAGGCGGTGGGGCTGCCCGCGACCTTCCTCTCCTGCGTCGATGCCGCCGCGTTCGGCGGGCGCGTTGTGCAGGTCGGCGTCGGCAAGCGGAACGCGGACTTCAACTTTACCCTCCTCCAAAAGAAGGAGCTGAAGCTCTACGGCTCGCGCAACGCGCTGAAGAAGGACTTCCTCGAACTCATCGACCTCGTGAAGTCGGGAAAGATCGACATCACGAAGATCGTCACAAATACGTACGAGCTTGCGGACGGCCCGCAGGCATTCAAGGACTTCTCGGAGCACGCCGACACCATGCTCAAGGTCGTCATCCACTTCGCCGATCCGGAGTAAGATAGAGGAAAGGAGCGTCTGCCATGAAAGAAATACAGGAGATCTACAGTCCCGAATCGCACCCCGTCCGCATCATGCAGTTCGGCGAGGGCAACTTCCTCCGCGCCTTCGTCGACTACGCCGTCGATGTGGCGAATGAGGAAAACGGACTCGACGCGAGCGTCGCCATCGTCATCCCCATCGCAGGGGAACGCCCGCAGTTCGCCGCGCAGAAGAACCTCTACACCGTCTGCCTGCGCGGACAGCAGGAGGGTGCACCGTACAAGGAGAACCGCGTCGTCAAATGCGTCGACCGCGTGCTGAGTGCCTACGCCGACTACGACGCCTACATGCAGCTCGCCGAACTCGATTCCCTGCGCTTCGTCGTCTCCAACACGACGGAGGCGGGCATCGTCTACGATCCCGCGTGCGCCCTTGCGGATAAGCCGCCCAAGGCATTCCCCGCAAAGCTCACGCAGTTCCTCTACGCACGCTTCCGACATTTTGCGGGCGCTGCGGACAAGGGGCTCCACATGCTGCCCGTCGAGCTCATCGAGAACAACGGACAGGAGCTGAAGCGCTGCGTCCTAGCATACGTGAAGCTCTGGAACCTCGGCGCGGACTTCGCCGCATGGCTCGACACCGCATGCAGCTTCGCGGACACGCTCGTCGACCGCATCGTGGTCGGCTACCCGCGCGCAGAGGCGGCGGCGTACGAGGAGGAGCTCGGCTACCGCGACGCGCTGCTGAATCAGGCGGAGCCGTTCTCCCTCTGGGTCATCGGGAACCCCGCGCTCGAAAAAGAACTGCCCCTTGCCTCCAGTAAATTCCACGCCATCTTTACCGACGATGTGGTGAAGTACAAGGAGCGCAAGGTGCGCATCCTCAACGGCGCACACACCTCGATGGTGCTCGGCGCCTACCTCGCGGGGCTCGACTACGTCGGCGACTGCATGAAGGATCCCGTCGTACGCACCCAGCTCGACCAGTCCGTCTACGGCGAGATCGTCCCGACGGTGCACCTCCCGGAGGCGGAGTCGCGCGCGTTCGCGGCGGCGGTCTTCGAGCGGTTCGAGAACCCCTTCGTCCACCACGCGCTGCTCTCCATCTCGCTCAACTCCATCTCGAAGTGGCGCGCGCGCGTCCTGCCGTCCTTTAGGGACAGCCGCAAGCACACGGGCAGGCTGCCGAAGTGGCTCACCTACTCCCTCGCCGCGCTCCTCGCGTTCTACCACACGACCGAGAGGGGCGAGAACTGCCTCATCGGACATCGCGGCACGGAGACGTACGAGATTCACGACGATGCGGACAAGCTCGAACGTCTCGCTGCGTGGGCGGCGCTCCCCGCGAAGGACTACGTGCACAATGCGCTCGCGGCAGAGGACTTCTGGGGCGAGGATCTGACCGAGATCGACGGGCTCGAGGCGAAGGTCTTGGAGCATTTCGAGCGCATCGCTGCGGTCGGCGCAAAGGCGCACATCGAAGAGCTCGGGAAGGTCTCGTAAGATGGCGGGCAAACTCTTTCAGATACAGCCGCAGGACAACGCCGCCGTCGCCCTCGCGGACATCGCGGCGGGCGAGACGGTCACGCTTGGCGGCATTTCCTACACGGCACAGACCGTCATCCCCGCCGGACACAAGATGGCGATACGCCCCATCCGCGCGGGCGAGGACGTGCTGAAATACGGCTTCCCCATCGGCACGGCGCGGCGCGATGTCGCCGTCGGCGAGCACCTGCATACGGACACCGTGAAGTCAAAGCTCGGCGATCTGCTCGACTACCGCTACGAGCCGGAGAAGGCGCCGCACTGGGATCCCGCGCAGTACACCTATCTCGCAGGCAAGACCTTTGACGGGTATGCACGCCCCGATGGGAGGGCGGGCATCCGCAACGAGATCTGGATCATCCCAATGGTCGGCTGCGTGAACGCCATCGCGCAGGCAATCGAAAAGCAGGCGCAGATCTACAAGGAAGGCACGATCGACGGCATCTACGCCTACGGGCACCCCTACGGCTGCTCGCAGCTCGGCGACGATATGACGAACACGCAGAAGTACCTCGCCGCGCTCGTGCAGCACCCGAATGCGGGCGGCGTGCTCGTCCTCGGTCTCGGCTGCGAGAACAACGAGATGCGAGAGATGCGCGCGCTGATCGGTAATGTGGACGAGCGCCGCGTGAAGTTCCTGCTCTGTCAGGAGGTTTCGGACGAAATCGAGGCGGGCACCCGGCTCGTCGCGGAGATCGCGCGCGCGGTGCGGGACATCCCGCGCACGCCGCAGCCCGTCGCAAAGCTCGTGCTCGGGCTGAAATGCGGCGGCTCGGACGGCTTCTCCGGCATCACGGCGAACCCGCTCGTCGGCGAGGCGAGCAACGAGCTCGTCGCGGCGGGCGGCACGAGCATTCTCACCGAGGTGCCCGAGATGTTCGGCGCGGAGACGCTGCTGATGAACCGCGCGAAGGATGTGCGCGTCTTTGAGGACACCGTGCAGCTCATCAACGGGTTCAAGGAGTATTTCATGCGGCACGGCGAGAAGGTCGACGAGAACCCCTCGCCCGGCAACAAGGCGGGCGGCATCACGACCCTTGAGGACAAGTCCCTCGGCTGCGTGCAGAAGGGCGGCATTGCGCCCGTCGTGGATGTGCTCGACTATGGGGACCGCGTGACGGAGCACGGGCTCTCGCTCCTCTGCGCACCCGGCAACGACCTCGTCGCCTCGAACGCGCTCGCGGCGGCAGGCGCACACATCGTCCTCTTTACCACGGGGCGCGGCACCCCGTTCGCCTGTCCCGTGCCCACGGTGAAGATCGCGAGCAATCCGCATCTCGCCAGCTACAAATCGGGCTGGATCGACTTCAGCGCGGGGCGCATCCTCGAGGGCGCGTCTATGAGGGAGGTCACGGCAGACTTCCTCGACCTCCTGCTCGACATCGCCTCGGGGCGCGCGCACGCAAAGTCCGAGGCACTTGACAAGCACGATCTCGCAATCTTCAAGGACGGCGTGACGCTCTAACGTATGCATGACTATTGCATATCTATGGTAAAATAAAAGAAGCACCGATAAATTCAGCGATTCCTAAAAAGGAGGTCTGCGCATGAAACAAGGTCTGATTCTCGCGGGGGAGCCGATGGGGCTGCTCATCGCGCAGAGCGAGGGCGCCCTCGGCAGCGTCACAGGCTACGATCTCGCGGTCGCGGGCGCGGAGTTCAACGTTGCCGTCGGCGTCGCGCGGCTCGGACACCGCGTCACCTATCTGACAAAACTGGGGAAGGATCCCTTTGGGGAGCGCATCATCCGCGTGCTCACCGAGAACGGCATTGGAAACGAGTTCGCCCTGTGGAGCGCTGAAAAACGCACGGGCTTTATGCTCAAGGGACGCGTGCGCGCGGGCGATCCCCCGATCTTTTACTTCCGCGCGGGTTCTGCCGCCTCGACGCTCGCGCCGGAGGATGTGGAGGCAATCGACTTCTCCTCCTACAGCCACATCCACCTGACGGGCATCCTGCCCGCGCTCACGGCGTCGACGCGGGCGGCAGTCGACCTGATGTTCACGCGCGCACGCGCGGCGGGGCTCACGATCTCGTTCGATCCGAACCTGCGTCCCCAACTCTGGCCGGATGAGCGCACAATGCGCGAGACCATCAACGATCTTGCCGCGCGTGCGGACATTGTGCTGCCGGGCACGGCGGAGGGCAAGATCCTCGTGGGGAGCGACGAGCCCACCGCGATCTCCGACTACTATCAGGAGCGCGGCGCTCGTACGGTCATTACGAAGTGCGGCAGCACGGGTGCATACGTCGCCGACGGTGCGGAGCGCTACCACGTCGCGGGCTTTTGCGTGCGCGAGGTCGTCGATACGGTCGGCGCGGGCGACGGCTTTGCGGCGGGCGTCCTCACGGGGCTGATGGAGGGGCTGTCCATGCGCGATGCCGTACGGCGCGGCGCCGCCATCGGGGCGATCCAGGTCATGAGCCGCGGCGACAACGAGGGGCTGCCAACCCCTGCCGAACTTGAGAGATTTATGAAGGAGGCGGATTCCACCGATGAGTGAACAGCTGCAGAGAATCGCGGGGATTGGTCTGGTGCCGCTCGTCGTGCTTGCGGACGCGGCGTGCGCGAAGCCGCTCGGCGAGGCGCTCGTCGCGGGCGGCATCCCCGTCGCCGAGGTCACGTTCCGTACGGAGGCGTGCCTCGATACGATCCGTGCGATGAAGGAGATCCCGGATCTCATCGTCGGTGCGGGCACGGTGCACACGGCAAAGCAGGCGGCGGCGGCGGTCGATGCGGGTGCGACCTACATTGTGACGCCCGCCTACAACCCCTCTGTCATCGAATGGTGCCTGGCGCACGATGTCGATGTGATCCCCGGCACCGTCACGCCGGGCGAGATCGAGGGATCGCGCGCGTACGGCATCCGCCTGTGCAAGTTCTTCCCCGCTGCGGCATACGGCGGTACGACGACGCTCAAGGCGCTCGCGGGGCCGTTTGCCGATGTGAAGTTCCTGCCGACGGGCGGCGTAAATCCCGACAATATGATCGACTATCTCGCACTGCCGAACGTCGCGGCGATCGGCGGCAGCTTTATGACGCCCGACAAACTCGTCGCGGCGCGGGACTGGGCGGGCATTGCCGATATCTGCCGCAAAATTGTGCAGAAGATGCAGACCGCGCTGCCCACACGCTAGTCGGACGACAGAAATACATCGAGGGGCTGCTTTGGGCGGCTCCTTTTTGTTTTGCACACATGCCAATCTCTGCTATACTATGGACAAGGGTTTTCCCTCTCAACCGAGGAGGATATATGGAAGCACTGATAAATTCAGCACCGCCATCTTAGCGCATCTTTTTTGCCCGCTTTTTGTCGGCAAATCCTCCACATAGCTTTGGCTATGCGTCCGGTTTGCCTCCTCAATCGGACGAAAAAATCTACGCCAATCTGACGGACTTCATTTTATCAGTGCTTCCATAGGAACCACACTCTGAATCATGAGGCGCAATATGCAAAAAGAGAAACAAAAACAACAGGCGACGGATATGCTGCATGGTCCGCTCGTTGGAAAGATGATATGGTTCGCGCTGCCTCTGGCGTTCACGAGCGTATTTCAGCAGCTTTTTAATGCGGCGGATGTCGTCGTTCTGGGTCAGCTCGTCAGCATGAACGCGATGGCGGCGGTGGGCAACAATACGCCCATCGTATCCCTCCTGGTCGCCCTGCTGGTCGGGCTCGCCCTCGGTGCCAACGTGGTCATCGCACAGCGGCTGGGCGGCGGGAATGCGAAGCACGCGCGGCGTGCCGTCCACTCCGGCATCATGCTCGCTGCCGTGATCGGCGTCCTGCTGATGCTGGCGAGCGAGCTGCTCGCGGACAGGCTTCTCACGGCGCTGCTCGTCCCCGCAGAGGTTCTGCCGGATGCAGAAACGTATCTGCGCATCTATCTGCTCGGTATCCCTGCTATGGCCCTCTACAACTTCGAGGCAGCGGTTCTTCGCGGGTACGGCGATACAAAAAAACCGCTCCTCGCGCTGATCGCCGCCAGTCTGCTGAACATCATCCTAAACCTCGCCGCCGTGCTGCTGCTCGATCTTGGAACGGCGGGCGTCGCCGCGGCGACGACGCTGTCGAATTTCGTTGCCGCACTCGTGCTCTGGCATTTCCTCCGGCAGGATCACGGCGTGGTCAAGGTGGAGCGAAAGCTGCTGGTGTTCACCGCGCAGGAGCTGCGCGAAATCATCCGGATCGGTCTGCCGGCGGGCATCCAAGGCGCTCTCTTCTCCCTGTCGAACCTCCTCATCCAGACGTCCATCAATTCGCTCGGCGCAGACGCGATGGCGGCCTCCTCGGCAGGGTTCATCATCGAGGCGCTGATCTACAGCTTTACAAACGCGATCGGTCAGACCGTCACAACCTTCGTCGGTCAGAACTTCGGCGCGCGGAACATTCCGCGCTGCTGCCGCATCACGCGCGTGGGGATGATCATCGGCGCCTGCTTCGCCATTGCCTCCGGTACTGCAGCCGTGCTCTTGGACCGCCAGCTCCTGCGCCTTTTCACCGCAGAGGAAGCCGTGATCGCGCTTGGTACTGTTCGCATCTTGTACGTGTCCGGCCTCGTGCTGCCGAGCGGCTTTTTGGAGGTGCTGTCCGGCGCGCTGCGCGGGTTCGGTTCGTCGATGCCGCCGGCTGTGATCTCCCTCGTTACGATCTGCGGCAGTCGCGTGGTCTGGGTCTACAACGTATTCGACGCGACGCATGATTTTGGCCTGCTGATGCTCGTCTATCCGATCAGCTGGGCGCTCACGGCGCTCCTCTTGGCGTTCGTCTATGAATTCTATCGGCGCCATCTGCTCCAAACCTACCCCAGAAGCCTGTTCCCCACATGAACGCACAACGAAGGGGCTGCTGCATGAAGTTCATCGACTTCGTGCAGCAGCCCCGTGTTTTTCTGTTCCATCGGAGTCCGTAACACTTGACATAGACCATTTTAGTTGCGTTGTTTGCGAATGCCGCCGCAAAATCATGCAGGGCTTTTTCTCTGCACATCGAATAAATACAA
>ERZ773063.1573-NODE-1573-length-13252-cov-3.691066_pt1 | contig 13252 bp, 29 predicted proteins | sample MGYA00580625_ERZ773063 | MGnify/ENA primary metagenome ERZ773063 (study PRJEB29015, sample SAMEA2738022) | human oral metagenome | biome: human oral; feature: human-associated habitat; material: dental | place: China | collected 2042 ...
CTGAAAAAGGATTGCTCTAAAACACTTTCTTGGAGACGAGCCAAGGGGTTGAGAAAGCCTGACAAGATGACCAGCATACTAGGAAGGAGATAGACCAGAAGGAGGCGGGGATTTTCAGCCTGAAATTGCCTAGTCTGCAGACGAATGGTTTTTAAATCAATTTTTGGGTATTTCATTCTTTCATTATACCATAAATAGAACACAGCTTGCTAATCCTTTGAAACCAGTGGACTTCTAGCGTGTTAAGCAAAAGTGAATACGAGATTGAATACGACTTTACTTTTAGCTGGAGCGGATGAAATCCATGAACTGGTCAACGACTTCAACACGTTGATTATCATTGATGTGGGTATACATATCAAGGGTGATTTGAACATTATTGTGACCGAGTCTATCTGAAATGATTTTCGCTGTAACACCAGCTTCAAACAGAAGAGAAGCATGTGTATGCCTAAATCCGTGAGGCGAAATTTTTTTAAGATCTTTGTGTTTACAAAAGAATCTGCTAAGCTTCACTTTCATAGTTGCGGCTAAAAGCCATCCCCCTATGTCATTCGTAAAAATATAATTCGAATCATGTTTGTAAGGCACACCAGCCTGGAAATATTCTTTTATTTGCTGTCGTTTCCAGAGTTTCAAAACATTCAAAGTTTCATCATCTAAGGTGATAACCCTCTTACTCCTTTTGGTTTTAGGATCCTGGACAGTTTGTTTTTTGCCAATCACGACAGCCGTGCGAGAAATGCTTAATCGTTTATTTTCAAAGTCAACATCTGACCACATGAGGCCGATAGCCTCTCCAGTTCTCAATCCAGAAAAAGCGAGCAAGTGGAAAAAAGTGTAGTCGACTGGCTTACAATTTGCTTTGTAAACTTTAAGGAACTCCGTTAGTTCCTGTTTTGTATAGTAGTTTTCTTTGCCCTTTAAGGGTTTATTTTTAGGCTTGATAATCTTGTCTAAGGGATTTGACTTAATGATGTCAAGAGAAGCGGCATACTTGAAAATACGGCTAATAACAGAGTAGTAATTGGCATAGAGGACATAGCGGTTACTTAACTTTATAGCAATCTTCTGACAATAAGCGACACTGATCTGCTTAATCTTCATATCTGTAAAATATGAGTCAATCATAACATTAAGTTTTTTCTTAACGTTCTGATATGTTGTTGGTTTTACAGTGCTTTTATAGCTATCAAGCCATAACTCAGCGACTTCAGCGAAAGTAGGATTCTGAAAATCATCATTGTTTGAAAAACCATTCTCTTCAACGTCTAAGAGAAGGTCACGTTCGGCAGCCTTGGCCTCTTTTATAGTTTTAAAACCACGTCTTGTTGTGCGTTTTTCTTTTCCAGTTGCAGGGTCTATGCCCAGGTATGTTTGAAAGAGATATCTAGTCTCTCCTTTTTTTGTAATGTATTTTTTTATCATAAAAAGTCCTTTCTTTTCGATTGCTTGCCCGCATAGTTGAAAAGGTGTAGAACTTATGATAAACTATAGTTGTATTTTTTTATCATCCTTTCCATTGCTTGCCACATGGAAGGTTGAAACCTCACACTCAAAAACTTTGCGGTCGGAGAGTGTGGGGATTTTTTATTTTAATATTCAAAACCATCCACTAAAAATAGAGGAATTTCTTTCCCTTTATATGAGTGAGTTCCGTTTGCTCTGACATAAAATTTCGATACCTTAGTTACATCAAAATTCTCTTCATCATCAACAAATATTTTTAAAATGGCAGGGTTATCTTTTTCCCCGTTTAGATGAATTAAATACTTTGAAAAAACTGTACTTGGGTCAACAACTTGAATCACTGAGTCATCAATAACTAATTTTGTATCATCAGGCCAAGCTCCGTACCAGTTATTGTCTACAATTTTATAATCTCCAATCGGTGTTGATTTAAAATTTTTAGCCGGCTTAATTTTTGCTTTGCCTTCTGATTTTTCAAGTCCATGACTAGAACTAGAAGATGTTTTTGATATTTCACTAGTTTTTGATGCACTATTTCCTTTTGTTTCACTACAAGATGCTAATAAAGTTATAAGAACCACGATTGTAGTTAATAATGTTATCTTCTTCATTTCTTTCCTTACTGATTAATTTACTAATGCTAGATATTCTTCTTTGACCATGACCCCTTCGGCTATGGTTTTTATTTCTCCCGATAAATGTCCACGACTTCGCCAATAATTCGGAAGTCTGTGTCTGGTGTGATTGGCATGTCCTTGTATGCAGGGTTTAGGCTGTGTAAGTAAGCTTGGTCTTCATCAATAACAAGCTGCTTGATATAAGCATCGCCGTTGTAGTTAAATACTCCGATAACACCGTCATTCAGGTCCACGCTGGTCTGAATGAATACTAGGTCGCCATCTTGATAGTCAGGCTCCATGGAATCCCCTTTGATCGGGATAACAAAGTCAGCATCGATATCTACTGGCAACTCAATCCGTTCCACTCGTACATCGTTCAAATATTGGCCTGTACCTGCAGAAGCAGGGTGGTCGTAGTAGTCGTAACTGTAGAGCTGAATAACTTCTGATACTTCGTTTTCCTTCGTTTCTTCTTCGTTTTTCTGCTCGTTCAGTTGCCTCTTTGCATAATTCAGGACTTTTACTTGTCTTGGAGGGTTTAGTTCATCGTAGATGGTTTGGATGGAGGAATTGGGAGAAGAAGAGTCTTTTTGAATCGGAGGGAAAAGGTCATCAATCGAAATGTTAAAAGCATTCGCCAAGTCAAACATTGTATCCTTTTTAGGAGATCTAAAACCTTTCTCATAATTCCCGATAGCATTTTTACTTATCCCTATCTTATTCCCTAATTCTTGTTGAGTCCAACCATTTTGAAGCCTATATTGCTTTATATTTTCGCCTATTACAATGGCAATTTCTTCTTTATTCATGATTGAGTCCTTTTTAGTTTTCTATAAGTAAAGTATAACACAAAACCCACGAAAAGAAAACTTTTTTTACTTTTTCGTAAAAAAATTGTTGACAGCCCACGAAACGTGTGCTATAATTAAATCAAGCTTAAGGAAATAACAAAGCAAACCGGAGGGAAACACCATGAACACATTAAACGAGAAAGCTATCAACATCTTCAAAGCAGTGGTTGCAGAAACCTTGCTTCAAAACACATACGAGGAACGCTTCCTCTATGGTCAGCTTGAATCATTCTGGAACAACTGCCGTCAATTCGCTTTCGGATGGACAGAGTTGGCAGAAGAGATCGAACGCCAAGAGCGTTACCTTCTTGATGCTAGTTTCACTCAAGACGAAATCGACGACATTCGTTTCGATGCAGCATTCGCAGGAATGATGGACAAAATGAATGTAGCCTGATCGGTAGCACAAGGGTTCGACTCCCTGGCAGGCTGTTGCTCATAGAGCAAAAAAAAGATAAGGAGTAGGGAAATGGAAAGTGTTGAAATTGTTGAATTAATAAAAATTACATTTAAACGAGGGAAAGGAACAGAAGATGACCCGATTAGAGTTGTAACTCAGTATTGGGACAAAGAAAATGTATTAATCTTTGAGAAAGATTAATTATCTCTTCTTTCAATAGACTTTCTATAAGATTCCGGCAATAGGTTGTATATGTCTAAGATTTTTTTCGGCTGGGTAATTCGATTATCTACAATTAGGTTGATAAAGTTTAACAATGATAAAGCTAACTCTTCGTTATCTTTTATATCTATTTGCCCTGGATGTACGGCGTTATTTCCTATTACTCTAACACTGTCTAGCATTTGTTGGATTTCTATCGGCATTCCTTTAGAGACAAGGTTTCCAATTTTTGTATTCAAATCTTTTCCTTGGGCGTTTAAATGAGTGACAAGCTTTTCAATAGCCAGGCGGGATAAAGCTGCAGAAGACCTAGGCGATATATTTAGAACCTTGCCGGCTTCAATATAGATTTCTTTCACATCGTCAGGCATATCATTATTAGGTTTAGGTATTCCTTCGGCAACATTTGGGAAAATTAATACCAATGATGTGTCGCTTATGTTCAGCTTAGGTGTAGGGGCATACAATATTGGAATTTCATTTGTTATCCAAATAGAAAATTGATTACAGGCCTGACATTGTGCAATTATAATAAATTTGATAGATTCGTTGTAATCTCTATTGATATTAATAGGATTATAAGTCCATAAATGGGAAGAGAAACCTGAACATACAGGGCATTGAAAGGCTTTTGAATTGCCTGCGAAGCCACCACCTAGGCTTAATTTAGAAAGGTCAAATGACATATTATTTCTCCAATCGTTTTATTTTGATTATACCATATTTGAAAGGGGTGAGGAAATGAGACCAAGACGGTATCCATATAGCGGGAAAATAAAAGCTTCAACTATAGAAATAGTCAAGGCTTGGAAAGATGCTTACTCAGACTTTATTGCCAAAACCCAAAATAAGCAAGAAAGCTCTGAGCAGGAATTAGATAATGCTATTTTGAGAGTTCAGATGAATTAAGATAAGGAGGTAGGAACGTGCAAATTTATTTGTATCAACTAAGAAAAGAAAAAGGCATTACACAGAAAGAATTAGCTCAAAAACTTGGAATTTCTGAAACGGCATATCGTCAGAAAGAGAAGGGACAGAGCGCTTTTAAATCAGACGAAATGTTTATTATCGCCGATATTCTAGAAAAAGATATTGGCGAAATTTTTTCAGATCCAAGACCACGAAACGTGGTTATTTAAAAACAAAAAAGCGCCTGACAGCAATCAGGCGCATACTTAAATAATTAAAACCATTATATCACAAAAATGCTTGCCCGCATAGTTGAGAGGATGTAGAAAATGGAAGGAATAACGTTAAAATTACGATTAGACGGCGAAAGTGCTGAATTGTTCACGAATCAATTATTGGCCTTTGCTGAAAAGCAGGTCAAGGAGCAGTTAGAGAATGATCGTATGCCAATCAATCAACAGGCTTTGATGAAGAAGTTTGGCTTTACTCATGGCTATATTAAGAAGTTAGAACGTAAAGGATTAAGATTTCGTAAGCAAGGGAAAGATATTATGTACGATGTCAATGATGTTTATGAGATTTTAGAGTTAGAAAAACAAGTACGAAAATTAAGAGCGTAAGGAGAACAAAATGACAGAACCAACTTTATCAAGTCAATTGCTTGGCTTGGCGGCTATCTTTATCGGGATCTTTATCCTGATGCTACTGACTGCTAAAAATGAAAAATCGGATGAACAAAATGTAGTAGTCATCATTGAAAAAACAGAAGATTTCGGAGAAGTTGCCCGAAGAAACTTGAAAAATAGCGATAGGAGATTCACCTATGACACTCAGCCGCCTGTAGGACTCGCTTCATCGATTGAGGACGTACCTCAAGTTTTTAGAGCATGCATCGAAGATTATGACAGACTGGCTAACGACTACCAGGAAGAAGCAAGAAATAATGATCTTCTAAGAAGTCAAAATGCCAATCTCTTAGAAGAAAATGGGCGTTTGCTTTATCAGGAAATGACCATGGATTTCCGTCAGAATCCAAGAAAATGGAGGGCAAAGACATGACTGTAAGTCGCAGTATGAATGAGTTAGAAATTCGTGTCTTAAACATGATTATCAATTGTGCGACCTTCGACTTGCCAATCCAAGCCAGTGAAATCCGCTTAGAAACTGGATTGTCGAAGCGTAAGCTGGAAGAGGTCATTGAAAGCCTGCGTGTGAATTTTGGCCATCCAATCGTAGCTAAGAAGATGAAGCCAAACGGATATTACTTGCCTCGTAGCGAGGAAGAGCGACAAGCTGGCCTTGCTCCCTATCGTCGTCAAATTTTGACGGAGCAAAAGAATCTTGCTGCGGTGATGAATGTTGATCTTGTGAAATATTGGGGGAATAGCGCATGAGTGAAATCAAATGGATTAAGATTACGACGGATATTTTTGACGATGAAAAAATACGTCTTATTGATGCACTACCAGATCATGATGCCATTTTAGTTATATGGTTTAAAATCCTAGCTCTAGCTGGCAAACATAATCGCAACGGGCTTTTGATGATGTCAGATAAGGTTCATTACACTGATGAGATGCTTGCTACAATTTTTCAAAGACCTCTAAATAGTGTAAGAATGGCTCTAGGAGTCTTTGAACAGTTTGGAATGATTGAGATTCTCGACGGTGTCATCACATTGCCAAACTGGGAGAAGCACCAAAATATTGATGGCATGGAAAGAATCAAGGAACAAACACGGAATCGTGTAGCAAGACACCGTGAGAAACAGAAAAATCTTGCACTAGGTAACGTTACATGTAACGTTACAGTAACGGACGGTAACGCACTAGAAGAAGAAGAAGTAGAAGGAGATAAGACTAAGACTAGATTAGATGAAGATAAGAATATAACTACTACTAGTAGTGAGAATATCTTAGAACTTTTTCAGTCTGAGTTTCGTAGATTACTATCAGGTTTTGAGATTGAGGAAATCAAACATCTTTTAAACGAAAATGATGCTGAGCTAGTGAAGGAAGCATTGAAGACTGCTATCAATTTAGGTAAGCCTAACATCAAGTATATTGGCGGAATTTTAAGAAATTGGCAACTGAATCAAGTGACAACAGTTGAACAAGTTCGACAATCAGAAAAGCAATATAAGGAGAAAAAATCAGAACAGGGGGCTAAGGACGAATGGGGATTTTAGAAGTTATCAAGCAATTTGAAGATGAATTTTATCCGATTAGCGATGAAAAGAAGTCATTGCTTGTAAAACAACCTCTTTCTACTGTCACTGCTTGCTTATCAGATATGGCCAGCTGGCAGGATTGCGGAGGTAAGGTATCATGGTAACTAATGCATTGGAAGAAACGGCTTTGTCTTACATCAGGAATACTGAGCAGCAGGATGAAATTTGTGAAAAACATGAGATTCCATTGATTAAAATCCTCCGGACAAATGATGTCCTCTGTCGCTTATGCGAATCAGAACGGATCCATGCAGAGAATCAATTGAAGGTTGATGAGCTGGCTGATGCAGAGCATGAGCGAGAGCGGAGGTTTTATCTTGAGAAATTCTCTCTCTATGATGATGTGCTGAAGAATGCCACTCTTGACAACTTCGACACTCCGACTGAAAAAGAAGCGGAAAAGCTAGCTTTTGCAAAGAGAATTTGCCGAGAGTGGTCTGAGGGGGCTAGAAATAATGTTGTTTTTCAAGGAGAAGCTGGAACGGGTAAAAGTCATCTTGCCTTTGCAATGATGAAAAAGTTATCCGATGCAACAAAAGAAATTGCTATCTTTATCAATGTTACTGACTTGCTGATGAAAATCAAGGCGGACTTTAGTCAGGAAGAGTTCCTGGTCAATAAAATCGCTAGTGCAAAGTTTTTGGTATTAGATGATCTTGGTATGGAAAAGGACAGTGAGTGGTCCTTCAGTATTCTTTACAACATTCTTAATAAAAGGGCCAATACTGTTATCACGACCAATCTGACTGCCCAAGAAATTCAGAAGCGATATGGTCGGCCGTTTATGAGTCGATTGATGAAGGGCGTAGACAATGATCATCTGATGGTTTTTAATGACCTGAAAAATAAAAGGAAAGATTATTTTTAGAGAGGTGGGATACCTTGTTATTAAATCTCTACTTCGTCTACAATGGGCACTGCAAGTTTTTCCTTGGGAGTTTTAACAATGTGGATGAACTTATCGAACGGATGAAAGACCATCAATGGGCTTTCTCAGGTATCACTAGGCCAAAATTCAAAAAACACATCGGAAAAGACGATGTGAGATTTGATTACGGTGCTATTGATTGCTATTACTTAGCAACAAAATCAACGTGCCGCGAATCACGTTAAAAGCGAGCTAGAATATGCGTCAGACTTGGACGAATGGCGTATAAAGAATTTGCTAGCTCTTGTGTCTTTGAGCCATGAGGTGCAAGAGCTGGATTTTTAGAAAATAAGTGGGATAAACCATGGAATATAGTAAACAAACTATGATTGAAGGACTAAAGCATTCAATCGAACAAGCGAACGCAAAAATTAAGGAATTAACTGAACCTTGCGTGAAGTCGCAAGCGCACTCACGTTCAGCAGAGTGTGATTTTTGGAAGAAGAAGCTAAAACGCTACGAAATGCAATTGAAGGAGTTAGAAGATGAATAAAGATTTAATCGAAACACCAATATTTATTTGTTCTTTAGGGGATGAGGTTCTCTTGAAAGGGAGAATAGTCGGTTTTGATGTAGATGAAAATAAGTGTGTTGAGAATGCAGTTAGATTGGAATATGGACAAACTCTCAATGTACCAAATTGCAATATTTATACAAAAAATAACATCATCGACGAACCAGAAAAAATCAGAATCCCGCAGTTTGTTGCGGAATATATAGAATTTAAAAAGAAAAACAACTTTCATGTTTACGGCGCAATGAGAACAATTGAAGATCATTATGACAAGAAAGTCCCTGATTGGTTCTACAAAGGCAATGTCGAAAAATTCTGTCTTGCTTGGATTCTAGGCTACGAGGTAGAGGAAGAGAAGCGGTATATTGTAACTCTGAAATCAAGTGGACAAAAGTTGTACTATCACACTGAAGATGAGGATTATATTTTCTCTAGCTATGATGGAGTATTCTATTCAGGATATCATACTAAAACCGATCTAGAAGAAAATGACATGGGTTGGGTGTTTGATTGTCCTGGTATTGAAGTTGAGGAGGTGGAGCGATGCCATGTAGTGAAAGTTTAAAAAAAGAAAAAGAATTGACTGCTGCTATTTCAAATCTCAAGATAGAAGTCTTACAAAATGAGGATAAATTGAGCAGTCAATCATTAAGCAACATCAAAAGGCAAGCAAGGGATCTATATGAGTGCCTAGTATGGTTGCAGTATGCTGCGGAGGAGTCGGATAGATGAGTTATGATTTGGAAATATTAGCAAAAATAGAAAACGGACAATATATCTGCATTGATGAACCTAAGCATCGTTCTCCGACTTACAATCTTGGAAAAATGTTTAGGGCAGCTATGGATTGGGATTTCGACCAAGGTACCATTTACAATGTCGCTGATATTTTTGAAAATATTCAACGTGGTATAGCTGAATTGGAAAGACAACCTGAAAAGTATGTGCAATATGAACCTGAGAACAAATGGGGAACCGTCAGCAGTGCGTTAGAAGATTTGAGATCATTGAGAGATTGTATTTTAGAACAAGATATCGATACAAAATACTTATATGTGAGGTGGTAACATGAAAGACAAAGTGACTAAAAATAAAATCATTGAATTTGTCAAAAGCACCCAAGTTTTTAACAAGGATATGCAGAACAACGTTATTAGCGTTAAAGCACTTGATAACATTAGAGATTTTATTTTTAATGTGAATCAAGTCTTTACTCTTGATGGTGCAACTAAAGTGGCTTTAGACGATATTTGCCACCGTTGCTTGGTCTATAGCGATTTTTTCAAGCCTAACGTGGATTTGGTTGACATGACTAAGAAAATAAACTGTATTAGATTTGACGTGATATTGGAATTAAAAACGGCTAAAATTGATATTTTTTAGAGGTGGGACACAATACAAGAAAAAGAGGTCACAGATTGAAAAGATTTATAGTTATGTGGATTCTGCTATCTGCTGGATTGAACATCTGGCAGATGGAAAAGATCCGGAATCTGGAAGAAAAGCGCCCGATGGTTATCTATCGAGACGATAATCAAGGCGCTGAGATATTTGGTAAAGTCGTCGAGAAAGGACGCCATGGCAAGCTATACACACTTACGATTCGTGATTACGGTGCGTTCGTGGTTACGAAGGACGTTTATGACAAGGTGAAAGTTGGAGATGAGGTGAAAATTTAGATGGCAATAAAAGAGTTAGAAGAACTTGCTTTTGTTTTTCAAGTAGGGCAGCTCGTTTTGCACACAGCAAAGTCAATTATTAAAGATGAGAATTTGTTAGGAAGTAACGGGACGTTCTCTATTGACGGGCACAAGTTCGAGATAAAGATATCAGAGGTATCTGAAAAGGAGGATTTGGTATGATACCAAAATTTAGAGCTTGGGATAAAAAATTGCAAACAATGCTAGATGTTTCTTTGATAGATTTTAAAAAGGGTGTTTTAGTTGGTGAGCATTGGAAATTTGGTGAAACAAATTTCATGAGTTTTGACGAAATCGAACTCATGCAATCAACAGGCCTTTTTGACAGAAATGGCAAAGAGGTATTCATCGGTGATATCGTTAAATGTACAAGAGGATGTTCCCATGAAGTATATCTAGAAAAAGAATATGGTGGCACATTCATAGGCGGAATGCCTGCCATATATCTAAAGGGATTGCTAAGTGGGTATGCGTGGACTGAGCATGAAGAAATCATCGGCAACATCTACGAAAACCCTGAACTTTTGGAGGATAAACAATGAACCCAGAAATAATTGACAACGTAAACAACCCAAGCCATTACCGAGGACGATATGGCATGGAATCTATCGATGCTTTAAGAAATTTCATGACACCAGAACAATTAAAAGGTTTCTTTTTAGGCAATAGTTTGAAATACCTACTAAGACACCAAAAGAAGAACGGTCTTGAAGACCTGAAAAAAGCTCGCAAGAATTTGGATTGGTTGATCGAGGAATTAGAAAATGAGAATTAAAACATTAATGGGCTCTATCATCAACGTTGACAAAATAAAGCGTAGCATCACGATTGATGGTGTTGAATACGGTTCAGATTGTCGTGCTTTGGTCTCTAAGCATAGAGACGGAACAGGAACTATTACATTAGTATTTGAAGGAAAAATGATTTAAAAAAGGAGTAAAAACAATGTTTACACAATACGATCACGAAACAGGGAAAACTAAACTTACAAAACTTGCAAAAGGTGGCATCATCACGGTTGTTGCTATTACTTCACTTGGAATTTTTCGTCTCACGGCCGTGAAGCGCATCCCAGCTAATACGGTTGGAGTAAAGGTCAGTGCGATCGGAGGTGTTCAGGAAAACACCCTACAAACAGGCTATCATCTTAAAATCCCTTTTATCGATACAGTCTATACTCTATCGACTTCTGTTCAGACGAAGACAATGGAAAAATCACAACTCAGACCAAAGATGGTCAATGGTTGAATACTAATATCGATGTGAAATATCGTGTGAATAAAGAAAAGGCCATGACGATCTTTTCAAACTACACCAAGTTAGAAAATGTTAATGAGAGTGTAATTGCTCCGGCAGTACAGAGAGCTATCGAGTCGGTTACTGGGAATTATGACATCTACGACATTCTTGGGAATAAGCGTACAGAAGTCTATGAAGAGATTGACAAGGCGCTAAAAGAAAAATTTGAATCTTATGATCTTGAATTTGTTTCATTCACAATAACTGATCAGGATGCAGGAGATGAGATTGAAGCAGCAATCAAATCTGAATCTGTCAAACAGAAGGAAATCGACACAGCTAAACAGGAACAAGAAAAAGCTAAGGTCGAAGCCGATACCAAGAAAGTTCAAGCTCAAGCTGAAGCGGATGCTGGCATCATCAAAGCAGAAGGTGAAGCCAAAGCTAACAAAGCTAAGTCAGACTCAATCACAGACAACCTTATCCGTATGAAAGAAGCAGAAGCCAGAGAGAAGCATGGCTGGGTTACTGTTAATGGAGCCGGTGGCGTGATTACAAATCATGATTAAAATATAAACGGCATAGAAACGAGGTGAGCGATGCCCTTCTTTCCTGATATAAATGAAATAAAAACGAAAGAGAATGCCAAAAGGATTCTAAAAGGATATCCTCGTTGGAGAAGAGTCGCGAATGACACTGATGGTCAGAGAGTGACCACCACCTACTCATTCATGCCACGAAATCCATCAAGCGGGAGAGATAGTCAAGTTGAAAAATTGGCTATACGAAAAGTTGATGCAGAGATTGAGCTGGATGCAATTGAGCAAGCTGTCAGTAGATTACATGATCCACTATATCGTAGGATACTTTTTGAGAAGTATCTTCAGTGGAATTGCAAGAAGGATGAAACAATCGCAATGGACTTGTCTCTGTCAGAAAGTTCATATTACGACATCTTGGATAAGTCTCTGATGGCATTTGCAGAGTTATACCGCAATGGTGAACAGGTTGAGATTTTGGAGTAAACTTGGAGTTTTTTTGGAGTAAATTCGGAGTAAGTTCGGAGTGGATATATGATTTTGTGTGCTAAAATTATATTATGAAATAATTGTAAAGGCAGGCACATCCTGCCTTTTTGTATGGATTGGAGGTGATGTCGTGAAGAAAGTAGAACCTATTCGAGAACTTGATGATATTGAACGGATGAAAAACTTCTTAAAATCAAAGAGTGAGCGAAACTATGTTCTGATTATGTGTGGTCTTTATTCTGGAATGCGTATCAGCGACATCATACCTCTGCAAGTTAAACATGTGACTAGTGATAGAATAGAAGTCACTGAGAAGAAGACAGGCAAAGTCAAGCGTTTTGCTATCAATCCGGAATTAAGAAAGGCCTTGAATCATTACATTAAAACGAATGAGCTACAAGGATATGACTATCTATTTCCTAGCAAAAAGAAAGTCAGGACGGATGGAGTTCGGATAACTCACATAGGTCGAGTAGCTGCTTACCAAATTTTAAAGCAAGCAGCTGAACATGTTGGCCTGAAGAATATTGGAACCCACTCCATGAGAAAGTCATTTGGCTATCATCACTACAGAAAAAATCAAAATGTAGCGATCTTGATGGAATTATTTAATCATTCATCACCAGATATTACACTTGATTATATAGGTATTAAGCAGGATGAATTGGATGATTCAATGATGAATTTTAGCTATTAAATGATTATTTATTTTACATATTGAGAAAACGTAAATTAGTTTTTAATGAAACAGATGTAAATACTTGTTACACTTGACTTTTAAGGATGTTAGTTTTATTTAACAGAATATAAGATATGTTAAATATACGAGGGTGTAAGAGACTAGAAAAACTCCCCCCTGCATCAAAAAAATTCAACTCCCTATATCATAAAAATTTACCCCCCTACCTCTTGAAAAGAAAGGCCCTCCCTAGATGAATACCCCCAAGGACAGACCGGACCGAAGCGGTCCTCACAGAGTTGCTTTTGAAAAGAATAAAAATATCATTCTCAAAACAAGAAATACTTGTGGGATTTGTGGACTACCCGTTGACAAATCCTTGAGGTACCCACATCCATTAAGTCCGGTCATTGACCACATTATTCCAATCAATCGCAACGGTCACCCATCAGATATTCAAAA
>ERZ773063.1574-NODE-1574-length-13251-cov-9.269021_pt1 | contig 13251 bp, 16 predicted proteins | sample MGYA00580625_ERZ773063 | MGnify/ENA primary metagenome ERZ773063 (study PRJEB29015, sample SAMEA2738022) | human oral metagenome | biome: human oral; feature: human-associated habitat; material: dental | place: China | collected 2042 ...
TTGATTATTGCGTGCTTCTTCTTTGTACTTTTTCTGCTCATTCTGCTGTTCTAACGCAATCATTTCGCGATGTTTCTGCGCTGATAGTTCGGCTTGATGTTCTGCGAATGCTTTAGTACCGAAGAGTGCGATACCAGCAACTGCAACAGCAACTAAAATTTTTAATTCTTTCAATGATGCGATTCTCCTTTCTTTGCTATGTTGACTTTAATTGTACCACAAAAAACGACCTCTGTGGGTCGCTTTTTGTATTTCCTTGGATCAAAGAAATTTGACGTGGCGAACATTCTCCATCCTGAGTTCCCAGAACGTCGCTTGGACGTATGGTTCGTCAAGAACAAAAATGTTCTGCCAAGATGCCAGTTTTGCATCTTCGCGCTCTTTACCGCGCAAAGACTCAAACCATTCATCCTTCTTTTCCCATTTTTCCTCGTCTGTTTCGTCATTGAAGAACCAGTTGTTAAGCACGCTATGCCAAGCGTCATAGCAACTCAACAGGACATCTGCCTCGTCCAAGGCAAGTTCAATGCACACATTGTGCACTTTCGCCTCATACTGGAACATTCTTGTCCTAAAATCAGGCTTTTTGTTTTCGCCATCAATGCGATACCAAGCCCAAATCGGATAACTGACATCCATCGGACGGGGAGAAATTCTCTTCTCCATCTGCGCAACAAGCCAATCGTAGGCATTGTGGATAATTGGAGCACCCGAGACAAACTCGGATTTATCAATATTGCAGATAAACCTTCCTGTTGTCTCCAACTCTTTCCAAACCTCAATTGGCTGGATCGTCCACAACTTCATATTGTTATCTCCTTTCAAGAGAAATACAAATTAACTAATAAAAATTTTATTGATTTATGATTGAGTGACAAAACAAAACCTCCTATCTATTGATAAATTCGCATGGTAGAATAAATATATATACCTCTAAAAACAATTAAGGAGTAAAAATAATATGCCAAATCCAAACCATCTAACTCACTTGAAACACTTGAAAGATAAATCAAAAACCGATGAATACATCACACCTGACTACGCTGTCAGACCAATTCTCGCATACATTAAGCCGTCAATGCGCATTTGGTGTCCGTTTGATCACGAAGACAGTCCTTTCGTGCGTTTGTTGCACGAGAACGGAAATGAAGTCATCCATTCGCATATTGAAGACGGAAAAGACTTCTTTGTTTATGAACCTGATAGTTACGACATCATCGCATCAAACCCGCCGTTTAGTAAGAGAATGTGGGTTATCAATCGCTGTTATACGCTGAATAAACCGTTCATGCTATTAATGAACATGACAGGTATTTTTGATAACCGTAAGCGATTTGAAACCTTCAAAGAGAGCGGCGTGCAACTACTAGTCCCGCAAGGTCGCATCACATATTTGTCACGAAGCGGCGAGAAGACGCAATCACCAATGTTTCAATCGGTTTATGTATGTCGCGATATTTTGCCGCACGATATTGAATTTGTAGCAATGCCGAAGGAGTCTCGTTAAGTTCTAGTTTTCGTGATAAAACCTATAAAAAGGTGATATAATGTGCTTATGTTCTAAACCAAAGGAAAAGGAGGTGTAGTTGTTTTGATCAAAGCGTACAAAACCGAGTTAAAGCTGACGAAAGAGCAGGAACGTAAGGTTCGCGCCGACCAAGGTATCCTCCGTTTTCTTTACAACGCATACATCTCGTATAATCAGGAGCGTTACAAGTTAAGTCAAATGGGTGGACTTCCAAAAGGCGAAAAAGTGTTCGTTTCTGGCAACGAATTCGACAAATATGTGAACAACGTCCTCGCGGAGGAGAAGCCGTGGATTAAAAACGTTGGCGCAAAGGCGCGGAAAAGGGTGATCCTGTGTGCCGAAGCCGCGTACAAACGTTTTATGCGCGGAGAGGGTGGCTTCCCTCGATGGAAAAAGCGGAGTGGAGAACAACCCGGAATTTATTTCCCGAAAAACAACGAGAACGATCTCAAAACGTGGCGACACAAGATCATGGTGCCAACGTACAAACACCTGCGCCTCAAAGAGTTCGGCTACCTTCCTGTCACGGGTTCTGGGGACGCGTTTTCCGCCATAAACGTCGTGATTAAATCCAACGCGGGGCGGTACTACATCTCCCTCACAGTCGAGTTCGACGAAAAATCGTGCTATAACCGTGACCTCGAAGGGGGTTATGCGCACAAAGAGGGCGGGCTCGGCATCGATCTCGGTGTCAAAAATCTCGCGATCCTCTCGAACGGTGACGTGTTTGAAAACATCAACAAATCGAAGAAAGTTCGTTGGCTCGACAAGAAACTTCGTCGTGAGCAACGCCGTCTTTCGCGTAAAATCTTAGCCAAAAAGAAGCGCGGGAAGGACGTTTCGGGGCGAAATCTCGATAAGCAACGGCGCAAAGTACAGAAGGTGCATCAACGGATTCAGAACATCCGCGAGAGCCATGAAAACCAAGTGGTTGCCGCAATTGTTCGGAAGAATCCGAAGTTCGTCACCCTCGAAGATCTCTGCGTGAAGGGGATGTTGAAAAACCGTCACCTTTCGCGTCACATTGCCGCCGAACGCTTCTCCACCCTCCGCTCGAAACTTGAGCACAAATGTGCCAATCGAGGCATCGAAGTCCGCATCGTTCCGCGCTTTTACCCGAGTTCCAAACTCTGTCACGAGTGCGGGTGGAAGTACAAGGAACTCAAACTCAAGGAGCGCGAGTGGACGTGCCAGAGCTGCGGACACCATCATGACCGCGACCTCAACGCTGCCCTTAATCTGCGTGACGCGGTGGCGTTCTCTGTCGTCGGGGCGTAACCTTCACGACCAAGCCAATTTCCTTTGGCTTATCAAACGAATTTTTAATGAAAAACGAACGAAGTTTTCGTATAATAAACTCAAAAAATACCCGTGGCTCACGGGGAATTGACGCCTTTGGAGTGTGACACCAAACGTTAGTAGAACGCTGAATTTTCAATGAACTTTCAGCTTCGAGAACGCACACGAGGAAAAAGGAAGGAATGTTCGTGAGGGCGTTCACGATAAATCTAGTCTATGCGAACACGCTCGTTTTGAGTATGTTTGCGTATATTTTAAGGAGCAGAATGTAAAATGAGCACCCGTTTTGGCAGCGGTAAAGTGCAGATTATTGCGTCTGACCGCAAGATTGTAGAGATGGTAGTCTCTAGAATCTTTGGCTATGCGAGTCTTTGGTACAACGGAATAATCCTTTGTAGCGAGATTAAGATATCAAAAAATGGCGCAGGTATTTGCAGTCAAGGACGCACATTCGGCTTTCGCGTTGTGGGCTACGCTGATGCCGACATTGTTATTAATTCGCTTTTAGCGCGCGTTCAGATTGAGCTTGAACGAAAACAGATTAACCTCAAAGAGCACACATTGGTGCAGAACGAGTTCGTTTTGGATTTCTCGTACTTCACCTATTCGATTGATAGGAAGAAAATCAAATCTAAGGTTGTGAGAGTGCATCATAGCGCGAATATGGCGCTCAATGAAACGCCGAATGATGTTATCGCGATTTCGGAGTTGCCTTGGAGCGAGCAGAATCTTGCGCTTGCATGCGATGACCGCGAGTTTGCGCGGATGATCTTCTGTGACGAGAGAATTAATTGAGAAAAGGGATAAAAAAAGTGGCTAAACAAGTGCTGTTTAGTCGCTTTTTGTGTCTTGAAGTAGGAGTTGTTGTAAAATATATGTATAGAATTGCAATGTTGCAATTTAGGTTTGATTTGAAAAAGAGAACATAAAGTAAGGCTGGAACCCTTTATTTGCTTGGTTTCTAGCCCTGCTTCTTTGTATTTTGTCGCTTGTCTGTCACTTAAAATAACTAAATGACGCTTGAAGCGGCTAAACTTTATTTGAATTTATCCTATTGACAAATAAAAGTAATTTTGATAGTATAAATTGTGAATTTTTTTGCAATTTAACAAGTCAAGGGAATTGCTATGAAAACGTTTAGAGATTTTGTACCTGCGGAGCGACGAAACTATATAACGCTATCAACCGGTGAATACTATCCAGATATTCTGAGAGATGCCTGCCGTTTATATATGCCTGTCTTGGAAACTTTTTCGCAGTTGTTGAAGAGGTCTGAGAGTTCTTCTGCATTGTTTCTGAATATATCAGATGTAGCTAATCAATGGATGAGAATACAGCTATGTAGGGTTTTCAGAAAATATGTATCTCCAGAAACTTCTGTTGAAATGTTAAAACAAAAATCTAAGGCAAAGCAAATTTGCAAGGATTTTGGAGATGGTTTTCGCTCTATCCAAACAGTGCAAGAAAAATTTGATTCGCGTCCTATGCCAGATGAAGCTATTTGTGCTGTCTTATGGGAATATAAAGATAGAGGAAAAAAAGGCTATGATTTGACCGAAAAATTTTTCAATATGATTCAAGGTAAATTCCCAGATTTGTATATATGGGGTCCAAAGCGTGCCGGAGCAGATGTTCAAGCCAAAGAGATATGGAAAGACTTTCCGAATGATAGTCGACCCCTAGATTTTGTCATAGCGTCAAAGAATAAAAAGAAAGTCTATGCTGTCGGATTGGCTAGGTATGATGGCGATAGCGGCGGCGCACAAGAAGATGATAGGACGGGAGGATATAAAAACTGTGCAGATGAAATACTGTTCTATGTTCACGCTCATGGATTAAAAACAAAAGTTATATTCTTAAATGACGGTCCATGGCTTTTGCTTGGTTCGATGTGGGAGGATTATTCTCGAATAGAGGAACGATACCCGGATGAGGTTAAAGTCATTACTTTACGAATGATTGATGAGAGATTAACAAGGAAATGGTTGTTGGGAGATTGACTTATGGCAACAGGAATTTCGCCCCAGAATAGCATTTTAAGAAAAAAAATACCTGTTTCGTTATCTTATGAAGGAAAGAAATCAGAAGAAGTTGTTTTCTCTCATACGGGAAGCAGATTTGATAATATTGTCACCGTAAACGGTCGCGGTGACAATATGCTTTTTTTTGGTGATAATTTTAATGTGTTGCTTTCCCTTATGAATAATGGCTACAAGGGGAAAGTTAAGCTTATATACATAGACCCACCATTTGCAACATCTTCTTCATTTATCAACCGAAAACTTGAAGTTGCATATAATGATAAATTGTGTGGGGGAGAATATGTTGAATTTCTTCGTGAACGTCTAATTATAATGCGAGAGTTACTAGTTGATGATGGCTCTATTTATTTGCACTTAGATTCAAAAATGGCTTTTACCATGAAAATAATTATGGACGAATTATTTGGAGAAGCTAATTGTCGTGCTTTCATTACTAGAAAAAAGTGTAGTACGAAAAACCACACAAAAAATACATTTGGAAATATTTCAGATTATATAATGTTTTATTCTAAGAGTTCTACATACACATGGAATCGCCCTTTTGCTCCTTGGGAAATGGATAAAATGATTGAAGAATATCCTTGTATTGATGAAAAAAGTGGAAGAAGGTATAAAAAAGTACCCATTCATGCTCCAGGCGTAAGAAACGGAGAAACTGGAAAAGAATGGCGTGGGAAAATGCCTCCTATTGGTAAACATTGGCAATTTACGCCAGATAAATTAGATGCACTGGATGCTGCAGGAGAAATATACTGGAGTTCTAACGGCAACCCGCGGCGCAAAGTTTTTTTTGACCCGTCAAAGGGTATTCCCTTACAAGATATATGGCTTAATTATAGAGATTCTATAAACCAATCTCAAAAGACAACGGGCTATCCTACTGAAAAAAATTTTGATATGCTAAAAATGATAGTATGTGCTTCTTCAAACTCTGGTGACATCGTTTTAGATTGTTTTGCAGGGAGTGGAACAACATTAGGTGCAGCTTTTGATTGCGGCAGAAAATGGATTGGGGCAGATAATAGCATTGAAAGCATTAAGGCAATTTTGAAACGCTTTACAGATGGATTGGATATTTATGGTGATTATGTGAGTCAACAAAAGGAAAATCCAGAAATGACATTGGACATAGAGGAAAAATGTTCTTTTTCTATATACTCGTCATTAGAGCAAAAGAATGATATTGAGCAACTTTTAGCAAGCAATAACACTAAGTAAACCAATTTGATTTATGAAAGAGGTCTTTCATTATGGGAGTTCATATTATCGCCACGGAGGACGAAAAGGGGGAATATAATACCTTTGTCCCCGAAAATCCGAATGTAAAAGTACATTGTGAGGATTTGGGCGAGATTATCCCCAAGACGGCAACGGCAAAGGGGCAGGATGAATAAATCCGGGTAAAGAAAAGCGCCGTTTGTGCTATCTGTGGAAAGAAGTACAACGGTTATCCTGCCGGTTCCCGTGGCGATAATGAAACAGAGATTTGCCCCGATTGTGAAACCATTGAAGCGTTGGACGCTGTGGGAATGAGTGAAGAAGGAAAAGAGAAAATCCTGCAAAGTATCAAGGGACATAGGGAAATGTACGGCTATTGATTTACCCCTTGCCGCCTTGCGTATAGCGACAAGTCGCCTTTGTAGCCCTCGTACACGTCCACATGGGTTATATCGTACAAAACGCCATTGTAGCGTATGACATGGGCGGTCGTAATATCGGGGCGGTAGCCAATTTGGAAAAGGACTTCTTCCGGGGTTTGCATTTCCAGCGAAATGTAAACTTCCTTTTGGGAAAGTTGCCGAAAGTATGCCCATACAGAAAGGGCGACAGGCTTCAACTTTAAGATGTTGTTGCCGCACTCGTCGGGTTCATGGTCGGCATAGAGAATATCTATTTTCTTGTCTTTCAGTTTCATAGCGAAAATCATTTCTCCGGGGGAGTAATGATTTGTTACTCCCTTTGAATGTTTTGGCAGTCTGAAAATATCGGATTGCCTTTTTCTTTTTGCAGGTTGAAAATTTCGACTTGCAAATTATAGAACGTCGCCGAGAAAATCCCCTGCTTCAGCGGGGGGATGAGAGGCGACTATTTTCCTGAAATCAAATCTTGCTTATAGTATACTGTTACAAAGAATCGACGAGACTGGTGAGCGATAACCAAGTCATCGGGATCGAAGATTTGAACGTTGCGAGGATGCTCAAGAAGCATAAAAAGAAAATTCTCGCGGCATCTTAAATTTTAAATACCGTAGGGCATACGGAAATTCACGTTCAGGGAGATTGTGTAAGACGGATATGAGGCACTCCGCCGAAACGCTACGGTCGGTGAACTGAGAATCCCCCTACTTTAGTGGGGGGAGTGTCAATTTCTTGTTAGATGTTGTTGACCATTTAGTAGGTTTGAGATTTGATGTTTTAAGTCAAATTGATGGGACGACGAAAGAGAAGGACGCTGACTTACTTGCGTTAGTCGAAGTTTGGTAGTGATTTGAATTAAACTAACCGAAGAGCAGAGAAACTACGCAATCTCTGCTCTTTTTTCGTGTACTTTTCAGGCTTTTTATCAGCGTGCGTAGTAGAATTAACTTAACAACAACAGACAGGGAGAAAGGAAATAGCTATGACAACCAACGAAATCAAATCAAACCAGCATAAGCTCTGTGACGCAAGTGCACACTACCTATTTGTTAGCAAAAGATGGGCGTGTAAAGGCGACATGACGCAATCTGTTATCGCATCAGAGTGCGCGCAGTGCTGTGTTGAAGCGACCCAAATCTGTGCTAATCTGCTCAAAAATGGCGAGCAGGCAACGAAGTGGGAGGAACAGTTTATTCTCGCTTGTGTGCACGAAGAGTTCGACAAGGCGTTCGCATTGCTATCAGAAAAGGAAGGTTAAGTTGTCTGATTATTGCCGTTTCCTATAACAAAGAAAGAAGCTATTAAAAATGGATAGCTTCTTTTCTTTAGCACCTGAAAGGTGTAGGCGGCGGGAGTGTGTTACACATAAATATCCTTTCAAATGTAGGATAAGAAGCAAGAAAGAAACAAAAAAGACCGCGTTTCAGCAATCTTTTTTGTTAGGTTATCAACCTATTTTACTCCTGCTCGTTGCGCATCTGCCGCCCGCGCGACGCATTGTGCGTCTTACGGGTAAACCGCTCTTTACGAGCCTTGCCTTTTCTGGGCTTGTGCTCGTAGTAGCGGCACGACGGCTCGGCGAGGTGTTCAACACCTGCGAGCTTACGAGACCCTACGCAGTTCCCGAAGAAGTTGAACTGGGCATCGTACTCTTCGTACTTATTCAACTCCTCGTCAAGACGCGCAAGTTCCTGCTCTTCGCGCTCCTTTTTGCAGTACACGAGCAGAGCCTCCATTCCCTGCATGAACCGCAAGGACGCAAGCTGTGCAACCTTGGGGTCATTGAGCGCGCGTTGCTGCTCAAGGACCTCATCTTCGGCATCGGAGTCAATGCCGAAGATGGGCGGCGCGAAGACTGTGGTCCAGCCACAGTCATACGGTTCGTGCGCGAGAATGCGCGCTTTGAGTTCCGTGTTCATTTGATCAGATCCTTTCAAAAACAAAAAGAAATTAAAAAACATCTACTTCTAATATTATTATCCACGTAGCTCAACAGCAAATTAAATCAACAAAATTTTTGATATTTCAACTAAAAAAGTGCGTGGGAATCCACGCATGTTTTAAGTTGAAATACCATGACAAAATGGTGCGCCTTGGTTTCGGTCAGATTGGCTACTAAACGGCACAAAAGGCAGAGGAGAAATCCTCTGTTTTTTGTTTGTGCTAAAGAGCAAAACTTTGCCGCATATTGGCAGTTATCGTAGTTATGAATTTGATTCAAAAAGAAAATCAAAAACGGACATACTATGTCCACAAAAAAGCTAGTATTGGCGCGGGTTGCGCGAGTTGGCGAATTTAAAGGCTAGGAAAATAGAGGTTTTTGATCACGAAAAACGGACAAGTTATGTCCAAAATGCCTGTTGGTTTTTCTGAATGATTGGCGTGTATAAAGTACACAAAGCGATTGATTGGAGGAATAAAATGAACAACAACAAAGAATATCTTTCCTACGAGAAACTACAAAACACGCGCAATTATGCGGGTTGGCATCTTCTTGAGTTTGATGGCGAATATTTCGCTGTTAAGGGGCGCACTGGTGTTGATGTTTACAGAAAAGAACGGCAGAAAGCCCACGGTTAAAACCATGGGATGAATGCCGCCGAAGGAAACCTTTACGAACAAACAGCCAAAAACGTGGTACAATAGAACCAGATTCAACGAACGGAGGTGAAGTTGCTTTGGTCAAAATGTTCGAATACAAGGTTTGTCGTTCACATCGCAACAGAAAACTGGACCTGCAAATTGATAGCGCAGCGAAGATTTGGAATCTTTGTATTCGAATTCATCGCACCTACTACCATCTTTCGGGAAAGTTTCTGTCGAAGCACGAACTCCAAAAGATGTTGGTTCGCCTGAAAAACAAGGGATATTTCCCGTTTCTCAAAGACATTGGAAGTCAGGCCGTTCAAGACATCACCGACCGAATGGATCGTGCCTACAAGTCTTGGTTCAAGAACCTCAAAAAAGGGAAGAAAAAAGGTCGGCCAAGAAAGAAAAAGATTTTCCAATATAAGTCGTTCACGCTCAAGCAAGCGGGATGGGAAATCAACGAAGAAGAAAAAACGATTATTATCAACAAAAAGAAATACAAGTACCACAAGTCGCGCGATCTGGAAGGAGAAATCAAAACCGTTACGGTGAAGCGCGACGCTTGCGGAGATTTTTGGATTTATTTCGCGGCAGAAGTGAAAGAACCTGTCGTCGAAGTCAGATCGGGTGAAATCGTCGGCTTTGACTACAGTTTCGAGAAGGATTCGTTTCTTGTTGGACAGGAATCGCAATTCGATGTCCTTGCACCCTCCTTCTTCCGCGTGAATCTTAAGACCTTCCAAAAGCTGTCGCGTGCGCTGTCTCGGAAAGAATTTGGTTCCAACAATCGTGTGCGGGCGCGTCTTGCTTTGGTGCGTCAGTATCGTAAGTCCTGTTGGGCGAGGAAGGATTACCACTACAAACTTGCCTACGAACTTTGTCATAGGTACAGCGTGATTTGTCTCGAAACCTTGAACCAAAACAGTTATAAAAATAGATCCGGAAAGAAAGTCAGTGACCGTGGTTTCGGACAATTTTTGTTGATCCTCCAACACATTGCGAAGAAGGTTGGAACGAAAATCGTCTTCGTTGACAAATGGTTTCCATCGTCCCAGCTTTGCCATTGTTGCGGATTCCGAAACAAAGCGCTCCGAGGAAAGTTTTGGATTCGTAAATGGGTCTGTCCTTCCTGCGGAGCTTTTCATAACGACAGGGATCGCAATGCTGCGATTAACATCTACAACGAAGGACTGAGGCTTCTCGCCTCGTAACGTTCAAACGAAATTTGGGCGGGGCATCGTCCGGCAGGAAGTACACGCCGTAAATCCCCCGTGAGGGTGTGTGGGCGTTTCCTCCCTAGAATCCCACGGCTTTAGCCGTGTGGAATATGTCAAGAGAACCTTGTAAACATCGCAGGAGAGTGCGAAGAGTATGCTTATGAACTGTTCCATATGGATGACGAGGCGTAACTAAAACAAAAAAAACGGGAGCTATTGAATGCTCCTGTTTTTTTGTTTTAGTAACCATGCGTAAGACAGTTACTAATGACCATCTCCCGGAGTTCTTCGTTCTCCTCCTCGAGAGATTCAACCTCGAGGAGAAGCTTATCTACGGCTTCTTCGAGTCTGTAGGACTCATTTTCAAGGTCTTCATTTGCGGCCTCGAATTTCGCCAGCCGACACAGCCCAAGAGCTGCAAGAATTTTATCGATCATGACTGACTCTCCCTTCTGCCCTCGTCAGAGGGCAATTAAAAAACAAAATTACTATGTATAGAATAGCACGCCGCGACAAAGTTGCAAAAAGATAACCTTTCCTTTGGTTTATAAAAAAAAGAACCACCTGCCAACCAAGATGGTTCTTTTTGTAAGAAACTAATCAGGGGACAATCTCAACTTCGTTTGGTTTATATACTTCAACGCCAAACTCGTCAAGATTCATTTGGCTTTTGACACTCCCCCGCTAAAGCAAGGGGTTTTCTCGGCGACGTTTTATAAAAACTCTATATTCCAAAAACATCTGAATTGATCGTCCTAAAGATATATAATAAAAACAAAAACAAACAAAACGCTCGAAAGGAAAATACTTCGCCATGTCTAATTCACTTACATTCGGAAAACAGTTTCTTGCCAGTTTCCCTCTAATCAAAGTCCGTAACACCGACACAGGCGAAACACACATTGTCGGAACAAACCATCATGACTACCTTTACGTTACAGAGGATGGAACAATCTCCTACGTCAATCTCCAAAACTATGGCACAATTGGGGATGGTTATGAATTTGTTTACGAACATACCCATTTACCATCAACAAATAATACACCTATGTTTCATGATGCTGATGAATTGCTTGCAAGTATGCAGGGACAGGGGTTGGTTAACCTTAATGAAGGTGCTAATTTCTTATGGTTCCTCACATCTTCTAAATAAAGGATGATGTGGTAAGTTGGTATGTCGATAGGAAAGAAAGCCTATCGACATATTTTTCTTTGGTCTATCAAAAATCCATGCAAACCATTAAAAACCATGCTATCCTAATAAGAAATGTTAAACATCTGCCAAAGAAAGGATGGTCAATATGATCCAATCAATCCGCACAGCTCTCTGGAGCGCAGATATTTCGGGGGAATCCACATTTACAATTTCTGGACTTCGTGACGCTCTCGTTGCTCCGTCGCCTATCAGTAAAGTAGACGCAACGGGAAAGGTCTATATTGGTGATATTGTTCTTGAGGATTACACAGAGCTCCGAAATGGCGTTCAGCGTCGTCGTATTGAGGTCTTCCTCCTCCCCAATAAAACGCTTGAACTTGGTTTCTTCACCTACACGAATAAAATCGCCAAGTCGATTTTGGACAATGATGTTGAAGCGCTTCTTACAACATCTGGTATGAACACAGAGGAACTTCATGACAAGATTATGTATGACATTCTTAACGAGTTTGAGCGCACTATTGTTCGCATGATTCTTTCTGGCGAGATCACTGAGAACAAGTTCCTTACGGGTAATGAGGAGTGTTCGTTTGATTTTGAGACGCGCCGCGATGAGAATGTGGATATCCTCGGGTATATTCGCTCGCTGAGTGAGGAAATTGAACGGCGACTTTCAAAAGGAGTTCTGACCTCCGATGACGATGATGTTGTCTATGAGATGCTTGCGGATGTTATGCGCCTTCGCTCTAATATCCTCCCACAGGTGGATGATAAGAATTACAGGATGATGATTAAAGACTGGTTGTCGTGCTCTATGTGATTTAGGTGCGAAGTTTGAGTTAACAACAAAACAAACCACAAAAAAGATCAAGGAAAATTCTCCTTGGTCTTTTTATTTTTTTGTTTTGCCTATAACATCAATTTCTTACCTTTTAGACAATTCTTTATTTGTCTCGCTTAATCCAATTGATGCTGAAGCAGGGGGTCTCTGCGACGTTCTATAAACAAAGACCCCAACCACACACATACGCGTATAATCGGGGTCTTTTGCAAGTAGGGTAGGCAATTTCGCACCGTAGCGGCGAATCTGGACGCAGCCTCGCGTGCGAGCGCACAGTCTACTTGGTGCTGATTCTCGGTTCTGCGACGATTTGAGGCGTCTCCGCGAGCGTTGATTCCCGCCAGCAACGGTATAATTTATCCACGCATTTAGTTCACCTCTGCCCACAAGGAGCTGAGTTGGTGGATAATACGCACACTCTCGCTTCAACGGGATGTCTCGGCGGATTTATCAGATACAGGCGTCCGCATTTCGCCTTAGTAGGGCGAGTGCGCGAACTCTCCGAAACGAACGGTGCGTCGTCGTGATTAGTATTATACATGATTCAAAATAAAATGCAAGCACTTTTTTCGTTTTTTGAAAAATATTTTTTTATTCTTTTTCCAACACAAAACCCCAGCACGATTCGCACGCACTGGGGGTTATTACGGGAAAATAGCAGAATTCGACGATTGCGGGGAGCATTTTCACGCAATTTCCAAAGGCGTGGATTGATCCCGTCTTTTCTTCCACGGCCAAAACCTAACATATCAAACCATTTCCTTTGGCTCATCCTTAGATTCGTTCTCCACCTCAACCGTAGTTAAGAAAGAGAACGAATCCTTAGTCAGCTTATTCAGAGAAAGGTCAATATCCCACACATCATCCTCCACACTCTCATCCAAAGAGAACACCGCACCAGCAAATGCAAGAACTTTTTTCAGAGAGAGGCGCGTGCGAAGC
>ERZ773063.1576-NODE-1576-length-13247-cov-9.065646_pt1 | contig 13247 bp, 15 predicted proteins | sample MGYA00580625_ERZ773063 | MGnify/ENA primary metagenome ERZ773063 (study PRJEB29015, sample SAMEA2738022) | human oral metagenome | biome: human oral; feature: human-associated habitat; material: dental | place: China | collected 2042 ...
TACCCTCTGCCTCATATTATTTTCTCCATATCCGCGTTGCCTGCACGATATACTCCGCTACCTCGAGCGGCGAGCGCCCGCTCGTATCCACCGTGATGTCCGCATCCTCATAGAGAGCGCGGCGCTCCTCGAGCAGCCGCACAACAGCCGCACGGCGATCCCCTGCATCCGCATGGTCGAGGACGGGACGCGCTCCGCGTGCTGCCGTTCGCCGGAGGATGGTATCGACATCGGCGGTCAGCGCTACGATCACGCCGTTTTGACGCAGCAGCGCGACATTCTCCGGATCCTTGACCGTTCCACCGCCGGTCGCAATAACGAGATTCGTACGTTCTGCCGCTGCACGCACAGCCTCCTTTTCACGCGCACGAAAGTACGGCTCACCGTGCTCCGCAAACATCGCAGGGATACTCATGCCGTGCTGCTCCTCGATCTTCTTGTCAAGATCGTGAAAGGCACAGCCGAGGCGCCCTGCGAGCAGACGCCCGACACTGGTCTTGCCCGTGCCCATAAAACCGATCAGTACGACGTTCTTCATCCCTTCTGCCATACCCTTTCAAGCCGTGCACGGTAGGCAGCAAGCGAAGCGGCAAGATCGGTCATCGTGTCTGCATGGAACTGCGTACAGATTGCATCCGCGAGGACAAAGGAGACCATCGCCTCACCAACGACAGAGGCGGCGGGCACGGCGCAGGTATCACTGCGCTCCTTGCTCGCGGAGACCTCCCTGCCCGTTCCCAGATCGACGGTCTTGAGCGGAGCCATCAACGTCGGGATGGGCTTCATCGCCGCGCGCACGACAAGCGTCTCACCGTTCGTCATACCGCCCTCAAGCCCACCCGCGCGATTCGTCTTACGATAGGGTTGCCCGTTTTCGCCCATAAAGAGTTCATCGTGAATCTCGCTGCCGGGCAGATGTGCACACGCAAAGCCCGCGCCGATCTCCACGCCCTTAATCGCCTGAATGGACATGAGCGCCCCCGCGAGCTGTCCGTCGAGACGACGATCCCACTGCGTATGGGAGCCAAGCCCGACCGGAAGCCCGCGCACAACGATCTCAAAGATGCCGCCAAGCGTATCGCCATTCGCCTTTGCCTGGTTGATGTATGCCTTCATGCGTGTCTCTGCCGCAGGATCACAGCAGTTCATGTCGCTGCTGTTCGTCACACCGATGTCCTCATCGCGGATTGCCGCACGGTCAACCGACACGCCACCGATCTCAGTCACATGAGAGGCGACGGTCACACCGACGGCAGCGAGCAGCTGACGGCAGACAGCACCGACAGCAACACGCATCGTCGTCTCGCGCGCACTCGAACGTTCGAGGATGTCACGTGCGTCATCGCGGTCGTATTTCAGTACGCCCGTGAGATCGGCATGCCCCGGACGGACGGCAGTAACCTTCGGACCCGCCGGATCTCCGAAGGGATCCATGCGCTCCGTCCAGTTTGCAAAGTCGCGGTTCACGACCTGAAGTGTGATCGGCGAGCCGAGTGTCTCACCGAAGCGCACCCCCGAGAGAACTTCGACCCGATCGGTTTCGATCTTCATGCGGTCGCCGCGCCCATACCCCTGCTGACGGCGCGCAAGCTGCGCATCAATGGCCTCGCGCGTGAGCCGCAGTCCGGCGGGCATGCCGTCGAGGATCGCCGAGAGCGCCGCACCGTGTGACTCACCGCCTGTGACAAAACGCAGCTGACTCATTCAAATTCCTCCCCATATAACATATTTGCATTCATTTTGAACTAACGTCTATTTTATCAGTGATTCCTAAATTCGATGTAAGACGACCTTTTCCTGCAAACGCTCCTGTCTTTGTTCCACGGAGGGATCCATCACGGCTCTGCTGCCGCATGCGCCGCAATATGGAGAAGCAGAACGCCATGCATTTCATTTCCCTCAACAGTGATCGAAAAGGAGCCGAATCGAACGCTGCGTTCGCCCTCCTGTACAGCGTGCAAAAAGGAGAGCACATCGAAATAGGTTCCACGAAATTTGAGCTCAATCGGCTGAATGATAATTTCGCCCACGGTCTCGGGCGGCTGTGGTGCAAAGCCGACAACGGTCACATTGTTGCGCCGCGCAAGAAGCTCTACTGCATGGATAAACCGCCCCTGCCCACGCTCCTCCGGCAAGGCATCCGCGAGGCGGGCCTGACGCGCATGCAGTTTCGGCTCCGCCCGCTCATCTGTGAGCAGCAAGCGCTGATATGCATCCACACGTGCAAGCTCAGCCTCAGCCGTCTCCCGCTCGGCACGCGCAGCAGCGTGCTCCGCCGTGATGACGGGAGAAACGACAAACAGGTAGAGGAGGAGCAATCCGATCGCCCATATCAGTGCAATCTCGATGCGCTGCCGCACAGAAAACCGATCCATAGCGCCTCCTACCAACTGCTGCTCAGGATGAAGTGAATGCGCTCGGTCATATCCTCCGCCTGCTCGCCCGGACCCGCATGCTCAAGCGCGATGTCCGCAGAGAAAAATGGATCTGCCTCCATCGCTCCCATGAGGGCGGCGAGCGCCGCATAGTGCACGGCCTCACCTTCGATCCGAACGGCGTGTTCCTCCGCCCGCACGCCCGTGAGACGGACACCATCCACCGTCATCGAACCGAGATGAATGAGCAGTGCACGCACGGGCAGCGACTCCGCTGTGAACGCGCTCAAAAGCTGCTCATGCTGTGCCACGTTGGCACGCAGCGCATAGAACGTCTTCATGCGCGCCCGCTCCGACGACCGAAGCGCAAGCTCCTCCACCGCGTGGTCACGCGCCTGACGCTCCGCCATGCAGGCGGCGATATCCGCGGTCACATTTGCCAGAAAGAGTCCCGTGGCAATGACAGCAATGATTGCCGCCGCATGCGGGCAAACGGATCCAACGGCAGATCGTTCGGTCGTCCAATAAAGGTTCACCGGCATCCCTTTACGCACGAGAAGCCCCGCATAGACGGCGGGCACCAGTGCATCATCCTCTGCCGACTCCCACGGCATACGCGGTTCACGTGCCTCCTCGATCTCCTTTTCCAGAGGCGTGGTGACCGGCGGGAACACGGTGAGCCGCCGCAAAGGAAGCCCTGCGGCAGTGAATACGGAAAAATATTTCTCGATGCGGCTCGCATCCATGCGTGCCATCCAGTAGCGGTGTGGAGTCGTATTCGACATTGGTACGGCGCAGAGTCGGACATCGCCGCGCTGCTTTCCGCCCGTATCATCTTCCTCGGCACGCAGCGCCCAGAGAAGTGCCGCATGAAGCTCTGTGCCCTCGAGCAGGACGGGCAGCTCACGTTCCTCCGTATCCACTTCCGCGAGAGGGAGTGCAAGTGCCAACGGTATTTTTTCCCATCCCGCACGGATCAGCTGTGCATGCACAAAGGAGGCAAATGCTTCGGCATCCGAAGATGCGGGGCAGGGCTCCTCAGATGTGCGCGATTCGGTCACCATCCATGCTCCCCCATGCTCCTCTGCAGCGCACAAGCGAACAAGTACAAGCCCATGCGGCGCAGGATAGAGCCCCACTGCCTCACGCACGCTCCACGGCAGCCTAATACCAACGCCGCCAGACATAGCGATTCCCCTTTTTCTCCATCCACCCACGCACGATTTTCGCACGTTCCCACTTCTCTCCATCGGGGATGCGTATACCTGTCTCCGACTTATCGATCGCCGCCGCACCGACCGTCAGTCCTTTCTCTGCCCATGCTCCCTCAGGTCTTTCGATAAAAACACAGAGTTTGATACCCTCCGACGTTGGAATTGAAACAAGATCCGTGCTGACGATTTTACTGCGTCCAACCGGAGGCAAAGGACCATAGGCGTCCGCATCCCGTTCAAGCGATGCCGCAGCGGTTTCGACGCCGCTCTCGGCAGCAAGCCGCAGCTGCATCTCACGTTCATACTCTGCAGCAACGCTTGCTCCGCCGCGCATAAACTGCGCCACAGCAAGCGCGAGCAGGAGCACCGCTGTGAGCACGCAAAGCCCAATAGCAGAAACACTGCCGCATTCCCCTCTATGATCCACCCATATCCTCCCGCAGATAAACCGAGGTTTCGAGGCGGCAGGTGCGTCCCGTCACCGTGCTCACCCCTGTCATCGTAATGTGATAGAGGCGCGGATACCGGGCGTCCTCCACGATGGAAAACGCAGTAATCTGCACCCCGGCCCCCATAAAAGAGCCTGTAATGGGCGCTGTGACCGCATTGAGCACCAGCTGTGTATCGCTGCGCCAGTAGCGATCCAGCGCCTCCCCGCTCTTCGCATCCTGTCGCATTTCGTAGACGCCCCGCTGACGCTCTCGAATGCGGCTGGAGCTGAGGGCAGACTCCACAATGCGTGCAGCCGCGATCTGCATCTCCTGCCGCAGTTCCGCATCCGCGATTTCCTGTTGATAGCTGCGCCAACTCCACGCAAGTGCAAAGGAGAGAAAGGTCAGGAGAAGCACGAAGACGGGCAGACTGACTGCAAGTTCCAGCAATAGAATCCCAGATTCATCCCTCTGCCTAGGGTGTGGTTTCCACACGTACATGCTGCCTCAGCCTCCGCACAAAATCCACCTGTTCCTCATGCCCCAGAATCTGCCATGAGATACGCAGGGACACATCGTAGAATTCACCCGCGCGTGTGATTGTCCTTTCGATCTGATAGCTGCGATCATTCGAGTTGATCTGAGTGGCTGCGCTCAACGGCTCTGTTCCCTGATCCAACTCCGCCTCCATCACAGAAAACTGCGCACGCGCGAGCAGCGCAGCCTCCATTCGCGCGGCGGCGTGCTCCTCGAGCAGTGCCGTGCGCGCGAAAATACCGAGTACCGCTGCTGTGGCGAGGGCAATAAGACCAAGCAAGACCGCCTCGAGAAGAATCCAGCCACTCTCCCCATCACTCCTCATCCGGTCTCTCCTGCTCTCCCCGCTGCACGCGGATACGCGCCGCGCGATCAATCACGACGCGCAGGGCATTCCCCTCCTGTTTTGGCACGTAGACACGGATGGTCATGTTGTGACTCCTGTCCCATGTAATATTACCATAGGGATCAAATGCAATCACCGTATTCTTCGCCGTCTCCTGATCGAATCGAACAAGCGGCAAAGGAGCATAGTGCCGATCTTCGCCAAACGGACGGTGCAGGACATAGCCGTCGGAGTGAATGCGGAGACGCGGTACACGCTCCTTGCTTTGCTTGCCGTCCAGCATGGAAAGGGAGACGGCAGTCGTGCGGCTGATTGCCTGTATGCGCCGCAGTTCCGCAACGAGATGGAGCGCCTCATACTCCACAGCTGCCCGCGCGTAGAGTGAAAGTGCGGCAGGAAGCGCAACTGCAAGAACAATGCTCAGGATAGAGAGTGCGATCAGGACATTCAGCAGAGCCATCCCACGCATGCCTTTGCTCCTCATCAGAGCATTCCCCAATAGAGCCGCCAAAGCTGCGCCCCCACGACAAATCCGATATAGCCGCCGATGGCGAGAAAGGGGCCGAACGGAATCCCATCGTGCCGCCCCCTGCGACGCGTGATGAGGAGCAGTGCAGCAACTGCCCCTCCGAGCATAAACGCAGTCCAGACAGCGATGACCGCCGCCTCCCAACCGAGCCAAACGCCAAGCCCTGCGGCGAACTTCACGTCGCCACCGCCGAGCCCGCCACGTGCAAGGATATAGAGGCAATAAAATAAGACGCCGCAAAGCGTCCCACCAATCAGTGCCTCCCGCAGAGAAATCAGCCCCGTGAGCACCGGAACAAATCCGAACAGGGCAAACGGTATCGTGATTGCGTCATAGAGCAGACCATCCCTGATGTCGAGATAGGAGAGCCAGATGAGCGCAGCTGCGAATACTGCCCCACAGAAGCTGCGTATGTTCAGACCGGCAAAGAAAAGAATGCCGATCAAGGAAACCACCCATAACACGCTAAGAGGAAGCCATGCACTGCGTGCGGGAAAAAGCACCTGCGCTTCCTCCTGCATATCAAGTGCCTCCCTGTTTCTTTGCATGGAACTCCTCTGCTGTATGCCCCGCACAAGTTGCGCGCCAGACTTTATTATCCTTGTGTTCGATTTTATACGTCTTGTCTGTCAAGGGGGTTTCCTGCCCATCGATGATCACATTGCCCGATGGGGGCTTGAGATCCTTGAGGTTTGTCACATACTCCTCCAGACTATTAATATCCTTTGGATTTTCTCCCCTTGCCGTCTGATAGAGCACGATCGCCGTATCGAGCGCCGTGAGATCTGCCTGAACCTTCACCGTATTTGCCGTCGTGATGGCAGATGTAAAACGCGGCACGGCAATCGATAGGATCACCGCAAGGATCATCACGGCGAGCAGTGTCGAGAGCAGCGAAAAACCCCGTTGATCGTGCACAGCATGACGTGCAGACACGAATCGTTTACTTAAAATCGACAAACTCATCAATGCGCGCACCGCCCTTTGCCATCGGCTCAACGAAACTGCGCCACACATCCATCACAATGACGCGCGGATGACTGCGATCCTCAAGCGCACTCTTGAGCGCCGCCGCAAATTCCTCCTGCGTCGAGACGCGCGCCGCCTTGATGCCGAAGCTCTCCACGTATTTTACATAGTCCATCTCGTGATCCAGCTCACAGGCGATATAGTGCTCATTGTAGAGCACCTTTTGCAGTTGACGGATCATGCCAAGACTGCGGTTGTTCACGAGAATTGAGAGCACGGGGAGTCCCAGCCGTGCAATCGTATAGAACTCGTTCCCCGTCATCTTGATACCGCCGTCGCCCGCAATATGGATCACGCGGCGACTCTCGCCCCACGCAAGCTGTGCCCCCATCGCGGCAGGAAGACCATAGCCCATCGTGCCAAGCCCACCTGAGGTCAGCCACGTCCGCGGCTCCTCCACACGCAGATGAAGCGCCGCCCACATCTGGTGCTGCCCCACATCCGTTGCGTAGGCATACGCCTTGCCCGTCGTACTCTGCGCCACCTGATGCAACGCCCACGGCACCGTCAGGCGACCGACATGGTAGTCGTAGTCGTGCTTCTCCTGCCACGTGCGAATCTGTGCCCACCACTGCGCAAGATCACATTTCGGTGCTTGACGCATGAGCAGCTTCAGAATCGTCCGCATATCGCCCGCGAGGCCAAGGCTGTTCTCAATATTCTTGTCGATCTCAGCGGGATCGATGTCAATGTGGATGAATTTACGATTTGCTGTGTATTTGCTGAGATTGCCCGTCTGACGGTCGGCAAAACGGCTGCCGAGCGCAATGACGAGATCGGCGGCACCGATGGCATAATTCGCCGCCTTTTCCCCGTGCATCCCCGCAAACCCAAGCATCTGCGGATGCGTGCTTGCAACCGCGCCCATGCCCATGAGCGTATGCACCACAGGCAGATGATATTTTTCGATGAACGCCGTGACCTCTGCTGAGGTTCCCGCCGAGATCACTCCGCCGCCCACAATCACAAGGGGGCGCTCCGCATTCACAATCTCTGCCGCCGCCTCTGCTGCACAGATGATAAAGTCCGCGTCGGGTTTGCCGGGCGTCCGCACCTGAGGTTCCTCACGCGTATAAGCAACCTCCTCGAAGAAGAGATTGCGCGGCACATCGATAAGCACCGGTCCCTGCCGCCCGTTGCGCGCGAGGGCGAATGCCTCTCGGATCGTCGGCACAAGGTCTGCTGCGTTCTTAATCTTGTAGTTGTGCTTTGTCACAGGCATCGTCACGTCGAGGATGTCCGTCTCCTGAAAGGCGTCGCGCCCGAGCATGGCGATGTCCACCTGCCCCGTGATCGCGACCATCGGAATCGAGTCCATATACGCCGTTGCAAGCCCCGTGACAAGATTCGTTGCGCCCGGTCCCGACGTTGCGATGCAGACGCCGACACGCCCCGTCGCGCGTGCATAGCCGTCTGCCGCATGCGCGGCATTCTGCTCATGCGTCACGAGAATCTGTCGTATTTCGTCCTGTGCATAGAGTGCATCATAAAGAGGCAGGATCATCCCGCCGGGATAGCCGAACAAGGTATCGACGCCCTGCTCGCGCAGACACGCCAAAACAGCCTCCGCACCTCTCATACACACACTCCTCAACTTCACGAAACAATGATAGAAATATTATAGCATACGTAAGACAACTATAGCAAGCTGTGTGCTTTGCCAATTTCTCGAATTTTTTTGAGGGACATTTCCGACACGCGTGCGATCATCTCCAAGGGCAGTTTTTCTCATCCCACTCAAATCCGACCATGTCGATCACCTCGCGTTCATGTTCCTGCAAAAATCTTTCATCACATCGTACTCGATACAGTATACCATATTTTTCAGACAGACCAAAAGAAACATTCCCACAAAAAATCTGCCGCAGAAGAAAATTTCCCGCAGCAGATCATTCATTACACTTTACACTCGTATTTCCCGCAGAAGTGGAAGGCGGGCAGCTCGGCATTGGTGATGAGACAGCGGCTCTTCATACGCGGCTCGTATTCCCACTGTCCGATGCGCGGTGCACGCGGACGAATCGCCACATTCGTCGGGTCGTACCAGTGGCGGCAAAACGCGCATTTGCGAAACGATTTTCCATTGATGTTGACGAGTTCCACAGGCTCCACCTCCACTTTTATGTAGATGTCGTACCAATCTCCTCGATCAAGGCACGCGTCTGTGCCAACAGTCCCTCCAACTGCTCCTTTTGTTGCTGCACACGCAGCCGGTTTTCTTCCATCTGCCGTTGCACTTCAAGAATCGATGCCTTTTCCGCTGCCGTAATTTCATTGATACGCTGCCGCACCGCCGTCATCAGCTCGCTGTATACCTTTTGCGCGCCATCGCTGAAACCGCTGCGAATCTTCTCGCGTGCCTCCCTGCTTTCTCGTTCCGCCTGTTCACGTTTCTCGCTGCCCTGAAAGACGCTATAGATATTATACAGGACACCGACAACGCCCAAAACAGATCCGAGCATCGCCGCACCGCGCGCAATGCTCACCGCCCCCCACGGCGCAAATTTGACGCCGAGCGTGCTGCCCACGCTCTTGACAATGCTGTGCATTGCCGAGCCTGAGAACTCCGTGAGCTTACTGGTTGCGACATTCCACGGCATCAGATTGCCGGTCGCCAGTTGACTGCCTTCCTTCAAACTGCGCGTCGCAAGCTGCTTGCCCGCCTTCTGCATTACATCTCCCACGGAGACGCTATCCGCCGCCCTTTCTTCGTCACGCAAGGCAACAGCGTGATGGCTGATTGCCACAACCTGCCGCACAAAGGGCGATGCGAGAAGCTCCTCCGTCTCTTTTCCGATATGTTCCGCCATCACCCCGAGCGCACGGGCAGCCGCCGCATTCGCCTCATCGGCAAGCCGCTGCGCCTTTGCATCAGCCTCCTCGAATACCCGCTCTGCTTCCTCCTGTGAGTTGGCATGCTCGATTTGGCGGAGAACTTCGCGCCCAAGACCTGTGATCTCTGACTGACAGCGCATGGCGATGTCCTGCACGTCACGCTCGCAGTCCTGTGCCTCATCGTCGATGATGCGCAGCTTGCGTTTTGCAATCTCCTGATTCCCTGTGTAAGCCTCGTGCTCTATGGAACTCTCCGGAGCAGACATGATTGCCTGCTCCAGACGGCGGAGCGGAGTCAAAAGGCGTGAGGAAACACCTTTTTTCGCAACAAAATTATTCAAATTGGCAACAAAGGCATCGTGACCACTCTCTTCGATGAGTTCTCTGCGCAGTTCATCATCCTCCTCATCGCAGGACATCTCATAGTACTTCGTCGCAAGAAAGCTCATATAGAGATCCTCAGGCGTATAGGGAGCAATCACCTTTCGCATATCGTCACGGATGATTGTCTGCTGTTCGGAGGAGTTTCCAGCCGCTGCCCGATCCATCTTGTTGACGACGAGCACCATGCTTCCGCCGCGCTTCTGCTCGATGGCGAGCTGACGAAAATGCTCCGCCATTGTTGGATTGAAGCCCTCCCCCGTGACGACAAAGACAAGGAGTGCCGCATGACCGATTTCATCATAGGTAATTTCGTCATGATCCTCACGCAGTCCTGTATGAATGCCTGGCGTGTCGATAATCTCCATACCGTTCCAGTCAAATGCTTTCGCCTCACCTGTTGTGATGCCCGCACCGATTGCCGTATCAATCCCCGAGAGCATCTTGATGATACTGGATTTCCCCGCGCTGTACTGCCCGACGAAGACGAGCTTAATCTTCCCGTCATCGGGACGCATATCAGCGGGCAGTCCCTCCGTCGGCAGTTCCAGTTTCGTAAATGCCGCACGGGTCTGCGCCAGCAGACTCTCTGCGCGCTCTGCATACGCGCTCAATACAAAGGCGTTCATCCCCATACCTCACTTTCATTGAAAATCGGACTGCAAAAGAGCTGCTGCACAAGACGGTAGTTCAAGTCCTGACTCAATTCCTTCAACGGACGCTCATTCGCAAGAATCTTGCAGTAATACTGCCCGTCTTCACCATACTCAAAGACCTTGTCCTGATACGAGCCAATCAGGTTCTTGCAGTTCTTTGCCAATGTGCCGGAACTACAAACGACTTCCTCTCCAAGGACAGCTTGCATCTTCTTCCTATCCTTCTGCGTCAGCTCCTTCCTTGCAATAAGTCGTGTCTGTATGCCCGGAATCCGCGCAACCGTCATCAGGTCAATATCCTTTGTCACGTCTGCATAGCGCTGCGCCTCCGCCCAGAGTTCCATATTGAGATTCCGCAGCTCTGTCTGCATCCGTCCCGCCGCACGCGCCTCCTCGTGCGCGAGAGCAAGGCGGCGCTGATCTGCAGCAACGAGCACAGTTTCCAATTCATTGATGCGTTCCCTGATGATTTGATTGACCTGATCTATGGTCTGATCTGTCAAATGATTTTGTATTGGTTCCATCAGCTCCGTCAAATTACTACGAATTTCAGCTTTCTGCTTACGTATCTTCTCCGCCTTGCTGTCACCCAAAAGCGCAACGAGACCACTGAGAACTGCTCCTGCAATCGGGTTTACAAAAATAAGCCCCGCAGCTCCAAGCTGCATCCACGTTTTTGTATCAGATACGCCGTCCACAGAGAACCCCTCTCCGAGCCGAACCCGTCCAGAGAGTTGACGTTCCACGCGCAGATCATCCCATAACTCTCGTTGCTTTCGCTCACAGACCCGTTCCACATCCTTGAGGAATGCATTGCATTTTTCTTCCAATCCGAGGTTTTGCTGCATATAGTAATTCCACTTTGCGCCAATATCTCCCTCGTAGTTGTCTTCTACAAAGTCCTCAATTCCCACCTCAATCTCTCTGGCAATCCGCGTTTGAAGATCATTGTACTTTTCCTGCACACGCGGAATAAATTCCTCCCGCCAATTATCCAGTTCATGCCATTTCCGACGGTGGATCATGCCATCCTGTGCATTCACGGAGCTGTTGCCCAGCAGCCGCTCCATATGCTCCTGCATTGGTTTTACCACGCAGTCCACAAAGGTCTTGATGCGCAGGAATGCGCCGTCCCGCTGTACCTTTTCGAGGATATATTCCTCCACTGCGGCGAAATTGCTCGCCTCGTACAGTTCCGCATCGTTCAGCTGACTCTTCTGCCCGAGGAACGCTGCCAGCAGATGTGTATAGACAAAGGGAATTCCCTCCCAATTCTGCTGATATTTCTTTATGCCATATTCGCGGAACTGGGCACAGATCTCATCCAAATTTTCCGTCTCGGAAAGACGATCACGAATCACGCGCAGGGCAAGCGCACGGCGATTGGGATTGATCTCAGCTTTGACGTTCACAAGCCCCAGAACACTCTTCCCGAGTTTCCGCAGTTCGGCAAGTTTCGCTGCCTCCTCTTCCTGCGGCGCATCGTCCGAAACAAAGAAGAGGATCAAGTCCGCCGCCTTTGCCGCCTCCATCGCCAGTTCCTCATCGGCGCGCCCGTCAACGGCACAGATTCCCGGAACATCCGTGATTTTCATGCCCTGCCAGCGGTAATCCCGCACATCGCGCGTCGTGCGCTGATTGCCCTTACCGATGCTCGCCCCGTCACCGTGGCGCAGGATTTCCATGAGCGTCGATTTCCCCGCCATTGTGCGCCCAAAAACCACAACGGAAAATTCCTTTTGCCGCTCGCGCAGACTCTGCAAATCTCGCCGCAGCTCCGCTTCCAATGCCTGTGAGGCACGCAGCTCCTGCAGCTGAGCATCGAGCGTATCACCGTAGTCGATGCGACCAGACTGTTTCTGCTCGTATTTTGCTTCCTGAAGTTTTCCCTCTTCCTCCAACACCGCATCATGCAATTCGTCGTAGCCCGCCTTGGCAAGCCGATAGCCGCGCTCGGCGTAAGCAACACATTTTTCCAAAGCCTCTTGAATATCCTTTGACATACGATCTCTCCTCCATCGCAATACATTCTCAGATCTCTGCCACGCAGCTGCCTCCCCTTTCCTTCTGCATAGGCAGAACACCAATGAGTACAGTCTCAGTATACAGAAAAAACATTTCAAAAGGTCGCCTGCAAGGCAACATATACTCCTTGATGATTGTTTTTGTATTTTATATAAGTATATTATTCCCCCCCCCGCGGATTTTCCTGCAAAAATTAGATTTTTGACAGAAAATCACACAAAGAATTGGAATAATATTTTCATTGCTATTATTCCATTCCAAGGAACCACTGATAAATTCTTTTGTTGCGTGATTCACCTCCGAAAGATTACAATAAGAGGAAGAAACAACGCGATGAGGGAGAGAAACAAAATGGTGCAACAAACATTTACGGATATGGAATACGCAAACCGCAAAAGAACAACACGGCGGGAAGCCTTTTTGGATGCCATGGATTCCATCATTCCCTGGAAAGAATGGATGAAACTTATTGCGCCGTTCTATGTCCAAAAAGAGCGCGGCAGAAAACTGATTCCACTGGAAACGATGCTGCGCATGTACCTCATGCAGAACTGGTTCGGTCTTTCCGACGAGGGCATCGAAGATGCCATTTACGACAGCTATGCCATGAAGCGCTTTCTGAAGATTGACTTTTCCACAGAACAGACCCCCGATGCCACGACACTCCTGCACTTTCGTCACCTGCTCGAAAAGCACGACATCGCCCGCAAGATGTTCGATGATGTGAAACAGCGGCTGGAAGCCTCGGGACTCATCATGCACGGCGGTACGATTGTGGACGCAACGATCATCCATGCGCCGAGTTCGACCAAGAACGCGACAAAGTCCCGCGATCCTGAGATGCACTCCACGAAGAAGGGGAATCAGTGGTACTTCGGCATGAAGATCC
>ERZ773063.1577-NODE-1577-length-13241-cov-8.816851_pt1 | contig 13241 bp, 8 predicted proteins | sample MGYA00580625_ERZ773063 | MGnify/ENA primary metagenome ERZ773063 (study PRJEB29015, sample SAMEA2738022) | human oral metagenome | biome: human oral; feature: human-associated habitat; material: dental | place: China | collected 2042 ...
CTCCACGAAGTCCTCCCCAAGATACTAACCACTTTTGATTGAGCTTCAAATCAAACGGTAACATCAGTCCAAACACTACGATTGGTCTCACAATAAAGATGAGTACAATTGCAATGACAATCGCAAAGAATAAGTTCGACAAGATATGTGCAGGTGTCGCAAGTAATCCCAAGATAAAAAACAACAGAATATTCATAATGTTAGATACACCATCAAAGAAGAATGTCACCTCTTTCTTTGCGATAAAAACTTGATTTCCTAATATCAATCCAAGAATATATACCGTTAGGTATCCATTACCATTCAACAGTTCACTAATCGAGAAAGATAATAGTACAACCGCAATGATAAAGACTGTAATAAATCCACTCTTTTGAAGGTCTGTATACTCCATGAATTTGCGAACAACATAGGCAACGATTACACCAATGAGAATACCCCAGAATATCTGAAAGAATAACATTGTACCGATAGAAATCTGTTCACCTTTGATTAATGCTAAGAAAATACAAGTTAGTGTAAACGCCATCGGGTCGTTTGATCCACTTTCAAGTTCTAAAAGAGATGCAGTATTGTATTTTAAATTTAGATTCTTTGAAGAAAGAATATTCGATACAGATGCGTAGTCCGTAGAGCCAATAATTGAACCAATTAAGAAGCTCTCTATCCAGCCAAAGCGTAGAATAAAATGTATCAACGTTCCGGTCAGTAATGACGTAAATATTACTCCTAATGTTGATAGAATTAATGATTCAATTATGACAGTTCTTCCAGCTTTCCAGTTTGTGCCAAAGCCACCATAGAAGATGATAATTAATAATGCAATCTTCGAGAAGTTTTCCGCAAATTGGTAATCGTTAAAGTTAAAACCAATTAGACTGCTTACAATACCCAAAGACAAGAACAACATCAAAGAAGGAATCCCTGACTTCTTTGCTATCTGAACCGCAATCAGAGCAGCCAGTAATATGACTGAGATATAAAACACACGCTATCCACCTCCTATTGTTGTCATTCTATCAAGATTTAGTATATCTTTCAAAACAAAGATATATGTGCATGCATGTTTGGATATACTACTATATGTAGTAAATGAACTGACTCAATACATCATTAAAACATACACTCAACTCACCTGCTATAATTCTAAGTTTGTTAACAATACTATCTTTACTTATTATAAATAATCTCCAATATATCCTCTATCGGATTAGATATACCAGAAATTACAGCATATCTCCTAAGCTTCCATATATTTTTATTTTGATTCCCTAAATATAAATTCCATACTCTTGAAAATTTTTTGGATCTTGATTTTTCCTATCACGGATAATATCGCAAATTGTATGTTCTATATCATAAACATTAACTGTATTTCCCATCATTATTTCTACATGCATTATACCTATTTAATACCCACGAATCCTTCTTTATCTGATAAACGCTGACTTTCTTTTTAAACTGTTTTTGTAAAAAATATAGTTCATCAAAATCATTAAAAGTTGGATCAAAATATATTCCACGCGATACTCTCAAGTTTTCCTTTACGAATCATATCCGCGAGATACCATGAATCAATATTATGACTTTATACTTCTCAGGCTGTAATGATCCCATTATTTTGTTTAATAATATTCATCGAGTCAGTATTCATATATATCTTCTTTCTGCGCATTATTATATATTTGAAACCACACAAAAAGAAGTAATGATTTTATTAGAGTTGAAGAAATCAAAAACTCTTTATTTCATAATAAAAGGCTATTGTCAAAAACCGTTATGACATAGCCTAGATATCATTGTTACTTAATTAAACCAAACAAATCATTTAATGCTTCAGCCATTGTTGGGTGTGTGAAGATCTGATTTGCAAGTACTGTATATGGTTGCTTCGCAATCATTGCAGTTACTACGATATTGATTACTTCATGAGATTCTTCAGCAAATAGTACTGTACCTAAAATCCGGTTTGTATCAGCGTCTACAATCGCCTTATAAATACCTGTTTGATTACCAAGAATCTTAGCCTTAGGAATTGCAGTAACTGGTAATGTCGCTACCTTAATGTTATATCCAGCCTGACGCGCTTCCTTCTCACTTAACCCAACTCTAGAATATGTTGGATGTAAGAATGCCGAGAAAGCAATTGGTTGTCTATCATTTCTTGTATAAGCACCATTACCATCTAAATAGCTCTTTACAATACGATAGTCATCTAAAGAGATATACGTAAACTGTGGTCCACCGTTTACATCACCCATCGCAAAGATATGTGGCTTATTTGTTTGTAGGTGTTCATTCACATTCACAAAACCACGTTCTGAAACCGCAACACCAGCATTTTCTAGGTTGAGTTCTTTTGTATTTGGAGTTCTACCTGTCGCAACAAGTAATACATCAGAAGAAATCTTACCAGTCTCTCCATTTACTTCATAAGATACAGTCACTGTATTTTCATCTTGTTCTACATGCTTTGTGTCTGCACTAAAGATGAAATCTACACCTAATGACTTATAGGATTCAAATACTGCACTTGCTACATCGTCATCTTCTCTAGCAAGTAACTTTTCTGCCTTGTCGATAACTGTAACCTTTGTACCAAACTTCGCATATGTTGCCGCAAATTCTAGGCCAATGAAACCACTACCTAAAATTGTTAATGTCTTAGGGAAATCCTCGAGATTCATTAAAGTTTCACTTGTGTGAATTCTCTTACCCACTTCTAAACCTTCTACAGAAGGAATAAATGGCTTAGCACCTGTATTGATAAAGATACGATCTGCAGATACTTCCTCAACTCCGTTTGCTGTTTGGATATTTACTGTATGCTCATCCTTGAATGAAGCTAGTCCATCAATCACTTCAACATTACTGTTCATCGCAACCTTGTCATAGTTTGCCTTATTCAGTTTTGCAATCAAAGCTTTTTTATTGATAACTGCATTCTTATAATATTCTTCGTCGTTTACTTGGCTGTAGCTTCTACGATCAGCTGCAGTTGCTAAAAACTTAGATGGAATACAACCTACATTGATACATGTACCTCCATACATATTAGAAGACTTTTCTACTAATATTGTTTTTTCACCTTTATCTCCTAAGTAATTTGCTAGTGTTTTACCAGCCTTACCAAAACCAATAATAATATTTTCTACTTTCTTATTCATAGTTAAATACCTCTCTATCACCGATTATAGACCTGCTGATTAAAATTCTTTGTTAAAATGCTCAAACTTAAAAAACCTTTATTCTATCTCCACTAGAATAAAGGCATAAATCTTTGACTTCTTATAGTATTAGGAATTCTTTTTATTACTCGTTCTTTGTAGCCAATCCACGATAACTTTGGCAACCACCTTTGGTTTCTCTACATAAATTTCATGACTCGTATCTTTTATAAATTGAATAAAGATATGATTCATATTGTCATGGTTTTCTTCGATTTTATTCTTCTTATATTCATATACGAAATCTGGATGATCCGATAACAGTAATAATGTTCCAATATTCAAACCAGCATGGAAGATATCAATATAATGTTCTCGAAGTAAACTTATTAGCTTAGATATCGTTTCGTCATTCATATCTAACTGATTTTCTATAATAAAGGATTTTGTCATGATAGCGTCTTCTTCAAGCGTTATATTCATCAAATCATAATCGATGATACCTCCATCTAAGACGACTAGATTTCTTGCTTGTAAGTAGGAATGATATCGAATTGCTATATCAGCACCCATCGAAAAAGCAATAACATTAGATCCAACAGGAATTTCACTTGATAACCACCCTATCAAATCTTGTTCATCTCGAATTCTTACATCTCGATTTGAGTATTGTCCTGGAATATCAATAAACTGTACTTCATATCCAAGCTGGTTCATTGCTTTTTCAAAGTCTTGAATCGATTCTTTTGTACTGCCTAAACCTGAGATAAAATAGAACTTTTTCATCTTACTCCTTAGAAAATATATCGTAAGCCAGCCAATTATCGCTCAAATATTAGCCAAGCACACAAAACAAAATATGATTAAATCAACATTTATATCATTAAAAATGTTTTATTCTGCATCACATTTCGAAAACAACAAACATTATTATTCACCCTTTAAAATATCGGGAAAGTTTCCAATAAGAAAATGCCTGTAATCAGAGTGATTGATTGATTTTTTATATTCTTCTTTGATGATTTCCATATTTATCTTCTTTCGTTTTTCCGATAAGTCATCATATCGAAGAATTGTAATTAATCCATCTTTTTCTGCTTGTAAGATTGCCTCATATGCATCTGGTATATACTCCACATTTGTTACATTCACTTGTTCAGAACTTGCTACTGCATCAGGAATCTCAAGATTATATCCAGAAGCTTTCACGTTTTTTGCAGAATAGATATATCCAGAAACACCTTTGTACGTATTAACTAGTGCGTTGGGATAATACTCTTCTAATCTAAGACGACCATCTTCATTAAACCCATAAGGTCCCCATTTTTGCCATTTACCATCATAAGCAAAACCAGTATCTTTGCAAAACTTCTCTATTGCATTACTTATATAAACAAGTACATTTTCTCTTTTTGTAGAAAAGTATACTAAAGGAATCTCATGATTAGAAACACGTGGTTCTAAAGTTGTTATGCCTTCGATCTGTGATGCGTGATAGAACATACTTACTTTATCTCCTTACTTTCTAGACACAAACATTCCATACTCTTTTGGGATTTCTATAACTCCTTGTTTTTCATAATCGGAAATCAGTCTATACAACTCTTCTTTTGAATAATTTTGCCAATCATTCATTTCCTTAAATGATTGGATATATTCCACTAAATCAGAATAATTGCTAATTAGTAACTTATCATCATACTCCAACTTCTCTACATCAGAAAACCAGTTTTTAAGTATGCCTTTGCCATTTTGCAAGGTAAATGTATGCTGTCGTTCTGTTTGGATGTTTAGCATCTGATTGATGAATGATTCAACACCATTTTCGCCATACGTAGCAGAGTAGAATATTCCATTCTTTTTTAATACTCTTCTGATTTCTGATAAAGCCTTATCCAGATTAGGAATATGATACAGCATCATATTTGCGATGACGATATCAAATCTTTCATTTTCATATGGTAACTCTTCTGCATTTACAACCGTATAATGAATATTTGAATGTTCTCCAATATTAGTTTTAGCTTCTTTAATCATTCCTTCAAATAAATCTGTAAAATAAACCTCTTTACAATCCTGAAGTAAATGTGTGTTATCTTTCCAAGTAATACCCGTACCACAACCAAGTTCTAAAATTGAAGATTCCTTCTTAATGTCATAATGCTTTACAATCCAATTATTAAAACCTTCTTTATTTGTAGAATAAAGTTGATGTAATCGAATACGGATATTTAGTTTATCTGGATTTTTGTATTGTGTATTTACTGTATCTGTCGTAACTAATTTATTCATTTTCTTCTATATACCTTTGTTTTCTCTTCTTTTGTCAATAATACGATATTCTCTACATGGCAAGAACAGATACCATAACATACAATTAGACATTTTACCGTTTTCATCGCTCGTGGGAACATATCACTCCTAGTTTTAAATACTTTTCAGTTCGTGGAGACAAATCCACACTTAACATTACATATACTATTGTTATTCGTGTTTCTATATTTAGTGATATTGATAACAATAGCTCTACCAACTCTTATTAGTATAGAAGGCTCTAAACTTAATAATTCGATCCTCTATATCAACTCCGTCACTGTTTTGAAGAATTTCAAGGCGCTCTATGACCGACTTATCATCTTTACTTTTGACAACGTAAGCAGCATTTTCGCATTCAATATATTTATCACCTCTGATTATTATTTCTCCATAATCATCACGTGATAAAGCTTCAGTACTATCTACTGCATACAGGAATGGTTGATATGAACTTTGAGATACCTGCTGACTAGTCTGCATTACAAGTAATTTGTACGGGTTTTTAATGAAGTTTTTCCAATAGTATTTTCCATACGAACCAGGCCTAAAGCAGGAGTATTTTACATAGTAATACCTAATATCAAAGACACTCTTTGTTTCACACTCTATGATATATTCATTGATTATTTGTTTCAAAACATCATCAGTAAAATGCTCGGCCATTTCAAGTAACTTCTTCAATATGGATTTAGTTCTTTTATATTCGTAATTAGCACTTTTGTGAAATAAGTCCTGCCAGGCTTTTTGAACATGTGCATTTTTTGTGCCTAATTGGTATCGCCAATTGTTCCTTTCTCTCTGGCTATAGTTTCCTAGGGACATCAGTGCAGAATCAACCAAATCTAAATCACAACTAAATAGCTCGGCAAAACGTTTGCCAAGTTTCATATCATCCAACCCTACAATCCCAATTTGACCATAGAGAAGTGCATGGTCTTCAAGCTCATATACCATCTCAGCCTGCTCTGGATGGTCATCGATCCAATTATACTTTTCTTCTTCTTCCTTTAATTGTATGCTATTAAAACTCTTTTCTACAGAGGAATCCACTATTCCATCAATAATTATGGCATCTACTTGCTTCAAAATGGCAGGAAGTCTGTTACCACTACTTCTAAATTCGCTATCACTGACCTCATCTTCAGAGTTTCTAATCAAATTATTGACAATTCGCAACCGTCGAACAAATTGATTGTCAGAAATGTTCCTTTCATCCTGATTCAAAAGGAATGAAATAATAGCATATAATAATACCACTCTATTCAGAGGGAATTTTCTGTTTCTTCCTGTTGATTCAGCAAAACTATTTAAACAATCAGAAAAAATATCAATATCTCCTCGAAGTTGAACTTTACCAACCTCATGATTATTTGAAAAATATTTTTCCAGAAACTCCTTAGGTGTAATACTCAAAGAACACCAACAATCATAGTATTTTTCTAGCATATCAATGTGTTCATCCACATTCTTTGTATCTTGAGAAAAGTAAGTATTCAGAAGAAAGAATTCATCATAACTTCGCCACTGTGGACTACCTCCCTCGTGATAGCAAATAATATCGCAAATGAACTTAAAATATCTAAGAAATTTATCATCAATGATATTGTCATCACCTCTATGCATCCATAACATATCTGTCCAGGTAATATCGATTTTTGACATTATTCGTTTAGCTCTAACAGCATCAATTCCCTTTAGTTTTCTTTCCAACTCGGCCTTAAAATGTTCAAACTGAGTCAGGGGCTTTCCTCTGGAGTTCATTTTGATATACAGTTCGTCTGTAAGCCCCATATCTCTTATGGGCAGGAAGTAAAATGAAATAGCTCCGCTAAGTAACTTTTCCCAAATACTATCCATTTCAGAAAACTTATTTACAATTGCATCAACCATTACAAGCATAGAACTAATGGTAGGGTCCTTTTTCCATTCTAATGGAAACCAAGACTGATCAATTATTTCATCAGAAATCCTCTCGGTAAAACTTGGCGTAAACTTTACTAATTCTGTGCAGAACTCTCTAGCACTGTATCGAGTTTCATAACTAAATTTCTTCAAAAAAGCATACTGTTCTTTTTCTATTTTTTCTTTTTTTGCTGCATACCAATGAAGCAAAAAAAGAGTTGTAAGCCGTTGTTGACCATCGAGTGGTATCATTACGCCATCTTTATTTACATCGCCATATACAAAATCAAGGATGATTGGAGAATCTTTTAAAGCCTCATACAGGGAATCTAAAAACCTTTCTCGTACCCTTGTAATCTCCTCGGTTTTTCTACCTTGTGCATAATCACGTTGAATAATAGGAATAGATATTTTATTTACAGTCAGCATTCCGTCCTCCGACTCAATTTCAGTTCCAATTATCTGGGAAAACGTATGGAGTGTTGTACTCATTTATTCATCGACCTCCTTTTCGACAGCTATTGCTTCCTTAAGATAAGGTTTTAGGACAGCATTAATTCCATTTATGTATGCAATTCTATCTGCCGGTCCCCAAAAATGAATCTGGTTATCTTTCGATTTCGTATAATATTTTAGAAAAACCATCTTTGTGCAAAAAGGAATATACTGTCCCTTTTTGTCCATTTCTATTATTTCGTTGCGCTTTACATCAAATGTCGAATTATTTAATGCTGCATTATCAACTGAATTCAATAGTGCTAAATTAGAAATTGAATGCATATACTCTATACTGCCTGGAGCTGATAACAACTCTGATACTTTTTCTCTTATTACTTCAAAATCCTTTCTTACCAACGAAGGATCATTTATAGCAGTTTGCATTTCTTCTACTAATCCATCGTTTACATCTGTAACTGCCTTAACCGATGGAATATGTAATTCAAGCCATTTTTTCCATATTTCAGCAGTTTTTAACCCCTCCGACTGTTGAGCATGAATATGTTCAAGACTCCATGTAGCACCATTTTTCTGTTTTTTAAATTTATCAAATGGAAATCTTTGAGCTTCTCCGTCAATTTTCCTTACAGATTCAACATTAAAAAGCAGCAATAACGTACTAATTTTTTTGTGGCCAGCTACATCCTCATAACTTAAATCTGCATAATTCTCTTTTACATCTATGCTCTTTCTTATCTTGTCATCGAGTCCAGTAGCAAATTCTTTTTTTGTTTTACCCTCTGCAATATCAAAAACTTCCTGTAATGTCATGTAATTTGATGAAATCAAATATCCTATCTTATGGTAGAGTGTATGATCTTCAAACCAATCTTTTAGAACCAGGAAAGTTCTCTGAATTCTATTCCATATCTTAGTAAGATCCTTTTCTTGCTTTCTAATTTCATCAAATTTAAAAAATGTATAATTCTTATCTTTAGATGCCTTAGGTTTCTTCGCAATAAGATCTAATATCAGATCAATTCTTGTCTGATACGTTCCTTCTCTTGTGTCATTAGTCAAAAAGTACCACAAAGAATCATCATGCAATTCCTTTTCAATATTATCCCATTGCAATGAAATTTCTTCCTGTCTCTCTCTACTGATATCATTAACATCTCGACTTAAAAATATAGCCTTCACAAGTTCTGCACTTGTTAATGGTATTTTCCCAATATTTAGACGTGTAAACAGAGCAATGGAATCTTCTTCTGCTCCTACTTCATACCATATTATTTTCACATTTTTTTCAAGAAATGAAGAAATCTCTAAAAATGAGGATATATTGCCTTGTGATTTGAACCAGGTATCAATAGCTTCATATGCATTGCACATAAACCAAAAATCTATGTTATCCTCCTTAAGATCAAAATCAATATTGCTTAAGAAATTTTCTGATTTTTCTCTTGTCTCATACGATATGGTAAATTGGGGTTTTGGCATAAATTGTCCACCAATAGCATGCATATATTTATAAATCAAAAACAGTGTTGTCAGTCTTTGTTGACCGTCAATCAGCTCATATATATCACCGTCTCGCCTTACTACAACTGGTTGCAAGCAATAATTATTTGCACCATTAGATGAGATATCTTCTAATAGCCTTGTAACCTCATCTCTCCCCCATCTGTACCCACGCTGATATGAAGGCACGAAAAACTTTCCAGTTATGGATCCAACTAGTTTAGTATCGAGAATTATTTCTGTTACGCTATTCATAAGATTATCCTCCCATATCATTTACTTTCTAAATCGACATCTTCTCATTTAAAATAAGTAATCTTTATATCGTAGCCCAAAGCCTCCATCATCTGTACAAAGGTTTTGTTAACAACCCTATCTTTTTTCTTGATGATTCGGTTAACATATTGGCTAGTAGTGCCAATATCTTATGCAAGCTGTACCTGAGTTTTTCTTGCTTCAAGACATTTCACTTTTATATCCACTTCACTATTATTCTTTATTATAGAATTCATCTTCCAATAGAATATACAAAATTATCCTTAATAGATATATTATAACAGCTAAGTCAAAATCTCTACAACAGCCAAAAAACATCCTGCCCTGGCGAGGTGAAAACAAATTTTTTAAATCAACCTATCCTCTCAACCCTACTCATTTTCATTCTGTCAACTCAACCCCGTATTATGGGTGGTTAAAATATTTCCACAAAGTAAAAATCCAAGCATCCGGTTACCCCATCAAAGGAGACCCCACAAATGCTCGGAAACACTTTATTTCAAATCTTTTCTAATTATTTAATTGTGTACCTTTGACAGCAAAACTACCGTCTCCACATGTTCATCATTGTTCAAACCTATTTACATATCATCTTAAATAATAGAAATGTTGAATTCAACGGACTTCCAATATTAACACCACTAATAATTTGTTTTTCATAGAAACTATTTATTATTAAATATATTCTATATTCTTAATTTCTATGGATTATAATACAATCATAATCACACAATTACTTCATACTCTGCGCAAAAGCTTTTTATGTCTTCACACCACTTTTGAATATTAATTTTAATATTTTGCTTTCCTTCCAAATGTGCTAAAATATGTCGTTCATTTAATAAGTAAATGAAGCAAATAACTTCCTGTGCAGTTCTTCGGCGTTCCTCATCACTTAAAAAACACAAATAATCCATGTCATCCAAACTTTTTGTCCTCTCTAGCATATGACTATCACCATTAAGCACAAGCCTATACATTAGATTCTTGAAATAATCAACGTAATCTTTGTCTCCAATCTGTTGTAAAATCGTATCATCACAGGAAATCTCTGCTATTCCTTTTTTATACACAAATGTTGAGAATGCCTCCATCACTCGTCGCATAGAATTTCCAACCATTAGGGCGTAATCTTCATTTTCACCACAAGCATAGTCATATACATCCTTCAAAATCTCAGAATATTCATTTCGTTTTGTATAACCGAATGGAATAATCTCTTTGTTTTTCAATTCACATAAAGCATATGTAACTTTCTTTTGTCCATTGCTTTCTCTCTTATATTCGTCGCAAATCTCCTCTCCGATTTTTTGAAAATCATATAAACACTGAATATCATGTGTCATCAATAGAACTTGGCTTTCTGGATTAGTTTTAATAATATCGGCTAGCTTAGCTTTCAACAGCGACATAATTCCTACTTTATTTTCAAAATCAAAACTTGAAATAGGATCATCAATAACAAGCATTAATTTTTTTGAATACCCATCTTTCGCCTCCTGATTCATAATCAATTCTGTAAAAAAATAACATAAAGCAATAATATTTCTTTCACCAACAGAGACATTGTTAGGTTTTACTGCTTTTCCATGAGTATATAATACATATTTATCATTCTCGACTTTGATTTCTAATCTATCCTTCGAAAAGAACACATATCTGATACTCTTATTAATTAAATTAACTGCTATTTTTATATTTTTCTTTCGAGATTTTAAGACATTCAACTCATCATTGAGATTTTTGATTTTCTCATCAGATTCTTTTAATGCGTCGTCAGCTTGCTTCTGAGCGTCCAAGGCTTGCTTCCATAACTCAATATCACTAGAAACCTCATAATACGCAATGGATGCATTATCATTTGAGAGTTTTCTTTTAAGTTCATCAATTCTTTTAACTGCATTATTATAAGTATCTATTTCCTGCTGCAACTTAATTCTAAACAACTCATATTGTTCAATCTTATCAATCAAGCAGCTATCAAAATCAGTAATAGGCGTATATGGATGGTTAATCTTTCTAAGAATAATTTCTCGTATCTTAAATATCTCCCTATTGATTTCTTCCACTCCATTTTTACATTTCATATAATTAGGTGAGTTCAAAATATCCATGCCAGAAAAATCGACGTTCACTTCTTGTATAATGCATTTTTTGAGGTTTCCCTCATGAATATCAACTTCTTTCGATAATACTTTCTCTATACTACCAATCAGATCTCGTTTACCTTGATCAGAAATTTTTTGTAAGCAAAATGGACATTTCTTTGTTTTTTCTTTTGAAAATACGGACTTCATTTCATTTATTTGATTTATTTTTCCATCATCAATAAGCTGAAGAAGATATTGTTCACGATCTGACAAAATAGGTCTTTCAACTTTCTGTGAAAGAAGATTTTGTAATATCTTTTCATTATACGTAATATTAAGTTTTGCAGTATTTCCGATCTGAAAAGTTTCATTAGCTATTATCTTACTTAACAATTGAAGATTATCTTCATAATCTTTTCTCAAATCTATCAGTGTTTCAACAGGTTTTAGTTTAATAATAGAATCGATTACTTTTTCTGTAACACTAGCATTACGTTTACTATTATTAATAATCTTTTCTCGTTCAGCCCAATGTCCACTTCCAGACAACCCAATGTTAATTCGATTCATACAATTGCTTGGAGACTTTATATTATTTATATCGTTATATTCACTGGAAACTGTTTTAAATTCCGTATTTCTGCTAGATTCAGCTTCAATTCTACGCTCTAAATCCAATATTTTATCTTCAAGATTACCTAACTCACCCAAAAGAATAATTGTATTTAACCCATCCTCTCGTATTTTAACACGTGAACTCACATAGTCTTCATTAAACACATGAATACACTCAGTATCTTTAAAAACCGTGTCATCTTCATCAAGTAATGTAGCTTGAGCTATATCAACAATTGCATCCCCTTTTGCCTTACTCACAGCATTAGATATTGTACTCTTCCCAGAACCATTTTTCCCATAAAGAAGTGTTATTCTGTTTTGATCCATAAACAATTCCAGCTTTTTTTCTTCCGTAAAAAAGCCTCCTTTAAACTTTATACTTTTTAGCATCTTAGCCTCCTGTTTAAATCATAAAAAAATACTTCAACTCCTCCAAAATAGCTTCTTCCTTTTTAATTGGACACTTTGGTATTTTCTACTTCTCATTTTTAGACATATTATAGTGTTCCCTAATATCTAACCCTCCCATTTCATCTTAACTTGTGCAATATAAAGTGTCGATACTTTAAACCCAAACATTTCAAAAATATAGTCTTGAATTTGCTTATAGGTTACCTTACTTTCCACACTTGTTAAATCCATATCATCTAACAAAAGTTCTACACTAATATTTCTTAGAATCAAGTTTGGAAAGAAACAAGATATTCTCTACATGTGGTGTAAATCCAAAGAGATCAACAGGTATAATCTTCTTAATCTGATATCCAGCTTTCTTAAGTGGTTCAATATCCGTTACCTGTGTATATGGATTACAAGAAATATATACGACTCTATCTGGAGAAAGCTGTGCTAGTTTGTGCATGAATGGTAGTGTCATTCCAGATCTTGGTGGATCTAGAATTACTACATCTGG
>ERZ773063.1582-NODE-1582-length-13236-cov-5.850315_pt1 | contig 13236 bp, 12 predicted proteins | sample MGYA00580625_ERZ773063 | MGnify/ENA primary metagenome ERZ773063 (study PRJEB29015, sample SAMEA2738022) | human oral metagenome | biome: human oral; feature: human-associated habitat; material: dental | place: China | collected 2042 ...
AAAATTTGAATTATATAGTATAATATATTAATAGATGAAATAAAAAGGAGACCTAATATGGTTATCATTAATAAATCAGGGCTTGCTGATGAAAGGCCTTGACCATAGTTATTATTTTGAAGGGGCAAGTTCCCTATAAGCAATTTGGTCTAAATCTTTGGATAACGGGTATTTCTTTTTACATAATATCCTTCATCTTTGGTGTGGGAGGTATAATGTTGTCCATGACGGTTTAAATATAGTTTGTGTTACAATTAGAGAAATATAGGTGTTTTGGAGGATTTATGGAAACAAAATGGTATTCAGATATTTGGCAGCTTATAGTAGCTCCCTTTAAACGTGGTATTCCACAGATCGTAGAACATGGATCTTGTCGAAAAGGGTTCTATGCCACAGCAGCTTTGGCATTAATGTCATTCGTATTTTCAAATATTCTACCGGCTCTTCTGAGTATGATATTTGTGGATAAACTTAATGTTGCACTTACTGGTGCGGCGGCTCTTTCTGGGGCCGGTATATTAGGCCTAGCGGTTGGCTTGCTATTTGCTTTTATTGGTATTGCTATTTATTCTGCTATTTTTTCTTGGGTCGCCAATAAATTTGATGCCAATACTACATATGAGTCTGTGTTAAAGATCATGTGGTATGAACAAGCTTATAATCAGATTATGGGCTTAGTATATTTCATTGGCTTCCTATTACTATCATTGCCATTTTTGTTGCTACTAGGCTCTAATCCTGACTCTATAGTAGGTAGTATTGTATGGATAACTATTATTATATTCGCAACGATAGCTTTTGCAGTCTATACATTCTGGGTATGTTTAACATTGTTAAGTCGCCAAATTAATAAATCCCGTTTAGCAACTTTTGGTATTTCTATTATTACGAGTTTGATTCCTGTAATCCTTTTAGGTATCTTGATTGGCATGGTAGTACTTGCTACTTCCAGATAATTACATAACATGAAAAATATGAAAGGGGCTGTAACAAAACAGTCCCCTTTTTTATATTTTAAAGGAAACGCAATTAGAATATGGTAAAACCACATTCTTTTATAGGCTCTTTTGTGTTATAATGATGAACGGAAAATGAAAAGGAACTATTTTTTATAGTTCCTTTTGGTGTGTTGTATGTTATAGTATTCAAACTTAAATGTTGTGTATGTATATTGTGTAAAAGGTGGTGATACCTATGATGGTGGGTTTAATGCAGTTTATCTATCGTTTATTAAACCCTATTGAAGAGAATAATCCTCGTATGTATCACTTTGATATTGCCTATGGGCAACTCATAGGAATGCTGCTATTAACACTCATATGTTATCAATTTACTATTGTAGGTGAAGGCGTATATTTAGATGCTATACGTGCGTTTATACGTAATTCTTCGTTATTAGTAAGGTGGGAATCGCTATCTCTTCCAGTAGGTCAACATGAAATACAACTTTTTTTGGAACAGATGGGTAGTCCTAGAGAATTTTGGAATATGGGTCGCTTTGCATGGGTAATCGGAAAAGTTATTTTCATGGCATGTATCATTATAGTTTATGCGGTTGCTCAACAGCGTAAATTTTATGTTCGAACTGTTACAACCGGTATTTTGCATATCATGTCATTTGCTCAACTTGTTGTGGCATTGATTACTTTTACAGCAGGGATTATGCTGATTTTAACTTCGGTACCATTAATACTGCAAGCGATCATTGGCTTCTGTATGATTGTGCTATGTGTTTTAAGTACCGTATTATTGTTACAAACTATGGGACGTATTGTGGGAGCATGTATTAATGGGACCCCTTATGAAGGTCTGATTCTAATGTTGATTGCTCTTTTGGTAGCACACGTGTTTGAATGGATTTATATGTTGACTCGATAAAATACATATGATATATCTAGGACGAGACATGGCTCGTCCTTTTTTACTAGTTTTAAACTAAAAGGAGCATTTATGACATGGTATAAGGATATATTGCATTTATTTACCAGGCTTAGCGAACAATCTTTTCAGAATATTATCAATTATGGATCTCATACAAGAGCCATTCTGAATCTAGTCGTATCTACTATTGTATTATATATAATGACCTATAGCTTACCGTTTATGGTGAAAGTTATATCTCCAATGCTCGGAATTAAACGGATTACTGGGTTAACTCATTTTGATGTAATTAGTATTTTAGCAAGTTCTGTATTTTTAATTTTTCAAATTATCATCGGTTCATTTGTTATATGGCGCTTACTTGTTTTATTAGGTGGTCGTGGTACTTATGGTGGGGTATTGCGCAATTATATATATGGATTAGCTTATACAAATGCACTTCGCACGGTTGTCTTAGTATTAATTCATATACTAGGGATTATTTTTTTCTCTTTGTCTCTTCAAAAATATGTAGGGGATATGGCTTATCTTATTACGATGTTCAGCCAGTATTATGCCGTGTTCATTGTAGCCCAATTAATGAGACGTTATGTTGAATTAGGTATCATTAAAACCTATATTGTTATCTTTATTGTGGCATTATTATCTGTCTCTGTATTACCTCAATGGATTCGCTTTGTTCATACTCTCTTCAAATGATGTATTATAATAAGACTTAAAAAAACCGCAAGATAAAATTCTTGCGGTTTTTGTTCACTCTATAATAAGTTGGGCTTCGTAGTATTGTAATAATAGCGCCACATTATCTTCGTCGTATTCGATTTGTTGTGACCATCTTGCAATTTGCTTTAAGGGCTGCCCCTCTAAGGCGCTAGCCATAAGTATATAGTCAGTACCATCCTTTGCATAAGCTAAGATAGATTCCAAGGAATAGTCTGATAGCATATCAATTTGGCGATACAATATATATTGGTACACTTTGTTAAATAGGCTCATATCCTCTTGCTGTATATAGGTCTGTACGGATGCGATGAGTTGGTCTAGTTTACTAGATAATGTATTAACTTGTGCTGTCCAATTCTCATCGATGGGTTCCGTTTGTTTATATAGGTCTAATAGTTCTTTGAAAGACTGCTTTGAGGGCTTTGGCGTATATTGGAATAGATTAGGATCTAAATCAAAGGCTAATAATTCAAAAACATTGTGGAGTGTTAATCGCTCCTCAGAATTGAATTCATTATGGTTATCTTCAATTGTAAAGAGGAGTAAGTCCATTGGTTCTTGTCGGGCTAATAGTTCAACCGAAGCTTCACAAGATAATCCAACGCCACATAGTTCTAAGTCTTCAATGTATTTATAAAAGCGTGGATGCATATGACAGGTGTCACAAAGTCCTTCTTCTCCCAATTCAAGAACTACCTTGCATAGACCTTTTTCATTGAGTAAGGGACACATAGGTTGTGCTTTAGAAAAGATAAAATGACTGCCTTCATCATCAACAGTGATGGCTTGGCGTAAGCTTTCACCAAGAGAACCTGTCATGGAATGATAACGTTCAGCCGTAGGCTCATCTATATCGATGGTCCACAGCTGACAACATGTATTTTCGCATTGATCGGCCTTGCATTGAAATGCGTGATATATAGTGGGGTAAATTGAAATCATAGTTAGCTCACATGTAGTTACAAAAATGAATCTATGTGCATTGTATCATAGGGCGCAGGTACATGCACTAATTATATAAATAAAGATTATAAACCGCGTTGATTTAGTGTATAATTGTATATATATTGTTATGATAACTGTTTGAGATATGGAGGAACCAATGAGATCATTTTTTGTAAAAGGTAGCCTTGTATTGGCCTTGGCAGCGGCATTTGGCATGCCAAATGCAAGTGCAGCCCCTTTAGTAGCTGTAGAGCCAACTGTGGCAGTTGTTGATGGCAACCATGCGGCGATTGTAGGCGCTAATGGTTTATTAAATGCCTTTATCCAAAATCATCCAAATGCAGGAATTACGGAAATCGCCTTTGATGCGGATGGAGGTCAAATTAAGTATGATGTAGAAGGTTTTGATGAAACTGGCAAATATGAGTTAACGTATATCTATGCTACTAATCAAATCTTTGAAAAGCGCGAAGGGGACTTCCATAAATCACTAAAGAAAAAATCGTTTGATCCTCGGGAAATCTTACCGCCTGCAGCTGTGGTGAACTTTGCTTATGCCCAAACAAAAGGTAAAGCTGTGAGCCTTAATGAATGGGCTGTGCGCTATGATAAAGGTAAGATCGTGTACAAAGTTAGCTTTGGTACAGCAGATAATAAAGAGGTACATGTGCGTATGGATGCAATGAATGGTAAATTGCTATCTGTTAAATTTGACGATTAATATATGATTGACTAGTTATTATATCTTAATAGTGCCTAGTTATTTTATTCTGAATATAATAATTAAATGCCTTAATACTATTTTTCTTAAAAAAATAACTAGTATTGAGGCATTTTTTGTGAAAGTTTGCTCATGAATGTGAAATTTTAGATATCGATACGTATATTTTGAAGCCGTTTATCCCTTATTTGTGGGATGAACGGCTTTTGATATATTTTTCATGGAATTTTTAAGTATAAAGTAAATCCCATAGGATTTCATAGGAATTATATATAAATTCATTCTAAACTCACTATAAAATAAGCTTTTAATAGTGCTTCTACATTTTGACTTCATAGACTGTCGATAGTATGTGTACCAGTCGAAAGACAAACTCAAGTATATCTGAAATTTCCAAGCTATATATCTACAAGTCCATGCTAGATATATGTTTTGGAACTTACATGATGACATTGAGTTGACTGGAAATATACATGCGTAAAGTTGCATGTAAATGAATTAATAAGGAGGACAATATGAAAAAATCTATTTTAAAAAGTAGTATTGCTTTAGCAGTGGCTGGCGTATTTGGTGCCACTGTAGCTGTAACAGCAGCTGAACCAGTAACTCCAATGCCTGTTACGCAAGAAACAGCGAGTGCAGCGACTCCAGCACAACCAGTTACTGATCCAGTAGTTCCTACTACAGCGGTGGCTCCAGATGTGGCTACTACTGCAGTTGCACCTAAAACTCCGGTAGCTCCTGTAGCAGACGGTAATCAAGTAGGTACAGCAGTTCGTAATACTACACCAGTTCCAACAGCTACACAAGATGTTAAAACACCAGTAGCTCAAGAAACTGTAGTACCTAGTACAGAAAATCCTGCAGCAGCAGTTCCTACTATTGAAACTGCATCTGTAGCTAAAGCTCCTAGTGAAACAAGAGTAGTACGCGGTGGCGATAAAAAATCAGAATCTGTAGCAAAGCATGATAAAGAAGTTAAAAATACTAAAAAAGCTGCAGTAGACAAAGCGCCTAAAGTAAAAGTTGTGAAAGACGAAAAAAAGGCTGATAAAGAAGAGCCTACTAAAGAGGAAAAAAAAACTCTAAAAGTAGAAAATCACAACCTAGCACAACCAATCAGCAAGAAGGCGTAGTAGACCAAAATAGTATTTTCGTAGTTGGTGCTAATTATTTAATTGACCAATTCGAAAGTAAATTTGGAAACTCCAAAATCACTAATGTATCCTTCAAAACTCAAGGTAAAACTGCCATCTATGAAGTAGCTGGTTTTAATACTAGTGGTGCTCATTCTATGACTCTAGATGTGGCTACTGGTAATGTAACGGATGGTACTCCTAAAGCATATGATGCATCTATGGAAGCTAGTGCTATTGATGCTGGAACAGTAATACCTCCACATGTGGCAATTAATGCAGCTTTCGTACAGTCTGGCAAGGTAGCGACTGGTATTAATGCGTGGTCTCTTGCTAATCAAAATGGTAAACCACTATATACCATAGAATTCCATGATGCACAAAATAAACCGATATCCGTTGTATTGGATGCTAAAACAGGGACGGTAGCAAAATAAGTTGATCTCCTATTCTATAGCGCTGTAAAGCAAACCCTTTCAAAAACGAACACTAAGCACTCAAAACTATACACACATAACATAAATACACTTACACACACATACACAACACATAAAACACACAAAAACACACACAATAAACAACACACACACAATAAACAATTACACACAGCCCTCTGGATTGGATAGATAAACATTGACTCTCTCCTATGCCGTCTATCGTTCAGAGGGCCCCTTATGAATTGTGGTTCCCTCCGAATCATAAGATTATATACTTGGTATATATACTCTCTCTCACAATAAGAACGTAACTGCTTTACAGCACGCTGGGTATAGGAGAGCAAGAAAGCCCGTATCACATGTAGACTTCTACATGTGATACGGGCTTTCTTTATTTTACATAGGTTAAATATATTGTCGTGGTACGCGCTCTGAGAATCCACAAAAGATTTCATAAGGAATTGTAGAAGCAAGGGCTGCAATTTCTAGAGCAGAAATGCTTTCATGACCTTGAGACCCTAGAAGTACCACCTTATCGCCAGGTTTTACCGTGATTGTATCTGGAACAGAAACCATGAATTGATCCATACAAATACGACCTACTACGGGACAACGAGTGCCATGAATCAGTACGGTGCCCCGATTGGATAAACTACGAGGGTAGCCATCCGCATAGCCTACAGGGATAGTAGCAATTGTCATTGGCTCAGTTGTGATATAGGTAGATCCATATCCAATGCCTTCGCCAGCAGGGATATGTTGTACATGAACAACTTCACTATGGAAAGATAAAACTGGTTTTAAGCCCAATCGATTTGGTACATCAAGAGATGGCATGATACCGTATTGAATAATACCAGGACGAGCATCTGTGAATAGACTATCTTTGACAGATAAAAGACCTGCACTGTTGGCGAGGGAGAAACGGTAATCTGCTTCTGGACGGAATGCTCGTATTTCATCTACCATGCGATGAAATTTTTGCGTTTGGCTATGGGCGTGTGATTGATCCGCCGCATCAGCATTGCTCATGTGGGAGAAGAATCCGTCTATTTCCAAATTTTCGTAGGACTCAATGCGTTTGATAAACTCAATGGCATCCTCAGGCTTGATACCGATGCGATGCATGCCTGTATCAACGGCAACAGCAACGCGAATAATCATGTCGTGATTATCGGCTACTTTATTGAGTGATTCCAAGTCGGTAGATTCACAAACGGCAGGAATCGAATTAGTGTCTGCCACAAGTTCAAAGGATTGTGGCCTTGTGAGTCCTAATAAATAAATAGGTACCATAATACCTGCATTGCGAAGTGGTACGGACTCCTCTGGAATAGCAACAGCTAAGGATTCGTAACCTTCCTCCACGGCAATACGACCCATCATAACACTGCCGTGGCCGTAGCCATTGGCCTTGATGACAGCTGTAGACGTACTCCATTCAGGTAAACTATCTTTAATTTTACGCAAATTCTCGCGAACGAGACTTGTATTTATGGTCAAATAGGTAGGTCTCATGGTATTCCTCAATTCTATATAACATTACTCTTATTTTATAACTTTTGGGGAATTACACAATACTTTTGTGAAAGTTATATACAGAAAAATGAGTTTTACTTTGAATTTTATAGGATTTATACATATATTATATACAATAATTGTGAAAGTATACTAATTAGTTGTGAAAGTATATTAATTGGTATAGGTATTTGATATATAATAGAAGTTTTTTTAGTATAAAATTATATAAATAATAGTATAATTTATATAGAAGTAGTATTACATATATTTAAAGCTATTCAATTTAGGAGGTTCTCATGAGTGAACGTGTAGTAGTGGTAAATGCAGGCAAAATGAATTATGACCATGCATTGGATTTCTCCATATTATCTAATGATGTGCAGGTCTACGAAGATAGTACGAATGCTGAGCTTATTGAACGGATTCAAGGTGCTCGTGTTGTGGTTACAAAAGAATTGCCTGTAAGTGCCGATCTGCTTTCACAATTTCCTGATACTGTAGAGCTTATCGTAGAAGCAGGTACTGGCTATAATAATATTGACCTTGACGCAGCAAAGAAAAAGGGAATCACTGTGTCCAATATTCCTGCGTATAGCACAGAGCGTGTAGCACATACGGTGATCATGATGATCCTCAATTTTGCATCTACCATGCAGCAACAAATTGGTATGCTTGTTAAAGGTGATCGCAGCAATTTCACGAAATACCTTCAAGTGAGCCATACAGAAGTGAATGGTAAAACCTTAGGTGTTGTCGGAGCTGGTCACATCGGTATGGAAGTCATCAAAGTTGCAAAAGCGCTAGGCATGAACATCTTAGTGCATACACGTACACCAAAGGCTGATGGCGATGGCATTCGTTATGTGAGCCTTGATGAATTACTAGCTAATAGTGATTATGTTACTTTGCATTGCCCATTGAATGAACAAACTAAACATCTTATTAATAAGGAAACAATCGGTAAGATGAAACCTAATGCGGTCATTGTGAATACGGGCCGTGGACCTCTCATTAATGAAAAGGATCTTTGTGAAGCATTAGCAGCTAAACGTATCGCTGGAGCAGGTCTCGATGTACAAGAGGTAGAACCACCAGCTGAGGATAGTCCTCTCTATACACTAGATAATGTCATCATTACTCCGCACATGGGTTGGAAAGGCCTTGAAACACGTCAACGCTTGGTAGGCATTATTCGAGATAATGTACAAGCCTTCTTTAAGGGTGAACCAATCAATGTTGTATCTTGATAAATTTTAAATAATTATATAATAGGTTCTATAACGGCATGGAAGTAATTGTCTAATTCTGTAGGCGATTCTTTCATGCCGTTTTTTACCCACCATAACACCATTTCCACAAAGCTACCTGAAATATGATTAATAATAAAGTCATCCGGTAGATTTGTATTTGCTTTACGGTCTTGGTTGATAAAATATCCTTGTACCAACTCATTTAGATGATCCCTGAAATAGCGCAAAAAGATTTCGTTATTATCACTAGCTAGTAGTTCGAGGATTTTATTTTCATTTTGCTGTAAATGTTGTAATAAATGACCAAATACTGAGACTGGATAAATACTTTGTTGATAAAGCCCATGAGCATGAGGTAAATGATTAATACTATCTTTTATATGTAAAAATAAGTCTTCGCAGAGTGCTTCTAGTAATGCTTCTTTTGTGTCGAAATGAGCATAAAAGGTGGTGCGGCCAATGTCTGCGGCACTAATGATTTCTTGAACGGTGATTTTGTCATACGCCTTATTAGATAATAATTCGTTAAAAGCTATAAATATGGCTTTGCGAGTTTTTTTCTGTCTACGATCCATATTAACTCCTGTCGTTCTTTTAGTACAGAATAGCTTATATGTTCCGTAATGAACATATGAGATGTTTTATATATTGTATTAAAACCATAGGTTGATACAATTAAAGTGAACAAGGTGTTCGCTATCGTAATTATTGTACTGTAAGTGTAGTCATAATTCAATTCATATTGGTAGTGAAAGTCTGATAAGGGGATTATTGTATGGTACATCGAATACATGATATATTATCTGGTTTATATATGACGATTTTAGCGGGGCTATTTTTACTGCTTGATGGGATTCCGCATTTGATAGAGGAGTTTGGTGGACAGAGACCATTTCAAAATATATTCCCTTTTGAACCTTCCTGGATTACCGTTATTATTTGTGGTTTTCCTCTTGTATATTTATCTATACGAAGGATTGTATATAATAAGGGGATTAGTAAAATATCATCGGCTCTATTGATTTCCATGGCTATGTTTGCAGCCATTGCCATTGGCGATATATTTGCGGCTGGTGAGGTAGCGTTTATTATGGCTTTAGGCGCTCTCCTTGAAGAAGCAACTACAGAGCGAGCAAAAAAAGGGTTAAAGAAGTTAATTTCATTAGCACCTGTTAAGGGCCGTAAAATACAGGCTAACAAGGAAATAATGGTTCCTGTAGAGTCTATACAAAGCGGTGATTATTTACGAATCCTTCCGGGCGAAACAATCCCTGTAGATGGACGCATTATTAATGGTGAAACAACGGTAGATCAATCCATTATGACAGGAGAGTCTATACCTGTTGATAAAACAATTGATGATGATGTATTTGGCGGAACGATTAACTGTTTTGGTGCCATAGATATTATAGCTACTAAAGTGGGCGAAGATAGTTCTATTCAAAAAATGATTCAACTTATTAAAAATGCGGAACAGAAACAGGCTCCGATTCAGCGTATAGCTGATATTGTTGCTAGTCGATTGGTTCCTATTGCATTGATGATTGCATGTATAGGCTATTTAATAACTGGTAATATCATCGTCGGTGTTACTGTGTTGGTAGTGTTTTGTCCTTGTGCATTGGTGCTTGCTACACCTACTGCGGTTATGGCCGCTATTGGTCAAGCTACTAAACATGGCGTTATTATTAAATCTGGTGAAATTCTTGAAACTATGGGAAAAGTAGATACCATGGCATTTGATAAAACCGGTACTTTAACACGTGGCCAGTTAGCGGTTCAATCTATTTTAGCCGTTGATACAGATTATAGTGAGATTGATATTCTTCAATTAGCTGCATCTGTAGAGGCTAAGAGCGAACATCCTATTGGCAAGGCTATCGTTTCTCATGCCATAGAGCAAGATTTAGAAATACTTGATACTACTTCGTTTACGATGTCTGTAGGTAAAGGGATTATAGCCGTAATAAAAGGTCGAGAATTATATTGTGGAAATGAACGATTCCTTGAAGAGCATAATATTATTGTATGTGAGTCTATTCAAAAAGCCATTAATGTATATCGAAGTGAAGGAAAGGTAGCTGTCATTATTGCAGATAAAGAGCATATTATAGGTATCATTACATTATCTGATACAATGCGAAATGATGCGATAAATATGATATCTGCTATCTCAAGCTTAGATATGACAACAGTATTACTTACTGGTGATAGTAAAGCAGCAGCTACATATATTGGAAAGAAATCTGGCGTTTCCGAAATACATGCGGAACTTTTACCAGGAGAAAAAGTAAGTATTATTGAATCATTGCAAGGGAAACATCACAAGGTTTGTATGGTTGGCGACGGAATTAACGATGCACCGGCTATGAAGACTGCGGATGTGAGTATTGCAATGGGGACTATTGGTAGTGATATTGCCATAGAAACAGCAGACATTGCTTTGATGAGTGATGACCTTAGTAAAATTCCTTATATTAAACGATTATCAGATGCTACGATTAAAACTATAAAATTTAGTATTGCTTTATCAATGGCCATTAATTGTATCGCTATTATTCTCTCATTGCTTGAGGTTTTGACGCCTACTACAGGTGCATTAGTGCATAATGTGGGATCTTGTTTAGTGGTCCTCATCGCTGCCCGTTTGTATGATAGAAAGTTTATTTAAATGCAATAAGAGCCGTCCCCGGTTGTATGGGGGCGGCTCTATTGATTAGGGCTATCATAGATCAAGTCTTGGTATATATATTTATATATATCAAGGGAGGTAGTTATCCTCAAACTTGATTATGATTGATGTTGTGTTTTGATGGGACTCCACCAATGGCGTCTATAGGCCTTGATGCCTTCCACCACGGTTCTTGTCGCTTTAGCTGCAATATCTTTCGTTGCAGCTGGGATGCCCTCTAGGCGATAGGGAATACCTAACTCCTTATATTTAGCAATACCCATAACGTGATAAGGTAAGCAATCAACGGCTTGTAAATTTTTCAGAGATCCTAGAAAAAAGCCTAGACGATAGTGACGATCGGCATTATCTGTAATCGTAGGGACTACTACGTGACGAACCCAAATCGGAACTTCCACGTCTGCCGTCAATCGAGCAAACCCGAGAATGGGCTCTAACGGTTTACCCGTTAACCATAAATGCTTGGCTGGATCGATTTCCTTAATGTCTAGGATGACGAGACTAGTTACACTGAGTAATTTACGGTATGCCACCTCTTGGTGGGGGTCAAAACAAATTCCACTTGTATCTAAACAGGTATGGACGTTTCTTTCACGGAAATATGTGAAAAGCTCAATAACAAAGTCGATTTGCATAAGAGCTTCCCCACCTGTGACGGTGATACCACCATTAGTATAAAATTGGCGGTTACGTTCGTACTGGTCCCATAATTCCTTTACAGTCATGAATTTAGCATTATCGCTAGTTTCATCCCATGTATCAGGATTATGGCAATAAGCACAGCGCATGGGGCATCCTTGAAGAAATACCACCATGCGCATGCCTGGACCATCAACCGTACCCATCGTTTCTAGTGAATGAATACGTCCTGTCATAGAAAACCTCGATTAGATTTGTTGATGGAATGTACGGGAAATAACTTCGTCCTGTTGTTGTTTTGTCAATTTGTTGAAGTGCACCGCATAACCGGATACACGAATCGTCAATTGAGGGTACAACTCAGGATGTTTTTGAGCGTCTAACAATGTTTCACGAGTAAACACGTTAACGTTCAAATGATGGCCACCCTTTTGGGAATAACCATCCAATAACTCTACCAAGTTATCAACTTGTTGGTTGCTCATGGGTATAACCTCCTTTCAACCAAGACTAACACGCGTATCGATGCCGGTGAAAGCAGTTCGATACTGTGGAAGATTTTACTTATCTTCCTCTATAGTAACATTTGGTTCGCTACATGCGAAGTTTGTATTGCTGTTAGGCAATTGAGAAGGGTCTAACTCAATATCAAAATCGCTGACGGAAACAAATGTTTCACCAGATTTACCTAATGCGTCCGGAATGATAGAGAAGGTATTAGAAATACCATCGGAGCAATCACGCCATGGCATTTTAGCTACAGATGCCAACGAGGATACAGCACCGTGAGAATCACGACCGTGCATTGGGTTCGCGCCAGGAGCGAAAGCTTCGCCAGCTTTACGGCCGTCTGGCGTAGAACCTGTAGCAGTACCATATACTACGTTGGAAGTAATTGTTAACAAGCTCATAGTCGGAACGGATTGACGATATGTAGGATGTTTACGAATCTTGTTCATAAATGTGGAAACAACTTTTGCTGCCAAGCTATCTACACGGTCATCATCGTTACCATATTTAGGGAAGTCACCTTCGATTTCGAAATCAACAGCGATGCCATTTTCGTCACGAATAGGTTTTACCTTAGCATATTTAATAGCGGATAAGGAGTCTGCTACTACGGATAAACCAGCGATACCAGTTGCAAACCAACGAGTTACCTTGCGGTCATGCAATGCCATTTCTAGTTTTTCATAAGCATATTTATCGTGCATGTAGTGAATGATGTTCAATGCATTTACATATACGCCTGCCAACCATTCCATCATGTCGTCGAATTTTTCCCATACTT